>OJBX01000127.1_pt1 | contig 57233 bp, 50 predicted proteins | sample 1590751 | NCBI WGS metagenome assembly OJBX01 (sample SAMN05416780, study PRJEB24817) | seawater metagenome | isolation source: Sea water | place: Canada:Atlantic | collected 2013-07
CCTGCGACCCAATGATTAACAGTCATTTGCTCTACCAACTGAGCTATCGAGGAACTGCTCAAACACGGTGCGTAGTATACCCATAGAAATGTGACGGTCAAGTATCGATTATGGATGAACGCTAGCCGCTGGTTTCCTGTATCCGTATAATGCGCCTATCCAAGACAGTGGTTTGGTGGCAATCACCGGCCACTCGATAGCACTCCATTCATCCTCGTCCCTTGACGACTCATAGATGACAGGTACCGATGGCGAAGAAGCTCTTCATCAAAACGCACGGCTGCCAAATGAACGAGTACGACTCCTCGCGTATGGCGGATCTACTCGGTGAATCTCATCAGCTCGAACTCACTGACAATGAGCGTGAAGCCGATGTCATTCTGCTCAACACCTGCTCGATTCGCGAAAAAGCGCAGGAGAAAGTGTTTCATCAATTGGGGCGCTGGAAAAAGCTGAAAGACGCTAATCCCAATCTCGTCATTGGCGTTGGCGGCTGCGTGGCCAGCCAAGAAGGCGAAGCGATCCGCAAACGCGCACCTCACGTGGATATGGTGTTTGGGCCGCAAACCCTGCACCGGGTTCCTTCGATGCTGGATGCCCGCAGCAATAACCAGATTGCCGCCGTGGATGTGACGTTCCCAGAAATCGAAAAATTCGACCATCTGCCGAAGCCCACTTCTGATGGGGCCACGGCCTTTGTATCGATCATGGAAGGCTGCTCCAAGTACTGCACCTTCTGCGTCGTGCCCTACACCCGCGGGGAAGAGGTTTCACGCCCGTTTGAAGCGGTCATGGATGAAGTCATCCACCTTTCTGACCAAGGCGTGCGTGAGATCAATCTGCTGGGCCAAAACGTCAATGCCTACCGTGGTGAGAACCAGCTTGGCGACGAGATCGACCTGGCCGAGTTGATTGCCTGTGTGGCAGCGGTGGAAGGGATCGATCGCATCCGTTTCACCACGTCACACCCGGTCGAGTTTACCGACAGCCTGGTAGACGCATTCGCGGATATTCCTGAGCTGGTGAGCCACCTTCACCTGCCGGTACAGTCGGGCTCTGATCGCATTCTTAGCGCCATGAAGCGCGGCCATACGGCGGCGGAGTACGTCGAGAAGATGGAGCGTATCCGCGCCAATCGCCCGGACATCAGCTTCTCTTCTGACTTCATCATCGGCTTCCCCGGCGAAACCGAAGAAGATTTTGAAGCGACGATGAACCTGATTCATCAGATTGGTTTCGATCACTCGTTTAGCTTCGTTTACTCCGCACGCCCAGGCACGCCCGCCTCTGGCCTACCGGACGAAACGCCGGAAAGCGTGAAAAAGCAGCGCTTAGCCATTTTACAAGAGCGGATCATCCAACAAACGGCCCAGATCAGTCGCCGTATGGTGGGCAGCACGCAGCGCGTGTTAGTGAATGGTTTCTCACCCCGCGACCCCGGCCAACTTTCAGGGCGCACCGAGAACAACCGCGTGGTTAACTTCCGTGCTGCCAACCCCACCGAGCTGATCGGCTACTTTGTCGATGTGGAGATTACCGAGGCATTTCCTAATTCGCTGCGCGGCGAACTTGCCTCGCCAGCACGCTACTGATCGTTCACTTATCACAGATCATTGCCCCGCTTCGGGCGGGGCAGTAAGCTGAACGATACATACACTAACGAGGGGTTTCCCACTCTTGAGCCAGCTAACACCTCAGGCCAATCGCATCATCACCTTAAGCCTTGAACCCAATGATCCGCAGCGCCTTGCTAGCCTTTGCGGCCAGCAGGACGAGCATTTGAAGCTGATTGAAAGCCGCCTGGACGTGACGCTGCGCAACCGAGGCAATGTGTTCCAACTGGCGGGCCCGGCCAACCGCATCAAAGCCGCGGCAAACGTGCTGGAACACCTTTACCGTGAAACGGCGGCAAGCGAGCTTGAAGCCGATACCGTCCACCTGTTCCTACAGGAATCGGGGCTTGAAGCGATCGAAGATGAAGAAGACGGTAGCGGCAGCAGCGATGAAGTGATCATGCGCACGCCGCGCACCATGATCAAACCGCGCGGCCTCAATCAGCAACGCTATGTGTCCAGCATCCGCGAGCACGACATCAACTTTGGCGTTGGGCCGGCGGGCACGGGTAAAACCTATCTTGCCGTGGCCGCCGCGGTCGAAGCACTCAATCAGCAGGAAGTGCGCCGCATTCTGCTGGTACGCCCTGCCGTTGAAGCAGGCGAAAAACTAGGCTTTTTGCCGGGCGATTTGGCACAAAAAATCGATCCTTATTTGCGCCCGCTTTACGACGCACTGTATGAAATGATCGGTTTTGAGCAAGTGGCTAAACTAATCGAGCGTCAGGTGATCGAGATTGCCCCGCTGGCCTACATGCGCGGCCGTACGCTCAATAATTCTTACATCATTCTGGATGAGAGCCAGAACACCACCCCAGAACAGATGAAAATGTTCCTGACCCGGATTGGCTTTGGTTCCACCGCCGTGATCACCGGCGACGTTACCCAGGTCGATTTACCTAAGGGCCAGCGCTCGGGGCTCATTCAGGTGCTCGACGTACTCAAAGACACCCCTGGGATCGGCGTCACTCACTTTGCCGCCAAGGACGTGGTGCGTCACCCCTTGGTTCAGCGCATCATCGAAGCCTACGATATGTTCGAGTCCCAGCAGGAAGTGGAAGAGCGTGCTCGCCGTGAAGTGCGTCAGCAAGAGCGTGACGCGCGCATGCAATCGCGTGAAGGCTCCTGGGAAGGTTCGAGATGAACGAGTTGAGCGCCGATGAGTTGGTCATTGATCGTCAAGCAGCGATCAACGAACCTACGCTTCCCTCTTTAACACAGCTCACCCATTGGGTGGGCTGTGTTTTTGCCCACCACGTTGATGATCAGCGCAGCGAAGTGACGATCCGTTTTGTGGATGAGGAGGAAAGCCAGACACTCAACCGTGACTACCGGGGCAAAGATAAAACCACCAACGTATTGTCGTTTCCCTTTGAAAGCCCGCCTGGCATTGAATTGCCGCTATTAGGTGATTTGGTGATTTGCCATGCCGTTGTGGCACAAGAAGCCAGCGAGCAAGGCAAACCACTTGAGCACCACTATGCCCACATGGTCGTGCATGGCATCTTGCATTTAATGGGCTACGATCATATTGATGATCAAGAGGCAGATGAGATGGAGCAGTTTGAGCGAGAACTGCTGGCGGAACTGGGTATTCCCGATCCGTATGCAGGCGCCGCCTCTGATGAGATTCATGACTAAACGCTTTGCGATGAATCATTTATTGGTGGTGCGTTAAATCACGTAACAACGAATCTGGTACTATCTGTCTGGCACTTCCCCCCGCATCAGTGATAAAACAGCTATCTGCCAGCGTAGAGCTGGCAACAAAGCCGCAAACAAGTTAGCAATTGACTGCCCGCAAACGAGAGAATTGACGCATGAGCGAAGACCGATCGAGCAACCCTAGTCAAAAATCCTGGCTCGAGAAACTCTTTGGCGCCCTTTCCGGAGAAAATGACGAACCCAGCTCACGCGACGAGCTGATGACGTTTTTACGTCATACCGCAGGGAAACTGAAGCTGGATCAAGACGCCATCATGATTATCGAAGGCGCGCTTGAGATCAGCGACCAGCAGGTACGTGAAGTGCTGATACCCCGCTCCCAGGTGTCCGCCATCGCTTTGGATCAAACCAGCGATGGTTATTTGCCGCTGATTCAGGAAACGGGCCACTCCCGCTACCCGGTGATTGGGGAAAATCTGGATGACGTGAAAGGCATCCTGTTGGTAAAAGATCTGCTACCGCTCCTTTCGCAAACCCAGGCCCAGCGGGACGCTTTCAAACTCGATGATATCCTGCGCCCCGCCATGTTTATTCCTGAGTCGAAACGGCTTAACAGCCTGCTTAAGGAATTTCGTGATACTCACAACCACATGGCCGTCGTCGTTGATGAATACGGCGGCACGGCGGGCATTATCACCATTGAAGATATCCTTGAGCAGATCGTCGGTGACATCGAAGATGAACATGATACCGACGAAGAGGACGATATCCGCACATTAGAGAATGGCCACTTTGCCATTCGTGCCCTGACCCCTATCGAAGACTTCAACGAACGCTTTGACACCGAGTTCTCCGACGATGAGTTCGATACCGTTGGCGGCTTGGTGATGCAGCAGTTTGGCCATTTGCCCCGCCGTGGTGAACATACCACCCTCGGCGGCTGGCGCTTTGTCATTCTGAATGCCGATACGCGTCGTATTCGTCTGCTCGAAGCCTATCGCGACCATCGCCGCGATGACGAAGAGAGCGACGAGCAGGAAGACCCAAACGCCTAGCCGGCGTTACTTCGCTTTCTGATCACTCTTTCGAACCTTACCGTAGATAGGCGATCCGCTATGGGCCTTTCCCCCGCGTTTTTATTACAGCTGCTTGCCGCCCTGGTGGCAGGTGGTTTTACCACGTTAACCGCTTCTCCGTTTGAGCTATGGTGGCTAGGCCCTGTTGCGATTGGCTTGCTCTATATTGGCCTCCATGCTTTGACGCCCGCCCAAGCGGCTTTCAAAGGCTGGTTATACGGCGTAGCGCTGTTTGCCAGCGGTACTTCGTGGGTGTACGTCTCTATTCACGACTATGGCTATACCGGTGTGCCGCTGGCGGTGTTCCTCACCGCACTGTTTGTGACGATCTTGGCGCTCTTTTTCGCCGGTACTTTCTGGCTCTACCGGCGTTTTACTTCTGCCCGGCTGGCGTTTATCAGCTTTGCGGGTGCGTGGGTTTTGGGCGAGGTGCTGCGCACCTACCTGTTTACCGGCTTCCCTTGGCTACTAATGGGCTCTGGTTATGTCGATTCGCCACTAGCTGCCTGGGCGCCCGTGGGTGGCGTCTACCTGCTGTCACTACTGGTGGCGTTAAGCGGCACCTTCGCGGCAGAGCTACTGCGCCGTCAATGGTGGGCACTCGCGCCGCTGGCTGCGATTTGGTTAGTGCCGCTGGCCTTGCCGCAGCAGTGGACCACCCCGGTCAGCGAACCCACTCGTGTCGCGCTTCTGCAAGGCAATCTGCCGCAGCTATTGAAGTGGACACCTGAAGGGCAACGCACGGCCGCGAACACCTATAGCGAGCTCACCCGCGAAGTCGCCGATGAAGTGGATCTGATCATATGGCCTGAAACGGCCCTGCCAATGATGGAAGCCCAGGCCCGCCCGGTGTTGGAACGCGTACAATCCAATCTACCGCCCGATGTCGCCCTGCTTACCGGTATCGTTCAGCGCGACGAGCAGGAGCGCTATTTCAATAGCGTGATTGGCGTTGGCAATGTCGAGGGCAGCTACCAGAAAGAGCACTTGGTGCCTTTTGGTGAATACTTGCCGCTAGAAAGCGTGCTACGTGGAGCGATCGACTTCTTCGATCTGCCCATGTCGACCTTTACCAAAGGCGAGCACTCGCAGACGCCCATGCGGGCCGCGGGCATTAATATCGGCAATGCGATCTGCTATGAAATCATTTATCCGCAGTTAGTTGCCCGCCGCGCTCAAGACAGCGGTGTGATCATGACGGTCTCGAACGATACTTGGTTTGGCGCTTCGATTGGCCCCCATCAGCATTTGCAGATGGCGCGCTTGCGAGCGCTAGAAAATGGTCGTTACGTGATTCGCGCCACCAGTAACGGCATTACGGCGATTATCGATCCCAACGGCCGCCTAGTGGCGCGCGCACCGCAGTTCGAAACCACCCTGCTGACCGGCGAGTTTTACGCCATGGAAGGCCTGACACCGTTTACCCGTACCGGCAGTTGGCCCGCCTGGCTATTGGCAGGTTTGATGCTTTTACCGGGGCTGCTGGGTGCAAGAACGACTCCCCAGCGTCGTAGCTGACACAGCGCTGAGCTTTAAGCCTTGATAAAAAACGGCCCGACGCCTTTACAGGCATCGGGCCGTTTTATTTGACTCACGCTAGCCACCTACTGAGAAGCTTGGCAGGTCGCTAGCCAACCGGATATTTAGGCAGCACTGTTTTTCAGCGTCGCCATATCAATCACGAAACGATAGCGAACGTCCCCTTTCTCCATCCGCTCAAAGCCTTCGTTAATGTTATTGATATCCAGCATCTCGATATCACAGGTAATACCCTGATCGGCGCACAACTTGAGCAGCTCTTCGGTCTCTGCAATGCCACCAATGAGCGAACCGGCGACGACGCGACGCTTAAAGACCAGGTTGAACGCTTCAATGGCAGGCTCAATGGGCTCCAGCAAGCCAACGATGATGTGCGTGCCATCGTACTTCAGCGACGTGAGGTAGGGGTTTAGATCATGCTGTACGGGCACGGTGTCGAGCATGAAGTCGAAGGTTTCGGCGACGGCATCCATCTGTGCCTGGTCGCTGGAAACCACCACGTGGTCAGCACCGTTACGCTTGGCTTCTTCGACCTTGGCGTCGGAACGGGTGAACACCGTGACTTCAGCGCCCAGCGCTTTGGCCAGTTTAACGCCCATGTGGCCTAAGCCACCCATACCGATCACACCGACTTTATGGCCTTTGCCCACACCGTGGTGCTTGAGCGGTGAATAGGTCGTCACACCGGCGCAGAGAATCGGCGCTGCGGAGGCTAGATCGATACCATCAGGCATCTGAAGTACAAAGTGCTCGCTCACGACGATAGCGTCGGAGTAGCCACCCTGCGTCATGGTGCCGTCCTGGCGGTCTTCACTGCCGTAGGTCATGGTAAAGCCTTCCAGGCAGTACTGCTCTACGCCATCTTTACAGGCGGCGCAGGTACGGCATGAATCCACCATGCAACCAACGCCGACTAAATCACCGGCTTTGAACCGTGATACTTTATCGCCGACCGAGGTCACGCGGCCGACAATTTCATGGCCGGGCACGACAGGGTACTGGCTCATACCCCAGTCATTGCGGGCAAAGTGAAGATCGCTGTGGCACACGCCACAGTAGAGAATTTCAATCGCCACGTCGTCGGCGCGCGGCTGGCGACGGTCAAAGTTAAACGGCGCTAACGGTTTGTCCGCAGCAAACGCTGCATAGGATTTAGCTTGGCTCATCGGTGGTGCTCCTTCTTGACGTCACAACTAGACTTAAAAACTAGATTTAAAAACTGTTTTCAAAACCAGCTTTCAACATCAGCAGATATTTCCTCGCGTGCGAGGCATGCCACCAGTATTGGCCTAATCCGTCAGGATAGCGATGAACGAAGCTACGCCATTTTTGCCAATTACTCCGATAGCACGTAATTAAATAACAAAAAATAGCTAAAAATCACTATGATTATGTAAAAGCCACCAGAAACCAGAGAGAACTCCATGGCCTCCACCGCCCAGGCTGGCAACGCGCTGGCTGCTGTTATCACACCACTGGTTAAAAGCGACGGTATCAGTCAAACGACTCTGTCCGGCGTATCGCTGCTCTGTCTAAGCCGCCATCAATTGCGTACGCCACTTCTCTATGAACCAAGCCTAACCATTATTGCTCAGGGACAAAAGATAGGGTATCTGGGCGACCGCGAAATTCACTATGACCCGGGCCACTATTTAGTTCAAACGCTGCCCATGCCGTTTGAATGCGAAACCTACGGTTCACCGGAAGCCCCGCTACTGGGCATATCAGTACGATTGGATCCGGCGCTGTTGAGCGAAATGGTGACCGCCATGGGCGAGGCGATACAACAGAGCCAAACGCCACTGCCAATGGCATCGGTAGCCATGACCGATGGTATGCAAGACGCCGTGCAACGTTTGGCGCACACCCTGCATACGCCTGTTGAATGCAAAACCATGGGCACGGCGCGTATTCGAGACGTGGTGTTCGAGGCATTAAAGGGGGAACAAGGCCAGGCGCTAAGGGCGTTAGTATTGGGGCATGGTAACTATTCGCGCATCGTGCAGGTGCTTTCGAGGCTTCATGCCAATTTTGCGGAGGACTTTAGCATCGAACAACTGGCAGCCCAGGCGAACATGAGCGCCTCGACATTTCACCAGCATTTCAAGCAGATTACCCGCGCGTCACCGGCTCAGTAATTAAAGCGGCTGCGCTTAATCAAAGCCCAGCAGCTACTTTTGCAGGACAATCACAACGTCAATCAGGCCGCTGCGGCGGTTGGCTACCGCAGCGTGCCTCAGTTTAGCCGTGACTATAAGCGCTATTTTGGCGAGCCTCCGCTTCAACATCGTCGACAGGAACAAGCGCTACAGGCCTGACATTGAGGCTTCATCGTGTTTTATAGTCACTACTGATTACTTGGCAAAATTTATTTTGCAAAGTCTATTTTGCAAAGACCTGGCTCATATCTTTGAACGCCTTGAACTCCAGGGCGTTACCACAAGGGTCGAGCAAGAACATCGTGGCCTGCTCGCCTACTTCGCCTTTGAAACGCACGTAAGGCTCGATCACAAACTGCGTATCACGCGCTTTCAAGCGCTCGGCCAGGGCTTCCCACTCATCCCACTGCAAAATCACGCCGAAATGCGGTACCGGAACGTTGTGACCGTCCACGGGATTGGTATGCGCGCTCTCTTGCCCCGCCGTTTTAGGCTGTTCATGAATGACCAGCTGATGGCCAAAGAAGTTAAAGTCGACCCACTGCTCACTGGAACGCCCCTCTTCCAGGCCAAAGACGTCGTTATAAAACGCTCGCGCCAGTGCCACATCGTAAACAGGAATGGCTAAATGAAAGGGTGAAAGGCTCATCGTCATCTCCAACATAGGTGATTGTTATTCAAACTCGGTGGCACTTTCAGCCACCACGGTGTATTCATCCTAGGGCGGCGCATGGGAAAATAAAATCAATAACTTTTTGGCTGATTCACAAAAAGGATTTATCAATGATCCGCGAGCTAAAGACGCTGATAACCGTCGCTCAGGAAGGCACCTTTGCCGCAGCGGGCAACAAAATTGGCCTGACCCAGGCAGCCGTCAGTGCACAAATGAAACGCCTGGAGGAAGAACTGGGTATCGCCCTGTTTGAACGTAAAGGCCGCGCCGCGATATTGACCCAGCGGGGACAAGAGACCCTTAAGCAAGCACAAACGCTATTAACGCTCTACAGTTCGCTAGGTGCTTCTTTATCAGGCCAACCGACGACACAGCGGGTCAATATCGGCGCCATCGCTTCTATCCAGCGTTCGCTACTCCCCGATGCATTAGCGCGCTTTCATCATCTTTATCGGGATTGCTGTACCCGCGTGGTACCGGGGCTTTCCATGGAGCTGGTCAATCAGGTCGACGCGGGCGAATTGGATATGGCGATTATTATACGCCCGCCCTTTTCGCTACACAGTGATTTGCGCTGGACGCCCCTTGCCCACGAGCCCTTTCGCTTGATCGTGCCGACCAATGCACCGAGTAACCAGTGGCGGGAACTACTCACCAGCCAGCCATTTATCCGCTATGACCGGGCCTCCTTCGGCGGTAGGCAGGTGGAGCGCTTCTTACGCCATAACCACTGCAATGTGCACGAAGTATGTGAAGTCGACGAACTAGAAGCGATCATTAAGCTAGTGGCCAAAGGAGTCGGTGTCGCACTGGTGCCCGAAGCAATGGCGCACGCCCGCTGGCCAGCGGGCGTGCGTGCAGTTGCGTTAGGCGAGCGAACGTTTCACCGCGATATAGGACTGATTCATCCTACCAGCGGCCATTTGAGCGAACCTGCCCGTGCACTTGCCCAACTCATTGGTGACATTGCCCAGCGACCGGGTCATGACCACTAAGTCATTTCTTTCCCTATTATAGGAGTCAACGTATGAAACCAGAGGATCTGGAAAAGTTAGTCACCCGCACCATGCCCTTTGGCAAGTATGAGGGGCGCTTGATCGCCGACCTCCCCGGGCCTTATTTAAACTGGTTTGCCCGGGAGGGATTTCCCGCTGGCGAGATGGGTCAGCTGCTACATCTCATGCATGAAATCGATCATAACGGACTTGGCCCACTGCTCGACCCGTTGCGCAAGACGCCCCGTCCGCGCGACGAGACTTAATGATGCAAAGGGCCACGTTCGTTAAGGGCACGCTGAAACTCCGCCCGGTAAGCGGGTTCGTGGAGAGTCGGATCTTCGGGAAAACGGCCTAAAGCGACCGCTAACTCAAAAAAGCCCGCCGCGGGTAACGCCTCGCCCCGGCGGCTAACCACCAAAGCGGCAATGAAAGGCGTTTGCTGCGCGGCGTCTTCACGCATTAACTGCTCAAGCGCCTGGGTAACTTGACCAATCGTACGCGGCGGCGTTAGCCCCAGCTCAGTAGCCACCTGTTGATAGGTCATTGGCAGTGCTTCATGCGGCGCGCTTAAAAGGAGCTGGCGCAAAGCCGTGACGTTATCACTCATACTTTACCTACTGTCAGACGTTAATTTAGCTTTCGATGCTGCATTTGTGCTAAGAGTAGCTGAAAGAGAAGCTAAAAATGATGGACCAAGGAGATAAGATGGCAACGCAATCGAAAGCGTCACGCCCAAGGGGTGGTCGCTGGCCCGGCATACTGGCGGGGCTGGCCCTACTGCTACTCATCGCAGCGGCCGTCCTGATGGCAGGGGCCGGGCCAGCTTACCATGGTGAACTTATCTCCCTGGGTGAGGCGTTTAGCTTACTGCGCAACGGCGTCTATATCGCGGGCGGTGCGGTGGCAGTCAGTGTTATTGCGCTTCTTTCGGGCATGTTTGCTCGCCGCTTTACATCTGCGTTAGTGGCTTCACTGGTGATTATCGCTGCGGCGGCGCTTCTGTATATTCCCTGGCAACACTGGCAACGCGCTCAAGCGGTACCGGCCATCCATGACATCACCACCGATATGCAGAGCCCGCCTGCTTTTGAAGCCCTAGCCGATGCTCGTCAACGAGCACCCAACGGCGTGGCCTACCCCGGCGAGACCACCGCCCAGCAGCAACGCGCGGCATACCCTAATGTTCGGCCATTGGTTATCGATGAGCCACCACAAACCGTGCTCGCTGCTGCCCAAGCCGAAGCGGAAGAAGCGGGCTGGCGCATTGCCCGAATCACCGACAATCGCATTGAAGCCACGGCCACGACCCGCTGGTTCGGTTTTGAAGACGACGTGGTGATTCGTTTAACAGAAGTCGAAAACGGTGTGCAGGTTGATATGCGTTCGGCATCGCGCCTGGGTGCCAGTGATGTGGGTACCAATGCGGCGCGCATTGAAACGTTTTTAAGTGCGTTAGAAGAACGGCTTGAATAAGGCGCTGACATTAAGCATCTTCAAGCGCTTTTTTAATACCCCTCAATGCAGTGAGCCTGGGCGGCGGCCCTCACGCGCTAAAATTTGCTCAGCGTCCAACGTTGCGATGGGCACTTGGTGTTGTGGGGGGATATCGCCCGTTAATTGAAGCGCTTGATAGCGCAGTGCGCACACCCGTAGAAACGAAGTGAAGTTGCCTAAATCGTGCCCGGCGTCGATGGATTCATCGATACAGCCGGGTAATCATTTGGGCAGCGTTCATACCATCGCGCTGGGCGATCTCTTCAAGAATGTGCCAAAAATAATTTTCCATTCGCACACTGGTCACCATGCCATCAATACGCAACGAATGTGTCGCACTGCGCCACAGTTCAGGGTCGGCTTGAATAAAGAGTTTGCACACAAGCGTTACCTCTTCAAGTAGTCCATTCTCGCTCTCGCTATCAATATAGTGGGCAATAGCGCAGAACGCCCGGCAAGCAAGGGCCGGGCGCAAAGGTCATTACGTTATAGCAGCGGGCTTCACTTATTTAACAATGCCATGAATTGCGCCAGCCATGCCGGGTGGGCTGGCCATGCGGGGGCGGTGACCAGGTTGCCATCGGTCACCGCCTCCGTCACGTCCACATTGGCAAAGTGGCCACCGGCAAGCTCTACCTCCGGCTGGCAGGCCGGGTAAGCGGAACACTGCCGGCCCTCAAGCACTTTTGCAGCAGCCAAGAGCTGCGCACCATGGCAGATGGCCGCCACGGGCTTATGGGTCTCGAAAAAGTGCTGCACCATGGTGAGCACTTCTTTATTGAGACGAAGGTATTCCGGTGCGCGACCGCCCGGTACCACCAGGGCATCGTAATCGGCGGGATTAATGCTGGCGAAATCAGCATTCAGTGCAAAGCGGTGCCCCGGCTTTTCAGAGTAGGTTTGATCACCCTCAAAGTCATGAATCGCGGTGGCCACAGTATCGCCCGAAGCTTTTCCAGGGCAGACAGCATCCACGTGATGACCCACGGCCATCAAGGCCTGAAACGGTACCATGGTTTCATAATCTTCAGTGAAGTCGCCGGTGATCATTAAAATGCGCTTGCTGCTCATCTCAGTGCTCCTCTTATTGATCTTATGGTTATTGATCGAGTATTTGAGAACACGCGAGGCGTGTGAAATGAGATTAGCAAGCGCTTAACGCCTACAGGTAGTAATTGCTTACTACTTGATAGTTTCTTCCTTCCGGGGTAAGGACAAGTGACGCTGCCCCGCGGTGTCACCGACGCGAAAGCGGCCCACTAGTGAATGCATATCACCCGCACGATCATCCAGGGTATGGCTGGCGGTCGTGGCTTCTTGCACCAGCCGTGCGTTTTGGTGCGTGACTTGATCCAATTGCGAGATAGCTTGGTTTATCTGATCAATACCTGCCGACTGTTCATGGGTAGCGCCCGCAATCTCAGTGACATAGCGCGTTACCTCACCAAGGCTCTCTATGATGTCCTGAAGATGCTTGCTCGACGCGTTGACGAGCTGCTCACCCTCGCTCACTTTCGCGACACTGTCATCTACCAAGTGACGAATCTGAGCGGCCTCTTCAGCGCTGCGCCCCGCCAACTTACGCACTTCTTGAGCCACCACAGCGAAGCCACGCCCCTGCTCTCCCGCTCTTGCGGCTTCAACGGAGGCGTTTAGCGCCAGGAGATTGGTTTGAAAGGCAATATCGTCGATCGCTTTAATAATGGAGGTGATTTTTTCGCTTGCCTCACGAATATCGCCCATGGCGGCCGTCGTGCGCTTGGCAACATCGCCCGCCGACCGCGCACGCTGATCCACGCTACCGCTGGCATCTTTTGCTTGGTCAGCGTAGTCAGCCGTTTGCTTCACCGTAGCGGTAATCTGTTCAAGACTTGAGGCTGTCTCCGCCAGCGACGCTGCCTGCTGATCAGTTCGCTGGGAGAGGTTTTCGTTGCCAGCCGCGATTTGACGACTACTCGCCGCGATAGATTCGGCGCTTTCACGAATTTGCGCCACCATGCCTTCGAAGGTATCCATCATGTTATTAAACGCTTGCGCCGTTTGACCTACTTCATCGTTACGCTTTAGCTCAAGGCGCTTGGAAAGATCGGCGTTTTCACCGGCTGTGCCACTAATACTTTCCATTTGACGACGCATCGCTACCAGCGGCCCCAGTACACGCACCATGGTACGCCAACCGAAAATCGCGAGTAACGCAATAACAACCAAGGTCACCATGATCAGCAACGAACGACCAGCATTGGCTAGCGTCTCTGCTTGCGTCGCGGCACTGTCAGCCTGGGCAACGGTATACGCTTCAACGTCGCTTAGAGCCGAGCGCATTTGCGCCATGGCTTGGGCAACGTTACTGAGCGCCGCCTGCACTTGGGCATGTTGCGCAAGCTGCTGTAAGCGAAGCTCATAAACGGCGTTGTCATCGGATACCATCAGACCATCCAGCTCTCCGATGACCTCGACCAGATTATTAATCAATGCGCGCTGTTCTACTTCGGTGCTGGGTGCATTTGCGATGGCCGCCAGCGACTGGCGGGCAAGCCCGACCTGCTGGGCAATTTCATTATGGCGCAAATTGACCAGCGCGTCGGTGCTGTCCATTTGCATCATTTGACGTCCAAGGTCAGATAATTGCGCGAGTGCCATGCGCGCGTTACCGCTCAAACGCCCAATGTCCGCCTGTGCGGTAAACATATTATCCAGAAGCGTAGTAGGCAGGGTCGTCATGCCGTCTTCGCGCCAGGCTTCCATCAACTCACGCTGGTCACGGTCACTGCGTACTTGGGCTAACGCGGTGCGTCCGGCAATGTCTTCGGCACTAAGCATCACTTGAGAAATAAGAGCTTGCATCGCACTAATACGTTCGGCCATTTGTGTTTGCAGGCTCAACTCTTCACGACGCACCGCCTCAAGTGCCGTATCACCCTCAAGCAATGCTTGATAATGGCTATCCAGCTCACTTAAGCCCTCTGCGTGTTCAACCCCACTCAGCCGTTGGCGGGCGGATTGAAAACGTTCATCCAAGCTAGCTTGAGCGGTAACCTCATCAAGGCCAGTGGCGCTTTCGGTGGCGAGTAGATCGGCATGACGCTGACCAAATGCCCCCATGGTGAGTACCATGCCCCGGCTGGCGTCCTGAAGAGGTAAAACCTCACTGGTTATATAGCGCTGCGAGTCGATAAGCCGCTGATTAGTGGTCCAACCTGTTGCTGCCAGCACCACGGCGCCAAGCACTGCCGCTAGGAACAGGCTTATCAGCATAGCTCTAATACTTAACGTTTTTTTCATTATCTGATTTCACTTGTGTCAGGGTCTTACAGGTAACTTAAGCCTAAATGCGCACGCTGTTACGGTAACAGGCTCGCCCACTCCACCGACTCAAAACGGCCATTTGTGATAATGGTTGGCCATACTGCATCGCTGGCTTGGTGATCATTACGCCCAAGGCTGAGCGGCTCTTCCAAGCCAATATCGATGGTACCCAGACCAAGCAAACCATCCACAATAGCGTCACGGTCTGGTTCTGCACCCGCCACCTTGACACCTTCCACAAACAGCTTCGCCGCCAGATAGCCTTCGAGGGAAATAAAGTCAGGCTCACTTCCCCGTGAATGCGTGGCTAGCGCCTGGCGGTAGCCTTCTACAGCGGGTAGGTCGGCATCCAGAGGCGGCACGACCTGGGTAATGATCACGCCTTCTGACAACTCGCCAAGTTCATCCATTAACGCTTGGCTGCCAACGAAAGAGACGTTCAGAAACACGGCATCTGGCAGGTCGTTGCGTGCTTCACGAATGAAATCTGCCGCGGGCCCGTAAGTGCCCACGATAATGACCGCCCGAGGCGTCACCGGCGCTTGCAGAATGGTCGCCAAGCCTTGGTGAATATTGCGAGTACCGCGGGTAAAACGGCCATGGGCCAGCGCGGCGATGTTGCCAACGCCATGGGAGGTTAACGCCTGGACGGCCCCATTGTAGCCTGCATCACCAAAGCTATCGTTTTGGGTGAAGAAGGCTATTTCCTCAGGCAACACGCCCGCTTCCAAGAGCCCATTGACCATGGCTGCCGTTTCTTGCACGTAGCTGGCCCGGTAATTGATCACATAGCGGTCAGGTGGGGTCTTGCGTAACACCCCCGCACCGGTAAACGCGCCATAAAGCAGCGTTTCAAATTCGTTGTAAAGGGGGGTAGTGACGGTCGCAGTGGGTGTGCCAACGTTGCCGATTGCCGCCAGCACTTCGTCTTCTTGTATCAGTTGCCGGGTATTACTAGCCGCCTGGAGCGGTTGATATTGATCATCACGGGCGACCAAAGCTAACGTTTCACCGTTTACGCCACCAGCCGCATTCACCTCGGCAAAATAGGTTTCGATCCCCTTTTGCATACCCAGCCCTAAAGGCGCAGCGCCTCCGCTGGAAGGCGCGACAATGCCAAAGGTCAGCGCTGCCTGGGTCAGTGGTGAAATCAATAGCCCGGCGAAGAGCGTTATATGGACTAGCCGTTTTTTTAACGGTCTTTTACTTAACAATAGCGTTCCCACTCGTCGCATTGATCTGCTCCTCACTCGCTAGATCACTTCCCCAACCTATATATGGCGAGTTAGCGTCAGGTGATGAGTACCATCGCCTGAACGCCAACATGACCGATCTGTTACTCACTACTATCGGCAGGAGAATATACGACTAAAGATTTATTATCGTTAAGGACTAAGTAATTATTGCTGCCTGTTCTGTAACTGCATAGAACCCCACCAGAGAAATCGCTAATTTTTAAATAAAATTCATGGCGTTACAAACATTAAGCTAGCGTTAATCAGGTCGTTCAATGACAAATCTATCGCTAATCCGGATGTAATCACTGCCCGCTAGACGACCAACCGGTTTGAGCAGATCCATGTCCACATGACGGCCGTCCCAAAGTGCGTCATCGATATGAATGGAAACCACCTGCGCCAGCACCAGGGTACCTGCCAGAGGTTGGTCGCCAAAACGGATCATATCGTACAGTTTGCAGCCAAACGCCACCGGCGCATTGGCAATTCGTGGAACACTAACGCCTGGCATCGCCGCTTTTTCCAGCCCGGCCAAGGTAAATTCATCTTGCTCCGGCGGAAGGCTGGCACTGGTGGTATTAAGCGCTTCAATCAAGCCTTCGCTACCCACATGCACAACGCATTCAGCCACTTCGCTTAAATTACGCACCGTATCCTTAAGCTCGCCGCTGCCATTGAGCAGGGGCGAAAACGCCAGCACGGGTGGATTCACACTAGCCACGTTAAAAAAAGAGAATGGCGCTAGATTGGCATTGCCGCGTTTATCCTGGGTCGACACCCAGGCAATCGGCCGTGGGCACACCGCCCCGGATAACAAGCGATAAATCACCCCGGGACTCAATGGGGATTCATCTAGTAGGTAGTCGCTCATTTTGGCTCACTCGTCTGTCATGAAATGGCTGCTGTTAAATAGGGAGCTGTACTTATTCGTAATATGCGAGCCCATAATATACAAGCTTACGGTTGACGCGCTTTAAGATGATTAATCACTCCACCAACTCGCAAAAGTTCTCGCTGACGCTCACTTAACCCGTGATGTAAGCGAATCATCCCTTTACCCACGATTTCGGCATCAAGCATTGTGCCCTCAGCTATTTGGGCATGTACGTTTTCAATAATAACGCTATCACCCTGGACTAATTGTTCAGCATCATTTTCATCTATAAACGTCAAAGGTAGTGCGCCAAAGCAGATTAAATTTTGCCAATGAATTCGTGCAAAGCTTTTTGCCAATACTGCCTGTAAACCCAAGTAACGAGGCACGAGCGCAGCATTCTCACGGCTTGAGCCTTGGCCGTAGTTATGTCCACCTACAATAATATGCCCACCTAAATTACGCGTCGCGTCTGCCCGTTGCGCGTACTCCGCATCAACTGCTTCAAAGGTAAAAGGTGCGGAAGCATAGATGCTGCTCCAGTAAGGCATCACGCGCTGACCCGCAGGCATAATATCGTCGGTTGAGATATTATCGCCCGTGACTAGTAGCACGGGAATCTCCAAACGATCGGGTAGCGGCTGGAGCGTCGGCAGTGCAGGCGTATTATCGGTTTTTTGTAGTGCCTTTAAGCGAGCTTGGTCAAGCGGCAGCGGCGCCGTAAAGACATCGCGATTAACCACCATAGTTTCAGGTTCATTAATGTGCGGATAGTCCATTTGCATGTTACGAGGGTCGCTGATCACCCCAGCCAACGCCGAGGCAGCGGCTGTTTCTGGACTGCATAAAAAGACGCTGTCTTCTCGCGTGCCAGAACGGCCAGGAAAGTTACGTGGAACAGTACGTAAACTGTTTCGTCCTACCGCAGGTGCCTGCCCCATTCCAATACAGCCGTTGCAGCCCGCTTGGTGTAAGCGTGCACCGCTAGCCACTAACTCACCTAAATAGCCTTCTTGAATCAAGGTGGAAAGCACCTGGCGCGAAGATGGGTTGATATCCAGCGATACACCGTCTGCTACTGAGCGCCCCTTCATTATGCTCGACACGATGGCAAAGTCACGGTAACCAGGATTCCCCGACGAGCCAATATAAGCTTGATGCAACGGCTGCCCGGCTACTTCGCTCACAGGCACCACTTTATCCGGGCTGGAGGGCAGTGCAATAAGCGGCACCAGTGTGGATAAATCGATCACTTCTTCCACATCGTAATGGCAACCGGGATCTGCTGCTAACGGCTGCCAATCACCTTCGCGTCCCCGGGCTGCCATGAAACGTCGCGTACTTTCATCGCTGGGGAAGACACTGGTCGTGGCGCCCATTTCGGTGCCCATATTGGCGATCACGAGTCGATCCATTGCCGAGAGTTCATCAAGCCCAGGGCCATAGAACTCAAGGATGCTATTTTTACCACCCGACACGCCATGTCGACGAAGCAGCTCCAAAACCACATCTTTAGCCGATACCCAGTCCGGCAAACGCCCTTCCAGGCGAACACCCCAAATCTTCGGCATAGTGATATACAGCGGCTCACCGGCCATTGCCATGGCGACTTCGATTCCGCCTGCGCCGATGGCCAGCATGCCCAATGCGCCCGCCGAGGTAGTATGGCTATCGCAACCGACCAGCGACTGACCAGGCACACCAAAATTTTCCATATGCACGGGGTGGCTAATGCCATTGCCTGGACCTGAGTACCAAACGCCAAAACGTTCACAGGCACTCTTTAAAAATAGATAGGTCTCAGCATTAAGGTTATCGGCCTGGACAAGCCCGTGATCGATATATTGAACGCTTGGCTGAGTGTGCACCCTATCAATGCCCATGGCTTCAAGCTCAAGCATTACTAAAGTACCAAGCACGTCTTGCAACAATGCTTGGTCGATGCGAAGGGCAATTTCACTGTCAGGAACCATTTTACCGCTGACCAAATGATCACTGATCAACTTTTGAGCTAAGTTAAGGGGTGTTGAAGAGACGGCTTGAGAAGTCATCGATGAAGTCCTAATGTTTTTTATTATCTTTAAAAGAGAAAGGCGATTAACCGAGTTCTTATTAATAATTTATTTTTTAATTAATATTACTCATTCATTAAGGATTCCTTACTACTCTGAGGCTTCGTTTGAGTATTAGTAATCGGTTGTTTTTGCCGCATTTGTGCGGTTCTTGCCGCTAATATGTGTGCACGCATAATGGCAGCCGCCCACTCACCATCGCCATGTTGCAAAGCACGAATAATTTCTCGATGGTGCTGCATACTCGTCAACAATTCCTCATAGGTGTAGTGGTGGAAACTACGCCGTGAAACGGGTATTTGCACAATCGTTTCTAACAAGCGCTGGAGGCGTGGGCTATCCGCCGCCGCCACCAATTCGGCGTGAAACTGATTGTTAAGTACAGCGATTTCATCCACTACACTTTCATCATCCTGCTGACAAAGTATTTCCATTTGCTCGGAGAAACGGCTCAAAGCTGAGAGTTGTGCTTGGTCAATACGTTTCGCGGCTCGCCTAACCACTTGAGGTTCTAACAAGACTCTCAACTCAAACACCTCTTCCACATCATGCTGTGTCCAACCCACTACACGAGCACCATGGTGAGGAATGGCTTCAACCCAGCCATCCGAAACCAAACGACGCAATGCTTCGCGAATGGGCGTCCGGCTGTAATCAAGCTCCTCACTAATAGCCGCTTCACGAACATAGCTACCCGCCGCATAGCCACCATTTAGGATGCGTTGTTTGATGATGTGGTAAACACGGTCGGCTGCGGTCATAACAACACTCCAGAACATTTCAGCGACTTCTTTTAAATCCGTTATTTTGCGCACTTAAATTTATATTCACGACTAAGGTCGCAGATCTAATTGTGTGCAATTTATTGCATCAAAGACCAATATAAGCCTACATCCATCAAAAATCGAGCATAGTTGCATACAACTTTTTCATAAAGCTTTTCGCTAATAGTAGTCATGTCATACAAATGGAGTCCAAAATGAAACTCGACCCCACGTCTTTAAGGCTATTTGTGCGGGTAGCAGAAATGGGCACCATCACCGGTGCGGCTGATGCTGAATTCATTGCAACTTCTGCGGTTAGCAAGCGCTTAAGTGAGCTTGAAGCGCATTTCAGTACGCCACTGTTACACCGCAATAACCGAGGCGTTGAGCTAACACCCGCAGGTAACGCGTTGCTGCACTTGTCCCGAGGGGTGCTGCATAACCTGGAAGACTTGGATCTACAGATGCGCGATTACACTAGCGGTGAGCGCGGCATTATTCGCATTTTTGCCAATATGTCCGCCATCACTCAATACTTGCCCGGTGAAACGCAAGCATTCTTTGAAAAACACCCTGATATCGGTGTGCAGCTTGAAGAAAAAGTTAGCCCAGTGATTACCAGGGAAATTATGGCGAACGGTGCAGATATTGGTATATGCGCCAAGCTCCCTCATGGGTATGACTTAGCCGAGCTGCCTTATCACACCGATGAGCTGGTGCTAGTCACGCCGTTAAACCATCCTCTCGCTAATCGTGACGCCATCGATTTTCGCGATAGCCTAGAACACGCCTATGTCGGGCTGCACTCTTCAAGCGCTATCAATCTTCAGCTCTTAAAGGCCGCCAGCTTAGCCAATAGGCCATTAAGGCTGCGTATTCAGGTTACTAGCTACGATGCGCTGTGTTTGATGGTGCAGGCAGGATTAGGAATCGGGGTGGTTCCTAGAGGCGCTATCCGCCAATACGTGGGTGGGTTGCAAGTAAGAGTGCTGCCTATTCGAGATGACTGGGCAAAACGCCCACTGTGTATTTACGTAAACAATATTGACCGCATCTCAATGGCAGCCAGGCTTTTTGTAGATCATCTTATTGAATCTTCAAATAATTCCAAGCATCAGCCAGCGGTAGAAAAAAGCGAAAAGGCCTTAAAACCTTTATTAATTTAGCGTTCATCTCATACCTGCCTTCTCGATTCACGAAAGCAGGCTCATCAATCACCAATACCCAAACTCGGTAACAAAGGGTATCAATAGTATGGAGGTGGTTATGTGACACACCGGTTAAACACAAAAACAAACCGTCCATGAAAATCATGGCAATTAAAGCATCCCAATGCTTGAGGTAATAATAATGAAATCCCTTGTTCAAAAATCACGTCTGCTTATCCCTGCTTCCATTCTGGCATTCGGTACGCTTACTAGCGCTGTTGTACAGGCCCAGGAAGATGCTTTAAATATTGGCGCTGTTCCCACTGGCACTGGTTGGTTCTTTGGTATTTCAGAAGGTGCGCGGGTTATTAGCGCTAACACACCTTACGAAATTACCGTGCGCGAGACGGGTGGCACCCGTGAAAATGCTATTCGTTTAGGGCGCGACGAACTGGACCTTGCCTTCACTGAAGCTCTAGTGGGCTATGAGCAATACAACGGTATAGGCCGCTTTGAAGACACGCCTAACGAAAACGTACGCTTAGTGTACTGGATTGCACCTTCCACAATGCACTGGGCCGTCCGTCAAGATGCTGAAATCAGCACCTTTGAAGACCTTGCTGGTGAACGCTTTAATCCCAGCAGCATCGGTGGCGGCGGCGAGTACATCACCGAATTAGTGTTTGATATTTTGGGTGTTGAGCCCGACTTTCAGCGTATGCGCATCGATGATGCGGCAGAAGGCGTGATCGACGGTCGTTTAGTCGGTTTCAGCTATAACGGCATCCCGCCTATTCCTGCGTTCACTGAAGTTCACTCATCTCGTCCTCTGCAGCTTCTGTCACTTTCAGAAGAGCAACTTGAGACTGTTACCGCAGAGCTTCCCTTCTTATCACCATCCATCATCCCCGCAGACACTTACCGTGGCATGGAGGAGGCAACGTCCCTGGGAATCTATATGGGCGTTTCAGCCAATAGCTCTCTCGATGACGATATTGTTTATGACATCACCAAAGCCTATTGGGAAAATCATGACCAAGTATCGGCATCCTTTGCGCCAGCGAAGGGTATGACCCCGCAAGACGTCATTGATAACGCCACCTTCCCGATCCACGCGGGTGCGTTGCGCTATTACCAAGAGCTGGGTCTTGAGATTCCTGAAGACGTTATTCCTCCCGAAGCACGCTAATACCTGCTGACACCCGCAGACGTTTAAGCGTCTGCGGGTGTTTCACTGCATGCCCCTTTAACACCTCTTTTTAGACGCGCCTGTAATGGTTGCTTAACAGCAAAATGGCGTGGGAGTCATCCGATGGACACCCCAGAAAGCAATAAAATTGTTGAAAAATATTCAGAAGACTCTGGTAAGCGTCAGCTTACAGGTTTCTGGTTTTTAGTGATGAGGCTAATCGCGGTGGCGATGGCGGTGTTCCATCTTTACGCCGCAATAACAGGGGCAGTAAATACCCAAAACGCCATCCACCTTCTGTTTGCTCTTCCCTTGATTTTCTTGGGCTACTCCTGCCGGGCAAAAGACAACCAGCGTTTACCCTGGTTCGATGTCATTCCAGTAGTGCTCGCGGTCGCAGTGAGTGGCTACTACATCATGCAGTTTGACCGCATCATTTATGGGCTTGGTTATCTAATGCCAACCGCCTATGACTTGGTGTTTGGCATATTGGCAATTCTGCTTCTCCTTGAAGCCTGCCGTCGTGCCATTGGTTTAGCATTCCCTATCTTGGTACTTATCGCCCTCTCCTACGCCTATTTTGGTAACCACTTGCCGGGCGTTTGGGGTCATGGGGGGTTTGGCTGGGCAGACTTGGTGGCCACTTTCTATATGAGCCCGACAGGTATCTACGGCAGCTTGATGCGTACCTCCTCGACGGTGATTGTGGTGTTTATTATGTTTGGCGCGCTGCTGGTCACCACGGGCGGTGGCGATACGTTTATGCGTTTATCTAATTCCGTGACGGGCGGTATGGCGGGCGGCCCGGCTAAAGCGGCCACTCTATGTAGCGCGCTGTTTGGCAGTATCAGTGGTAGCACTGCAGCCAACGTGGCCACCACGGGCGTGTTTACCATTCCCTTAATGAAAAAAAGCGGCTATAGCCCTCGCTTTGCGGCAGCCACGGAAGCCTCTGCTTCGACAGGTGGACAAATTTTGCCGCCCATTATGGGTGCGGCTGCATTTGTCATGGCCGACGTTATTTCTGTTAGCTATCTGGAGATCATTGGTGCTGCTCTTATTCCCGCACTGCTTTTCTATCTCGCCATCTGGATGAGCGTTCACTTTGAAGCTAAGCGTCTGGGACTAAACCCAATACCTAAAGATCAGCGCCCGACGTTACGCGAGGGCCTGTTCAATATTGAAACACTGCTGCTACCGATTATCGTATTGATCACTATGCTGGTGCTGCGTTACACCCCGACTACCGCCGCTGTAGCCGCGTATTTCACCGCACTGCTGATCTATCTCTTTTCCTGGCGTAGCCCAGGCAGCTTTATGGATCGCTTAAAATCGATCCCTGCTGCCTTAGAAGCAGGCGCCATGACCGCTGCTATGATCGCCGTTATCATCGGTAGCGTTGCGATTATTGCCTCGGTGATCAGCCTTACCGGTTTAGGCCTTAAAGTCTCATCGGTGATTCTGGTCGTCAGTGGTGGTGATGTATTGGTTACCCTGCTGCTGGCCATGGCCGTCGCGATTATTCTAGGCATGGGCCTGCCCACGGTAGCTGCCTATATGCTGGCGGCGTCTGTGGTGGCCGCTGCGTTTATTGAAGCCGGATTACCAAGCCTTTCAGCGCACCTGTTTATTCTCTACTTTGCGATTCTTTCAGGGGTGACACCACCCGTTGCGTTAGCGGCTTATATCGGTGGTGCCATTGCTGGCTCACACTGGTTCAAAACCGCTCTCACGGCGACGAAAATCTCCCTTGGCGGCTTCTTGATTCCCTTTATGTTTATCTACCACCCTCCACTGCTAGGCAATGGTACTCCGCTTGAAATTGCGCTTGCCGTGGCCTCTGGCGTGGTAGGCATAGTGGCGCTAGCGGCATCGACCATCGGTTTCTTCTTACGTCCATGCAGTTGGCTGGAACGTGGACTGTTACTGGCGGCAGCGCTGATGCTGATTAACGGCATGGTGATAACCGATGTAGTAGGCATTGCACTTATCGTGGGGCTGTTTGCATGGCAATATCGCTTGAATCGTAATGATGGAACAAGCGTATCTCTGCCCAGCAAGGAGCCGACGCAATGAAGATTATCATTCCCGATGATTATCAAGGCTGTGTGCGCCGTTTAGACGCCTTCAAACAGCTAGAAGGCCACGATGTATCGATTTATCACGACACTCTTACCGACCTGGACGCGCTGAGTGCACGTTTTCAGGACGCCGAAGCATTAGTGCTGATTCGTGAACGCACACCGATCACGGCTGCCCTACTAGAGCGCCTGCCCAACCTGAAAGTCATTAGCCAAACGGGTGGCGGTGCAGCGCACGTGGATATGGAGGCTTGCCGCCGTCATGGCGTTACCGTGATGGCGGGCACAGGCTCGCCCTACGCTGCAGCCGAGCTGACTTGGGGATTGGTGCTGGCCGCCATGCGCCATATCCCGGCAGAGGTTGAGAACCTGAAAGCGGGCCGTTGGCAGCGCACTTTGGGTACGGGGCTTAAAGGCCGCACCCTGGGCATTTTCGGATACGGAAAAATTGGCAGCCTCGTGGCGCGCTATGGTCGGGCGTTTGAAATGAACGTGCTGGTATGGGGCCGGGAAGGCACCCGCCAGCGCGCTGCCGATGCCGGTCTCGACGTGGCCAAAAGTCAAACAGACTTATTCGAGCGTGCGGATGTGCTCAGCCTGCACCTTCGTTTAAACGACGAGACCCGCGGTATTGTCAGCGCTGAATCCCTTGCCCACATGAAGCCTACCTCACTTCTGGTCAACACTAGCCGTTCACAGCTAGTCGCTCCTGGGGCGCTTGAACAAGCACTCAAGGCCGGACGGCCTGGCCAAGCGGCGGTTGATGTCTTTGATGCAGAGCCTGTGTTCGAAAACTCACTGCTGGCACTGCCCAACCTGGTCGCCACACCGCACCTGGGCTATGTGGAAAAAGATAGCTACGAGCTCTACTTTGGCGATGCGTTTAGCAATCTGCTGGCCTATATCGATGGTCAGCCGGTGACCAATCTAGCCCGTTAAAACAGTCGGAACTGCTGGGGTTCAGTACCTAACGACCACCGCCTCTGTGCCAATTTTGTGCTAGCCTTATAGGTTCACGAGTCACACAGGGGCCATGAATGCTCACCATTTCTAGCAACGTTACGTTGGCTGACTGGGAGATCGATATCAGCCAGATTCGCGCCCAAGGGGCGGGCGGCCAGAATGTCAACAAAGTCGCCTCAGCAGTCCATTTGCGCTTCGATATTCTGAGTTCTACGCTGCCTCCGCATTATAAACAGCGCTTAATGGCGCTGTCGGATCAGCGCATTAGTAAAGAAGGCGTGGTGATTATTAAAGCCCAAAGCCATCGCAAGCTTGAACTCAATAAAGAAGATGCACTGGCACGTTTAAAAGAGCTCATTCAAAGTGCCACCAGACAGCAAAAAGTACGCCGCCCCACCAAGCCGACCAAAGGCTCACAGCGCCGTCGTGTCGATCACAAAACACGTAAAGGCAAAATTAAATCACTGCGCGGCAAGGTATCTGCCTCTTGATGACTAAACGCTCTGCACCGCTCACTAAGCGCCCGGTCTCGCCCTGTGTGCAAATATGCCAGATTGAGCCCACCACCTCAGTCTGCCACGGCTGTGGCCGAACGCTGGATGAAATCGCCGGTTGGGGAAGTATGACCGAGGCCGAAAAGGCCCCGGTATGGGAACGCCTAGAAAGCGAGGGCTATGCCCCGAACGACTAGGGGGTCGATGGCAATGTCGCAGGCTGATGACGGTCGCTCAAAATATGATGCAGTTCGCCACAGGTCACCATCGGGTCATCGCAGTTGATCACAATATCCGAATGCGCCAGCACATAACTGCGACCAGTAATGGTGTTTTCCACTACCTGATAAGCGCCCTCTTGGTGTGTGCCAACAAAGGTACCGATAAACCCCGTCTCTCGCAGTGACACCGTCTCTAATTTATCGCCTATCTTCAGTCGCCCTTCATAGTTCATCAAGGCCAAACGGGCCGAGGTGCCGGTACCTGTGGTACTACGGCAAATAACGCCGGGGTGCACATAGGTGGTCGAGCGAGAGCGTATATACCCTTCCGCCACTTGCTCTTCAGGCCCCATGAAGTGCAAAAACGGCAGTGGCCCTACGTCGCCCAGGGTGTAGTGGGAAAAGCCTCGCTGCGCTTTGATGGCTTCGACAATTTTGTAGGCACACTCGGAAAGCGCACGCTCTTCATCACGCGTGAGCTTAAAGCCCAACTCCGTGGCATCCACTAAGGCGTAAAAACCGCCGCTATAGGCGATGGAGTAGGTGACATCGCCAATACCCGGCACATGAATCGTATCGCGATAGGTATCGATATAGCTGGGCAAGCCGCCACAGGTCACGGATTCCACCACGCCGTTATTTACCTTCGCTTCGATCTGTACTAAGCCTGCGGGCGCTTCCAGCTTAAAGCGCTGAATGCCTTCTTGCTTGGGCACAATACCGCTTTCCAGTACCGCGGTTGCGGTACACAGCGTATTGGAGCCTGAGTAAATGGGGTACCCCATCACTTCCATAATGATATAACCCGCGACCGCCTCCGGGTGGCTGGGTGGTACCAATAAATCCACCGACATCTCTGGAATGCCGTAGGGCTCTTCCAACAGCAGGCGACGCAAACCGTCGGCATCATCGCGCAAGTACTCCATCTGTTCGCGCACGGTGGCACCGGGCAGAATATCAATGCCGCCCGTCACAATACGGCTAACATCGCCACCGGCGTGGGTATCCATTAGCTGGATTTTATGGAGGTTACGCACTAGCGGTGCTCCTGAGCAGTGGAAGAGGTGTTTTCAAGCGCAAAAGGAGCACCGTGAGCGGCCCATTGGGCATCCGGAACCAACACGATTTTACCCAGATAATTACTGCCCCGGTTGACGAAATAGCGTTCGGCGGTGTGTAGGTCGGAAAGTTTGAAAGCCGCGTGCAGTACCGGTTTCAATTCGCCACTGCGAATCCACGCCACGAGCTGTTCGGCCTCTTCACGCGTACCGTGGGAAACGCCAAATATCTGCACTTGATAGAGATAAACACGCGTCCACATGATTTCGCTGAGATTGCCGCCGCTGGCACCCGCAATCGACAGCCGCGGGTAGCTATTGCGCCCCTGCATATCGACAATCATGGTATCGATAAAGAGATTGGTCATCTCGCCACCGACCAGATCCATCACCGCATCAATCGGTTTTCCGCCGGTCGTTTCCAGCACGCGATCGACAAAAGTAGGCAAATCCCCTCGATCGATCACTGCTTCGGCACCTAGCGCTTTAAGGGCATCCGCTTTGTCTAGCTGGCTGACCGCATAAGGAATAGCGCCCACAATGCGGCAGAGCTGAATCAACGCAGTGCCCACACCGCCGCTGGCACCACTGACGAGGACACGTTCGCCAGCACTTACCTGAGCGGCCGTCATCATGTGGTAGGCGGTTTGATACGAGCACATGCCCATCGAGGCAAGCTCTGCATCATGCAATTCCGGATTGGGGATATGGTAGAACTGGTCAGCAGGAACAGCGATGTATTCAGCAAAACCGCCGTCAGCGCCATGGCCGTAGTAGTCAGGCGTAAGATTAATGTTCCGACGCTCATCAGCGTAGATATTAAAATCGAGCAGCCCACGCTGACCAAGGCGTTCAGCATCAACGCCCTCCCCAACGGCCACGATGCGGCCCGCCACGTCGGCGCCCTGAATACGCGGAAAGGTAAGCGTTGGGGAGCCGCCCATGGCAAAGGACGTGACATCACCTTTATCCTTGGTGGGATAGAGGCCCTCACGCGCTTTTCGATCAGTGTTGTTCTTTGCCGTGGCCGTCACTTGCACCAGCACTTCGCCCGCCTTCGGCTTAGGCGTAGCGACATCCTGATGGTACTGCAGTTTTTCGACATCACCATGTCCAGTCAAAAGCATGGCGGCCATCGTCGTCGGCACAGAGTGTCCAGTTTCGGCCATGGGGGCTGGCTCCTAAATAAAGGTGTATTGACACGCCAATGACAATAACAAACTCTCACTGAGTCTCAAAAGCCAAGTAAGCGGTATGGGCGGCGTCGCTTGTTCACGAGACCGCCCGATAACGTACGGCGAGGGTTAGCTAAACACAGGCACACCAATCAGCACGGCATGTAAATAGAGAGCAAACACGACGTAGGCCAGCAGCCCGATGACGACGGTCGCAATCGTTGCCATCTTCGTGGTGCTAAGCGGTGCTGGAAGGGTTACACGATCACGTTTTTTAGCGGCTTTGAATGCCAGGATGGCCCAGACAAGAAACGCAGCAAAGAAGATAATATCGCCTAAGCGCCCGTTGGCGAGCAGGTGAGCAAACGCCCAGATTTTTACCGACAACGTCATCGGGTGGCCAAGTTTGGCCTTGATCGCATTATGGGGAACGAACGCTGCCGCTAGCATAATAAACGCTGGCAGCATGAGCAGGGCTACTGCGTGGCGCATGCCCATCGGGGGGTGCCAGACATAAATCGGGTCCAGGCGCATCTGACCAAAACCGTAAATGGCAATCGCCAACCCCACCAAGGAAACCGCCGAGTAGGCAATTTTCCAGGTGGATTCCCCCCACTTGGCAACCTGCTGTTGGTGCCAGTCTTCGGCAAAAATACGCACCGAGTGGCTGGCAAAAAAAATCACCAGCCCAATAATCATCATGGTCATAAAACACTCCCTGGGAAAACGCTAGTCGACGGCTCGATGCCTTATAGTCTTGGTCGCTGGAGAGAATGCCACAGACAACCACCAACCACCTACGCATGCGTCAACTTTTCGTTAACTGGAGAGCCTAAAACCAGTGCTTACGCTTAAATAGCCAAATCAAGATACCGCCAATTCCCAACATGGCGCCCCACACAAAAAAGTAGCCGTACTCATAACGCAGTTCAGGCATATTTTCGAAGTTCATACCGTAAATACCGGCGATAAACGTCAGCGGTACAAAAATCGCGGTAATCACGGTCAACACGCGCATGGTGATATTTAACTGGTGCGACGAGATGGAGATATAGCCATCGATCAAGTCGCCGCAAATATCGTAGTACATCTGCGTAAGCGTATAGAGCCGCTCGAAGCGATCCGCTACGTCGTTGATAGCATGCAGAGTTTCACTCTCTTCACGCGGTAAATGCGCATAGTCATAGGCCGTTAACTCTTGCGTAATCCCCTGGTGATAGCTAAAAATACGGCGCATCTTCACTAACCGAGAGCGGTAGGTGATGATTTTACGCATCAGAACGTCATTACCGTTGACTAGCAGCTCATCCTCGAGATCACTCAGCGCCGTTTCGAACTCCAGCAGGCTGTCGATATAAAAACCCGCCGAAATGTACATGACTCGCAGCGCCACGTGCTCTGGCGAGTGCGCCAGCAGTTTTTTACCATGCTCTTTAAAAAGCCGCTCAATCGAGAGTGCTTGCCCAGGGTGAAGTGTGACGAGAAACCGCTCGCCCACAAAAAAGCAGATCTGTTGCGGCAAGTAGTTTAGCTCGGCATCGAAGGAAGAGATGCCGCGATAAATAATCAGCGTGTGGTTATCAAACTCTTCTATTTTAGGTGGATGGCGGTCTTTATGGGCATCTTGAATCGCCATCGGATGAAAGTCGAACGCCTCCAACAGCGTGCGCTCACTCTCCTGCGTTTCACCCTGCATATCAATCCAGATATGGCTGCCCGGCGTGGCATGCCAGAGTGATAGTAGGCCGTCATCGCCCTCATGCGTCTCGCCATCAGGCGTCGTTAAAATAGCTCTAATCATCGTCATCCTTGAAGGTCTTTTGGGGCTTAAGAAGCACTATCGAGTGGCTGGGCAATGCGTACTTGGGCTTTCCCAGAGCGCTTGGCTTCATACATGGCTACATCGGCTCGCTTTAGCAGCTCGTTGGCTGTTTCAGCGCTTGCCGGTAAATACATTGCCACGCCAATGCTGACACTCACCGTCAATACTGCCTTGCCTGCGGCAAACGGTGCTTCAATGATGTTAACCAGCTTCTTCGCTAACGGCTCAATCGCCGTGAGCTCACTGCCTTCCAATAATAAGACAAATTCATCCCCCGCCCAGCGCGCGATATAATCGGTCTCACGCATGGACTCAACCAACCGCCTGGTCATCGCGCGCAGCAGCTCATCTCCCGCGGCATGACCATGGGTGTCATTAATGGCTTTAAAGCCGTCCAGATCCAGAAACAGAACCGCCAAGGGTTTTTGCGTACGCCGCGTACGAGCCATCGCTTCCGGCAGGCGTTCATCCAGCGCTCGCCGATTAGGCAACTTCGTGAGCACATCTTCACGCGCCTGCTGATCGCGCAAACGCTCTAGTTGCTGCCGTTCGGTAATGTCATGAAGGAACAGGCTTCGCCGCTCACGGCCATCGATGGTCAATTTCTTGATCCGAATCTCGACAGGTAGGTCGCTGCCATCCTCGCGGCGTGCGCTATACATGATAGGCGCTTGATCAGATGCGGTTGGCAATCCAGTGGGGAAAAGCAGCTGGGTGATTGGCCTTGCCAGGGCCGCTTTACGGGGCCACCCAAACATGAGTTCTGCCGCGCGATTCCAATCGAGAACAATGCCCTGTGTATCGATGCTGATATAGGCATCGTAGGCGGATTCGATGACCAGATTGAGCTCGTTCGTGCGCCGCTCAATTTGGCACTCCATGCTGCGATGAAGCTCATTCAGTGCCCGCTGCGAAGCCTGTGCATTCCTGCTTTCCCTCAACAGCCGCTCACGAAGGTGGATTTCGTCCGTTACGATGGCGGCCAAGTCCTTCAATGCCGCCAACACCTGATCTGTCAGCACGCGTGGTTGTCGGTCAATCGCGCAGAGCGACCCTAAAGCGAGCCCTGTTGAGGTACACAGAGGGATCCCCGCATAAAAGCGAATACCCTCTGGGTCAATGACATAGGGATTATTGGCAAAGCGCGGGTCCAGGCGTGCATCCTCAACAATCAACGGTTCAGAGGCCATGACGGTGTAAGCGCAAAATGCGACATCACGACCTGTCTCGCGTGTATCCACGCCCACACGAGATTTGATCCACTGACGCTCGGCATCGATCAGCGTAATGGTTGAGATCGGCACGTTTAGCAGTTGAGTGACCAGCCTGGTGACACGGTCAAACGCAGGTTCATCCGGGGTGTCTAACAGTTCAAGCTCATAAAGAGCAGCTAAGCGTGCCTCTTCATTAAGTGCGGTTGGGTAGCTCATTATTGTTTCACCCATTGCGGTAGGTGTAGAGCTACCAGCATAACGCGATCAGCACATTACTGCTTAATTCTGATTGATAAGTGCTGACGGTATAGCACTGATGGCTTATCACTTACTGCTTTTCGTCATACTCGCCAGCAATACACTCACCACTGTTGAAGCGACTAGCGCGCCGACAAACGGCCCCAGCGTGGGAATACTGCCTGGAAAACTAGCCGTTACCACGCCGGCGGCGAGGCTTCCCTGGCTTATCCATCCTGGGATAATGGCGCCCACTAAGCCTGCCATGCCTCCTGCAATAGCCGCCACCGAGGTCATTCGATGCCACAGGCCTAACAGCACAGGCACCACAATAGCGGCACACAATAAGTCAGCAATTAGAAACAGCCGCAGGACGGAAAGCCCCTGTAACGCAATCACCACCACCGGAATCATCACCGCAATGGTGACCCAGCGGGCCGCGGCCAGAGACACCCCTTGCCGTTCGCTGCGGGCGACGACAAGCGATGCAATGCCGTTTTGGAGCGTATCCACACTGGAGGCCACCAAGGTCACCGCCAGCACTAGGGCAGGTAAGGTCAGCCATGCAGGCGCTTCCGTTAGCAGCGCGAAAAAGGGCATCGGCGGCTCGCCAAGGGCAACGCCACTCATCGCCGCTAACATGCCCAGGCCACCAATCAGCATGACGACAACGACAGTCATACCACCGCCCAACCAGGCGCCACGACCCAAGCTTTGATCATCCCGCGCCGCCCATACACGCTGCCAATACCCCTGATGGAAAAGGTTCGCGGCGGTGACGGCAATCACCAGCGTCAAGGCAACGCTGAGCGCACTGGCCACCGGAATGGAAGGCATCGCTGCCTGGCTAGGCAGTGACGGAAGGCGCCAGAGCGTAACGCCCGCCACCGCGATGAGAAGCGCCAGCAATAGCCACGCCTGCCACCGATCCGTGGCAAGGCTGGCGCGCAAGCCCCCCACCGCCGTATAGAGTAGTGTGGTAAGGGCAACGCCAATAATCACCAGGGCGGGCGGCACCTCTGACAACAGCGCGGTAATGGCGCCAATGGCCGTTAACTCCGCCGCCAAAAAGCAGGCCATATAACCCACCGATACCAACGTTACCCAGCGCCTAACGCCAGGGCCGTAACAAGCGCCAGCGAATTCGCCGATGCTACGCCCTTCCGGCAACGCACGGCGAATTTTGGGGCCATACAGCCCTAAAACGATAAACGGCAGTGCAGACCCCAGCGCATAGCCCGCCAACGCGAGAGGGCCAACGAAGGCGCCAATTTCGGGTGGGGCAAACAAAATCCAAGCGCCCATACCGGAAGCAAGAAAGGAGAGGCCCAGGGTCGAAGCCGTTTGAGAGTTGCGGGCGGTAACGTAATCGTCCACCGGGCCATCTACCCAGCGAGCACGTAGGCCCAAAAAAGCAAAGCAGCACAGCGCCGCGCCGAGCACGGCTGACGTCAGGTATAGCATGTCGCACTTCCTCCGCCGGTACGAACCGGATCAGGTTCCAGGGTCTGCGCAGTGCGCATTCTCAGCCCTTACAAGCAGGGCTCCCCTGGCGACAGTGAATGAAGGTGCTATCGTCAACCAAAAAAGCACCTTAGTAAAGTTTAAGGTGTGCTAGCGCCCCTTTCACGTGGCACACGCCCCATCAGATAGAACTCCTCATTGGGGGGCGTGCCTGCGAGTGTAACCAAACGGTTGGACAGCCCAAAAAAAGCCGCGATGGCACCGATGTCCCAGCAGTCTTCGTGGCTAAAGCCTACCGCCTGCAGGCGAGCAAACCACTCATCGGTCATTTCGCCGACCTCAATGCCACAGTGCATGGCAAAGTCGAGCATGACCCGGTGGCGTTCACTGATTGGCGCAACACGGTGATTGATGGCCACCTGGTCCGCTAGCAGCGGATCTTTACTATATATACGCACGAGTGCCCCATGGGCCACCACGCAATACAAGCAACGATTACGGGCACTGGTAGCCACCACAATCATCTCTTTTTCAGCTTTGCTGAGCGAGTCCGACTCACGTTCCATGAGCGCATCGTGATAGGCGAAGAAAGCACGAAACTCATCGGGGCGATGCGCCAGCATTAAAAAAACATTGGGTACGAAGCCCGCTTTTTCCTGAACGGCTAATATTGTAGTGCGAATATCATCGGGCAGATCATTTAACGTTTCCGGTACGTTAAAACGACTTAGTTGAGCAGACATTATCACCTCTTTATTATTCAGTTTAACCATCTCACCAAAACGACTTAGCTCTTACGTAACAAAACGCCAACTTAAGTAACTTTAAATTGGCGACTCTGCTCGCCATACTGGCCTAACGACCTGTCATAAAATGCATTTAACACTTAACAAACATCAGTTCGTTCAAAGGGACGCTGACATGAGCCATAACGAAGCCAAAGAACATACGCCCGGTCGCCTAAACGAACTGTTTGCTGACCCCTACCTGGCCTTTGAAAATGATACCGACGAGCGCCAGCTGCACATTCGTATCATGCTGCATATGCTGCTGGCCCGCCCAATGACGCGGGGGCAAATGACATTACGGGTCATCCATGGCTGGGAAAACGGCGGCTTTGAGCCCGAAGACTTGCAGCATGTCGATTACACACTCTCGAGCGTGGCTGATTTTAAGCGTGCAGTTCAGGATTTTGAACACGCCTCCAAGTTCAACACGCCTCTCCCCGCCGATAAGACCGCTATCCTTGCCACCCCGCTAGCCGATGCAATTGCAGGGGCCGAAGCTGAAGGGCAAAACCTCACCAACGACATTCGCCAAACGCCAGCGCGCTGGCCTGGATTCGAAGGTGGGTTGGCCCTGTATACGCTGTTCAAAATGTATCATCGGCTTGTTTATGGCGAAGACGACACCTACCGCTCTTCGCAGTGCTTAACCCCGCTGGGCATGCGTGAGATACATGAATTTCACCTTGAAGAAGGTGAATTCGCGCTTCTGGTACCGCCTGCCCCCAATGCCATAAACGAACCTTCTCTGCTGGTATTGCATGAAAGCCAACTCAACCCGATTGAACAGTTACTAGAAGAGAGCTTGCCCCTTTTCGATAACTTTTAAGCACCCCAGAAGGCAACCAAAAGCACCTTTGGGCTTTGTCTTTTATGCGTATCGTTCGCCATTTGATGTTTCATTTAGCCCTGTTTAACACAGGGCTAAATGCCCACCCTGGACGGCTTCTTTTAGCCCAGCGAAATGGTGCTGTTAATACCGCTAGACACGTTCTCGGGTTCAAACCACCGCGCTGTCACGGTTTTCGTTTGTGTCCAGAACGCGATCGCCTGTTTACCATTGGGCCCTAAGTCCCCAAGCTTTGATGCCCGCGAACCGGTGAAGCTAAAGTACGCAACCGGCACGGGAATCGGCACGTTAATCCCGATTTGCCCCACATCGATATCGGTTTCGAAGCGGCGTGCGATCCAGCCCGAGTTAGTGAAGATGGACGTGCCATTGCCGTTGGGATTGGCATTGATAAAGGCAATCGCCTCATCCAACGTTTCAACGCTCACCACACACAGCACAGGGCCAAAAATCTCTTCGCGGTAAATGGTCATGTCCGCGGTCACATCAGCAAACAGAGTGGGGCCCACGAAGTTACCGTTGGGGTAGCCGTCTACTGTGACGTTGCGGCCATCCACCATCAGCTTCGCGCCCTCTTTTTCGCCGGCATCGATTAACCGCAGCACACGATCACGCGCCGCCGGCGACACCAGCGGCCCTAAATCGGCATCTAACTGCGTGCCGGGCCCCACTTTCATCTGCTCGGCCGCCTCGACGATATCGCCCAACCACTCCCGAGCTTCCCCCACCAGCACCACTACGGAGTTCGCCATACAGCGCTGCCCGGCGGCCCCAAAGGCGGAGCCCAGTAGGTTATTGATCGCTTGACTACGGTTAGCATCGGGCATGACCACACAGTGGTTCTTGGCCCCCATCATTGCCTGCATGCGCTTGCCCGCGGCCGCCGCACGGTTATAAAGCAACGACCCCACATGGGTAGACCCTATGAATGAGAGCGCTTTGATATCTTGGTGGTCGGCGATTTGATTGGCCACATCCGGCCCGCCATGTACCACGTTTAGCACACCGGGCGGGATGCCTGCTTCATGCGCCAACTCAACCAAGCGCATCGTGGAACTAGGATCTTGCTCGGAGGGTTTAAGAACAAAGGTATTACCGGTGGCAATGGCCAGCGGAAACATAAAGCAGGGCAACATAATGGGGAAGTTAAACGCGGTAATGCCTGCGCCCACGCCCAGCGGTTGGTGCATGGTGTAAACATCCACCTCATTGGCAGCGTTTTCGGCCAGCTCACCCAACTGGAGCGACGTGATCGAGCAGGCGTGCTCCACCACTTCCAGACCACGACCCACTTCGCCTTCCGCATCCGGCAAGGTTTTGCCATGCTCTTCGGTAATCAGGGCCGCCAGCTCAGCGGTATTGTCACGAATGAGTGCCTGAAGTTTGAGCATGATGCGCATACGTTTGCCAAGCGGCACCTTGCGCCACTCTTTGAACGCTTCTTTGGCACTGCTGATGGCACGCTCCACCTCGTCGGCACTACAAAACGGCACCCGCGCCACCACTTCTTGCGTGGCAGGGTTAACGACATCGCGCCACTCCTGGCTTTGCGACTGCACGGGTTGGCCGTCGATATACATGGGAATTTCGCGAACGGACATGGCGTTGCTCCTGTTGATGGTTGTGATTGTTATGGCGGGCGTAAGGCTGTGGTTGCCTTCACACCGCTGATGGGCAAGAACACAGGGTATAGCAGCAAGTTGACGTTAACGTCAACTAAGTATCTTATGAGTAAACAAAATCTGCCGCATGACGTCAATTAGCCTTTCCATTGTGACGCGCTGCTGGCTATGCTTCGGCTAATCAGAGGCAACCCTGTTTTTAGGGCCGCTGAGGGCAAGCGCTACGCATGGCGTGTTTTAACACAGGGAATTAATGATGCAGACTTTCAGCTGCCGCTGTGGCAACCCTCTCTTTTATGAAAACACCCACTGTCTTACCTGCCAGTCAGAGGTGGGCTGGTGCCCCGCCTGTCGTAATATCGTTGCGCTTGAGCCCCTGGATAGCGGTGGCTATCGCTGCACGCAGCCAGATTGCGATACGGCATTGATGAAATGCCACAATTACATCGTGGAGAATGTCTGTAACCGTACGGTGGTGATGGAACACGGCCAAGCGGATGCATTATGCGACTGCTGCCGATATAACGAAGTAATCCCCGACCTCAATATTGAAGGACACCGCGAACGTTGGGCGGCGCTTGAGGCGGCAAAACGGCGGTTATTTCATACCCTAGACTTGCTCAAGTTGCCACATGGCACTCAAGTGGACGCGATTGCCGTACCGTTAAGCTTTTCATTTATGGCCGACGCCCTGCCCGACCAAGGCTTATGGCGCTCTACTGCCAAGCAGGAAAAGGTGTATACCGGCCACGCCTCGGGCCATATCACCATCAACGTCAAAGAAGCCGATGACGTTGAACGCGAACGCTTGCGCGTCGATATGAACGAATCCCACCGCACCCTCATTGGGCATTTCCGTCACGAAATTGGCCACTACTATTGGGATGTATTGGTCAAAGAGCGTGATGAAGAGGCCTGCCGCGCAGTATTTGGCAACCATCACCGGCCGAGCTATGCCGAGGCGCTGGAGCGTTACTACCAACAGGGGGCACCCAGCGACTGGCCCGAACGGTTCATTTCCGCTTACGCGACCATGCACCCTTGGGAAGATTTCGCCGAAACGTTTGCTTATTACCTGGATATGGTCGCTGTGTTGGATACGGCGCTGCACATGGGCATTACCCACGTTGAATACGATGGCAGCCTGGATAGCATGCTGGTCGCGTTTCATCAGGTCGGCTTGGCGGTGAATGAACTTAACCGCGATATGGGGCTACTCGACCTATCACCAACGGTGCTCGCGCCCGCCGTGCGAGAGAAGCTGGCGTACCTGCATCAACTGATCCAGGCCGCCAGCCCTGTGTCGCGTTAATCTGTCAGTCGTTATCGTTGTCCCCCGCGTGGCTTTGGCTCTGGCTCTGACTTTGGGTCTGTGTCACGCGGGGCACACTGTCGTCATTCACGAAGTAGGTAGCGCTCAGCGTATCGTGGATGGCGGCAAAGCCTATCTGCAGTTCATCGATAAACGCATGCAGCTCACTGGGTGAATGCGCGAGGGCTTGGATATCGGCATCGACAACGTCCGCGCGCACCAGTGAGACCGTTGCCGCTGGGCGGTCTTGGCGGGGCAGTAACGTCAGCTCATGACCCAGGGTCTCGAGACTACAGGCAATCGAGCGTGGCAGATTCGGGTCTTGGAGCAAAAAGCGCAGTACATCCGGCCCCCGCACGCGTAAACGCACCTGCTGACGATACATTTGGTAAGCCGTGAGTGACTTGAGCACGCTCATCCACTGCAGGTTTTCAAACGGCAGCAGCTCCTCAGGGTTTTGCGGCAGCAGGCTGGCGGAGCGCACATCGACGATGCGGGTGGTCATATCCGCCCGCTCTAACTGGCGCCCTAATTCAATAAAGGTACGCGCCGGCCCGTGGCTCAAGGTCCCTTCAATGAGCCCCGTTAATGCTTGGCAACCGCGAATCACACTTTTGAGAAAGCTATCGCGACGGCGCGGGCTAACGCCATTTTCAGCATGATCGGCAACGCTCAAATAGAGCTGATTGACCTCTTCCCAAATCTCTCTAGGCACCACATCACGGGTCGTTCTCAGGTTTTCGCGGGCACTCGCGAGCGCGGAGATGATGGAAATATCGTTGTCGGGGTCGGCACATAAAAAATGCACCACGCTGCGTTCATCAAAATCGTTGTGGCGAGACCTAAAGGTCTCCAGGCTCCCGGTCATTTCAATCAGCGGCGCCCAGCCAAGCGGCAGGCGGCCGGGTAAGTCGAGCATTAGGTGGCTATTGACACTCAACAGGCGCGCGGTATCTTCTGCGCGTTCAATATAACGTGCCATCCAATAAAGGTTTTCAGCAACGCGTGACAGCATGGCATTAGGCTCCTTTCACCGCGGCCGCTGCCGCCTTATCATCGGTTTCCACGATCCAGGTGTCTTTACTGCCGCCACCTTGCGATGAGTTCACCACCAATGAGCCTTCAATAAGCGCTACCCGGGTAAGTCCCCCGGTCGTGACATGAATTTCAGGCCCAGAGAGTATGAAAGGCCGAAGGTCTACGTGGCGTGGCTGCGGTAGCCCATTGGCAAGCGTGGGTGTCGTAGAAAGCGCCAACGTCGGCTGGGCCATATAATTGCGCGGGTTGGCCTTGATCAAGCGGGCAAACTCTTCACGAGTCTCTTTGGTTGAGCGTGGGCCGATCAGCATTCCGTAGCCGCCGGACTCATTGGCAGGTTTCACCACCAGTTCGTCCAAGTGGTCGAGCACATAACGGCGATCATCCTCGAACATGCACAGGTAGCTCGGCACATTAGGCAGTAGCGGTTCCTGGTCGAGGTAATAACGAATCAGCGCCGGCACGAATGCATAAACGACTTTATCGTCGGCCACGCCTGCGCCGGGCGCATTGGCCAGCGCCACTTTACCTGCCCGCCAGGCGCGCATCAGGCCCGCCACACCCAGCATGGATTCGGGATTAAACGCTTCCGGATCTAAAAATTCATCATCGACACGGCGATAAATGACATCTACCCGGCGCAGGCCTGCCACAGTGCGCATATAAACGACGTCATCGTCATCGACTAGCAGGTCGCTCCCCTGCACCAGCTCTACACCCATCTGCTGGGCCAAGTAGGCATGCTCGAAGTAGGCCGAGTTATAGATACCCGGGGTCAGCACGACGATTTGTGGGTCATCGCCGGGACGGGGCGACATCGCGGCCAACATGTCGTAAAGCTGTGCCACGTAATCATCAACGGGCAGAATCTTGCCCGACGCAAATAACTCCGGCAGCACTCGCTTAGTGACGTTGCGGTTTTCCAGCATATAAGAGACGCCGGAGGGAATGCGTAAATTGTCCTCAAGCACGTACAGGGTACCGTCACCATCGCGTACCAAGTCTGACCCGCATACGTGCGCCCACACGCCATGGGGTGGGTTAACGCCAACGCACTGGGGGCGAAAATTGACCGACTGCGCCAGCACCTCCGCAGGAAGCACTTTGTCCTTAATGACTTTTTGGTCGTGGTAAAGGTCATCAATAAATAGATTGAGCGCCTGAACGCGCTGTTTGAGCCCTGCCTCTGTTTTACGCCACTCACTGGCCGGAATAATGCGCGGCACAATATCAAAAGGCCAAGCACGATCGATCATGGCACCTTCAGAGTAAACGGTGAACGTAATCCCCATGGTCCGGATCGCGATCTCCGCCGCGGTTTTCCGCTCGGCTAACTCTTCTGCACTAAATCTTGCCAACATGTTGCACAATTCACCCGCTGACTCGCGTGGCTGACCGGGTGCTGCCATCAGCTCGTCGTAAAAGTCACGACACGCATAGTTATTCCAATTCACTTGGCTCATGGGCGCTCTCCTGGCGCTGGGGTGGAAGCGGCAACTTCCTCAATGCTCAGTGTAGGCCTGCCGCGCGCAAAACAATCAAACAATTGAGAGCAAAATACGTACCATCTTTTGCGATATTTCAACGTTTGCTTACCCAAACGCTACTGGGTGGGGTTTTAGGATGACTTAACCTACGTTAATGCCCATTTTTGGTGCGAACAATGAGAGCCAAAATGGTGCATCAGGCTATTTCCACTTTAGTTAAACGCCTTACTTAAGATAGCGGCTGCAAAAAAGTAAAAGTGGAACGATACTTGCGAAACGTTCGGTTATTCCTTAACCCAGCCGACCATCCGGTTGATAACGGTTCTTTTGAGGGTGGCCCATGACCATTCGCGTTGCCTTGCATCATCGTACGACTTACCACTTTGACCGTCCGGTACGTCTTTCACCCCATGTCATTCGGCTGCGCCCGGCGCCCCACTGCCGTACCCATATCGAGGCTTACTCACTTAAGCTCTCTGGCGACGACCACTTTCTGAACTGGCAACAGGATCCGTTCGGCAACTTTAATGCGCGCGTCGTGTTTCCCGAGCCGCGCAAGGAGTTGACCATCGCCGTCGAGCTGATCGCGCCGATGACCGTGATCAACCCGTTCGATTTCTTCCTGGACGACATCGCGCAAACGATTCCTTTCGCTTACCCAGACGCACTGCGTCAGGAATTGGGCCCCTACCTGGAAATCACTGAATCCGGGCCGCGCTTGATGGAGTGGCTCAAGGCCGTGCCCCGCGAGCCAACCACCACTGTCGATTTTCTGGTCGCCCTTAACCAGCGCCTTCAAGACGATATAGGGTACTTGGTGCGCTTAGAGCCAGGCGTGCAGAGTTGTGAAGAAACGCTGACACTGGCCAGCGGCTCATGCCGCGACAGCGCTTGGCTACTGGTGCAAATTTTTCGCCATTTGGGACTCGCGGCGCGCTTTGTATCGGGCTACCTGATTCAGCTGAAACCCGATCTCAAAGCACTCGATGGCCCCAGTGGTACCGAGGTGGATTTCACTGATTTACACGCCTGGACCGAAGTGTTTCTGCCCGGCGCTGGCTGGGTAGGGCTTGACCCCACCTCGGGGCTGTTCGCCGGCGAAGGCCATATCCCCCTGGCCGCCACCCCCACCACGGGCAGCGCGGCGGCCATCACTGGCTTCTCCGATAAGTGCGAAGTCACGTTTGACGTGACCATGGAAGTGACGCGTATTCACGAAGACCCGCGGGTCACCAAGCCCTACAGCGACGAGCAGTGGCAGCGTATTTGCAAACTCGGCGATGAAGTGGACGCAGAACTACTGCAGCAAGATGTGCGCCTTACCATGGGTGGCGAACCTACCTTTGTATCGGTCGACGATATGGAGAGTCCGCAGTGGAATACGGAAGCACTAGGTGATCACAAGCGCGAGCGAGCTGAAGCGCTGCTAACGCGCCTACAGGCCGCCTATGCCCCCGGCAGCGCTATTCAACAGCAGCAGGGCAAGTGGTACCCCGGCGAACCGTTGCCACGCTGGGCGCTGGCCTGCTACTGGCGCAAGGATGGCGTGCCGCTGTGGCGCGATCCAAAATGGTTAGCCTGCATGGAAGGCGCCGCCAATATCGACGCTGATAGCGTCATGGCGCAACGTTTTACCCAGGCACTTAGCGAGCGGTTGGGTATCGCCGAACGCTTTTGGATTCCGGCGTTTGAGGATGCCTATTACTATCTCTGGAAAGAGCAGTCGCTGCCGGTCAACGTTGACCCAAGAGAAGCCAACCTCAAGGACGACGCCGAGCGTCACCGCCTTGCCCGCCTGCTGGAACAAGGCCTGCACGAAGTCGTTGGCTACGCCCTACCGCTGCGCCACTCGATCAGCCAGGCCCACCGTTGGGAGAGCGGACGCTGGCCGCTCAAGCGCGACCATCTTTTCCTGGTACCCGGTGACTCCCCCATGGGGCTTCGCTTGCCCCTTTCGGCCCTGCCCTGGGCAGACCCAGAAGAGCAGCCCCAGCCAGAATCACTGTTCGCACCGCGCCCTGAGCTGGGTGACATCCACGGCGAAGTCGCCCGCCGCAACGCTGAACAGCTGCACATCAGCGATGCTGAACGCCTGGGGCGTTCCAGCCACCCCAGCCCATCGCATCCTGAAGGCGAAAGCGTGCAGCAGCAGCCACGCGCAGCAAGCGACCAAGAAAGTGGCATCATACACACCAGCCTGTGTGTGGAGCCCAGAGATGGCCGTTTGCATATATTCCTGCCGCCGCTCACCAGCCTGGAGCACTATCTTGACCTGCTCAGTACGGTGGAAGAGTGCGCCAAAGCGCTTGCGTGCCCGGTGATGGTTGAAGGCTACTCACCGCCTCGTGATCCGCGCCTGGAAAACTTTATGATCACCCCCGATCCGGGCGTGATCGAAGTGAATATTATGCCCGCCGCCAGTTGGCAAACGCTGGTGGCACAAACCGAACGACTCTATGAAGAAGCGCGGAAAACCCGTCTGGGCACGGAAAAGTTCATGCTCGATGGCCGCCACACCGGCACCGGCGGTGGTAACCACGTCACCCTGGGTGGAATAACGCCTGACGATTCGCCGTTTTTGCGTCGCCCGGACCTGCTAGCCAGTTTGGTGACCTATTGGCAGCACCACCCGAGCCTCTCTTATCTGTTTTCTGGGCTGTTTATTGGCCCGACCAGTCAAGCGCCTAGAGTGGACGAAGCGCGCCACGAAGCCCTCTATGAGCTTGAAATCGCCCTGCAACAAATGCCCGAAGGCGACGTGGTACAGCCCTGGCTGGTCGATCGCTTGCTACGCCATCTGCTGACCGACTTAACGGGCAACACCCACCGGGCCGAGTTCTGCATCGACAAACTCTATTCACCGGATAGTGACAGCGGTCGGCTCGGTTTATTAGAGCTACGCGGTTTTGAGATGCCGCCCCATGCGCGCATGGGACTCATGCAAATGCTGTTAATCCGCGCCCTTGTCGCGCGCTGCTGGAAAACGCCCTACCGCGCCAAGCCCGTGCGCTGGGGAAGCGCACTGCAAGATCGCTGGATGCTGCCTCACTACCTGTGGAACGATCTTGACGACGTGCTGACCGATTTACGCCACCACGGCTTCGACTTCGACCTTGAGTGGTTTGCCCCCTTCCTGGAGTTCCGTTTCCCGCTGCATGGCCGTTTGCATACGCCCATGCTAGACATCGAGCTGCGCCAAGCCATCGAACCCTGGCACGTGCTGGGTGAAGAGGCCTCGGCAGGCGGCACGGCTCGCTATGTGGACTCCTCGGTGGAGCGCCTGGAAGTCAAAGTCAGCGGCATGAGCGGTGACCGCTATGTGGTGACGTGTAATGGCCGTCGCGTGCCCCTTTCAGCGACAGGGCGAAATGGCGAAGCAGTCGCCGGGGTGCGCTATCGCGCCTGGCAGCCGCCCTCGGCATTACACCCACAAATCCCTATTCACGCGCCGCTGGTGTTTGATGTCATCGATTCCTGGAACCAGCGCTCCGTGGCAGGCTGCACCTACTACGTGGTGCATCCGACGGGGCGTAATTTCGATACGTTCCCGGTCAACGCGTTTGAAGCGGAAGCGCGTCGACTGGGGCGTTTCAGTGACAGCGGTCATCGCCATGGCCATCAGGTGCCTAAAGTGGAAACACCCAGCCTGGAACTGCCGCAAACGCTCGACCTGCGCTGGAAGCCTAGTTAGTTTTTTTAACGCAGCTAATGCTTTTCTCTTAGCGGCTACTGCAGGATAATCCGCCCCTTACCTCTCAGGATTACAAGGACAATGACGGCCCCTGTCTCTCCCTCGCTTCTCGCGCCCGTGGTTAACGGGCTCGTTGAGGATTACTTGAATCAGCTAGGCAAGGGACAGCCCGGCACGTATGACGCTATGCTCGATGGTCAAGGGCAGTTACGCCCTGGTTGGCAGAGCTTACTCGGTTGTTTAGAAGCACTCGGCCCCACCGGCCGCCTCCACCAGCATGAAGAAATTCAGCGTCTGTTGGCTGAAAATGGCGTTATTTTTAATATGCACGATGAAACCCAGGGGCGCTCTTGGCGGCTCGATCCGCTTCCCTGGGTCATCGATGAAGCACAGTGGCAAGCACTGGAAGCGGGGCTCACTCAGCGCAGTCGGCTACTAACGGCCCTTTATGACGACATATACGGCCCTAAAACACTCTTTGAGCAAGGCCTTTTGCCGACCCAGGAGCTGCTCGCTTCACCGCATCTGTTACTGCCTTGCCACCGCTCGCTGCCTAATGACCGCGCGCCGATCGGTTTTCACGGTGTGGATGTCATTCAGGACACCCAGGGCCAATGGCGCGTGATGGCAGATCGTTTGCAGGCGCCCTCAGGCACTGGGTTTGCGCTTGAAAACCGTATATTGATGGCTCGTGCTCTACCCGATATGTACCGGAATGCGCCGTTAAAACGGCTAGCGGGCTTCCTCGATTTACATCATCGAACCTTAATCGCGATGGCCTATCAGCACCGCGACAATCCGACCTTGATTCTTTTAACGCCAGGGCCTGCGAGCCCGCGCTATTTTGAGCACGCCTACTTGGCCAACTACCTCAATATCGCCTTGGTAGAAGGACAGGACTTGGTGGTGCGTGATACGCAGGTATGGCTGCGCACCCTGGGCGGTTTACAGCCCGTCGATGTCATATTGCGCAACTGCGACGACGCCTACTGCGACCCACTGGAACTCCGCGGGGACTCACAGCTCGGCGTGCCCGGGCTTTTGCAGGCTATGCGATCAGGCGGCGTGGCATTATCGAACGCGCTGGGCGTCGGCATTCTAGAAGCCCCGGCATTAGCGGACTACCTGCCCGCGCTCTGCGAGCACCTGCTGGGTGAACCGCTGCTGTTACACAACGCCGATGCTTCTACTCAGGCGGCTACCGCCCCGGTATTTAACAGCTATTTACAGCGCCTAGAGCCTACTACGCTCAACCTGCGCTGCTTTGTGACCCGTACGCCGAATAGCGCCACCGTCAAACCTAATGCCGCGGACGAGTATCAAGTCATGCCCGGCGGCTTGGCCTGGGTGGGCGAGCCCGGCTCCCATTCACTGAGCAGCAGCATCGTCAAAGATGTATGGGTGACGGCAGCCTCACCCCAACCGCATGTTAGTCAGTTACGTCAGGCGCGTGGCCCGGTCGTGGCCACTCGCGACGGCACCGACCTACCCAGCCGTGTGGCTGAAAGCCTGTTTTGGTTAGGCCGCTATGGTGAGCGTTTGGATACCCGGGCACGCCTGCTGCGTGAAGCCCTGCTTAGGCTGATGGAGTATGACCAGGACGAAATCGCTGATCAGCTATTGGATGAACTGCTGCTGGCGCTGGATATCACCACCCTCAACGACGATGACGAGCACCGTTTACAAGCGCCACTCATCGGGTTTGACCAGAAACGCGCCGCCTTGCTGGCGCAGTTCGATGACGTCGACCCCCAGGCACTGCAGCCACTTTTTTCACAATTGATGCGCAATGCGCGCAGCGTGCGTGATCATCTGGGCGACGACTCCTGGCGGGTAGTGCATCAGTTGCGCCAGCGCATGGCGACGTTCAACCCCAGCTTGGGAGCCAGCGCTGCACGACGCGCCTGCGAAAGCCTTTCAGCCCAGCTAGCAGCCTTTTTTGGGCTCTGTAACGAGACCATGCCGCATCATTACGGCTGGCGATTTATGGATATTGGCCGCTTTCTCGATCGTGTGCTCGGGCTACTCTCGTTGCTCAAACTGACGCTCAACGCCCCGCATTCGCCAGGGTTGGCATTATGGGAAGTAGTACTCGCCACCACCGATAACTTTACTGCCTATCGGCGCCGCTACCGAAGCGAGCTCCACCCAGCAGCGATTCTTGACCTACTGCTGTTTGACGAAACCAACCCGCGCTCGGTGGGCTACATGCTCAAGCGCATTGAGCGTCAGATGGATCGCCTGCCCGGCAGCACCTCGCCCTACCGTAACGCCGAACGAAGGCTGTTGATTCAGGCCAATGCGGCGCTCCACCTGGCCGATATTGATCGTTTAAGCCACTTAGCGGATACCCCCGAGGCGCAAGAGGCGTTAGAACAACTGCTGGATGCCCTGATTGAGCCATTGAGCGCACTTTCTGAAGCCATCAGCCAAAGCCACTTCAGCCACGTGGAACGCCCTCGCCAGCTAGTCAGCATGGAGCCCGATGCATGAATTACACGCTGCGGCATACCACCCGCTACCACTACAGCGCCCCGGTGACGCTGTGCCACAGTGAAGCGCGGGTGCTCCCACGTAAAACGCCGCACCAGCAGTGCGGCGCATCGGAACTACTGATCAGCCCTGCGCCGCAGGTACAGCGCGAACGCTGCGATATCTTCGGCAATCGAGTGCTCTATTTCGCCATGGAAGAAGTTCATCAAACGCTGGATGTCACGGTGGTCACACCGCTGAATACACAACCGTTAGCTGCCCTGCCCAGTGTTTCACCCACGTGGGAAAGCGTTGCCCAGCAGCTTAGCCAGGACAACCGCTTTGACATTCAGCTTTACCGTTTGGACTCACCGTTTATCCGCCGTAACGATGAACTCGCTGACTTTGCGCTTAGCTGCTTTACCCCTGGCAGGCCACTTATCGAAGCGGCGCTAGCGCTCAATGAGTTGATTCATACCACCTTCGAATACGACCCTAGCTTCACCACGCTGGCAACACCGTTAAGCGATGTGCTCACTAACCGACGTGGCGTATGCCAGGATTTCGCGCACCTTGCGATCGGTGCACTGCGTTCAGTAGGCCTAGCGGCACGTTATGTCAGCGGCTACCTGGAAACCCAGCCACCGCCTGGGCAACCGCGGTTAATAGGCGCGGATGCCTCCCATGCTTGGCTGGCGACCTGGATCCCCGATTGGGGCTGGTTGGCGCTAGACCCCACCAATGGCGCCGTGGCCGGTGAACAGCACCCGGTGCTGGCCTGGGGGCGAGATTATGCCGATGTCGCGCCGCTCAAAGGGGTGATGAACGGCGGCGGCGAGCATCGCTTGGAGGTGGAAGTCGATGTCATGCCGCTGGCCAGCTAACGCTGGACGGATGCGGCATATCGCCATCAAATAGCCATCAAGCCGTTTCGTAGGCAGCCTTGAGACGATAAAACTCTTCGACGATAGCGGCCATTTCATCGGCGTCGTAATCACACAAGCCACTCACTACGAGTTTCTTGGAGCCTACCCCTACCGCTTCACCAGCCGATTCAATCGAGAACTCCAACCGCGCATCGGCACGTTTGCCGTTCACCTCTAACGATGAGTGATTGAGCGTTAACCCCGGTGAGAAACCATCCAATCGTTCAAGTGAAAAACCCATGCTGTCGTAGATCACCAGCGGGCGTTTAGGATTAAACATAACCCCGTGTTGTTCCATGAGGGGTTTGAGGTAGTGCGGGAAATTTTTACCTGAAAAGGCGACGTAACAGCGCGCAAAAGCTTCCACCACCTCAGGATCGTGGGTGATGTCACCACCACGCACGACCTGTAAGTAACACTTCCCACTTTCATCGCAGACGTGCAACGTACCATCGTCCGCTTCGCTGAATTTAAGCGGTGTATCGGCGCCCACCATGTTGGTAAAGCGAAATTCCATTTGCCGCGACAACCCAAACTTTGTGAGTATCAATACAAATAGCAAGTCGCCGGGTACACAAAAGCGCCGTGCATCCGGGTTATGAATGGGGTTGTAGTCACCAGCGACGCCTTTGGCGAAACGACTGGCCTGCTCTGCGGAGATCACTACATACTCTCCGCGCTGCGCGTAAAAATCCTTGAACATGGCGTTTGTTGCCTGCCTAGCGTTGAAATCGAAAACCCGTCACTGCCCAACGCCGCGCATAATGCCATAAAACACGCCCCAACAGGAGTTATCTGCTCGGGAAACCACTATGCCAGACGCGAACACTCGTAAAAATCGCCTACCCCGCCTACTTTTTAGAGGGTTGATTGGCTTGCTATTTATCATCCTGATCTGGGTGGCTGGCAGCTATTGGCTGCTAAATAGTCAGTGGTTGCCCGCACGCATTGCCCAGTTTGAGGGTATTGATATTCACTGGGAAAAAGGCGTCAGCCGCCACCCTGGCCGCTGGGAAGTAGAGGAGCTTTATCTTGCTCGCGAAGATGCCGCCCTACCTATTTCCATCGAAGCAGAACGCGCCACCCTTTCGCTTTCTCTTCTGGCACTACTGCGCAGTGAATTACATATCGAGGCGCTGGATGCCGAAGGCATCCGACGTTTAACCATCGGTGACACCGCGCTCGAAGCAGACGGCCGTTTACAAATAGCCAAGACCACCTTGAGTCGCGACACCCTGGCGATCCCTGAGGTTTCACTCGCTATTACCAATGGTCGTTTAGTTCGCCTTAGTGATCAAGCCACCCTGGTGCGTGACATTCATCTTGACGCAACAGCGACACTCGACTCAATAACCCCGGTCGACGCGGTAAGCGGCGAAATTAACCCCGATTTACTGGAAGCAGTTTCGGCACACTTTCAATTGGATGCCCAGGCAGATGCATGGGATGTCTTTATGCCCTACCTGGGTGCCCTGCCGTGGCTCACTCTGGAGGGGCGAGGCGCACTAACAGGGGCATTAACGTTAACAGCTGGCACACTGCAGCCTGATAGCGAACTCATTCTGGACGCACCTTTGCTGCGCTTGACCGTTGATGAGCAGCGGCTGCGAGCGCCGACTGACTCGCCGAACTGGCTAATCGCCGACAACCCACCACCCCACCATACCGCTACCGGCCAAGGTCAGGTTCGTTTTGCGGTTGAGAAAGAGCACCTGCATTTCTCGACGCAGCTTGTCGATGTCGCGCTCGCGGACACACATCCTTACGCGGAGAATGCTGAGCTTCATCTCGCGACCCAAATTTCCAACCAACGCCTGGATCAGCTCGACCTCCCTACGGCAGCAACACTGGCGTTACAGGGTGATATCACGCGTCTGGATATGCTCAATCGTTTCCTGGTATTTGATAGCGAAGACGCCGGGGCTGAAACTGCTGTTAACCCTGCCGTTAACAGTGAAAATAACATCCACCTTTCCGGCCATGGTCAAATTGAGGCCTCGGCGACCATTCACCAATCGCGTCCCTTTGATGCCCAACTGAACATTCAAGCGCCGGAACTCGCCGCCGATACGCTTGGCTTTATTGCCCAAGGGAGAGGCACGCTTAACGCCCAGCTAACGCCAGATGAGATCATTGAGGCAACGCTCAGCTTTACCGATGCCACACTTCACCACCAAGAGCGTCAACTGCTTGCCAATGCCGATATCAATATCGACGCCACCAGCCCCATTGATACTGAAACAGTTCGTGAAGAGGCCTCAGCAACGCTAAGCTGGACAAGTGCGCGCCTACCGAATATCGCTGTTTTACAGACTTACTTAGAGACAGTTTTGCCAGACCCAGCGCCACTGCAGTTACTTAGCGGTCAAGCCGAAAGTCACGGTCAGCTTTCGTTTGTTTCAGAACAGCTAAGCGGAGAGATACATTTAGCTGGCAACGGGCTTACTACGCGCTGGCAGCACGGTGATCAGGCGGGCGCTCTCACCAGTGATATGCAGCTGTTCCTACCCATTCAGCAGGCGGCGATGGATGGCTCGACGCTGGATATCAGCGGTACCCGGTTAAGTTGGCAGGTGGCCGACACCGACCAACCAAGCGAGCGTTTAGACAGCGTCCTAGCGTTGTCCGACGGCCGTTTTCAGCGGCAAAATGACGAGCCTAGCGGCCAATTTACCCTGGCAGGAAGCGTGCAGCAGCTCGGCTTTTTAAACACCTTCTTGCCTGACGCTCATGGGCTGGCCATTGCTGGTGAAGGCCAGCTATTTGCCCAAGGCGCGTTTAGCAATGACCGCTTGCTGGCCCCCACCCGGTTACGGGTCAATGCCGACCAGCTAGAAGTCGCGTTTTTAGACTATCTCGTCACCGGGCGGGGTGAGCTTACCGCTCAAATGGATAGCCCCGAGCAGGCCCAACTCTCGCTGGGCATTCCCCGCTTTGCATTAAAACGCCAAGACGATGACAGGCCGCACCTGGAGGGCCGGCATTTTGCCCTGACGACGCAAACCGAACGCTTTAGCGAGGTGCTCGAATCCCCTCAGCCCGAGCACTTCACCACCCGCATAGCGCTACCCATTACCGAGGTGCCCGATTTCACTCGTTATAACCGCTACTTGCCTGAAGGTGCGGGCATCACCTTACTGGGTGGGCAGGCCAGCCTTGAAAGCGAGTGGCTATTGGAAGGGCTAAATGCACAGGGAGAAATAACGCTGCGCGCCTTTGGCGCCGAGCTGGCGTTGCTGGATCAACAGCTTCGCGGCGATGTTCATCTGGACTTACACCTCACCGACGGCGATCTGGCAACGCGCCAATTTACTGCCGACAACTCCTTTTTGCGCCTTGACAATGTCTTCCGGCAAAGTGAGAACGGGGCCCAGGATGCAGGCTGGTGGGTGCAGCTCTCCATGGAAGAGGCGGCATTGGCGTGGGAAGACCCTATTCGACTGGCCAGCCAGCTACGCTTAGAGATGCGCGACACGGGGTTGCTTGCACGGCTATTCCTAGCCCGCGCTAGGGACAGCGATTGGCTAGGACGCTTGTTGAATGTTCATGATATCGAAGGCACCGCTCAACTCGACATCAATGGCGAGCACATTCGCTTGCAGGATCTGACACTCACCGGTGGGCCGCTGCTGCTGCTTTCGGATATCGCGTTGGCCGACCGTACTGCAAACGGCGCACTCTACGCACGCCTTGGAATCCTCGGACTAGGCGTGGAACTTACCGATAGCGAACCCACCCTGCGAATTATTCAACCGCGACGCTGGTTTGAACAATGGCGGGAAGCAAGTCACTTGCTTAGCCCCTAAGCGGCGAACCTAACGCTTAGCCGTTAGCGTTTTTGTCGCTGTCGGCGGATCATGCGTACACGCTCTTTGGCCTTTTGCGGCGTAGAGAGCGGTGCCGCCGCTTCTTCATGGCTTTTAGGAGGCACTGTGACCCAGGCAAACACCGGCAACGCCAGGTGCCAATGAATAGCGGCTAACCGCAGCCAGAGGGTAACAATGAGCGAGGCGGCAATCGCGATTGTCAACGGCGCCTCCAGCGCATGCAGCCCGACATAAACGACGCCGCCAGCCATCGCCGCCGTGGCGTAAACCTCCTCACGTAATACCATTGGCACTCGCTGGGCCAACACATCACGAATCATGCCACCGGCCACGCCGGTCATCATCCCCATCAACACCGCCACCATGCCCGACGTACCCAGCAGCAGCGCTTTATGGGCACCGATAACGGTGAACAGCGCCAGCCCAAACGCATCGGCGATGGGCAGAAAGCCGCGCGACAGGCGATGGATATAGTGAAACCCCATCAACGAGACGCTCACGGTAGCCAGGATGACCCAGAGATAAGTCGGATCAGTCACCCAAAACACCGGCCGAACGCCTAACACTAAATCGCGCAGCGTGCCCCCGCCAATGCCAGTCACTGACGCCAGCACCAGCATACCGATCGGATCCATGCGCGAACGGCACGCCAAAATAACGCCCGACAGCGCAAACACGATGACACCCGCCATATCCAACCAGTAAACCACGCCCGACACTCGCTTCTCCTTGATGCTCACTAACGATAAAGGCTGGCAGGATAGCACCTCTCCCAACATGCACGAGTGCAAAATTGATCACTTTTTAATCGCCATTCACATATTTTGTAAGACATTGCCGACACTCTTTGTAAGACATTGCCGTTAGATAACCATCCGGGGTTGTCGTCCCTGACTAGGTCGTTATCCTGATCCTTTCTCATTTAACTTGGCTACGTTAGCGACTACTCCTGGAGGGGGCATGGCACTCAGCACCGGACTGCACTTTACCGTGACGCTACCCGGCGTTGACGAGGTCGCCGTGATCGACTTCACCCATCGTGAAGCCCTCTCCCAGCCCTTCGAGCTGGCTCTGAACCTGGCCAGCCGCGACGGTAGTCTCGATGCCGCCGAGTTACTCGACCGCGAGGCGAGCCTCACTATTTGGCAAGATGGCGAACCCCTGCGCCGGGTGCACGGCATCATCAGCGAGTTTGGCAAGGGCGACCGAGGCCATCGCCGCACGTTTTATTCTCTGGTACTACGCCCCGCCCTATGGCGGCTATCTCTACGCCAAAACTCGCGCATCTTCCAAAAAGTCGACCCGCTCACCATCATTAATACCCTGTGCGACGAGCGGGGCATTACCGATGTGAGCTTTGCCGTCACCCGTGAACTCGCCGAACGCGAGTACTGCGTGCAGTACCGGGAAACCGACCTCGCCTTTATCGAACGCCTCGCCGCCGAAGAGGGCCTGTTTTACTTCCATCTGTTTGATGAGAAAGGCGAGGAAAAAGTGAGTGGCACCCACCGCTTAATCTTTGCTGATGACCCTAAGGTACTGACCAACATCGGCGAGCGCACTTACCATAGCCGTGCAGGTGGCACCGCCCCCACCCGCCATGTGCGCAAGCTCAGCCAGACCGCCCGGGTGGCCGCTGCCACGGCGACGTTGAAGGACTACAGCTTCAAAAACCCCGCCTACGCCCAGCTGCATGAGCACCTGGGCCGCGAGGTAGAAAGCCACGGCCAGCGCGACGATTACGAACACTATGACTACCCCGGCCGCTACAAGCAGGATGCCTCCGGCAAGCCCTTCACCCGTATTCGCCTGGAACAACTACGTCGTGAAGCGCTCACCGCCAACGCCGAAAGCGACCTGCCCGAACTCGCCCCTGGCCTGCGCTTCACGCTGACCGACCACGACACCGACAGCCTAAACCGCGACTGGCAAGCCATTGAAGTCCATCACGTGGGTGAGCAGCCCCAAGCGCTAGAAGAGGATGGCGTGACGCAAGGCGACGCGGCCGGAATGACCCGCTACCACAACCAGGTCACGTTGATCCCCGGGGATACCCCATGGCGCACCACGCCCAACCCGAAACCCCGCGTCGATGGCCCGCAAGTCGCCTTCGTGGTCGGCCCGAAAGGCGAAGAGATTCACTGCGACGAACACGGCCGGGTCAAAGTCCAGTTCCCCTGGGACCGCTACGCAGACCCAAATGATACCGCCAGTTGCTGGGTGCGGGTCGCCCAAGGTTGGGCAGGCGGCGGTTACGGCAGCATCGCCATTCCTCGGATAGGTCACGAAGTCATCGTCTCATTCCTGGAAGGCGACCCGGACCAACCGCTGGTCACCGGTCGCACCTACCACGCCGTGAACACCGCTCCCTACCCACTGCCGGAACACAAGACCCGCACGGTGCTGCGTACCCAAAGCCATAAAGCCGAAGGCTTCAACGAGCTGCGCTTTGAAGACGAAGCAGGCGAGGAGCAAATCTGGCTACACGCCCAGAAAGATTTAGAGCTGTTAACCCTCAACGACCGCACCGAAGAGATCCGCCACGACAGCTTTTTAAAGGTCAAGAACGACCGCATCAGCGAGATCAATAACGACGACCACCACACGGTGCACAGCAACCGCTTTGAGCACACCGAAGGCCAGCAGCACCTTACGGTAGACGGCACGCTGCATATCAAGGCTGGGCAGGCCTGGCTCAGTGAAAGCGGCCGCGAACTGCATATTAAGGCAGGCCACAAGGTGGTGCTGGAAGCCGGTAACGAACTCACCCTGAACGCAGGGGGCAGTTTTCTCAAGCTGGACGGCGGCGGCGTAACGATGGTCGGCCCCAAGGTACGTATCAATGCAGGCGGCAGCCCTGGCAATGGTTCCGGGCAGGCAGTGGAAGGCCCGCTGCTTCCAGGGCATGCGGTGGCGGAGGCGCATGAGCGAATCGATAATATTTCACAAGCTGCACTATTGAAGACCAACCTTAAGCTGCCAGAAGTATGCGAAGAGTGCTGGCAGAAAGCATTAGCTGAAGGCCAGAGCGCAATACCTAGGGAACAAGCATGAAGACTGACACTCTTCCGCCATGGCAACGCTCCTCATCAGAAGCCTCTGAAATAGAGCGCTATGCCTTAATTGAGCTAGCTCACCTACCCGTAGCCGCACGAACGACTCTGTTTAATGAGCTGGTCCAAGACAGCCAGTATTGGCCGCTAATTAAAGATGAAAGCCAGCCCCATTTGCAGCGCGAAGGGCCATGGGTGTTACAGGTTAGACAAGACAAACTTGATAAACTGCTAACGCTTGACGGCATCGTATGTGCTTTACAAGGCTGGATCGAGAGTCAACTTACCGGAACTGAACTAGCTAGCCATCTGGCCCCGGCCATGGCGGTGGAAAACCCGCAAAAGCAGCGCTCATTGCTACGGTTTTATCTCCCCGATGTCATTACCCAGTTGCATAAGGATGCGCTTGAGAATCCAACAAACGCACTGTTTTCAGGTGTTACCCGCTGGTGGTATCGAGATGCAACATTAGGCTGGACGGCTCTTGAAGGGAAAGCCTTGCCAGAAAGTTTGCCCACATGGCAACTGACAGTAGATGAAGCCCGCTGGCAAACCCTACACGGTGAGCCGGAGGTTATGCAGTTGACCGCCGAGTTAGTCGATTTTTCACCGTCATTATTTGAAGGAATATGTCTTTGCGAGCGACCCCGTCAGGTGGCTAAAGCGCTAATGCAAGCCAATAACCATGGTTTAACCGCCATTGCCGACAAAAGAACCTTTGTTTATGTGCAATTAAGCCAGGGTAGTGACACTTGGTCATCAGAAGATATGCAAGGTCTTTTACAGCGCGCGGCTAGTCGAGAGGCTACGCTAGCTGACTTACTGGCTACCACTTACCAGCAGGCTGAGGAGTGTTAGTTCGCTGGGCAATAAGCCGTTATATGTGCCTAGTACCTATTTGGCTTCAGGTGTTATTGGCCTCTATAGCCATTGTATGGCTAGCTTGGAGTATGTTGTTTAATGCATCAAAAAGCGGTTCATTGGCAGGCTATAACCATACTGATAGACCTATTGGGAGTTACTGGGTTGATGATAATTGGGGTGGAAATATGAATGCCTTCTCCTGGGGTGGCACCACCTGCTGTTGGTCTTTCCAAGGGGACACTGTCGAGGTGGTATGGATACTAAGTAGGACGGGGGATCAGAAGCGCCAAGGGATAGAAGAAGAAAGGCACAGTATAATTCTCCCTATGCCAGAACATGATCCAGAGGATCAGTATCTACACGTCCATTTCCTGCCCGATAATAATATGGATTTATTGTGGAGTGAGGATATTCGTTCGCCAAAGTTTGAACACTACCGAAACTCTAAGGCCAACCATGAAAAGTAAAACATTATCAGGCTATTTTTTTAAGTTTTTTTATATCTACCAGCATCAGAATTAACAGACAATTATTAAAGAATCAATGCGTAATAATTATAGGAGAAAGTGCCATATGTTAGTTCGCTGGGCAATAAGTCGTTATATGCGTCTACTACCTACTTGGCTTAAGTTTTCATTATCTGGTTTGGTGGTAATATGGTTAGCTTGGAGTATGCTTTTTGATTCATCAAAAAGTGGCTCTCTGATGGGGCACAGCCATATAGATCGGCCGATTTATAGTTTCTGGGTTGATGGAAATTGGGGCGGAAATTTATCTCCTTATACTGGAGGCTTATATACAGGAGGTGGAACCACCTGCTGTTGGGGCTTTCAAACCGGCTCTATTGAAGTAGTGTGGATTCTAGATGTTACTCCTGATGATATTGAGGCTGGTCTAGAGGAAGAAAGGCATAGCCTTACAGTATCTATGCCCTCCTATAACCGCCAAGACCAGTACTTGCACGTTCATTTCTTACCAGAAAATCAAGTCGAGCTTGCTTGGAGCCCAGACCTGCAATCTCCTTTGTCTAAAAAACTACAAAAAGAGATGCAAAATGATTGACCAAAGTACATTAGAATGCACTCAGGCATTAAATGTATCCAGTACCAATAGGGAAGGTGAGCAATACCTAGGAACTAGTTGTAGCCAAGTACTGGATGTTGGTTTCTATTTTGATGGAATCAGTAGAAACCTTGAGCAAGATATACAAAGCGGAAAAGTAAGTAATATTGGCCGTTTATATAGCGCTCATCCAGAAAGGGTCCAAAGTACCCTTGCTCATAAATTTAATAGACACTACTACTCAGGCCTTGGAACATCTTTCGAGTCCAGCCTATCTGACGATGTGGTGGGAGCTGCGAACCGCGTTCCTGGCGAAGCAGTCGGAACGGGTGAGGGGCAGCTGCGTTCCAGTGGCACGGATGCCGCAAAAGAGGTTTGATCCTGCCCAGTAACGGTGGACACCTCAAGAACGTCATACGTTACGATGAGGTGAACCATGGCAAGATCGACAACATCAATGAAGAAAAAATCATATACCCGTTACTCAGATGCCTACCGGCAAGAAGCCTTAGCGCTTGCGGATCGCATTGGCGTTGCAGCAGCGGCGCGTGAGCTGGGAATACACGCGAGTCAGCTCTATCAGTGGCGATCTAAAGCACAGCTGCAGCAAGACACATCCGAGCGAGAGCGGTCGTTGGCAGAAGAAAACGCCCGCTTGAAGCGCCAACTAGCCGAGGCAAATGAAGAGCTGGCCATCACAAAAAAGGCCGCGGTGTACTTTGCGAAAAGCCTGAAGTGAAGTACGCCTTTATCCACCGTCATCGTCAGGCGTTCAGTATTCAGCGTATGTGCCATGTTGTCGGGGTCGCTCGGAGTGGCTACTACGCTTGGCGGCAACGCGAAGGCGCATCGTCCCCAAAACGCAGCCAGCAAGCCATTATCGATCAGCATGTGGCCAAGGCTTATCACCAACGCAAAGGCCGCTCAGGCGCCCCGAGACTAACGCTAGACCTGCGAGATGATGGGATGCCGATCAACCGTAAGACGGTGGCTGCCAGCTTACAGCGTCAGGGCCTGCGCGCTAAAGCAGCTCGTAAGTTCAAGGCCACCACGAACTCACGGCATTCGCTGCCAGTCGCACCGAATCTACTAGAACAAAACTTCACGGCCTCAGCTCCTAATCAAAAGTGGGTGGGTGACATTACCTACTTGGCGACGGGCGAAGGCTGGCTTTACCTGGCAGTGCTCATTGATCTTTACTCTCGTAAAGTGGTCGGTTGGGCAATGAGTGAGCGTATGACGGCCGATCTTGTCTGTGACGCGCTACAGATGGCGCTATGGAGACGCAAAATGCCCAAAGGCGTGATAGTCCATTCGGATCGAGGTAGTCAGTACTGTTCCACGCGTTACCAATCGCTGCTTACCCGGCATGAGCTTACGTGCAGCATGAGCGCCAAAGGCAACTGCTATGATAATGCCTGTGCCGAAAGCTTCTTCCACAGCCTCAAGGTTGAAGCGATCCATGGGGAGCAATTTACAACGCGAAACGATATGAGGCGCCAGGTGTTTGAGTACGTCGAACTGGACTACAACAAACAACGGCGGCACAGTGCTATTGGGATGATCAGCCCAGAGGCCTTTGAAGCCCGAATGATCGCTTAAACCAGTGTCCACTGTTGCTGGGTAAGATCAGTTCTCTCGGGTGGTGGTTCTGAACCGCCCCGGTTATTCCGGAGACCGGTTTGTTTGAGTCAAGCAGCTTCACCC
>OJBX01000129.1_pt1 | contig 56998 bp, 50 predicted proteins | sample 1590751 | NCBI WGS metagenome assembly OJBX01 (sample SAMN05416780, study PRJEB24817) | seawater metagenome | isolation source: Sea water | place: Canada:Atlantic | collected 2013-07
GGTTGGGTGCAGGCGCCGGGTGTTGTAGGAGCGCAATTCATTGCGCGATCAGCAAGGATCGGAGCGCCGAGAGTGAGTGCTACTAGATGGTCTGATCGCCCGGCAAGTCGGGCTCCTACATGGGTTGGGTGCAGGCGCCGGGTGTTGTAGGAGCGCAATTCATTGCGCGATCAGCAATGATCCAGGCACCGAGGGTATATGCCTCTAGATAGCCTGATCGCCCGACAAGTCGGGCTCCTACATGAGCTTCACCCCCTACGACGAAGCTTACCCCCAATCACCAACATACAAGGCGTAAGCAGTAGCGTAAGAGCGGTGGCGAAGGTAAGTCCGCCGGCGATGGCGCTCGACATCTGTGTCCACCACTGGGCGGAGGGCGCGTTGAAGCCAAGCGCTGGCGTGAACAGATCCACATTGATGCCCAGCACCATCGGCATTAGCCCCAGCACTGTGGTAATCGCCGTCAGTAACACCGGGCGCAGGCGCAAGCAGCCAGCTTCTAAGGCCGCCTCGCCGGGCGTCATGCCTTCTTCGCGCAGCTCGTTGTAAGTATCGATCAAAACAATATTGTTATTGACCACGATACCCGCCAGGGCAATCACGCCCATTCCCACCATGACAATACCAAACGCCTGGCCGGTAATGAGTAGGCCCATGAGTACCCCCGCGGTGGAGAACACAATCGCTGAGAGCACCAACCCCGCCTGGTAAAAGCTATTGAACTGGGTGACCAGAATCAGCGCCATCAAACCGATCGCAATCATGAAGGCGCTGGCTAGGAACTGCATCGATTCCTGCTGATCCTCCTGCTCGCCTGCCACATTGACCATCAAACCGTCAGGCAGGCTGTCGCTGCCTGCTTCGAGCAGTGCACGCAGGCGTTCGTCGGCAAGGTAGCCAGGCGCGAGATCGGCATCAATGGTAATCGCCCGGCGGCCATCGATACGGTTAAGAGTGCCCACTTTCGGTGCCGGTTCCAGGGTCACAAAGTGTGAAATCGGCACCTGCCCCCGCTGGGTATTGATGGTCAAGCGCTCCAACTGATCGAGTGACCGCCAGTTTTGTGGCAGGCGCACACGGATATCCACCTCATCGCTGACTTCGGGAGGCCGATAGCTCGCTACCTGAAGGCCGGTGGTGAGTAGCTGCACCGCGCTACCAATGGTGGTGACATCGGTACCCATGCGTGCCGCCGCTTCCCGGTCGACGTTTACACGCCACTCCACCCCCGGCAGGCTACGGTTATCTTGAATGTCGGTAAAGCCGCCCAGCTCACGCATCAATTGGGTCAGTTGGTTAACGCCGGCATCGGCCACCTCGGGGTTGGTGGCACTGACTTCCAGCACAATTGGCTTGCCGCCGCCGGGCCCCATCTCCTGCTCCTGAAACTCTAGCGTAATGCCGGGAATATCTTCCGCACGTTCCGCCATGTCAGCCAGGATTGCCTGGGCAGGGCGGCGCTCGTGCCAGTCAATGAACTGAAACTGCAGCATGCCGATCACATCGCTGCCCATTTGCTCATTGGGCACCGCAAACGAGCGCGCATAGAGCGCCCGGACTTCGCTCATGCCGGATAGCTTGGCTTCTACTCGCTGCACGATGGCGTCGGTCTCCTCGGCGGAGAAATCGCCCCGAGCGCGCACCAGTACCTGGGCGCTATCGGGCTCTACGGCGGGGAAGAAGTCGACGCCGTGGTTGAAGCGCGCATAGCCAACATACAGCAGCACCATCAGCAGTACCGTCACCAGCAGTACCCAGGCGGGGTGCTTGAGCAGTCGGGCCAGGAGATGACGGTAGCCACGCCCGAACGAGGTGGTCGTGTCCTCCTGCTTAGTGTCAGTCTGTTGCACCGCTGGGCGGGTAAAAAGCCGCCCCAGTGTAGGCAGAAATACCAACGCCATGGCTAGCGACGCCAGCAGGCACAAAATCACGGTGGCGGGCAGGTACTTCATGAACTGACCGACCACGCCGGGCCAGAACAGCAGGGGAATGAACACCGCCAGCGTCGTGGCGGTCGAGGCAATCACCGGCCAGCTCATGCGCGCTGCGGCGTTCAGCCATGCCTGATGGGACGATTGACCATCGCGCAGGTAGCGGTCGGCAAGCTCACTGACGACGATGGCGCCATCGACCAGCATGCCGGCCACTAAAATCAGGGCAAACAACACGACGATATTGAGCGTAAATCCAAACGCCCATACCAGTAGAATGCCGGTTAAAAATGCGCCGGGAATAGTAAGCCCCACCAGCAGCGCCATTCGCCAGCCCATCGCCGCGACCACTACGATCAGCACCAGTACGACAGCCGTCAGCACATTGTTTAACAGCTCGGTGAGCATGTTCTCAACGGTGGTCGACTCATCCAGAATGGTGGTGAAGCGCAGTTGTTCGGGAAGCAAATCGTCGGCTTGTGCCAGTCGCTCGCGCACCGCATCGATGGTGGCGATGATATTGGCCCCGGCACGCTTGGAAATTTCCAGCACCACGGCGGGTTGGCCGTCAATGCGGGCGAAGCCTTCCGGCTCTTTGTAGGTGGGGTTAATCCAGGCCACATCGCCAAAGGTGACGACGCGGTCTTCATCCACCTTGACCGGCATATTCATGACGTCCTCAAGGGATTCAATAATGCCAGGGACTTTTAACGCCAGCCGCCCCGCGCCGGTATCCAAACTGCCAGCGGCCACCAAGCGATTATTACGCGACACCTGATTGAACAACGCGTCGAAATCGACCCCGTAGCTTTCGAGCACCAGCGGATCCACAACGATTTCCAGCAGGTCTTCCCGCTCACCGGCTATGTCGACTTCCAGCACATCGGCGATGCCTTCGATCTCTTCCTGCAGTCGTCGGGCTATCGTCATGCGTTCGCGGGTATCCAACTGCCCTGAGAGGCCAATGGTTAATACCGGGAATTCCGAGACGTTGACCTCCATGACGCGCGGCTCATCGGCCTCGTCAGGCAGCTCGCTACGGGCAATATCAACACGATCACGCACGTCGGTGAGCGCGGTATCGGGGTCAAAGCCAGGGTCGAATTCCAGCGTGATCGAGCCATGGCCTTCGCTTGATTGAGCGGTAAACTTGCGCAACCCCTCAATGCCGCGCAGCTCCTGCTCCATGGGGCGAATCAGCAGTCGCTCGCCATCCTCGGGGCTTACGCCCTCGAGCGACAGCGAAACGTAAATCATCGGAATGGTGACGTCGGGATTGGCTTCTTTAGGTATCATCTGCCACGCGGTGATGCCCGCCAGTAGCAGGCTCACTAATAGCAGCAGCGTGGTACGGGTATGGGCGAGCGCCGCGTTAATCAACTGGCGCATGAACGCTATCCTGGCCGGTTTGCGATTGCGTGATAGTGGCTTCTTCAGTAGGCACCGGCGTCACCGATTCGCCGACGTCTACCATCCCCGCGCCCAGCGTGATCAAACGCAGCGGGTCAGGCAGGCCGGTGACATAGGCGCGCTGAATATCGGCGCTCACCAGTTCCACGGCGGTCTGCTGCACCTGATCGTTCTTATCCAGGTGCTTGACCGCCAGTTGGCCCTCACTGTTCAAACTAAGCAGGGCGGGCGACAGGGTGTGCACTTGGCGGGGCGGCAGCGTAATCGTCAGCTCTGCACTACCGCCAGCAAGGCGCTTACCAGCAGGGTTATCCAGCGTGGCTTCGATGTAAAAGGTGCGAGTGGCCTCTTCGGCGCGGTGGCTAATAAACGTCAATTCACCCTCTAAATGATCGCCATTGAGTAGTCGCGCGGTGACCGGCAAGCCTTCGCTCAAATCACCTACCTGCTGCTGAGACACCCAGGCCGCGCCCTTCAAACGGCGGTCATCCACCAGTTGACCCCACTCTTCACCAGGTTGGAGTAAATCGCCCAGTTCCACCTGCACGCGGTTAAGCACGCCGTCAAATGGTGCGGTGGGGCGGCTGTCATCCAGCTGTTTTTGTAGCTGAGCGACCGAGGCGGCGCTGGCGCTCAAAGCGCTCTGCAGGCGCAGCAGCTCCGGCTGCGATATCAATTCGCGTTGGCGCAGGTTACGCGCACCGGCATACTCCGCCTCGGCGACGGCGAGTTCGTCCTGGGCCTGCTGCAGTTGCTCGGGCAGGGCGTCGTTATCCAATACCAGTAAGGTGTCGCCTTCTTCAACGCGGCTACCCTGCGCTACCGGCTTTTCAGCTACGAAGCCCGCGACGCTGGCACGAAGGGTGGCTTCGCGTGCAGCGGTCAACTGTCCCTGAATGATCTGTTGGGGAATGAACGGCGTGCTTTGTTGTACTGAAATCTCTACCGGTGGCCCTGACTCGCTGCGGGGAGAAGCATCCGGTGCGGTGGTTTGAAAACGTTGAAAATTACCAAACGCGAGCCATATCACCAGCGCCAGCACTAATAGGCTAGCCAAAGCGTAAGAGAAGGGAATTCGTCGCATGGGGGCGTCCATGTCCTTAGCATTACAAGAAAGGAGGGCGTTAAGCCGAAGACACCATAGCGCAACTCGGCCTTTTCAGCGAGGGTCAGGCCGTCGCGAGAAGGGTAAGTGTGCTAAATGGGTAGTCGTCTCATGTCTGATTGAGTTTTTGCTCGACTGGGCATACCATCTTTGCGTCTTGAGTTCTGTTGAGCCACTCCTCAGGCGAGAACCATCCCTAGGCGAACCTATCAAGGAGCAATGATGAAAGATCCAGTACGTATTGCGATTACCGGCGGCGCCGGTCAGATCAGCTATTCTCTTATTTTCCGCATCGCCGCTGGCGACATGTTGGGGCCGGATCAGCCTGTCATTCTCCAGCTTCTGGAAATTCCCCAGGCAATGGACGCCCTGAACGGCGTGGTAATGGAAGTCAATGACTGTGCCTTCCCGCTGGTTCAAGACATCGTTGCCACCGATGACCCGAACGTCGCGTTCAAAGACGCCGACTTCGCTCTGCTGGTAGGCGCACGTCCGCGTGGCCCGGGCATGGAGCGTAAAGACCTGCTGGAAGCCAACGCCGCGATCTTCTCCGTTCAAGGTAAAGCGCTGAACGATCACGCTAACCGTGACGTGAAAGTGCTGGTCGTCGGTAACCCGGCTAACACCAACGCGCTGATTGCTTCTTGCAACGCGCCGGACCTGGACGCAGGTCAGTTCACCGCGATGACGCGTCTGGACCACAACCGCGCGCTGACCCAGTTGGCACAGAAAACCGGCAAGCACGTCACTGACGTTGAAAACATGATCATCTGGGGCAACCACAGTGCCACCCAGTATCCGGATCTGGCCCAGTGCAAAGTCGATGGCAAAGCAGCGTTCGATCTGGTCGAGCGCGACTGGTACGAAAACGACTTCATCCCCACCGTGCAGCAGCGCGGCGCGGCCATTATCAAAGCACGTGGCGCTTCTTCTGCCGCCTCTGCTGCCTCTTCCGCCATCGACCACATGCATGACTGGGCGCTGGGTTCCAAAGGCATCGTCAGCATGGCGATTCCGTCTGACGGCAGCTATGGAATCGAAGAAGGCATCATCTACTCCTACCCAGTGCGTTGCCAGGGTGGCAAGTATGAAATCGTTCAAGGCTTCGAAATCGACGCCTTCAGCGAAGAGAAGATGAAAGCGACTGAGAAAGAACTGCGCGAAGAGCGTGCTGCCGTTGAGCACCTGCTCGGCTAAACGCGCCCGCTGACGCGTTTACGCTAGCGCCAGTCAACGCCAAACCCCGCAAGCTTCGCTTGTGGGGTTTTTATTCCTTGTGCTTTAGTAGTGCACTGGTATCTAGTAGATGAATCGGTTCTTTCGTGACTCGAATTTTTGGTAGAAAGGGTGTCAAATGGTGGGTAAGTCACTTGGGTGCAGGGGGCAAAATGCAGGCGATAGAATTCGAGACAGATATTCAGAACGGGGTAGTGAAAATCCCCGACGAATATGGTTATTTAAAGAACAGGCATGCCCGAATCGTTGTGCTGTATGAAAATACCACAGAGGAGACGAACATCTCTGCTGACCAGACGTGCCTAGATTTTGCTTCTGTGAAAGCACCATCGCTGACCGCACACGACGGAGTCGAATATCAAAGGAACTTGCGGGATGAGTGGTAAGTACCTGCTGGATACCAATGTCTTCATCAATGCCATTGAGCGTCAGCTGCGTCTCCCTGCTGCCCATTACGTCTTTTCGGTCATAACTGAACTCGAACTTCTAGCCTTTCCCTCGTTACCCTCAGACGAGGAACAGGCCATTAAGGCGATACTGAGTCAGTTGACTAGAGTAGAACTGGATAATCAGGTTAGAAATGCGACCATCGTGGTGCGGCGTACTACCCAAATGAAACTGCCAGATAGTGTTATATCTGCTTCAGCATTTGTAACAGCGGCTACGTTGGTGACTGATGACGCCAAATTAGCAGCAAAACATGCTGGCGATGTTATCTCGCTAGACTCTCTTCTTAGTCGCTAACTATGCATCTGCGAAGGATAAGTATTGATGCCGGGTTGGCAACTGTGGCGATAAGGCGGCTGGCGCCGCCCTCTATGTCAGGTTACCGCTGTAAAACCTTCGCTATGTCAGTATCTCAAATACTTCACGCACCATATCGCCCCAAACTTTTTCTTCAGCTCAGTCTCGCAAGCTCATAATCCGCCATTGGCGCTCTTCGGCAACTTTGCGAAGTGTGTCGTCAGGGTCAACGGCGACAGGGTGCTCGACTTTTTCTAATAGCGGTAAATCGTTGTGCGAGTCGCTATAGAACCAGGCGCCTTCCATGCTTAGGTCTTGGTCTTTTAGCCAATGCTCAAGGCGCGTGACTTTGCCTTCGCGATAGCTGGGAATTCCGGATACCCGGCCGGTATAGCGCCCCTGGTTCACTTCCGGATTGACCGCGATTAAGTGATCGACCCCCAAACGCTCGGCAATCGGCGCGGTGATAAAGCGATTAGTGGCCGTAATGATCAGCAGCGTATCGCCTTTGGTGCGGTGGCGGGCCAGTAGCTCTTCCGCTTTGGGTAATATGCTGGGCTCGATTTTGCTGGCCATAAACTGCTGATGCCAAGCAGAAAGCTGTTCTGGCGTATTGTCGGCCAATGGTTTGAGTGCCATTTCCAGAAAAGCGGCCATATCCAGAGTGCCGGCATTGTAATCAGCCATGAAGCGCTCATTGGCTTCCCGATAAGCGACGGGGTCGACGGCGCCTTGTTCGAGTAAAAACTCGCCCCAGGCATGATCGCTGTCGATGGATAGCAGTGTATTATCCAAATCGAATATGGCCAGACTCACGGCGCTCCCCTTTTAAATGAATGCTTTTTAGTAAGTGATCGTGGCGATGATTGATCGCGCAAAAGACGCTAATTAGGCAAATAGCGGTGGCGGATTATCGCAGAGTCGCCATGCCATTCCCACCAACGCAGGTTCTTCGCTCCGCGCTGATACGCAACCATTCATCACTTAGCGTTATATTGTATTGATACGCTTGTCTCCCTTGTGGAAAAATGGGGACAACTGAAAATTTATGAAGGTGATGTCCGTGATCGACGCTGACGGCTTTCGCCCCAATGTTGGCATTATCATTGCCAATAGCCAGGGGCAGCTGCTTTGGGCGCGTCGGGTAGGACAAAATGCGTGGCAATTTCCCCAGGGGGGCATCAATGCAAGCGAGACGCCACAACAAGCACTTCTTCGCGAGCTTTACGAAGAGATCGGCCTAACCGCCGACGATGTTGATATTGTTGCCTGCACCCGGGGCTGGCTACGCTACCGTCTGCCACGACGTATGATTCGCACACATTCGCGTCCGGTCTGTATAGGCCAGAAGCAGAAGTGGTTTTTACTTAAAATCCGTTGCCAGGAAAGCCAGATCTGCATGACGGCGACCCCAACACCCGAATTCGACGGGTGGCGGTGGGTGAGCTACTGGTATCCGCTAGGGCAGGTAGTGCCTTTTAAGCGAGAGGTATATCGGCGCGCGCTGCGAGAGTTGTCTCCCCGCGTTCAGCGCTTGGCACAGGATGAAGATTAGGGCAGTACGCCGTTGCCCCAGTGAGGGCTGCCCACGTTAGAGGTAACCCAACGTTGGGTAGCGGTCGTTTGCCAAGAAATTCCTCAGCGAGGCAAATAACAGTGAAAAGTAAAACGTCCATGCTTGAGGTGTTGCGACGAGTCATTCAGGAAGTGAACGGCGCGCGCAATCTCGATGCCGCGCTGTCTACCATGGTACGTCGAATTCGCAAAGCGATGCAGACCGACGTGTGCTCTTTCTATCTCTACGATAAAGAGCTTGAGTCGCTGGTATTAATGGAGACCATTGGTCTGCGAACCCAGGCCGTTGGGCGCGTCGTGCTACCGTTAGGTGAAGGCTTGGTCGGCTTAGTGGCCAAGCGCAGTGAGCCGTTGAATCTTGAAGACGCCCAAACCCACTCGCATTTCCGCTATTTCGAAGCCACTGGCGAAGAGCGCTACTCCAGCTTCTTAGGCGTGCCGATCATTCACCAGCGCCACATGCTGGGCGTATTGGTGGTTCAGCAGGCTGAAAAACGCCGCTACGACGACGAAGACGAAGCCTTCCTGGTGACCATGGCCGCGCAACTGGCAGGAGTATTGGCCCATGCGTTAGCCACGGGCAACCTAATGCGGCCGGCGCTTGCGGGTGGCCAGGCGATGTTTAAAGGCGTTGCCGCGTCACCGGGCATGGCGATGGGGGAGGCGGTCGTCATTACCCCGCCAGCCGATTTGAACAGCGTGCCCGACCTGGTGCCTAGCGATCAGGATTTTGAAGTTGCCCGGTTAAAAGAAGCCATTGGCAAAACCCGTAGCGAAATTCGTGCGGCAGCGGAGCGCCTGACCAACCGGATCTCTGCCCAGGAGCTGGCGCTTTTCGATGTTTATCAGCAAATGCTGGGTGAAGCGGCGCTGGCCGATGAAGTCGAAAAGCGAATACGTGAGGGGCAGTGGGCGCCAGGCGCACTTGCCGATGTCGTCCGGCGCCATGTTCAGTATTTAGAGCGGGTTGACGATAATTACCTGCGCGAGCGGGCGGCCGATATTCGTGACTTGGGCCGTCGGGTGCTTGCCCATCTTCAGGAAGATACGCCTTCCACGCCAGAAACCTACCCCGATAACGCTATTCTGGTCGGCGATGAAATCAGCGTGGCCATGCTGGGCGAAGTGCCCCGAGAAAAGCTCAAGGGGCTGGTGTCGGTGCGGGGATCGAGCACCTCCCACGTGGCGATCGTCGCGCGCGCCATGGGGATTCCCACCGTACTCGGCATGGTGGATTTGCCGCTACCACGCCTGGGCGGCGCGCCGGTCGTGCTAGACGGTCACCGGGGCCGGCTGTTTGTACGCCCAGCGCCTGAACTTAAAGCGCGTTACGCCAGTCTGATCGCCGAGGAAGAGGCGCTCAGCGAACTGCTTGAGCACGAACAGGATTTGCCCAGCGCCACACCCGATGGCCATACCATGCCACTCATGGTGAACACCGGGTTGGCGGTCGATGCCACGGCACTGTTAAAAAGCCGTATCGGCGGCGTGGGCCTTTACCGTACCGAAGTGCCGTTTATGATTACCGAGCGTTTTCCCGGTGAAAAAGAGCAAACCCGTCTCTATCGTGATCAGCTAGAAGGCTTTGCACCGCTGCCGGTGGTGATGCGTACACTGGACATCGGGGGCGACAAGGATTTGCCCTATTTCCCTATTGAAGAGGCCAATCCTTTCCTGGGCTGGCGGGGCATGCGGGTAACGCTGGATCACCCCGAAGTGCTGATGGTGCAACTGCGCGCCATGCTTAAAGCTTCCATCGATTTAGACAACCTCTACGTGCTGTTCCCAATGATTACCAACGTAGAAGAGGTGGATGAGGCGCTGCGCTTACTGGATCGTGCCATTTTAGAGCTGGGCGAAGAGGGGATTACCGTGTCCAGGCCCAAAGTGGGCGTGATGATCGAAGTGCCTGCCACGATTTACCAAATGGATGCGTTGGCGAAACGCGTCGACTTCTTCTCGGTGGGCAGTAACGATCTTACGCAGTACCTGCTGGCCGTCGATCGTAACAACCCGCGGGTATCGAGCCTTTACGATGCGCTGCATCCCGCGCTGCTCGGTGCATTGCTGGAACTTGCCACTGATGCCACGCGGCTTAACAAGCCCATATCGCTATGCGGTGAGTTGGCGGGTGACCCGGCTGGGGCACTGCTGTTGATGGCGATGGGGTTTACCAGTCTCTCCATGAACGCCCCCAGCCTGCCCAAAGTGCGCGCGGCGATCCGCCGGGTGCCATTTACCGATGCAAGGCAGCTACTTCAGGAAGTCATGGAGCTGGATACGCCCGCCCAGGTGCATGCGCATTTAGATCAGCGCCTAGATGAATGGCAGCTATCTCACCTAATGCCGCCTCGGGATTAGGTCGTAGGCAGTGAGGCGTCGCTGGGTAGCGTTAGGGTGGTTTGATCCTCAAAGCGCCCCAGCGGCCCAAAGCGTTGCTCGGTCATCTCGATATTGCCTTGGGCGTCTAATGTCAGCCATGAAGTTGCACGGGTGCCATAGCGCTCGCCAACGATAAAAGCCGCGGAAAGCTGGCGCTCCAATTCAAGGCCTACCCCCGTATCTGGTAACGCCTCCTCGGCGGCCTCTTGCGGGTTGTGCATGGCGCGTTGAACGCCGTTAGGCCAACCCTGGGTCAGGTCTACCTGGGAAAGCGAGCGTTCGAGCGCGCTGCGAACCTGCACAAGCTTCGGCCATGGTGAATCTAGATCCGCATTGGAGAGCCCGTGAACCCCGGGAGCTACCTCATGCAGCGCTAAACGATCACGCCCATGATGCAAATGCCAAAGCCGTTGGGGGGTAGCCACCAATAAGTTAAAGCCAGCATAGCGCAAGGCGCCACCTTGACTTAGCTCAGTGAGCCAAGCGTCAATATCGTTGCACTGTAGGGCGTTGGCGACCAGTTCCCCGCGGCTAGGCGCCCTAGCGGGCACACTCAGCAACGGGTCGCGAACGTTAGTGAGCGCGGCCACGATGCCACCCCGTTTGGCAGCCAACCACGAACCACCTGCCTCTAAATCACGACCACCCACGATAGCTGGATTGTCACGCCACGCTGTAAGGGGCGCAGTAGGGCGCTCATGGAATTCATCACGATTGCCCATTAGCCGCAACGGCGTCGGCGTGCCGGGTTGCCAAGCAAGCGATATCAAGCACATAACAAACTCTTAAGTAAAAAGGATGAAAAACGTTCAACGGAAGAGCAGCATGACAGTAACGAAGGGTAGACGTACACTTATGTCGGTATCACCTTTGTAGCATAAGTTATCACATCAAATGTGTGAGTTAACGCAGTTAGCAGGTGCACAGAGGTCATGCCAGGGTCACGTTATCAGCGGCCATTGGGCCAAAAGGAAGGCGAGATCATGCAACGCTATCAAAGGGAGCACTTTTGGAACGCCATCGTGTGGCCGCTGCTGTGGCCTTTGCTGCTATTGCAGGCGGCTTTGATCGTGCTTTGCCTCGTCGTGGGTGCCATGGTGTGGTGGATGTCGCCCGCTAACGCCTCATGGAGTACTACGCTGTGGTTGATGTCCGCTTTACTGATTGGCAGCAGCTTAAACGTGGGTGCGTTTCTGATGTTGATCAAGACCCGTGGCCGACGAAAAGATATCCGTTTCATGCAGGAGCTCGCGGAGCTTGAACGGCACAGCCAGGCACTCTGTGCCACCGTAATGCAATCACTGCCCGATCCTAAATGCGCCACCTCCAATGACGCCGATGAATCTCATCTGCCTCTTCAGCGATTGGCCCGTGTCAACGAATTGCTCGCCGTGCTCGAAAGTCGTCTGCACCGCACACAGGTGGCAAACGCAGCCTCTAAAAGCACTCAGCAGGAGCAAGAACAAACCCTGCTGGATGATCTGCAGCATCAGCAGCGCCAGCTCAAGCATTTAATAGCGGGGCGCGACAGGGCGCGCGAAGAGTCGCGCTTGAAATCAGGCTACCTCACGCTGCTCCAGCATGAAACGGACGCTTTGCTAGAACATTTAAGCGTGATGGCGGATAAAGAAACGACCGACAGCTCTCGGCAAAACGTCATGGAAGTGCGTGATCGCTTATCGGACATACGAGCGCTGTTAACCAACCTCGTTCAGCAGAGTGTCGATGAGACTGCCGTAGCAGGTGCGGTGGCCACCACTGACGACGTCACTAAAGGCCAGCGTGGTGGTCTTCAGCGTCATTTACGCGTGCTGGTGGTGGATGATGGACCGGTCAATTTGATGTTGGCGCGGCAAATGCTGGAAACACAAGGCCTCCAGGTAGAAGGCGTCAGTAGTGGCGAACAGGCGCTTGAGCGCCAGCAAAGCGCCTTTTTTGACCTAGTGTTCATGGATATCTTCATGCCTACCTTGGATGGGCTCGAGACCACCCGGCGCTGGCGTGACTATGAACGCACCCATGGGAGTAGCCAAAGCAGCGTGCTGGTTGCGCTCACCGCAAACGCCGACAACGCAGGGCGTGATGCATGCTTAAATGCCGGCATGGATGACCTGCTCTCCAAGCCCTATCAGCCCGAAACACTGCTGAATATGATTACGCACTGGTTCCCCGGCAAGATCAAGCCGGCACCCTCTGCATGACCATTGCTGTTGCCTTATCGATCTATTTAACGCTCGGGGCTGTGGCAGGCACCATGGCGGGCGTCTTTGGCGTCGGCGGTGGGCTGATTATCGTGCCTGTGCTGGTGTTTGCCTTTGGCTTACAAAACGTCGCCCCCGAGATCATCATGCATCTCGCCATTGGCACCTCTCTCGCGACTATTCTGGTCACCGGTTCGTCTTCGGCGCTGGGACATTTTCGGCGCGGCAGCATCCATCACGCCTGGCTCAAGGCGCTATTGCCAGGCTTGGTGGTAGGCGCCGTTGCTGGCGTGTTTGTGGCCGACAATCTATCGGGCACATCGCTTGGAACTATGTTTGGCATCTTCGTTCTACTCATTGCTGCCAAGATGGTGTTCGGTCTAACGCCCAAGCCCGGCAGTATCGCGCCGGGAAAATGGGTAATGGCATTGGCGGGTGGCGTTATCGGCGGTATTTCCGCTCTTTTCGGGATTGGAGGTGGCGCCATGACGGTGCCATTGCTGTCTCGTTGCGGGGCTAGTATGACCCAAGCAGTGGGAACGGCGGCCGCCGTTGGGTTACCCATCGCGTTGGTGGGAGCACTGGTATTCATCATCGTTGGCTGGGGAAACCCGCTGTTGCCGCCCTGGGCGACGGGCTTTGTCATGTGGCCTGCGTTTTTCAGTATCGTAGTGACCAGCGTTCCATTTGCCCGCTTAGGCGTTAAACTTGCTCATGTGTTACCCGCCCATGCGCTTAGGCTCTCCTTTGCCCTACTGCTAGCAGTGGTTGGGGTGCGGTTTCTTCTCTCCTAGCGGCTGATGGTTTAGCCAATGAGATGAGCCCTGTTAGTGATTCATGAATGAATTTTTCCTTTGGATAGATTTGAGAGTGTAAATGATTAATTACCCGACGATTGACCCGGTGGCGATCTCCTTAGGGCCGCTACAAGTTCATTGGTATGGCCTGATGTATGTCGTAGGTTTTGTCGCAGCATGGTGGCTGGGTTGCCGTCGGGCATCGCGGATTGGCCTCAATAATGACGATATTGGCGATTTGCTCTTCTACTGTGCCATTGGCGTGGTCGCCGGTGGGCGCCTAGGTTATGCGCTATTCTACGGGCTAGGGCAGTGGGCCGCTGACCCACTCTGGATATTCCGCGTATGGGATGGCGGCATGAGCTTTCACGGCGGTCTACTCGGCGTATTACTTGCCGCATGGATATTTGCACGGCGTAAACAGCTGGCATTTCTAACACTCACCGATTTTATCGCCCCGTTAGTGCCGATTGGCTTAGGTGCCGGGCGCATCGGTAACTTTATTAATCATGAGCTACCGGGCCGCGTGACCTCGCTGCCTTGGGGCATGCCGTTCCCCGGTATGGGGCCTGAACCACGCCACCCATCAGCGCTCTATGAGGCGTTGTTAGAAGGTGTCGTGTTGTTCGCCATTCTCTGGTGGGTCTCCGCCAAGCCCACGTCGCGCGGCTTTTTATCTGGGCTGTTCTTAGTCTGTTACGGCGTATTCCGCTTTATGGTCGAGTTCGTCCGCATGCCTGATGCACATATAGGTTTCATTGCTTTTGGTTGGGTCACGATGGGGATGCTGCTCACTCTTCCCATGATCGCGCTGGGCCTTATCATCATCGCCTGGTCGCGCTCTCAGCCGGTGGACGTGAGGTCATAAAGCACGTCAGCATCCGGCATTAAACCAGCGTGATAAAAAGAGGGGCAATCTTCGCATTGCCCCTCTTCACCTCACCCCCTAGAATAAAACGCTACACCGCCTGTTAATTTGGAAATTCTGTGACTGCACCAACGCCCGCGCTCGAGCAACCCTATTTAGATTTGATGCAAACCGTTCTGGAGCATGGCATTGATCGCCATGACCGCACAGGTGTGGGCACTCGCTCCGTGTTTGGCCACCAAATGCGCTTTGACCTCTCTCGTGGTTTTCCGCTGCTGACGACCAAAAAGCTGCACCTGCGCTCGATCATTCATGAGCTCTTATGGTTTCTCAAAGGCGACACCAACATCGCCTATCTAAAAGAGAACGGCGTGCGGATTTGGGACGATTGGGCAGATGAAAACGGTGATCTAGGCCCCGTTTATGGCTATCAGTGGCGTAGTTGGCCTGATCCTAAAGGCGGCAGTGTTGACCAAATTGCCAAGGTGCTGAACCAAATTCGTACCTCGCCGCAGTCGCGCCGCCTGATCGTGTCTGCCTGGAACCCGGCTCAAGTCGATGAAATGCAGTTGCCGCCGTGCCACTGCCTGTTTCAGTTTTACGTTGCCAATGGAAAGCTGTCGTGCCAGCTCTATCAGCGCAGTGCCGATATCTTCCTCGGCGTGCCGTTCAATATTGCCAGCTACGCACTACTGCTAACCATGGTGGCACAGGTGACGGGGCTGCAGCCGGGTGAGTTTATCCACACCCTCGGCGACGCGCACTTATACAGTAACCATCTAGAACAGGCCAAAGAGCAGCTCACGCGTACGCCCAACGCTGCGCCAACGCTCGTGCTCAATCCAGACGTTGATGACCTGTTCGCGTTCCGCTTTGAAGACATTCAGATCGAAGGATACGAAGCGCACCCACACATCAAGGCCGAGGTCGCGGTATGAGCCACGCAAGCGATAGCTTCGATTCCCTGGTGCCAGTAGCAATGATCGTGGCCATGGCAAAAAACCGAGTGATTGGTGTCGAGGGCAAGCTACCCTGGTACCTGCCGGAAGATCTCAAGTTCTTCAAACGTATTACCCAGGCTAAGCCCTTGGTCATGGGCCGGAAAACTTATGCCTCTATTGGCAAACCGCTGCCGAATCGGCTGAACGTAGTCGTTACCCGCAATCCCGATTTCAGCGAGGAAGGCTTGCGTGTTTGCCACGACCTGCCGGCAGCGTTGGCGTTAGCTGACCAGCACGCCACCATAGAAGCGGCGGAAGAGATTATGGTCATGGGGGGCGGAGAAATTTACCGCCAGGCATTACCCTTCGCTCAGCGGCTTTACATAACGGAAGTCGATGTAGAGGTAGAGGGCGACGCCACGTTTCCTGACTTCGAACCCAGCGAGTGGCAAGAAGTACAGCGCGTAGCGGGGCTGCCAGCAGAAGGGCAGCCAAACTACGATTTTGTCGTCTACGAGCGCATCGCCGACTGAATGGGTCAAAGGAGAAGGCTATGGCCGCCAGCTTAATGAATTTGTTGGATGATTTAGAAACGCGCCTTGAACGCACCCAAGCTGAGCTGCATGCCCTGCGTGAGGAAAATCAGCGGCTCAAGCAGCAATTGACGCAGCCACATGCTCAAGAGCAAGGCGTGCCAAGCCCGATCCCTGCCACCGTCACCGAGGCATACAGCGAAGAGGCTGTTTATCAAGAAGCTACTGATTCAACAGCCGCTGAACAACAAACGCCTCAAATCGGCGCTCAAGAAGCAGACCGGCCCGAAGAGCAAGAAACGTTTGAACCAAGCGTTGCTGCATTTGAGCCAAACGTGACTGAAAGCGTCGTTAATGAGAGAGCTAGTGACAGGGCTAGTGAGAAAGCTAGTGACAGTAATGAAACGGCAAATAACCTGGCAGAATCATCGCATACGGCCGAAACGACAAAAACACCTTCACCGCATGCCTTGCTCAATCAGTGGTATGAGCGTTACCCAAACGCCTTTTTTAAAGGGCATACTAAGCCACTGAAAATAGGTATCCACCAAGACCTGGCAGAGCGTGAAGCGTGGCCTAATAAGTTGATTCGGCGGGCCTTAGCCAACTACGTCAACCTACCGCGCTATATAAAAGCAGTCCGTGTAGGGGCGGAAAGGGTCGATTTAGACGGCCAGCCTGCAGGAAAAGTTGATAAAGAAGCTGCACAGCACGCCTCAGAAAAACGCGGTGATAAGAAAGAGGGCGGGGATGTGAAAGAGCGTGCCCCAGTCAAGAAAGCTCAGCCTAAACCTTCGACGCCAACGGCATCAAAGCGACCTCAAGAGCCGTTAAAGCAGGCTGAAAGTGAAAAAAGTGAACCACGTAAGACGCTTAGCCTAGAAGACAAATTGCTCGGCTTGCAGCAGAAATTCAAAGGCCGCTGAGACCAAGCCGAAAGGCTAGGGTTCCATAAAAAAGTATAAATAGTAAGAAAACACTGTTTTTTTCTATTGCGTTCCCTGGAATCCCGGTATAGAGTTTGTCCTGCGAGCATTGGACTATAACAAGGCTTAGTTGAGGACATGCCGCATACCTCCGGAAAAACGGAGGATGGGAAAAGAGCATGGCCCGCAAGCCATCTGCCGTCTCATCAAGAGCCGAGCAGCAACGATCGAAACAGTATACGAGTTAAGGAACTTACATCATGAAAAAAACACTTTTAGCGACTGCTATCGTTGGCGCCCTGGGTGCCTCTGCTGCAGCACAAGCTGCAACCGTTTATGACCAAGACGGTACTAGGCTGGATGTCTATGGCCGTATCGCCATGGGTATTGCTGGTGGCGGCGAAGAGTTTAATGGTTCCGGTCAGCGTATTAATAATGACGCTGAATTTGTAGACGTCTTCTCACGCCTTGGCCTACGCATGAGCCATGACGTTTCACGTGACCTGACTGCTTTTGGTCGTCTTGAGTGGCGTTTCCGTGCGGACGAATCTGGTAACCGCAACGGTAACAACTTTGATGCCTTCTCTGAAACCCGTCAAGCATACTTGGGTTTACAAAGCGATCAGTTTGGTACCTTCCAAGCGGGTAACTTCGATTCCTTCTACAACCAGTTTGTTTCTCTGCCCTTCGATGTTTACATCGACCGTGGTTTAGTAGAGTTTGCTGGTCACCCGACCCAGTCACGTGGTGACTCTGTCGGTTATTACACGCCTGACCTAGGTGGTTTCACCGTCTTCTTGCAAGGCAAGCATTACAGCGACCGTGGTGCTGTAGCAGCACCGGGTGTATCAGAAGAGCCGGGTGAAGGCACTGAAGTAGCTGCACAGGGTGGTGTTCGTTATGCAGAAGGCCCGGTAACTATCGGTTTAGGCTTCGTTGACGATATCCTAGAAGGCGACGGCGGTAACGATGAAGTGCGTTACGGCCTGATTGGCTCCTACGACTTTACCGATCAGTTCTCTATGCGTCTGGGTTACGAAACGCGTGAGAATAACGATAGCCTTTCACCGGCTGTTGCAGATAATGGTTTTGACAAAGTTGGTCTAGGCGGTACGTTTACCACTGGTCCTTGGGCTTTCACCGCTGATTACTACAACGTAGAGCGTGATAGCCAAGAGACTCGTCATGCATGGGCTGCTGGCTCTTACTACAACGTATCCAGCAATTTTGATGTGTTCGTTGAGGTTGCTGACGGCGACTCAGGCGTTAGCACTGATGAATCCAGCATCCCTGACAACCTCGATTCATTGTCAGAAGACGTATACTGGCTGACTGGTGCACGTTACCACTTCTAAGCTTGGTTTAACCACCACGCTTGAAGGGTTAACTGCCTAGCAGAACCAATAGAACCGACCTCTTTAGAGGTCGGTTTTTTTATATGTACACGTTTTAAATGTATAATTTGCCATGGCTTTGGTGTTTTTTGGATCGACTTAAGCATATGGATAATACTGACGAAAAGTTCAATCTCTATTTTGTGGTGTTGGGGCACTAGTGGGAGTGCTTACGGGGTGCAAATTGCAGACCTCGCTTTTCTGGTTACAATAATATACATTATTATTGTTTTTTTAACGTGTAGTTACTTGTGGGCATATTATGTGCGGCATTGTCGGCGCGGTTAGCGCAAAGGATAGCACGCCTTTCTTATTGGAAGGATTGGCAACACTGGAGTACCGCGGCTATGACTCGGCGGGCTTGGCCCTGCTTGATAGCGAGAGCTTCAATGGCTTGCAGCGTGCGCGCTCCAAGGGGCGCGTGGTTGAGTTAGCCAATAAGGTCGCCCAAGAAAGCTTGCACGGAAATGTGGGCATTGCACATACACGCTGGGCTACCCACGGTGTTCCTGCCGAGCGAAACGCCCATCCCCATATTTCGGGTGGCTTGGCGGTTGTGCATAACGGCATTATTGAGAATTACGAATCTTTGCGCGAAAAACTGCAGGGATTCGGCTACGAATTTACCTCTGATACCGACACCGAAACCATTGCCCATCTGATTCAGGCTTGCTTTAAAGGTCAGATTGGCGAGCCTGCTGAAAACCTGTTTTCCGCCGTTCAGTGTGCCGTGGTGCATTTAAAAGGCGCCTTCGCTCTGGCCGCTATTTCAGAGGAAGAACCTGATTGCGTAGTGGTGGCCCGGGAAGGTTCTCCCTTAATGCTCGGTATTGCAGAGGATGGTCACTACGCTGCCTCTGACGCTTCTGCCTTGTTATCCGTTACGAAGCGGATGATGTATTTGGAGAATGGGGATGTTGCCCGATTAAGCCGCGATGCAGTAGCCGTGGTCGATAGAATCGGTCAGCCTACCCAAAGAGAAGTGATTACCTCAAGCTTGAATGCCAATGCGGTAGAGTTGGGTGATTACAACCACTACATGCAGAAGGAAATTTTCGAGCAGCCTCAGGCACTGAGCAATACACTCGAGATGATTAGTGGGGCAGGCCAGCTACAGCCAGGCATTTTTGGAGCTGAGGCTGCTGACATATTTCAACAGATAGACTCGGTGCTGATCATTGCTTGTGGCACCTCGAGCTATGCGGGCATGACCGCCAAATATTGGATCGAGCAATTAGCGGGTATTGCCTGTAATGTGGAAATTGCCAGTGAGTACCGCTATCGGCAAAGTGTGCCCAATCCTAAACAACTGGTAGTGGTCATCTCCCAATCGGGAGAAACTGCCGATACCCTCGCCGCGCTACACCATGCCAAATCTCAAGGGCATGCTTATACCTTGGCGATCTGCAATGTGCCAGAGTCGGCGATCGTGCGTGAAACCTCTCTGCGGTTCATTACGCGTGCTGGTCCAGAAATTGGCGTAGCCTCCACTAAGGCATTTACTACTCAGCTAAGCGCACTGTTCCTACTGACCCTATTGCTGGCAAAAGCCAACCAGCGCTTAAGTGACGCGGATGAAAAAGCCTATCTGGATGAGTTAAGGCACTTGCCCATTGCCGTGGACAAAGTACTAGCACTGGAACCCAGTATCAAAGATTGGTCGATGCATTTTGCCAATAAGCATCACGCACTATTCCTGGGGCGTGGGCGGCACTATCCCATTGCGCTGGAAGGTGCATTAAAACTTAAAGAGATCTCCTATATCCATGCCGAAGCCTACCCAGCGGGCGAGTTAAAGCATGGCCCCCTAGCATTGGTCGATGCTGAAATGCCGGTAGTCGTGGTAGCCCCTAACGATGAAATGCTGGAAAAGCTCAAAGCCAACATGCAGGAAGTGAGCGCCCGTGGGGGCCAGCTTTACGTATTTGCTGACGGCGGCAGTCGGGTGCAGTCTTCCGAAGGCGTGCATGTACTGCAAATGCCAGAGCATTACGGCTTACTTTCGCCTGTATTGCATGTCGTAGCGTTGCAACTGCTCTCCTACCATGTGGCCTTGGTGAAAGGCACCGATGTGGATAAGCCGCGCAATCTCGCAAAGAGCGTCACCGTAGAGTAAGGCCAACATTTGCTATATAGGTTTATATAAAATGCGTAAATATTTCGGCACTGACGGTGTGCGTGGCCGGGTAGGCGAGTTCCCAATGACACCTGACTTCGCTATGAAGCTTGGTTGGGCGGCTGGGCAGGTGTTGGGCGCTGAGGGCGTTAAGGAAGTACTGATTGGGAAAGACACCCGCGCCAGTGGTTATATGCTGGAATCTGCGTTAGAAGCAGGTTTTTCAGCGGCGGGTGTGAACGTTGCCTTGGTAGGCCCATTACCCACGCCGGGTGTTGCCTACTTGACCTCTACCTTTCGGGCCGATGCGGGTGTGGTTATCAGTGCTTCGCATAACCCGTTTGACGATAATGGCATCAAGATATTTGCCCAGGGCGGCCATAAGCTAACCGACCAACAAGAGCACGAAATCGAGCGTTGGCTACAGGTAGCAATTGATGGCGGTATGACGTGTGTCAGGTCTGATAAATTAGGTAAAGCACGCCGAATTGATGATGCAGCAGGTCGTTATACGGAGTACTGCAAAGCGAATCTGCCAGGTCACTTAAGCCTTAACGGCCTGAAAATTGTTGTCGATTCGGCTAACGGTGCAGCCTATAGAGTGGCGCCCGCCGTCTATAGTGAATTAGGCGCCGAGCTCATTAGTATTCATGCTACGCCCAACGGCATCAACATTAACGAGCACTGCGGTGCTACATCTATGCAAAGCCTAAGAGCGGCGGTACTAGAGCACCAAGCTGACTTGGGTATCGCACTAGATGGTGATGCTGACCGTTTGATGATGGTCGATCACACCGGCACCGTTGTCGATGGTGATGAGCTTCTTTACCTGCTGGCGAAAGATGCTAAGGCCTCTGGGTATACCGGGGGTGTGGTAGGCACTCAAATGAGTAATTTGGGTTTAGAGCAAGCCTTGGCAGGATTGGAGATTCCTTTTCTGCGCGCGAAGGTCGGTGATCGCTATGTGATGGAGCAGCTTAAAGCGACAGGCTGGAGGCTGGGGGGAGAAGGGTCTGGCCACTTATTGAGCTTAGATCACGCTTCAACAGGGGATGCCATCATTGCCTCATTACGTGTCATGACCTGTCTATTGCAACAAGAAACAATTCTGTTCGATGGCAAGCAGGGCATGGTAAAGCTGCCTCAAACACTCATCAATGTGCGCTACAGTGATGCTAATGATGGGGATCCGTTAGAAAAGGACCAGATCAAAGCAGTGGTCAATCAAGTCGAGGCCGAGCTAGGCCAAGATGGTCGGTTGTTATTGCGCAAATCAGGCACCGAGCCGTTGATTCGCGTCATGGTGGAGGCGATTGATGCCAAGCAGGCTCGTCGCTGCGCCGAGCAAATAGCAGACGCGCTTAGCGCTTAATAAGCTTCTGTAAGCACGTATTCACGGTGTTATGACTACATAAAGCGAGGGAGACGCAAATGGATGCTGTCACGAAGGCTTTTTACGATGAAACACCGAGCGCTAACGAACCTGCAGAACGCGTAGCGTTTGGCACATCCGGCCATCGTGGCCGTTCTATTGAGCGTACATTTAATCAAGCGCATATATTTGCTATCACTCAGGCGGTGGTCGATTACCGGCGCGAAGCGGACTATCAAGGGCCGCTTTTTTTGGGCTTTGACACCCATGCACTTTCACGACCTGCCTGGGAGTGCGCGCTTCAAGTGTTAGCGGCTAATAATGTGCCTGTGTTTATTGAAAAAGGGCACGGATACACCGCTACGCCGCTGGTTAGCCATGCAATTTTGCAGCTCAATCGTCATCACGGGCTGGGATCGCCTAGCGCAGGACTGGCAGACGGCTTAATTATCACGCCGTCTCACAACCCGCCAGAAGATGGCGGCATCAAGTACAACCCCCACCACGGCGGGCCCGCTGAAACGGATATCACTAGCTGGATTGAACTACGTGCAAATGCCTATCTGCTGAGAAATTTAACCGATGTGCCTACAGTGCCAGTCAAGCAGGCACTAGCGCATGCTCAGCAGTACGACTTTACGGCCCACTATGTCGCCCAGTTGGCCGAGGTGGTGGACATTGCAGCGATTCAGCAGGCGAACCTGACGCTGGGCGCCGACCCAATGGGGGGCACGGCTTTGCCGGTTTGGCAGGCTATCACCGCACACTACAACCTCAATCTTGAGGTAGTGAATACGGTTATTGATACCAAGTTTGCGTTTATGCCGCCGGACCACGATGGCAAAACACGCATGGACTGTTCGAGCCCGGCGGCGATGGCGAATTTGCTTAAGATTAAAGACCGGTTCGATATTGCCTTTGGAAATGACCCTGATGCGGATCGACATGGCATTGTGGACGCCAATGGCTTGATGAATCCGAACCATTTTTTAGCGGTGTGTATCGATTACTTAATCACCCATCGTCCTGAGTGGGCAGCAACGCTAAAAATTGGCAAAACGCTGGTGTCGTCTTCGATAATCGACCGTTTAGTGGCTGCTCATGGTCGCGAGCTTTATGAAGTGCCCGTTGGTTTTAAGTGGTTTGTCGAGGGGCTACATGAAGGTTGGTTGGCATTTGGAGGCGAGGAGAGTGCTGGTGCAAGTTTGCTGACTCGCGATGGCAAGGCATGGTCCACCGATAAAGATGGCATCGTGCTGTGCTTACTGGCTGCCGAAATCATGGCAGTCACCGGTAAAACGCCTAGTGAATACTTTCAAACACTGACCGAGCGTTTTGGTGTGCCGTTTTATAAGCGCGTTGATACTGCTTGTTCAGCCGAAGAAAAGGCAGCATTTAAAAACCTCAGTGCTGAGAGTATCAATGAAGCTAGCTTGGCCGGTGATGCAATTACAGCGGTTCTAGTGGCTGCACCGGGTAATGGGGCAGCCATTGGTGGCATTAAAGTAACGACCGATAGTGGCTGGTTTGCAGCTCGTCCCAGTGGCACTGAATCGCTTTATAAAATTTACGCGGAGAGCTTCAAAGGCGAACAACATTTAGATGAGCTCATCGAAAACGCAAAATCGCTATTAGCGCGTGTATTGAAGTAGTACCAGAAGATTCATATTGCGCGCTATCTGTTTGTCTATTATTAAATAAAGTGCTTGATGGCGCTTCATGGCGTAAAGCTTGCTTTATTACCATATGAAGTAATACAGCAGGCTTTTCCCATTAGAGTATGCGAGTTCACGGAGGAACGAATGTACACATCATCACCACAACGATTGTCACGTGTTTATACACCCGTCAACGCCTTAGAAGCACATGCGGAACATTTACAGGCGCAGTCCCTTAGCGATTTAATCGGTGGCGATTCGGATACTGCCTGTCACCGCGCCACCGCCTTGGCTTTTACCCTAGGTCCGCTTTACCTCGACCTCAGTAAGCAGCGCATTACGTCAGAAACGCTTTCGTTATTAGTGGATTGGGCGCATAGCTGTGGGCTGGAGTCGAAACGCCATGCATTAGTTGCTGGAGCCATGGTAAACGCATCTGAGCGTCGATCTGCGCTGCATATGGCAGCTCGCTGGCCAGCTGATACAGCGCCGCCAGAAGGCATGGAGGAAGCGGTGGCATTTTGCCAGTCTCAGCGTGCCCGCCTAACGGCCCTGGTCGAACGTTTGCATGACGCTAACTGGTTCGGCGCGACGGGTCAGGCAATCACTGATGTGGTGCATATTGGCGTAGGTGGCTCAGATTTAGGGCCAAAAATGATCAGTGAGGCGCTAGCAGACAGCCCAAGCCAAAAACGTATCAATGTTCATTATGTTTCTAGCATGGATGGCGCGCAGCTGCTGCCATTGATGGAGCGTCTCGCTCCCGCTACGACGTTACTGGTATTGGCGTCAAAATCATTTACCACTGCCGACACGCAATTTAATTTGCGTACAGCGTTGGCGTGGCTAAGTGAGGCGCTTGAAATTGATGTGCCCACGGTATGTCGCCATCAATTAGTGGGCGTATCCGCCAAACCTGAAAAAATGTCTGAGTTTGGTATTCCTACCGAGCACCAGTTAATTTTTAAAGAGTGGATTGGCGGACGGTTTTCGTTGTGGTCGCCCATTGGTGTCAGCGTGGCAATGCAACTCGGCATGGAGTGTTCTGACGCACTGCTGGCGGGGGCTCATTCCATGGATCGGCACTTCATGGAAACGCCATTGATGGAAAATTTACCGACGTTAGTGGCGCTGGTAGGCGCTTGGAATTGCCAGTTTCTGAACATCCCCACCCATGCCGTGCTGCCTTATGATGCTCGGCTGAAAAGTTTACCTGCCTATTTGCAGCAGCTAGAGATGGAATCGAATGGTAAAAGCGTGTGTTTGGATGGTCGTTCTGTCACGCACGCCACCTGCCCTATTATTTGGGGCGATGTAGGACCCAATGCGCAGCATGCGTTTTATCAATTGCTACATCAGGGTGGGCATACCGTTAGTGCTGATTTTGTCGCCGTGGCGCGGCGCGAAGTTGAAGCTCCGCAGACGGTGTGCAATTCGCTAGCCGCTCAGGAGCAATTGACGCTCGCCAATTGCCTGGCTCAGGCACAGCTGTTTGCCTTGGGGGATGATGCCATTCCAACCGCCTTACGAGGGCACATGGCACAGGGGTATCGCGGGAACCAGCCTAATTCGCTGCTACTCATGAAACAGTTAGATGCGTGGAGCTTAGGCGTGTTGCTGGCACTCTATGAGCATAAAGTGTTTGTACAGTCAGTGCTATGGAACCTAAATCCGTTCGATCAACCGGGCGTGGAGTTAGGGAAGAAATTGGCAACAAGTCTGTTTAACGTACTGTCAGGTAATGCTTTGGAGCAAAGCTTGGTGAAAGACCCTAGTACCCAACAGTTGTTAAACAAATTGGTTGAATGGCGTTAGTAAAGACACGATCAAGGAATCAGATGATGACGCAGGTGCGAAAAGCGATTATACCGGTAGCGGGTTTTGGCACCCGCCTATTACCCATTAGCAAATCGATCCCTAAGGAAATGGTGCCTGTGGTCGACCGGCCACTTATTCAACATGTGGTAGAAGAGGCCTTAGCCGCGGGAATAAACGAAATTATTCTCGTCACCCGTTCTGGAAAGTCGGCGATAGAAGACCATTTCGATGCCCACGCGGAGTTAGAAGACGCATTAGCCAGCAAAGGCAAAGATGATTTGCTGAAGACTTTGGCGTCCATTGCGCCACCGTCATTAAGGATTACCAGCGTACGCCAGCCAAACGCCCAAGGGTTGGGGCACGCTATTTATTGCGCAGCACACCTGTTAGAAAAGGACGAGCCCTTCGCCGTTATCCTGCCGGATGTATTGGTTAAACCCCAGCCCGGCGCTAATAGTTGTGACCTTGGCGTTATGGTCACTCGCTGGGAAACCAGCCGGGCGGCGCAAATAATGGTGGAAGCTGTCCCCGAAGAAGAAGTCTACCGCTACGGCATTGTCGATTGTGGAGGCAACGAACCCCGGGCGGGGGAAAGCGCTAATATGCGCGGCGTAGTGGAAAAGCCAAAGCCCAACGATGCGCCTTCACGGCTCTCCGTCATCGGCCGTTATGTACTGCCATTTCGAATAATGGAACTGTTAAGCGACCAACCGCCTGGTGCAGGAAACGAAATTCAACTCACCGATGCCATTGACCGATTGATGAAGGAGGATAAGCCGGTTCAAGCTTTTCGAATGAATGGCCGTACCTTTGATTGCGGCCACATCGACGGTTGGTTAAAGGCTAATACGACGCTTGCTCGAGAAGCAGGCTACGACGTTTAACCTTGCCTCTCTTATCAGCAGCTCGTGGCGCTCTTGTTGGCTATTAGTGCGCCAGCGAGTCAGATGGCGAGAAGGGAATATCCGGTCAACTTTCGCTTTTTTGTAGACCCACCACAGGGACCTCTAAGTGCTGTGGCCGGTTAAGCACGTTGAGCAGGACGATAGCACGCTCTTCTCCCTTGCAACGCGTGAAAATGGCTTCTAAATCCTTGAACGGGCCTTCCGTTATAGTCACTTTCTCGCCCGCACTAAAGTAGGTGTGGATACTGTCCTGGTGGTGTGGTTGAGAACGGAGAGTATCGATCAGCGCGTTAGGCGTGGCGATTGGTTTATTACCAAACGTGAGTAACCGCAGCACGCCGCGCGTGGAACGAATTGGACGCCAGTTGCTGACGACCTGATCCAAACGAATGAACAGATAGTAAGGAAAAAGCGGCTCGGTCACACTGACTAACTTGCCTTGGCGTTTCCGCTTAAGGGTTAGTACAGGATGAAAAACGTCGTAACCCTGGTTAGTGAGATGTTCAGCGGCGCGAAATGATTCCCCACCTTTGCATTGAATAACATACCAAGAGGGCGTCGCACCTTCTAAATCGTTCACAGAATCCATCCAATCATCCTTGGGCCTAACGCGTGAGCTATGTTTACCGTATCAGCAAGGTTACGGTAGCTGCGTCGCTAATGCATGTAACGTTTGGTCAAAATGTATTTTACAGGCACACACAAGAAGAAAAAGTGCATGACTGTGCTTTTCTTTTCTGCCCCTGTTGTAGAAAAAATATTCATTTTTTTGTGGTGCGCCCTAAATGATTGATTAAGTTTCTAAAGAATTAAGAGCAAAGCGCGATCATAAACCAATGAAAATAGAAGCATTGAGGTGATGGTTCATCGATTTCTTGGCTCTTTCGCCTGAGCAAGGGGGTAGTAGCATCGCAACTCATGCATAAAACAAGTGTCTGTACCTTGGCGTGAAGGTGGCTTCGAGACCTTTCAACGCGCACTTTTCTTAAGTTTTTGGTACGTTAGTAGTACCAAAACCTTACTAACCTCTAAGGCGCATACATCCGCTAATGATTTCTCTCGACATCAAGGTAATGCTTTGCGCTTGGCCGATCTCATAAATTCGTTCCCATGTTTCCGTACGCTTAAAGGTCGGCTATTGCTGGGCTTGGCGGTTACGTGGCTAATGGTTATCGCGATCCTGCTGGGTATGTCATGGCAATTTGGCAAAACCATGGTGCAAGAAACCAACATGTCGCATTTGCGTTACGAGGCCACGCTGCTAGCGGACGAAGTAACACAGCAAATTGAGCAGCGTTTTCATGCGTTGAGCCGATTAGAGGAAATGATTGGAACGAACGATGACTCGGATTGGTTAAATCAACAACTGCGTCAGAGCGACGGACTTCTTGCTTGGTTTGAGGGGATAGTCGTCAGCAATAGCGAGGGGAGGATAATCGCCGATTGGCCAACGGTTGTTGGGCGCGTAGGGCTGGAAACCGATGACCTTGAGTATTTTCGCATGCTGCGAGGCACTCAGCAGCCTTATGTAAGCGAGCCTTTTATTGGTCGAGCCAGCGGTATGCCCATCTTATTAGTGGGGGTACCCCGCTTAAATGCACAAGGTGGTTTCGATGGTTTTGTCGGTGGTATTTTGAACCTGGATTCAGGCGGAATATTCAGCCGCTTAGCTAAAGTGCGTTTGGGCGAAAGTGGCTATGCAGGCGTTGCCACGGCGTCAGGTAAAATTCTATATCACCCAGAAAGCGAGCTCATCAACGCATCCGTTCCTACTCAGGAATTTAACCCTTGGCTTGATTTAGCTCTTGCTGGCTGGGAAGGGGACAGTGTCGGCAAATTATTGAACGGACAAACAGCGCTGCAATCGTATGCCCAGGTTTGGCCCGCAAGCTGGGTCGTTGGGCTCTATTTGCCCATTGAACAAGCTCAATTGCCGCTGACGGACTTCATTTACAAACTCTGGTGGCTGTGGATATCGTTGGCGTTTTTGATGCTGCCGATACTCTGGTGGTTGTTGGGAAGAGAGTTAGCGCCTCTCAAGCACTTAGAAAAGCAAATTGGCGAAGTGGGGCAAGGTCACCGGGAAAACGTTAGCCTCGCTACGAATATGCAGGAACTGCAACGAGTGGCCTCTACCTTCAACCGGGTAGAAGAAGAGCGGCAACTGTTGTTAGGTAACCTTCAAGAGCGCGAAGCATTTCTCGATTCTGTCCTCAGTGCTGTACCGCAAGGCATGTTCGTCGCCAACATTAAAGGCGACATTACCTATATGAATCCAGCATTGCTGGAGATGCTGGATATTCCCGCTGACCTGCCGACGGATACGTGGCTTTCGCAGATTCATATAGATGACCGCGAAGGTGCTAAAGATATGTGGCTGCATACGCTTAAAACGGGCATCGATTTCATGCGCCAGCTGCGTTTTTTGCGCAGTGATAACGAGCTGCTGTGGCTGGATGTGCACGCCCGTGTCGTTTTGCTCTCTAAAGCCGGGCAAACCCTTGGGTTAGTAGGGGTCGTCAAAGATATTACCGAACGCCGCGAGCTGGAAGCAATTCAACGTTGGGAAGCAGAACACGACCCATTGACCGGTTTGTTAAATCGCCGCGGATTTGAGCGCCGTCTTGAAGAAGCCTTCGCCGATTTTCAAAAAACCAGCACGCCCTCAGCGCTTTTACTGTTCGATTTAGACCACTTCAAGCCCATCAATGACGAAGGTGGCCATGCCTTGGGCGATGAAATGTTACGCCGCATTGCTCAGGTGGTTGCGTGGGAAGTGCGTCGTAACGATCACGTCGCGCGCCAAGGGGGGGATGAGTTTGGTGTGTTATTGCCCAGCTGTACCTTATCGCAAGCCCAAAAAGTAGCCGATGCACTACGCCAGGCAGTTGCCGAAATCTCTGTGACGCATGAAGGCAAAGTGTATATGGTCACATTGAGCATTGGCGTGACGACTTTTAATGAAAACGATGTCAATGTGACGAAAGTGCTGGCCCGTGCAGATGCTGGGAGCTATGAGGCTAAAAATAGAGGAAGAGACGCAGTAGTGGTGAACCTTCCCGGTGATGAGGATGATGTGATGGAGCTGTTTGATCCGCAAAAATAGCCATCACTTCTTTAGTGAGTCGACAATACCTCCTTAACAGTGGAACATAAGCAGGTGCTGAACTTGTCGTAAAAAGCCCATTATCAACCGCCAGGCTGATCGAGACACCGTTTTGAACCTACTAGAACTGTTTGCCCGCACGCTGGATATCACGCTGCCTGTTTTTGCGATGGTGTTTATAGGCCTCGGTCTTAAGCGCTTGAAATGGATCGATAGTGCCTTTGTTGCAACCGCTTCCGCGTTAGTCTTTAAAGCAACGCTGCCTACCCTGATTTTCCTGAGCTTGATAAAAGCCGACCTGAGTGTCGCGCTCGATGTATCGCTGATGGCTTTTTTTGCTGCCGCTACGCTGGCCCAATTTCTGTTGAGCTGGGGGTGGGCACATTACCGGGTTGCGCGTGAAGATCGCGGCATTTACGTGCAAGGGGCATTTCGGGGTAATTGTGGTGTCGTTGGCTTGGCGCTGGCGGCGGGGATGTACGGCAACTACGGCCTTTCAGCGGGTAGCCTGCTGCTAGGCGTGGTGATCGTGATGTACAACGCCCTCTCCGTGGTCGTGTTGGCTACTTACCAGCCTGGCCAGTCGACCGATTGGCGCAGTTTGCTCAAGCACGTTGCCACCAACCCTTTGATCATTTCGGTATTTGCGGCCCTTCCGTTTACCGCTTTTTCGATACCGCTGCCCAGTTGGTTGATTACCTCCGGCGATTACTTTGCCTCGTTAACGCTGCCTTTGGCCCTGATTTGCATTGGTGCCACGCTGTCAGTCTCCAGCATTCGCGATAGCCGCCAGGTAGCCCTGGGGGCCAGTTGGATGAAGATGGTCATTTTGCCGGTGCTCTCCACCGCGGCAGCCTGGTTAGTGGGCTTTTCGGGCGCCCAGCTAGGGTTATTGTTCCTGTTCTTCGCCAGCCCCACCGCCGCCGCCAGCTTTGTGATGGTGAAAGCGATAGGGGGCAATGTGGCGCTCGCCGCCAACATCATTGCGATCACCACGCTGATGGCGAGTGTCACCGTCACGCTTGGTGTCTTTGCGCTGCGCTTGCTCGGCTGGATTTAAGGCGGGTAGGGCAACTTGGTTGGCCCTGCCAAAGGGGACGCGTTATACTATGCGCCCTCAAGTTTAGCTACCGCTTAACGTCCCTGTAGCTCAGTAGGATAGAGCAGCCGCCTCCTAAGCGGCAGGTCGCAGGTTCGACTCCTGCCAGGGACGCCAATGGGCTATCTTGAGAAATCCTGACAAAGCCAAAATAAAGCCTAACTCTCTGAAATACTTTATTTTCTGGCCCTCACCGTTCCCTAGCATTCCTCCCAAAGCCCGCTGCCAATTGGTAGACAGAAGGGTATATACCCCCATTCGAAGAATCTCGGTATAGCGTTATGGCGCTAACGACCCCTAAGATAAACGCAGCTAAGCCCAGTACGAAAATGGTTACCTTGCCAGTGGCCTGGGATTCGAGCGTAGGATCTCGCCCAAGGGCAGCACCGCTCAACTGAATCGTGAAGTGCGTCAGCGTCAAATGTCGGCGCTTGGTGATCTGTTCCTCAGCCGCATACCTGTTGATTGCAAACCCATTAAGCTCCCTGGCACCGAGATCCCGGAGCGCCTAATTGTCGAAGACTACAAAGATGGCGGGCGTTACTCACCCATCCGCTTCCCACGTGAGCTGAAAGAGCTTGAAGAAAAAATGGGCTTCTTACCAAGCCTTGATGAGCTGGATAGCGACGATACCGCCGCCTAGCACTCAATCACGCCTTTCAAGCCGAAGCCCCGCCTGTGCGGGGCTTTCTCGTTACTAAGCATTAGCGAGGCTTACAGCGGCACACAGAGGCTATATGGGATGGTTGCCAAGGGGTAGGCCCTCCAGGCCGCCGCACCCTACGGCGCGTTGTCCCCCACCCGCCTGCGGTGTTCGCTTGTGGGGCAATTCTTCATGCATCCTGCAAAATGGGCCACAACCCGCTATTACTGCGCTGTAGGCGGGGTGTGGGGGGTATGGGAGTCATGCGAAATCATGCGGATTTATAAATTTTCGTTGTGTAGAAGTTGAGAAAATTCCTAAAGCTAAGCTCTTAAATGGCCGATTGTTGAGAAAAGCATTCCTGAAAAGACCTAGTGGTGCCGAGACAATCCAAAAAGATGCGTCCCAGGATGGCCTAAAGTCGCAGGTGATTGGGTTGTATAGATGTAAGGTAATGGGCAATACTGCTAACAATAATTAAAAGTGAGGGAGGGGAAAACATACAATGATTATTAATTCGCTTGCAGCTATAGTCAGCCAATTACCAGCCACCTATGACGGTGCATGGAGGACTTGTTGGTACTTCATGACAGAAGCAGCCGACCCTTATTGTTTTAATTTTTGAAAGCGAGCCATCTCACTCGACTTGCAATTAACTCTCGGCTCTATGCGAACTTGCCGAAAAAAAAAGCAGGCACGAAAGTTCTGAATATAAAGCCTAATAAGGATAATAATTATAAATATCATAGGCTTGAAAGGATTTTGCAGGCTGCATTTGCCGGTCAAAAGTCACGGCACGTTTGTTCATTCAAAGAATGAGCCATTTGATACTTCTTATGTAAAAGAATGTTCCCAATTTAATAGATGAATGGAGCCTTGAATTTTGCCAGATAAATTAAGGCGAGCGAATGTAAATGACACAGTGAAGATGAGCTTATTGTGCGAAGTGCAAGGAAATTGCCCATTGTGCAGACGTGCTCTAGTTGTCAAAAAAGATAAGAAGAGCGTCAGGGTTTTTGACGTCGCTCATATATACCCGCTCCATGCAACAGAACATGAAATAAAAATTCTAAACGGAGAAGAGTTGTTGTCTCAGAATATTGACTGTGAAGAAAATTTCATTGCTCTCTGCAAAGAATGCCACAAAATATACGACACTCAAAAGACAGTCTCTGAATATATTCAACTTGTAGAAATTAAAAAGGCAATAAATAAGGTAAAGGCTCTTTCTGAAACGTGGGACAAGCAAACTCTACATGCAGACATTTCCTTAGTTGCAGAGAAGGTGGGTGGTTTAGGCGAGGCAGAAATAAAAGAGACTCAGCTTACCTACGAAGCATTAAAGTTAGATCAGAAAAAAGATAGTTCGCTAGGTATTATTAATGAGATTAAAATTAGTCAATTTATTTTAAAATTCTTTGTTCCTATTCGAGAGGCACTGCGATCTCTAGAAATGCAGGAAAAGGCAAAATCAGTCTTTATTTGCTCACAAGTGAGGAGCTACTACATTCTTCTTTATATGCAGGAGTTTAACCAAAGCCAAATATTTGAAAAAGTTTGTGACTGGTTTATGGTTAATACTGGAATTTCTGATAGGTCAAAAGCTGAGGTTCTTGTTTCATTTTTCATTCAGAATTGCGAGGTTTATACAGAATGCTAGCTCCAAGTAAAATGATTTCTATTGAAGATAGCACTTTAAATAAGGCCTCTAAGCTTGGTCAAAAAATAGAAGAGGATATAAGTTTGACAGATCTATACAAGGCCACAAAAAAAGAATTTTACGATCTGTCTGAATTTATGGATGCTTTAGATTTATTATTTATTCTTGGGAAAATTAATCTTGATAAAGACCAGGGGGTTGTAAAAATTGCTTAAATCCATTAGTTGCGAAAAACTTATTGATAACCCCCTTACATTTAATAGCGGGCTGAATTCTGTTGTGGGTGCTGACGACGCGCACAATTCAATTGGGAAGTCATCGGTACTTATGCTTATTGATTTTGCATTTGGCGGAAGTGATTTTCCTGAGAAATGCGACGATGTTATTCGAAATGTAGGTGATTTCAAAGTTGGTGTGGAGTTCCAATTCGAGAAATTATATTCATTTATAAGGGATACAAAGACTCCAAAAGAAGTATATTCCTTTGAAAAACAAGATTATATAAGCTTGGAAGAATTCCATGCGTTCTTGAAAGAAAAATATATACCTGAAAATAAAGAACTTAGGTTTAGGGAGTGCGTAAGTGGTTTTTTTAGAATTTATCAAAGAGGAAATTATAACGATAAGCGCCCTTTAGATATAGTTGCAAAGGATAAATGGACTTCTATAAGAAAAAGAGTGTTGAAAATATTCGATATGTATTGGACGATTTCGGAGCTGGAAAAAGAGAAATCAGAGGAGACAAGGAAATCTCAAGATATCACAGGTACCTTTAGTTCTGGTGCGGTGAGAAGAATCACTAAGGCGCAGCTTAAAAGGAACTATGTTCTACTTGAGGCTGTGCATGATGAATCGGAAGAAATTAAAAATGCATTGAGAAAAAATGTAACGGATATAAAATCAATTATAAATGAGAGAAACTTATCATTAAAGCGTGAGAAAGACTTGTTGTTAGATCGAAAAATGCAACTGGATATTAGCCTATCTAGGGTTGATTCTAATTTGTCTGGCAGCAAGATTAGAAATAGCCAAAGCTTTAAGTCTATTGTTGAGTTTTTTCCTGAGATAGATCAGGAAAGGTTATACAAGGTGGAAAGTTTTCACCAGGGAATTTCAAAAATACTAAAGAGTGAGCTTCAGAAGGAAAAGTCTCAAATAATAGAAAATATTATAATTGCGGAAACTGAAATAGCTGAAATTGATGCTGAACTTCTAAAACTAGTAGATTCTAAAGAAGGGTCTGTTTACCTATTAGAGCGCCTAATGGACTTGAACAGGCAAGAGAATGATATGTCCCAGCAAAATGAATTTTGGGAAAAGAGTGAGTCTGCTAAGGAAAGAATTAAAATTCTTAAAGAAAATATAGACGTTGCGCTTGAATCTTCAATAGCTGAGATTGAGGAAAAACTAAACGCTGGGATGAGATTCTATATCAATAGAATTTATGATGAAAATCCTATAAGCCCTACAATTACTTTATCAAAAGGAGACTATCAGTTTGACCATGGGGATGACCGTGGTACTGGGAAGGGATATGCAAATATGATTGCTTTTGACCTTACATTTTTGGATAAAACCTGTTTGCCATGCTTAATTCATGACAGCCTTTTGTTTAAGAATATGGATACCCCAGCCATTGAACATTTGTTGAATATATATAGCACCTTTACTAAGCAGATATTTATATCTATAGACGAAAAGTCAAAGTATAGCGAAGGTACACAAAAGAAAATTGAGAGCTCGATGTTTCTTCAGCTAGATAAAGACAGAGTGGCGTTCAATAAGAAATGGAAGAAGGAAAGTGCCTAAGGTGGTAGATCCACACATTAACCTTAATCTCAGCGATTGATTGTGCGTTGGGGCTTCGTTGCCAATACAAAGCCACGAGTGCTGAGTGGCGTTATTAAAATAGGGGTAGGGCATGATCCGTTGGTACTTGTCAGTAAAAAACATAATTCGCGACATCGAACAAAAAGCTAGAGATGCTCTGCCTATCTATGAGCAAGGTGGAAAAGAGGCTTGCGCTGCAATCAATAAATATATGTCTTCTGATTATGAGCGCTTATGGGATCTATGGCGACATCGATTTCCAGATGAAGGACTGGGAAATCTCGGCCGACATATACATTTCGGGATGGACTGTGACTATCAAGACATAATTGATCATGATCTTCCTGAAATTGATAGAAGGGCCGAGGCCCATTTGCTTGCTTCAATAGGAGAAGAAAGGCCTGAAGTCGACATGGGCTTCGAGCACTTGCTTCACCCGATCATTGCTGAACACGCATACCAGCTTTTCCGTAATGGGCACCTTCGTGAAGCTGTTCTGAATTCGATAACTGCTGTTTTTGATTTTATTAGATCCAGGACAGGGTTCGAGGAGGATGGCGATCGTCTTATTGGTCTAGTTATGTCTCCTAACGATCCTAAGCTTATTCTATCAGAGCTTGGCACTGAGTCTGGCCAAAACGATCAAAAAGGCTTTATGCAGATATTCAAGGGTGCCTATCAAGGGATAAGAAATCCCAAGGCGCATAGTCTCACTCACGATCTTACTGAAACTAAGGCCGCACAATATCTTGTTTTCGCCAGTCTCCTCGCAAGGCGCATTGAGGAATCTACAAATGCATAACAAGCTGCGGCAAGCGGGTCAAATGCCGCTCGTGCCTCAATCCAATTTATCTGCTGCACCGGACGTTATACCTGTTTTGTCTAAAATGCTTGTTTCTTCGTAAACAAATCGTTTGTGTCGCATAAAAGCCAGAGCTTGATGATATTTGATGAGGGCCATTATCAGGTTAAAGGTCGAGTCGCTGGTATACGCAGTGGTATATTTAAATCTTTTTATTTGCATTAAATTTTTTAAAAATAATCACTTATGTGTTATTTTTGACTCCTGCCAGGACGCCAACAGGCTACCTTTATAACTTTCCCCATATCTCATCCTTCAAAAGCTACCACCCATTCCCATCAGGCAACTATTGGTCCGCTTTGCTATGAAATAGCTATTAGTCCATGCACCGCGCCTCCATACTGAATTGACAAATAATAAAGAAAAGGAATGGCCGTGCTTATTAAATCGATAATCTTAGTGCTGGCCCTATGCGTTTCAGGCGTGGCAAACGCTCAGCAGCCGGTGGAGGCTGCTGACAATTGGCTAGCACAAGCCGAGTTGGTCGTGACGTTTGAAGAGAGTCGTTGTGACCTGGCGTTCGATACGATGCCGAAAGAATTTTTCCTAGCCCAGGGCGGTTGCTGTCGTACGTGCTCCAAAGGCAAGGCCTGTGGTAATGCTTGCATCAACCGTTACTATACCTGCCGACAACCCAGAGGCTGTGCTTGTGATGGCTAAGTAAAAAGTGAAGTAAAAATATTGATCGGTTTCGCTTTCGTAGGGTACGTCTTGGGGCTGGGGTTGATTACGCTATTAGCGGGGCGTTGGCCAGTATAAGGGAGGTCAACCTGAGAAAATGCTTAAGGGGAGGCGCTATCGGATATCGCTGAACGTCACATGAAGAAGGAGGGGTATCAAAGGTGCCATCCTTGGCTTGCCGCGCGTCCATGTTCCTTCCGCCTAATGTCTATCCCTAGTTTCGTCCTTGAGCAAGTACAACGTACTCCTTGTACGCGGCATGCTTTGGCGTAGTGATACGTTAGCTGATCTGAAGGCGAGATTATGTAAGCTATTTCTGACACGTTTGTAAGATATGGCTTACAAGAGGCAAAAAAAGCAACTAAACGTGATGAGGCGGGGAGCAAACATGAACGACATTGACGTCTAATATTGCGCTGCCTGTCAGATTTAACATTTGTTTTTGATCTAACGCGCGCCCTAAGCGTGCGCATTACGCGTATAGTTGGCTTGTTTTTATCAACGGATAGGTAAAGGAAGCAACTGATGAATTTTCATAAGCGCGTTGTCATCGGCGGGGGCATTGCCATGTTGGCGCTGCTGCCAGCCTCATTACTGGCACAAGATGCTCACATTGGCAGTGTGCGAACGGAGTTCAAGCTGCTTGGCCCTAACAATACCATTGAGGTCGAGCGCTTTGACGATCCTAAGGTACAAGGTATTTCCTGCTACCTTTCCTATTCGCAAATCGGGGGTATCTCCGGTGCGGTAGGGCTTGCTGAGGAAGCTAGCGAAGCCAGCGTGGCTTGTCGGCAGACAGGGGAGATTGTGTTTAATCCCGCTGACGTCGAAGAGCAAGAAGTGGTTTTTACCCAGCGCCGCTCGGCCCTGTTTAAAAATATGCGCGTCGTTCGCATGCACGATAGCGAAACCCAAACCTTTGTGTACCTTACCTACAGCACTAAGTTGGTGGATGGGTCACCTAAAAATGCCATTAGCGCTGTCAATTATGGGGATTTTTAAGCTGGGCGGTTGATGATGTAACTGCCTTGCTTGAAGCCGCTCTTACCCCTGTGCTTTTTTTATTCAACCATGACTCAATCACGAATTAACCATGGCGTGGCGGTCGAATACCGCTATAGGTATTTGAGGTTGATACGCTTAGCGGGCGTTGCCTAGCGTCTTTGTCCAGTAGCTTTCATAGCGTGATTGGGGGTTGCGTGCTTTGGCCATGCCCATCTCGGTAAACGTACCGTTCATGATGTTTTGGCAGTGGCCAGGGCTTGCCAACCAACCTTCCACAACGGCAGAGGCTGATGTGTGCCCAGCGGCAATATTTTCACCGACTGCTTGCCACTCGTAATCCTGGTGATTGATACGCTGCTCAATCCCGCTGCCATCCGGCGCGGTATGGCTGAAATAGTCATTTTCCGCCATGTCTTGAGAGTGTCGTTCAGCCGCTGCTTCCAGCTTACAATTCCAAGTTAACGCATCCACTGGCTCAAAGGATTGCTCACCGCACTGCCGCTGTTGGCTGCGTGCCTCGTTGATCAGCGTGAGCATGGCCTGCTTTTGATCGGTAAGCTCACACTGGATTTCCGCGCTGGCGTCATCGCCAGTAGATTCGCCGCTCGCCAGTGCACTGCTGGCACCCATCAGCATTGCCAAACTGAAAAGCACCCCGCAAGCGGGGTGCTTATAGAGGCGATTAGCCACCGAATTTTTCATTCTCACCTAGATCCGGTGTGGCATCTTTTTTGAGGTTAGCTTTAGCAATTTCATAAAGCTGGAAGGTTTTGCTCTCTTTAGCCTTCCAATGCTCACCCATGTGTACTTTGATTTCTAACAGTGCCACGTCTGGGTCATCTTTACCTTCAGGAAACCAAGCCGCCACGAAGGGGTTCCAATATTTTTCGATAAGGTCACGGTTGTCGATCAGGTTGGCTTTGCCGGAAAGCGACACGTACACACCGTCTTCCTGATCAGAAAAGCTCAGACACACATCGTGGTCACTTTCGGTTTCAATCACTTTTTCAGCGCTGCGGCGGGTAAAGAACCATAACGTGCCGTCGTACTCTTCTTGCACTAAGTGCATGGGGCGAGCTCGGGGGGTATCGTGATCCGAGGTGACGAGCATACCCACTTTGATATCCTTGATCATCTTCCAGATCTTTTGCTTATGTTCAGGGCTGGACATAACTTCACACTCCTTATGAATTGGTACAACTTTTATCCTAGCTGACATTACTGACCCCGGCAACCATCGTGCGATTTCCGCGCCTATGGCTGAGCGCAGTGAGGGCTAAGTCGTCTCGGTAAAGTAACCTTGTAGAGTAGCCACCATCACCTTACCCCACTAAGCTAAACACCAATGTGCCGGTAATCATTAGGAGGCTGTCATGCCGTTAAGTTCAACGCGACGCGCAACCGGAATGAAAATGAAAGCGCAGCGCTTATGCCTATTCACCGTTTTCTTGGTCGTGGCGGGCTGTGCCACGCAAAAGGGTGATGAGCACTCCCCAAACCAAATGACCCAGCGCGCCGCCGAGTATTGTGAAAGCGTGGGGGGTGAAACCGAAGTACAAGAAACCCGCCTGGGGACGGGGCGTTATTGCCGCTTGCCGGATGGCCGGGTCGAAAATCAGTGGCAGCTTTACCGCTCAGAACGGCTCGATAATGACTAGCGCCTTTTGGGTATTCTCTATGATCGACGTTGAGTATGGCGATGCGTCTTAATTACCAAGGCCCACTCCCGGAAATGGTGGGCTTTTTATTGTTACCGCAGTATTCGATGATGGCTTTTTTTGCCGCCGTGGAACCGTTACGGATCGCGAATCGCATTGCAAACCGACCGTTGTTCGATTGGACGCTGATCAGTGCAGATGGGGAGCCGGTAACGGCGTCTAACGGCATGACGCTGATCGCCGACCAGGCAACGTCTGAGGTACACCACTTACCGTCGTTAGCGGTATGCAGTGGCTTTACGCCGGAAGCGCATCTTAGCCGGCCGCTAATGGCCTGGCTTCATCAGTTGGATCAGGCGGGCTGTTGCCTGGGCGGTATCGACACAGGCGCGTTTTTGCTCGCGGCAACCGGCCTGTTGAAGCACGAACGAGTAGCGCTGCATTGGGAGAGCCTGCCGGCCTTTCGTGAGCGCTTTCCCGGTATTGAAACCACCGATGAATTGTATGCGCTGGGCGATCGGCGTTTCTCTTGTGCGGGTGGGGCAGCGGCCATGGATATGTCGCTGGAAGTGATTGCACGGCGCCATGGCGCAAAGTTGGCCATCGATGTTTCCGAGCAACTTATCCATGACCGTATCCGCACCCGTAGCGACCAGCAGCGCATGGCATTGGTAAAACGCCTGGGGACGCATAACCGGCGAGTGGTGGAGGCGGTGGCGCTTATGGAGCAGAACTTGGAAGAGCCGCTTGCGCTCGAAGACGTTGCCAGCCGGGTAGAAGTATCTGTTCGCCAGTTGCAACGCTTATTCGAACAAGAGTTGGAGGTCACCCCACGCCAGTGGTACCTGCAACTGCGCATTAAGCGCGCCCGTCGGCTGCTGGCCGAAACAGATTTGGCGGTACTCGCGGTAGGCTTAGCCTGCGGGTTTAGCTCGTCATCGAGCTTTGCGCGCGCCTTTCGCACGCATTATGGGTATTCACCCCGGCAAGTGCGTGAAAAAGCGAAAAAGGCGGCAGAAATGTCGTCTAATGGCGGTGAAGTGTCGCTTAGTGACTAGTAGTAGGGAGGCAGCCGCGCATACTGACTGAACCCAATAAATAAGAGGTTCTCTGCTATGTCCTTTCCTGCCAAGTCTTTCGTTGCCAAGTCGCTGTCGCTCAAAGCGGGCTTTTTACTTTCGGCGTTTGCTGCCACGCCTGCCATGGCAGAGCTGGATGAGCTGCGCTTTGGTGTGCCGCCTTGGCCCGGTGTCACGGTTAAGTCAGAAGTGGCTGCGCAACTGTTGGAGACGATGGGTTACGAAACGCGTCAGCAAGATTTGGCCGTGAGCGTGATTCTGGAAGGCTTGTCGCGTAACGATCTGGAAATCTATCTAGGCGGCTGGTATCCGGTACAGACGGATATGGTAGAGCCGTTGGTTGCCGACGGGAAAGTCGAAAAAGTGGTTTCCAATATCAGTGGCGCCAATTCCGGTTTGGTGGTGCCTCAGTACGTTTACGATGCCGGTGTCACCACGGTGGCTGAATTGGCCGCCCATTACGATCAGTTCGACGGTGAAATCCAAGGCATCGAAGCGGGTACCGGGATCAATGAGGCGATTCTAAACGCGATTGACAATGACCTTGCAGGCCTGGGCGATTGGCAACTGCGCGAAAGCTCGACCTCGGCCATGCTTGCCCAGGCAGAGCAAAAAATGGCTGACGAGGAGTGGGTGACGTTTGTCGGTTGGGAACCGCATTGGATGAACGTAAGCTTCGATTTAGCCTACTTGGCGGACAGCGATGACGCGGGTGTCGCTGCAATTGAAAGCACGGTGTGGACCATTACGCCTGCTAGCCTGGCTGAGGAAGCTCCCCAAGCACACCGCTTTCTATCCCAGTACGTGGTCGCCATTGAAGACCAGAACGAGTGGGTGCACGAATACAGCTATGAAGAGCGCCCAGCTGATGAAGTGGCCCAAGAGTGGATTGGCAACAACTTAGATACCGTTGCCGAGTGGCTGGAAGGTGTCGAAACCCGCGAGGGTGAATCCGCCATCGAGCAGGTAAGGGCTCAGTTCGGCGCTTAACCGCCCGATGACCTAGCCCCCAAGACGCCCCACGAAAAGCGCCTTATGGTTTAAGGCGCTTTTTTAGTGCCTGACAAAACGCCTGCCAGGCGTTCCCCATCTCGGCTAATTGAGATTGAGCATGAAGGGCGCCATGCACCATCTGCGGTGCGCAGCGATAGCCTATCGAGGCACCTTCAAGGCGCCATTCTGCCGCCGCGGCTTCGATTGGCCGCGTCAACGGGTCGTGTTCTACGGTGAGTATTTCGATACCCGAAGCCGGTGGGCTGCGATCCCGCTCGGTGGCGAAGATTTCTGGGCATTGCGCCCGAATGCTCACTATATCGCGACGTGCCAGTAGTGGTGCATCCTTCCCCAGGCACGCCAAGGACAGCTCGCCGACTGGCGGATAGATCAACCCCAGTGGCGGCGCTCCTCTCAACGGGTGGGCAAGGTCAATGGCTAATCGACCGCCCGCACTATCACCTACCAGGGCGCTCGGCTGGATGGCATCTAACACCGTGCGGCACTCTGCCAGCATGGCGGGGTAATTTACCTCGGGCGCAAGCCGGTAGTTCACGCTTACCACTTCGCGCTTGAGCGCCTGGGCCAGGCTGGCGGCGGTGCCATGGTGGCTATCGACGGAGCCGATCGTAAAACCTCCCCCATGGATAAACAGTATGGCGTTAGGCGTAGATGACTGGGGAATAAAACGGCGCACGCTGACGCTTTCTATCACGCTATCTTCAACCCGCATGCCGTCTGGGTCGGGTGGGGAGAAGGTGCGGCAAAGTTTGTCGTAGGCGCGCCGTGCTTGGGGTAATGGCATGTCTGCCATTACCTCGAGCCCCGCGCCAAAGCGCTGAATAAACGCCTCTACGTTCATCGCGTGGGCCCCCTGTTAACGACGAATGCCGATAGTGCGGCCAGCCAACTCCGGCCAAGCGTCGCGGTTTGCACTAGGGAGTTCGGCGATGCGCTGTGTGACCGCTTCGGGGAAGGGGCTTGGTCGGCCTGATGCTTGCTTCATGCCCATCAGCATCTGCTCGCTGGTGGCCAGCAGATTGGCTTCGTCATCGAACATGGCGAAAAACACGTGCAGCCGTTTGGCATCGCTATCGAGCAGGGTTAGATCAATAGTGAGCGGCTGGTCTTGATGCGCTTCACGCCGATAGCAGAGATGCGTTTCCAGGGTATAGATCGTGTAGCCGTAGTGTTCACGGCCTGCTTCATCCAAGCCTATTTGATCAATCAGCGCTTCACAGGCCTGAGAAAAGACGCGGGCATACGCCGCGTCGTTCATGTGCCCATTGTAGTCGACCCAGTCAGCAGCGACCTGGGTTTCCAGAATGATCATTAAATACGCCCCTTTAAGCCTTCGGCTTCCGGCCAGTATTTCTGCACTACTTCCATCAGCTCGACTAAAAAGTCATCCCGACGCCGGTCCAGCGTGGCCACTGAGCGGCCAGCCGCTTGGTGTTCGCAGCCTTCGACCACTTTATCGATCAACTCATCAGTCAGCTCCGGGGCTTCCAGCTTGGTCCAGGGTAGTTTTAAGGCGGGGCCAAACTGCTCCAGCATGTGGCGCATGCCGGGTTCGCCACCGGCGAGGTGGAAGGTGAGGAAGGTGCCCATCAGCGACCAGCGCAACCCGCAGCCGTAAACAACGGCGGCATCGATCTCTTCGGTGGTGGCCACGCCATCGTTGACCAAGTGCAGGGCTTCACGCCACAGCGCTTCCATCAAGCGGTCGGCGATATGGCCTTCAATCTCACGGCGAACCACCAGCGGGCGCATGGCGAGCGATTGATACAGCCCTTGGGCGCTGGCGATCTGCGTGGGCTGGGTGGCCTCACCGCCCACCAGCTCGACCAAGGGGAGCAGGTATACCGGGTTGAAAGGATGGGCGACGATCACGCGGCCAGGTGCTGTTTGGCACTGCTGCTGTAGGTCGGTAGGTTTGAAGCCAGAGGTAGACGAGCCAATGATCACTTCCGGTGCGGCAGCCGCATCGATAGAGGCCAGGATCTCTTGCTTGAGGGGCAGGCGCTCGGGCACGTTTTCCTGAATCAAGTCAGCGCCATCCACGGCTTTTTCAATCGTATCCGCAAAGGTCAGCCGCCGAGGGCTGGCATTGGCTGCCAAGCCGAGCTGGGTTAACGAGGGCCAGGCATTGTCGATAAACGATTGGGTGCGCGCTGGCGCGTTGGGGTCCGGGTCGAAAGCGACGACGTCCCACCCTTGGGCGAGGGCGCGGGCGATCCAACCGTTGCCAATCACACCGGTACCAATAACGGCTAAGCGGCTCATGCTTCACCTCCTGCTGTGTTACCCATGATACGTCCGCTCACCGGGTCGCGTAGTTTGAGATGCGCGCGGGTTTCTGCAGGGGTCATGACGCGGGCGCCGAGGTTTTCGATAATGGTGGACGCTTTTTCGACCAGTTGGCCGTTATTGGCCAGCACGCCTTTTTCCAGAAACAGATTGTCTTCCAGGCCGACCCGAGCATGGCCGCCCAGCAGCACCGCTTGGGCTACCATCGGCATTTGATGGCGGCCAATGCCGAAGGCAGCCCAGTTGGCGTTGGTAGGTAATTTGTTACGCATGGCCAGCATCGTTTCGGTGTCCGCTTCGGCGCCCCAGGGGATGCCCAGGCAGAGCTGATAGAGCGGGTCGCCATCGATCAGACCCTCTTGCTGAAGCTGGCGGGCAAACCAGACGTGGCCCAGGTCAAAACACTCCAGCTCCGGCTTAACGCCAACGGCTTGAACGAGGCGGGCGTGTTCGCGTAGCCAATCAGCCGGGTTGACGTAGACCATGTCGCCAAAGTTTAGGCTGCCACAATCCAGCGTACACAGTTCGGGTAGCAGTTCGCCCACCGGGGCATGGCGTTCTGCGGGCGTTTGGATATCGGTGCCGGGGCCGCCGCGAGTGGGGTCTGTGGCATCGGGTATCCAATCGCCGCCGCCGCCCGCGGTGATGTTCATGACGATATCCACATCCGCTTCGCGAACCCGCTCCATTACCTCGCGGAACTGCTCGGTGGAGTGGCTGATGCCGCCGGTTTCGGGGTCACGCACGTGAATATGCGCGATGCTGGCCCCGGCGTGAGCCGCTTCGATGCAGGACGCCGCGATGGCCTTGGGGGTGACGGGAACGTTGGGATTTTTGGCGGTGGTGTCACCGGCGCCAGTGACGGCACAGGTGAGGATGACATTGCGATTCATGGCGCGCTCTCTAGTAACGATTTATTCGCTTACTAGTGTGTCGCGGTGAGCAGAGAATAGTTGTCGTAATGCGTCATTCACTGTACATAAATGGCGATTTTTGGGCTGTGGGTCACTTACCACCACGTTTTAAGCCCTCGGACTGCTTGCCTGAGATATTTTGATCAAGCACTCACTGAGAAGGCGTATTGACCGCTTTGATTGCCGATCTAAACTCAATAGGCGCGTGCAAGGTTAACAACAATTACAAACAACGTACGGAAGGAGTGCTTGCCATGTACCCGAAACCCACACTGCGACCGCTAGGTGCCGCCATCGCCGCGGCGGTCATCGCCGGTTTACCGTCAGTCACGATTGCCGCTGGCCCTGAACTTAGCCAAACCGAGGTCTTGTCTGGCCTTGAAAATCCCTGGGATATGGCCTTTTTGCCAGATGGCACGATGTTTTTCACCGAACGCTGCCGTGGCCTGTCGGTGCGGCTTCCCGATGGCGATGTTCAACATCTGCTAGGCATGGAAGGCACCGATGACTATGCCACTACCGCCGAGGATCTTGTCTGCCAGGGGCAGGCGGGAATGAACGGTGTGGCGATCGATCCCGATTTTGACGAAAATCGCACGATCTATGTGTACTCGGCGTCCAACATGTCTGAGCCGCGCACCAATCGCGTGCTCCGCATGACGGTCAACAGCGATTTTGATGAGGTCGCCGATCGCACCGATATCGTCGAGGACATTCCCTACAAGCCTGAAGCGACCGACCACCCCTTCGGTGATGCTGGCGCCCATAATGGTGGACGAATCCGTTTCAGCCCGGAAGATGGCTATCTGTATGTGACGACTGGCGATAACCATAACAGCGAGATTCCTCAGTCGCCGGACCGTTTAGGGGGCAAGGTGCTGCGCATTGATCGTGATGGCAATGCTGCTGAAGGTAACGAGCCGCCGGAAGGGTTTGATCCACGCATCTATACCTATGGGCACCGTAACGTTCAGGGCATTACCTTCCACCCAGGCACCGGCCAGCCAATCGTGACCGAACATGGCCCTTGGCACTCCGATGAGATCAATGCGCTGGTCAATGGTGGCAATAGCGGCTGGGATCCGAAACCCAACATGGCGGGCCGTGGCGATTGCCCGGATGACTACTGCGGTTATGAACCCAATCAGGGCGAAGGGATGGACCCTAAGGAGCGGGCGGCCTATATGCCGGTAACCGACACCGAGACCTACCCCGATGCCATGAAACCGGCCTGGGGCAACGACGGGCTTTCCCAAGGCATCTCCTCTGCCGAGTTTCTAACCGGTGAGCAGTGGGGGGAGTGGGATGGTCGTCTGATCGTTGGCTTTTTGGGGATTGGTTTTGGCGGCACCCCCGTTGGGCAACGTATCAATGTCATTGATATTGCCGAGGACGGTCTGTCGGTTAACGACGTGGCCGAAATGTCCCCACCCATGGGGGCGGCACGTTTCCGCTCGATAGTGCTAGGGCCGGATGGCGATCTGTACACCGCCGTTGATGAAGGCAGCATTTACCGCATCACGCCAGAATGAGCCATGGGCAGCCGCGCTGAACGATAACAGTGCGGCTGCTCGCTTACCGCCGTATTGGTTCAAGCGCCATTGAGAGGGAACAAGGCCATTATGAAAAGATTATGCTTTTTCGTTGTTGCGACGGCACTGACGGTGGCGTCGGCCGGTGTGCAGGCTGCCGATAAGGCCGCGGGAGAATCGATGTACGCCGATGCCTGCGCCCAATGCCACGGCCCCTCCAGAAAGGGGATGGCCAGCTTTCCATCCTTAACGGGCCGGAGTGTGGATTACATCACCTCTCGGCTTGAAACCTATCGTGCTGGCGAGCGGGTCGGCTCGAACTCCGCGCTGATGATTCCCAATGCGGCCGATTTAACGGACGATGACATTGCCAATCTGGCTGCTTATATCGCCGATGATACCGAGTAATAAAATACGGGCGTTTGGCAGGTGCTGCTGCCTCCATTGAGCCACCCAGGCTGTATAACCTCGGTTTGTTAATAGCCGGTCATTTCCAGGTAGCCCTCGCCACGCGGTTCGCCGCTGGCGTGGTCGTTGACCACCACTTCGCCCTCCCAGTAGGGCACGCTGGTGGTCATCCAGCGGTTGGCGTAGGGCGCTTCGACGGTAACATCTATATCGACTGACGGCACTTCCAGACGCCAGCGGGTTGGAATATCACGCCCAGCCACGGCAGAGGTGGCTAGCGGGGTCATGGTTATATCCGCGTTGGTCAGTGATGTGGTTTGGCCTTGGGGCGTTATCCAGGTGCCAGAGCGATAGTCGCTTCCTGCCTCGCCATCACCGCCGCCACGCAGTTGAAACGCCATCAGCTTGTGGCCGTCATCCAGATGAATCGAGAACCAGTCCCAGCCCGATTGTCGGGCATCCAATAGCTGGCTGCTCCACTCGCGATCAAGCCAACCGCGCCCGCTGACCGTTTTGGTCTCACCGTTGAGGGTGACGTTGCCGGTTATCTGCCAGAAGGGCTGGCTGTAATACATCGAGCCCTGGCCATTGGCGGCTTTCTGGCTGAAGCCCTCGCTGCCATGCAGCACCAGCGGCCCTTCGGCAGAAAGCGATAGCGAATAGCCAAAACGCTCAGCGCCTTCGCCGCTGTAGGCGCTGAGCGTCAGGTGGCTAAAGTCGGGGTTAGTGGCTTTTTCGTTGGCTTTTAGCTGCCAGTCATCCAGCCAGGCATGAAAGGGGCTCGCGGTGGCGCCTGCCTGGCTTTGCTGGGGAGTGATCGCTTCTGCCTGTGAATGGCTGCGCCCGAAACGTTCGGCTACCCGATGCTGCTCGCCTTGGGAAATCGCCATGTGCGCCATCCACAGTTGATCTGCCGCCCAGGGCGTCGGGGACGGGCGCTCGCTGGGTGGCATCATCGCTTGGCGAAAGAGCGTCCACTGAAGGCCCAGTGGCTCGCCGTTGGCATCTTCCAGATTCGCGGTTAAGTACCACCACTCGATACGGTAATCCGGATGGGCGGCGTGCTCCGTTGGGAACGACAGCCGTTGGCTGGGCTCAGCGTGCAGGAAACCATCGGCATCCTGGCCCAAACCGGCAAAGCCGGCGTTACTGGAGGTTGACGGCTCCTCCGGGCTACAGGCGCTTAAAGTGAGGGCAGTGATGAGTATTAGCAGTCTGATTAGGCTCATTGGTTAGCCTCTTCCGCCAGCAGCGTGCGCGGCGAGGTGCGCCAGAAGCGAAGCGCCGGTAGTGCTGCCGACAGCAGCGCCACAGTGACCGCGGTCGCCAGCGTAACGGCCATTTCACCGGGGAATAGATAAAGCGGTAATCGCCAGCCGAAGGCGGCGACATTGATGATGGCGACCAACCCCCAGGTAATGGCAATGCCCAGCGGAAGTGCCAGTAAGCCGGTCACCAAGGCCGCGCCCCCCAGCTGTGCCAAGCTGAGTTGGGCAAGCTGAGCGCGAGAAATACCCAGCGCCCAAAGCGGTGCCAGTTGCTGGCGCCGGCTGCGTGCCTGGGCGAGTAGGCTGGCCAGCAGGGCCAGTGCTGCGACCCCTAGGGTCAACACATTGAGTGCGCGGGTGATTGTAAAGGTACGCTCAAAAATCTCGGTGGCGACACGTTTGATCTCGCGCTGGTCGCTCAGCGCGTCGCGGCTTAGCTTAAAACGTGCGCTAAGAGCGCTGCGCAGCGCTTCTACATCGGCATTATCGTGTAGCACCACGCCCATCGAGCCTGGTGGCGCATCAAATCGCCTAGCAAGCTGGGGCGATGCCATGAGCACTTGGCCACTGGGGTTGCCATAGTCGGGGTAAACGGCTGCGATAGGCAGTGTGGCATTGGCGCCTGGGGCATTAATGGTGAGCTTGTCGCCAGGAGAAAGGTTCTCCGCGGTGGCGAGTTGCTCGTTAACGAACACAGCACCTTCATCAAAGGCTGCCCAGGCAGCATGACGGCCTTGCTGAGTGGCCAGCAAGGGCCAGTGCGGCGTTAATGATTCGCCTGGGGTAATGCCGTAAAGCTCGATAGGAGCGCCGAGTGAGCGGCTGCCTTCGGGTGTGGTGATAAGCGCTAAGGTGGCATCGCTACGACGGGTAAGTAGGCGTTCTGCCACTTCTGGCCGCCCCGCCAGCCAGGCATCAATCGCTTCATACTGCTCGGCGGGAGCGTTTACATAGAGCGGGGCGACAAGGCGTTGGTCAAGCCAGTCCAAAAAAGTGAGGCGAAAGCCACCGACCATACTGCCGACGCCCAAGTTAGTGGCGAGCGCGATGAGTAGTGCCATCATGGCGAGCGAGAGTTTGGGCAACTGAAGCTGCATATCCGCCATTGCCCAGTGAATCAGCGGCCGCCTTCGGGTGAGGTATGTCAGCGCTTTTAGCACCAAGGCTAGCAAGGGTGGCAGCCATAGCGCGCTGGCGAGAAGCAACGCGGCAATTAGCCCAAAGCCTGCGGCTAAGCCATCCCCTGGCGGCTGAAAGCGTAACCATATAGCCAGCGCTAGCGAAACGCCCATCGCGACTGCGCCAGCGATACTCATGAAGGTTAACTGCCGCCGATACCCGCTGCGCCAGGCCTGTAGCTGCCCTAACGCCAGCAGGTTTAAGCGCGCCGCCCGCCACAGCACACTGCTGCCCGCCAGCAAAAGCCCGCCGAGGCTGACCGTGAGCCCGCCTAGCCAGTAATGCCAGGGTAAGCTAAGTTCTCTGCCGACCCCTGCGCCATAGAGTGAGCCCAGGGTGGCGGCAACATCGGGGAGCAGCAGGCGTGCCAGCCATACGCCACTGGCAATGCCCGCCAACGCACCGATCAGGCCGATAACAATGAGTTCGACGCTGAGAGCCAGCACCAGGCTGCGCCCCGAAACCCCCAGTACCCGCAGCGTGCGCAGCATACCTAGGCGCTGTTCCAAGGCGAGGCCCAGGGCGGCTTGCACTATCAATAGCCCTACCACCCAGGCAAGAAGACCTAAGGCCGTCAGGTTTAAATGAAAACTTTCGGTCAGTTGGCCGGGGGAGGCGAGGCTACTGGCGCGGGTGAGTGTTAGCCCGGCGGGCGCATTCGCGAGTGACCCGGGAGCGGCCACGAGTCGCGTTATCGCTTCATCGCTTTGCAGAAGGCGCGCCGCGGCGGCGATATCCATTATTAGCGTATCGGGCGGTAGTGCAGGTACGCGCACGCTTGGCGGCAGCGTTTTACCATCTACCAGTTCGGAAGTGGTGGTTAATGTATCGGGCGCTACGCGCGTTTGCCACGGCGGCGTTAGAAAATCAGTCAGGGCTCCTGCGGAGTCGGCTTGGGCCAACGCGTTATCACTGGGCAGGGTTAGTGGATCAATGCCGATCAGTGTTAGCCGTGTTCCATCCTGGAGAACGATTTCCCCTTCTAACATGGGCGAAACGGGCAAACCTGACTGGCGTAAGGCGTAGTAATCGGCTTGCGTTAAGGGGGCGCCATCGCGTCTCTCAAGTTGGTCTAACTGAGTGGCAAACAGTGCATCCGCACGGGCATAGCTATCGCGCGCCGTGGCATTGATTGCCTGTATACCGCTCCATAAGGCGCTGGCTACCCAAAGGCCAAGCAGCAGCATGGCTAACTGGCCAGGGTGACGGCGGTAGTGGATGAGAAGCGTGGCCAGTACCGTGGGCAGCGCTTTGATCATAGCGCCACGCTTACCAATTGGCCGTGGCGCAGACGCAGGCAGTGATCAAGCGGTGCCGCTACTTGCGGACTATGGGTGACCAACAGCAATGCGCACTGGGTTTCGTGAACAAGGCTCACGAGCAGTTCAAGCACTTCGCCTGCGGTGGTTTCGTCTAAATTGCCTGTGGGCTCGTCCGCTAGCAGCAGGGGCGGGCGCGGCGCCAGGGCGCGGCCAATCGCCAAACGCTGCTGCTGCCCACCGGAAAGCTGTTCTGGGTAACGTTTTTCTAAGCCTTCAAGCCCCAACCGTTGGATCAGATGGGTGGACCACTCGGCATTTTCGCGGTTGGCTAGGCGTGCTTGCAGGCGCAGATTATCGATCACCGTGAGGCTAGGCACTAAATGGAATTGCTGGAACACTAAACCCAACGATTCGCGACGTAGTTTAGCGCGCGCGGGCTCGGATAATGCGGCGACGTTATTCCCTGCCAGGGTGATGCGGCCTGTATCGGGTAGGTCTAACCCGGCCGCCAAGTGCAATAGGGTGGATTTGCCACTGCCCGATTCGCCCATCAAGGCCATGCTTTGGCCCGAGGCTAGTTGAAAAGAGACATTATCGAGTACGTTTAATGACCCTTGAGGTGTCGTGTAGGTTTTGTGTACCTGATGAAGTTCCAACATAAGCTGCTCTTTTGGTGATGCAGCGCACTAAACGCTAACGCCTAGGGCTAGTCATCAATAGGAGTCATCGGTGGGCTGCGCTCGCCGTAAACCGCTATTCCGCCGCGGCCTGTTCGTTTGATGAAATACATGCATTTATCGGCCGCATCAATTAGTTCATCGGGACTGGCAAAGCCTCCATCATCTGAGCAGGCTATCCCAATCGATACCGATACATGAATGGGATATTGCCCATCGCTGGCCATAGGTGTTTTTTCAAGCCGTTGAATAATTCTTCTTGCGAATACGTGGGCGGCGTTTGCATTTTCATCCGGCAAAATTATCAGAAACTCTTCACCGCCCCATCGTCCGGCTAAATCCCCTTCACGAATCAATGCCTGGAGCGTTTTGCCAAATTTTTCGAGCACTTGATCGCCCATTTGGTGCCCGTATTGGTCATTTAATTTTTTGAAGTGATCTAAATCAATAAATACCACTGACATGATGCGCGCCTGTTCTTGGCATAAAACGAAGCGTTTTTGCATCTGCTCCTCAAGCCAGGAGCGATTAGCAAGGCCGGTCAACGTATCTGTCCGCGAACGCTCTTCCAATTTATCCTGCCGATGGCGTAAAGATGCCAGCTCAGCCTGTTGAACATCTAGACGTGCATTAAGCTGTAGCGTTTGACGAAAGAGCAGTTGCTGAGCTTCAGCCAACAGGGACTCGTTGTCCTGCATTGGTGGCGCCGACATTTGCAGCATGTCGGCTAGCGCCGGTAACTGTTCCTGAATATTTTCTAATAACAGGCGCAAAGAAATCGAGTGAGCGTTCTGATAAGTTTCAAATTCTCTAATGACCGTTACCAGCGATTGTGCAGGATGTGACGATAACCAAGCATCGGCAATAGGGCCGGAGAGCTGTATGCAGAGCATATCTGGAACAGCGATGTCGTATTCGCGATGGCTGTCTCCAATACGCTGAGCGAGCGGAGTAGGAACGCCCCACTTGGCGGCAAGCCAAGCGCCGACTTGAGAGTGGTCACAGCCAAAAAGCCGTTCTTCTGATTCAGTTAGCTGCCGATGAGACAGGGCCTCTTCATTATATAAATTGCTAATTTCTGATGGATAAGTGGCCCTTAGCGCCATAATGCCAATATCTTGAAGTAGTGCTGCTGTAAATACCGCCCCTGACTTATCAGGACATAAGTGGATAGCGAGGTGTCGAGCAGCTAATGAGGCGATGATGGAGCGCATCCATACATGTTGATAGTGTGTATCGACACCCTTGTTTTGCAGCAGGCTAAAGCTCATTACGGCAGCCAGCGTGGCGTCCAAACCTAAGCGTGCGGTTGCTTCCTGACAGGCGTGAACTTTGGTGTGGGTGCGTGAAAAAAAAGCGCTATTTGCGAGCGTAATGATACGCATGGTCAAGGCAGGATCACGCTCGATAGCATTGGCGTAATCGTTAACCGAAGGGTTTTCAGTGCGCGCTATTTTTAAAATTTCAACAGCAACTGAGGGTAGCGTTGGCAGGTCTTGGCATTTGAGTAGGTCAGCTACCAAAAACGAAGGCAATTCAGTCGTCAAGACCAAGTCTTTTGAATTGTCAGATGTCTGAATTACCTGCATTACTCTCTCCTTGACGCGTATTTGCCAGCTTCAACACAGCCTAGAGCCTTACCTGGCAGTTCTTAAGCGGTGATGATTTTATTCAGTCGTTTGTATCAAGCCATCATAACGCAGCAAGGCTTTGAAAGGGATACGTATCAAGCTATCGGCCTCGTTTCTGCTTTTTTTAGTCCGCAGACGATAGACTCTTGAAAATACCACTATTTTTCGATGCATTGATCGAAGTTAACATTTCGTTCTTCTCTGTGCGTAGTTTTTACCCTAAATTTTTCTAGGAATGGTTTTCGGATCGGAGGCATTAGATTTATCTGATTAATATAGTTTTACTTTGGTTGTAATTTTGTTTTTATATAAACATGTTTTGTATAGGAAGGCAGTGGTTACTTAAGCACTTTTTAGGCGCTTATATGTGGGCGGATATTCGAGTAACAGCCTATAAACCCTGCTGAACCAAGCGGTATAGATCATGCAAATAGGAACAGATAAATTTATTATTGATTTATGATTAAACGTTGTGTAAGCGATGCTGATTATGGATGTTGGTGAGCGTGCTAATTTAAATAGCTGTAATTGTCAAAAAATGTCACAAGAGTATGCTTTTTAGATACTTTAATTAAGTAAAGCCCCATAGTTGCTAGGTGGAATGAGCACCAATAAAAGTAGGGGGCAAACATGCGTCATAATGGTTATATTTCTCAAGTGAACTATGCTATCAATCCTGAAGATTTCTTAATCTCAAGAACTGATGCTAATGGATATATTACTTATGCAAATCCACGCTTTATTGAAGTCAGTGGCTTTGAAGCTAACGAGCTTATAAATGAACCTCATAATGTGGTTCGTCACCCGGATATGCCGCCAGAAGTTTACCGAGATATGTGGGAAACATTGCGGGCAGGCTCCGCTTGGCAAGGCTATATCAAGAATCGCCGTAAAAATGGCGATCACTACTGGGTTCATGCGAACGTGGTGCCGGTGGTCGAAAAAGGGGTACTGCAAGGATACGCTTCTTTACGCTCATATGCTGGGGAAGAGAAAGCCCGCTACTATGACAATATTTATCGTCAAATGCGGGAAAAAACGTGCCCTTACTACGTTAAAAGAGGCCAGTTAAAGCGGCGGGGGTTATTAGGTAAGTTACCCACTTTTAGCATTGGAAGTATACGTTCACGCGTTGTTTTCGCTAGCGCTATCAGTATGGCGCTGCTTATTGCCAGTAATCTGGCGGGCGCTTACTTAGCGTTGCCAACGTGGCAAGCGGGCATTGTTTCATGTGCGCTGGGTATGCTGCTGTTACTTATCAATGTAGGGCTCCTAGGGTCACTACCCCGTTCAGCAAGTTCATTGAAAGAGTTTGCGCTTCAGTTAGCGGCAGGAAACTTAAACGCTGCGATACCTTCGGCTAAGCGCCACTCTTTGCGCTCCACGTTAGAGGCCCTTCAAATGATGCGTCGCTCGTTGCTGTCAATGGCTAACGACATTCAGCGCAATATGGAGGTTATCACCCCCGTCGTACATGAAATCGTTAATAACAACAGTAATATGGCGAACCGACTTGAGCAGCAGGCGAGCGCTGTACAGCAAACCGCTGCCAGTATGGAGGAAATTTCCAGCACTGTACGCCAAAGCGCAAGCAATGCGCAGTTGGCTAGCCAAGCGGCCGATAGCAATCTGCATGAGGTAGACACGGCGACTCGATTAACCGATGAACTGACGAATGCGATGGATGACTTGACGTTGAAGTCAGAGCGAATGCGAGTGATGGTGCAAACCATCGATGCTATCGCTTTTCAAACCAATATCTTGGCGCTCAACGCTTCAGTCGAGGCGGCTAGAGCCGGGGAGCATGGCCGGGGATTTGCCGTGGTGGCGCAGGAGGTTCGTAAGCTTTCCAACCAAACCGCTGAAGCCGCTAAAGAAGTACAGCGTATGATCGAAGGTACCAATCAGAGCGTGCTGGAGAGTGTTTCCCACACCCGTGAAACGCGTGCGGCTACGCTTCGGATACGGCACGCAAGCCAAAAAGTGAATGATTTGATGGACGAGATTACGCGTGCTGCCCACGAACAAAGTGATGGGGTAACACAAGTTGGGCTGGCCATTACGGAGATCGACACCACCACCCAGGCAAGCGCGAGTGACATGGAAAGTTACCGCCGGGTGGCCGATGCGTTGCAAGGGGAGGCGACATCGTTAAGTAACAGTGTGAATGCGTTCCGTACCTCTCAAAGCAGCCACACGCACGTGAGTGATGTTGGGATGGGCAAGTCAACCTCTCTGGTGACTGTTAGCAACGCTAAAGCGCGTATTTCCCTGCCAGCATTTTGATGCGCCCTGTTCTATACATATGGTTCATAAGTCTGTTTTAAAACCTCTGCGGTTAGGCGTCGACTAAAGGCTAAGCATCTTAGCCTTTTTTTATTTTATGACTACTACCTTACTAGTCATAGTAGTCGATCTGGCGGATTAACATTAATGACATGAAAGCTAATTTACAAACCATGTGGCATCGAACGGATGGCGATAATTCGGTTCGTCAGCGTCTACATGAAGTATTGCGTCAAGCGATTATTCGGATGGTGGTGGCGCCGGGACAAGCGCTTTCAGAGAAGGAAATCGCTGATTTATTTGCCGTTAGCCGACAGCCGGTGAGGGAAGCTTTTATTCGATTGTCGGAGTCAGGGCTGGTAGAAGTTCGCCCCCAACGGGGTACTTATGTCGTACGGATCTCTCGCCAAGCGGTGTTGGAAGCACGTTTTATACGTGAGTCACTGGAAGTTGCTATCGCTCTGGAGGCCACTAAATGCCCACTACCGCCGGCCGTGCTGATGGAACTAAAGGAGCTGATTGCAAGGCAGCGCAGCTGTGTCGAGCGCCAGGATCATGATCGTTTTTTTGCTTTAGATGAGCTGTTTCATCGCACATTGGCAATTTCAACAGGGCAAGCGATGGCTTGGAACGTCATCGAAAATGTGAAGGCACAATTAGATCGCGTTCGCTATTTGAGTATTCCCGAATCAACGCCTATTACGAAACTAGCTGACCAGCATCAGGCCATCGTGGATGCGATCGTGGCAGCAGATGCTAAGGCCGCCACTGAGGCGATGAGCCTTCATCAACGTGAAATACTGCATTCCCTACCCGAATTAGAGCGCCGATTCCCTGAGATGTTTGATGAGCCGGTGCTGGTCAGAACTCAACTTTATGGTTAAAGCCAGCTTTTAGATGAGTTGGCATTGGGTGCTGGTAACCAACATGAGTCTTACGTCGGGCTCAATAACCAGTCTTCATAAATGACAAATGCAATATCAACAATAAATGAAAGCTCTAGGAGACAAAAATGAAATTCACCGCCTTACTGCCTACCTTGGCACTCGTACTCGCCAGCAGCTCTGCGCACGCCGCCTATCAGCTCAATCTATCTATTGCCCTTAGCCCTCAGGATCCCATCGCTCAGGCGATGGAGAGTGCGATGGAAGCGATTGCAAAGCGTTCTGATGGAGAATTGACTGTTCAAATATTCCCCAATAGCCAGCTTGGGTCTGATGAAGACGTCGTCGAACAGATCCGCAGTGGGGCCAATATCGGTATCCTTATTGATGCTGGACGCCTATCCGAGTATCAGCCGGAGCTTGGCATTTTAAGCGCCCCTTACTTGGTGGAAGATCCGCGCGACTATGATCAAATTATTGCCTCGCCGTTGTATCAGGATTGGGTAGAGAACTTGGCTGACTCAAGTGGTTTACGCCTGCTCAACTACAACTGGTTCCAAGGGTCGCGCCAAATGCTGACTCAGAATGAAGTCAACACGCCTGAAGATTTAAATGGCGTACGCGTTCGCACGATCAATTCCCCAGTTTGGGTAAAAACAATTGAAGCGATGGGCGCGACGGCCACCCCGCTACCCTGGTCAGAAGTGTATTCAGCGCTTCAGTTAGGCTCGATTGATGGTGCCGAAGCACAGCTGACAGCTGCTGAGGGCCAAAATCTGCATGAAGTAATTACCCATGTCGCCCTTACAAATCATATTCATTTGATGACAGGTGTTGCTACTTCGGAATAGTGGTACCAGTCACTCCCTGAAGAGCTGCAAGACATACTTGATGAGGAGTTGCAAAAGGCGGGTGAAGCAGCGAGTCAAGCAACAATGGATGCGCAGTCGGCAGTAAGAAAACGCATGGAAGAGCAGGGTGTAACGTTTACAGAGGTTGATATGGAACTCTTTCGTGAGCGCGTGAGCAGCGTTTATGAAGAGCTCGGCTACGACCAATACCGCGAACAACTGCTTTCTCAAGAGTGATCCTCAGCCCTTACCCTTCTTAGGGTGGGGCTGTTTCCTTTTTCTCTTTGCTATTACTCAACCATCCATATGACCTATGGGGCGAGGAATGCTGTATGTGGCACTGGTACGATAAAGGTGAGGAGTGGATAGCCATCATGTTGCTGGGTGGCACCTCTCTCACCATGTTGGTTAGCTCAACGGCTAGAGCAATAGGACAGCCATTTGCGGGAGGCGCTGAACTTGCTCAGTTTCTATTTATATGGACAGCCGTACTAGGGGCCGACATAACGCTGCGCCATGGGGGGCAGGTGCGAATCGATGCTCTTGTTATTCGGCTGCCAGCAAAGCTGCAACTGCTAATAACAAGTTTATGTATCGGTATGATGATGCTCTTTCTTGTTTTATTAGCTTGGTATGGGTTTATTCTCGCCTCATCTAACTGGCAGCGCCCTATGGGAGTAGCTGGTCTCAGTTATGGCTATATTACCCTTGCTCTACCCATTGGCGCTGGACTCATGCTGATATCACTAATACGGCGTATTGTTGCCAATGGAATCCTTGGCAGTTTAGTGGCAGATGATGAAGAAATAGTGGAGGAAACGCTATGACTGCTGCTTTATTACTGGGGTTTGGTTTGCTCTTGATGGCAATTGGTATGCCTGTGGCGTTTGCCATCGGTATAGCGGGCTTTTCTTATTTTTTATTACCTGAAACCTTCTTGCCCACTAGCATTGCTGTGCAGCGGGTAGTCTCATCAACTCAATCTTTTCCTTTGTTGGCGGTGCCGCTGTTTATTTTTATTGGTCATTTGATGAATGCCAGTGGTATCACCCCGCGTTTGGTTCACCTTTCGACATTGTTAGCCGGATGGATGAGTGGAGGCTTAGCTCAGGCAAGTATAGTTCTGAGTACATTGATGGGGGGAGTCTCGGGTTCTGCCGTTGCTGATGCCGCTATGCAGTCCCGCGTTTTAGGCCAAAGCATGATTAAGGGAGCTTGGCCGCAGAAACTGAGTGCAACACCTGAGTATTTCGCTAAGGTGTTGTCCC
>OJBX01000132.1_pt1 | contig 56523 bp, 100 predicted proteins | sample 1590751 | NCBI WGS metagenome assembly OJBX01 (sample SAMN05416780, study PRJEB24817) | seawater metagenome | isolation source: Sea water | place: Canada:Atlantic | collected 2013-07
TCGAAACGGATTTCGTAAGGTGTCTTTGTCATTTTATTTCTCCTGTGTTGTGTGTGTAAGCCAATCGGCTTCTTCATTTGAATAGGGAAACATAATTATCTCCCCATAATCCAATCATTATAACGACGATTACCTTCTATATTACCAAATTCGATAACATAGTAACGATGCATGTCATGATTGTTTCGTCTAGTACCGCTGCTTAGAACGGTAATCCATCCTTTAAAAAAATTAGCCATCTTATTATTCCTTGTGTGTGTACACGAGTATTAGCACTCGCTAATATTTATTGTGTGTGTCTTCAATTTAGTCACGCTATTATCACATATCAGATATTCCTATTTATATGCGGTAGCTGATAATGGTGAAGGATTTTAATTCTGTTGCCAAGAAAAACCCTTCAAAAAACTCCTGAATCAATTACTGCTTACGCAGCAAGAGCCAATGGTGCAAAATTATCGTTTGCATCTATAGTGTTTGGCGAATAACGCTGCCAGTCGGTAGTTCTACTCTCATCTATTCCCGTCTGTCGATCCTGTTTCGCCCCCATCATAAGAACAGATCATTTCAGTTGCCTTAGTTTCCCATACGCTTGGGATTATAGCATGTACAATTAAAACAAACGCGATAGAAAATGCTCGTTTCATATGACCAAAATATGTATGACCTGTTTCTCTTAAATGTTCCATCTCTGCCCTTATGGTGGAGGCGTGGGGTACTGCCCCCCAGTCCAGTCCAGTTTTCAATTCGTATCAACGAACTACAATATTATTTATAAACCATATTGAGTAAAAAGTCAACCCTTTTTTAGAATTGCAATAACACCCCAAGCAATAGCAGCATAAGCAGCCATCTTGACAATTGGTCCACCGAGAATTACAATAACACCGATAGCAATAAGACCACCGCCATGTAGTGAAGTAACCTCTGTTACACGACCTTTAATATAATTAATCATTTTAAATCCTCTTTATGTTTAATAGAACAGTCCCAACGACCATGCTTTGTGGATACGTTTAACATTTTAGCATTCTCAATACAATTGTGATACGCTCCTTTTTTGCTTTCATAAACATCGATAACCTGTGGTGGTTCACCAAAAGCAATAAACACGAGGACGATTAATAGTTCCATTTTAATTCTCCAAGTTGGGGGAGCCGAAGCTCCCCCGCTTTGACTAGGCTGCTTCAGCGTATTCAATCGCAGACTTCAGAGCCTTCTGCTTCAGCTTAGAGTTATAACCATACCAAGCGGAAGTCATCCGAGTGTCAGCGTTACGACCAATCGTGTGATCAGTCATGTAGGTGACGGTGTTGAAAGCATTCCACCAAGTACCAGCACCGAACTCTGCACCAGGTTGCGTATGAAGATAATCCATAGCTTCCTGAGAGTTACGAGACTGAGCCTTTTCCTTGCCCTTCGCGTTAGAGGTGCGAGGGAACATGGAGTTGAAATATTCAACGATGTTTTCATTAGTAAAACGCTTAGAACCAAGAAACTGAGCAGCTTCTTTGTAGGTAGCCAGCTTCTCTTTTGCAACACCAAGTTGATCTTTGACCATATCAGCATTAAAGATTTGACGATGATTTACTTTAACAGCATAATCGGTAGTGCCTGACAGAGCAAACGAAAGAGTATTCTGACAAACCACACGGATTGGAGTCATCTTAACATCGATAGACTGACCATACTGGTGAGGGTTTGAGAACAGGAGGTACTGCTCAACTACATCGTTCTTGAACACTTCGAATGCATCATTAACTTTGGCAAGTGCAAACACACGAGAACCATCCTGTAATGCACCAGCGGTATGCATCTCCATATCACCAGCACCAACAAAATCATCGAAAAATTGAAATGCTTCAGAGTTCTGAAGTGGATTCCAGTCATCACCAATCACTGAAAAGAACTTATCGTCAGAAGCGCGATAAAGAGCCTTTTTCTTTGGCACCATTACTTGCTTGCCGTTACCATCTGTAACAAACATATCGCGGGCTTCAACTTCCCAGTTAAGACCTGCAACTTCGAGCATCTGCTCTGGAGTAAGATCATTAGGAACTTCTTGACCAAGACCATGCCAAGGAACTCCACCAGATTTCGCGTAAGCCATTGTTTCAACTGCTGCAACCATTTTATATCTCCTAGTTAAGTTTTGTTTCATTCAATATAATAACTATAGCTTGTTTTAATAATAAAGTCAATAGTTATTTTAAAAAAAAAGGAAATTTTCAGTGGCTCTTAACCCTAGCCCGAAGGCTCCAGTAATTTCCTGAGGAAATTTTCAGTGGCTCTTAACCCTAGCCCGAAGGCTCCAGTAATTTCCTTTGGTTGTCATTTATTCTTGATAGCTCGAATAAAACGCTGAACATCGCTATCAACGAAATTACCAGAGGCAGACCAGTTACGAAATGCAGAGCACTCAGTAGCATTCGCTTCGCAAGATTCTGCTTTCGAGCAAGTGTCACATGGCATATCCATATCGTCATCCATGTCACTCGGCTGAAACTTCTGTACAGTAGCTCTTTTGAACTGGAAGTCAGAATCAGTACCAATCGAAAAATAATCATAAGCCATGTCACATCTCCATTTTCAAGTTAATCATTCATTATACTAACTATAGCTTGTTTTAATAATAAAGTCAAGGGTTATTTTAATTATTATTAAAAAGATTTATCAATCCTCAACGGTGGGACCATATATGTCAGCAAAGGAATATTTGATTGATGGATTGCGAAAGGAAGCCTCTAGAGCCTCTAGAAGAACGAGTTGGCGCTCAACTTCACGGCGCTTTTGAGCATATTCTGCTTCTCTTGCCATGAAGCGAAGACGCAACTTACAAAGTTCTTCTTTCGTCATTTTATCCAATATACTCATTTCAATTTCCTTTTCAATCATTCATTATACTAACTATACTTTATTTTAATAATAAAGTCAAGGGTTATTTTGTTTTTATTTTGAAGGAACCACTTTTACAGCTCGTTGTACCACTGCCTCAAACTCTTTCAAAGTCTGGGACATCGTGAACAGTTGATCAGTCAAGTCATAAGAATCAGAAAAGGTCGTATCACGATCCAATGCATTCAAGACATCGACCTTCCGGCGGATTTGCTCCAGCATTCCAGCCATGTTACCTAATGTGTATTTCTTCATTTCATTGTTTGTCATATCAATATTTCCTTTTCAATCATTCATTATAATAATAATAACTTGTTTTAATAATAAAGTCAATAAAAATCGTACCTGCTAAGTCATTGATAACAAAGGATTCTTAAAAAAAGATTATTTTTATTTTTAATTAGATATTAATACCTATAGGTTATAATAGTATAATTGAAACTTGAAGGATTATACTATGAATAAAATGACGAAAGAAGGAATACCATACGCTAAATGCCTTGCATACGAAGCTGCAGCAAGGTTACAAAAAAAGAATGATACTGTTATTGAAGTGGTAAATTTACCAAGGATTATTAGATTAAAGATTTAATCTTTGGGGAACTGCTCTTGGAAGGGAAAATCATAGAGCATAAATTCGGTCTCAGTATCGTTGAACAGTTTATTGTTCTTCTTTCGAGTCATGGTACCCTTCTGTGGAATACCTTTCCGAGAGCGTTTCTGAGCCTGTTCGAGTTGCTTTTGCTTCTTGTCGGTGTGGGGAAAACGGATAAGTAGATCATCCTTACCATCGTGAACCCATAGTGTGATATATTTGACACTATCAATTTTTGAAATAGAATATGCCTTGTAGATAAACTCTTCCACAAACGATTCGTATCTGGCTCTGCCGATAAACTCTTTGTTGACCATGAATGTCGTATAGACAACAGAGAGAACAACAGCAACCACTGCATACTTAAAAAATGTGCTTTTTACAATAAGGGGAATAAAGCATATAATCCCCGCAAATATCCACAACATTAAAAGATTGGTTGATGTGAAGAGCATATCCATTATCGTTGATCCATATATGGCACTGCTTTAGTTACTATGTCGCCAATAATCAATGCAGTACTATCGTGGAAAATAACACTACCGTCATCAAGCACTTCAAACTCAAACACATGTTTCTCTTGCTTAACTTCTTCTAATGCAATTTCTTTTACTTTTAAAATTTTATATGGGTTCACTTGAATCAATTCAATGTTGACATCTTCTATTGGCGTGTCATCCCCTTTTAAATTCTTATTATAAAAGTGGGTTGTAACAATATATCTTCTTGGAGACTTTGACCGAATACTCAACACTTCTCTATTAACAGCAATAACTTCTTCCGTTTCTTCTCCACGAAGTTCGTTTGCATATGCATCGTTTCGAGTACCAAGATCATCTCTGTCAAGCGTCAACAACGCTATGTCTTTCGAACGGAAACTGACAATGTTTCCTGTATTATCTTTAACCCAAAGATCAATATCGCTTCGGCTATAATCATCCCAGGACATAATGACAAGATACTCAGCCTTTGGGTTATGAACCTCTTTCTTAGCGACCGGATTAATGAGAATGAAAGCAAGCATGAATAGAAACGTGAAACCTACAAGAAGGTTAAACAGTAAATCTACAAATCCAAATGTACTTTTATATCGGTTAGTGTCCATATCAAGTATTTTCGTAAATGATCATTTGTATCTTAATGATAGTTGCACAAACGAGACCTACCAATGTAGTAACAAGAGCGGTGCTCATACCAATAGCCATGTTAGATATTGCTTCTTGTACATTTTTAATATTATTTACATCTAAATCAGTGAACGCTGTATTTAACATAATAAGGAAACCAGCGACTGTACCAATCATACCAAGCGTGACCATTATCTCGCTACCAAACCAGACATAGTTAGTTAGCCTATCGATGTGATCCCAATTGGTACTTTTAAGACTAATGAAACCTATTGAAAGGGATGAGATTAAAAATACACCAATAATAACAAAACTAATCTTTGTCATGTCAGCGTTGTATAGGAACTCCCACCAACCATACTGATGAATCATCACAGATGCAAACGTAATCAACGCTGTTTGTATCCACCATTTTAATGCTGTGTTCATAGTTTAGGACCTCTTGCTTCTTCATCACCCACATACTTACCAGAACCAATAATACAAGATATGCCTGAAACAGAAGTCTCTATTATTGTAAATGTTTTTGCTTTTAAATTTCTGCTGACCGAAAAGGCAATCTGCGAATCACTATTTTCAAAAATACCAATAAACTCAAGGTCAGTTTCACCTGCTTTTTCTTCAATCTTTTTGAAAATTTCTTTTTGTGCGCCACAAACAACTGGCTTTCCAAGTTGTCGAAAAGATTCTTGTGCGTTAACAGAAGCTGAAAACAACAATACCATTGCAAACAACAACAATGCAAACATCACAAAGATACATCTTAACATTTGTTTATCCAATACGGCTGGTAAAGAATTTATCGTCTTTATATTTATAAGGATCCCCCATAAACAATTGCGGCTCGTTATCCTGCACAGCAATTATAATTAACAATTGATCTGCCTTTACACCATACATTTCTTCAAGCATAAACGAATAGGCAGAGCATTGGAGGTAGTAATCTTTAACCCAATCACGCTTTTTGGGTTTCATTGATGTTTTAAAATCAACGACGGTCAACTGACCTTTGATATCAGCAATACAATCTACACGACCAGCTAACTTATATACGTCACTATACAAAGCGCATTCCTGCATATAGACTTTTGTAATTGCTTTATCGAGGATAGGTCTGATTGTGCGGAACATATCAACAGCGTTTGGCATTGCTTTACCAACATAGTCTTCTTCATTGTTGAGATAGTTCTCGCAGATAGTATGCATGGCAGTACCACGTGTGGATGCCAGGCGACTAATACGGTTGGCTTCCTTTTCGCCAACTCGCTTTCGCCACTCCATCAATCCTTTTTTCTTTTCTGGATCTTTACCGAGAGCGGTGGTGACTGATTCATACAACTCACCCGAGGGTGTGACATATCGCCTTCCCTCAGGTGTTGTTGTGGCTTTTAAATCTACAGGCGTGAACCTGTCATCATGAACAAACTTAGTGGTAGATACCTTCATTTAATTTAGCAATAATATACGACTTGACCAATTCACTCCGTACAATATCTTCCTCTTCAAAGTTAATTGTTTTAAAACCATTAATAGAACGAACAATTTTCATAAATTCTAGAATACCTTTTCGATCTCCAGATTTTTCTAAATCGCTCTGTCTAAAATCACCCGAGAAAATAATACGAGTGTTTTCTCCAATACGTGTTACAATAGAATCCAATTCGTGAAATGTTAGATTCTGGGACTCATCAACAAGAACAATAGAGTTATTAAGAGTAATTCCCCGTATAAAAGATGTGCTGATAAAATCAACCATTCCTTTATTTTTGAATAACTCGTACGCATCGCCTCTTCCAAATAATTCATCAAATATGCTAGTGTAAGGTAATTCATATGCTTTCTGTTTCTCTTTTTGATTTCCTGGAAGGAACCCCATGTCCCTTGTCGGAACTACTGATCGTACTATAACTAATTTTTGCTTTCTTGAATGCTGATTTAAAATGTCATTCATCGCAAGATATGTTGAGATAAATGTTTTTCCAGTTCCCGCTAAACCTTGAAGAAGTAAATTATTTCCTTTTTCATATTCTCTGAATGTTCGAGATTGATTTAATGTCTTAGGTTGTATTAATTTCAATGACATTCCGGAATTTGGTTTTTGATCAGCCTTTCTTTTTTCTTTTCTTCTTTGTTTCTTTGTTTTCTGATTATTAAATTTTGCATAATCATCGTTGAAAGCTAAATTAGAGTTGTTATACATTTGATACCCTTTATTTGTTAGAGGATCATTTTGTAGTGTCTGCTGCTCTTTTCTTTTTCCATTTATCAACTACTTGACGCGTTTTCACATCTTTAGCAGACTTATCACCATGTGTACTGGCAAGCTCGGATGTTGGATGAGCTTCCGCAATGCGAGAAAGATTTTCTTTCCAGCCGTTATCAGTTCGAATGCCGCCAACACCAGCGACAATATTCATCTGAGTTGGGGGAAGTTGGCGAATGTTTGGATTATCGGAAAGGAATGCCTCACGTTCAGACATAGACATGAGTTCACTGAATTCTTCTTTTGTATTTTCATTAACAAAACTATAAGTTGGCATATTATCTCCTATTTTTATTTAGTTTTCCACCAACTTGGGGCAGCACGACCTTTTTCCCACTTGGCAAAGTTAATCTTATCTGCTTTATAAAATTCTTGATATGCTTTTACTGGGTCTTCAATTTCCATCAAATCTGGATACGCTTTCATAGCCCTTGCGTATTTAGAACGACCAATAGATGGGATATTACGAGGGCATGGAGATAGAATAGTTTGAAGTATTTCCCATGAACGATGAATCTTACCGAATCGAAACTCAAACTCTTTTGCAAGTTCACTGAATAGATTATAGTGCCAATGATAATTACCTGCTGATGCCATTGTCCACACAGTGCATGGGTGACCTGCATGAACTGCTTTGTATACTATATCATCATGCTCTGGTAAACGATAATGTTTGACCATACGCTTACCTGATTTAGATGGAGCAATATACTCTTCACCATCCAAGATACGATGAGCGGTTGATAGCATCTGAGCAGATTCAACAATCATCTTTGGCACATGTTTATCGCAATGCATACGAGCAGCAACCCCTGGGGATTCATCAAGTACGAAAATATTCACTTTTCAACTCCATTATAAAACTTCGTTCCACTATAAACTTCAATATCACCATCTGGCAAATGTACTAATCTAATTATATTGTCCTGTTCTAATACAATAAGAGTACTTTCAAGCACCCTACTAACAGCCCACTTATAACCAGCATAAGCACTTACACCAACAAGACCTAACAAGCAAACAATAATCATAAAGTTATAATACATCATACTATATCTTTTTCCATAAGTAAAGCATTTAACTCGTTAAAATTCAAAATATTTACATTATCTATATCTGGTGTATATATTCCACTTTTGATTACATCTTCAGGATAACAAAAATAAAAATTTACATCTGGATTTTGTTCAATCATCCAGCCAAGATAATTCATTCGTCCACGAGTGTCGTTTAAGTTTGCACGGGTGTCTAAACCATAGCAACCTGTACCATCATATACATTTGACATTGCAATGTCTTCAGCCACAACTAAGAAGTCAAAGCCAAAGATATAGATACTTGTATATCCTCCTTTGATTGCTTCATTAACAGCATTCATTCCAGCGTTTGAGCGTGGGCGAGCAGGGTTCCAATTTTTCTTATCAGATTTACCCCAGTGTAGCTCTACAGGTTCCCACTTCTCATCCTCTGGTGGATTCAGAAATCGTTCCTTTGGAAAGTCAGAGCGTTCAATCTCAGCAATGATTGGATTATCAATTGCTACTAGATAATCTGGAATAACGTAATCTTGCTTTTCATAATCTCTATAGAGTGCATTACAACCAAACACCTTACCTTTGTCCTTGAGCGACATGAGGTCAAAAGACTTACGAGATATTCCGTTTCCGATTATGTGTGCCGTTTTCAGTACGTTCTTCATTTTCTATCTCATCAATGCTATGTTTATCTTTTCGACGGGAGAACTTAACTTTCTTTGGTTGCTTGTATGATGGTTGATAATCATCATCCCATCCGCTTTTGTTACGACGATGTGTTTTACCCATTTGCCTTTTCTTTTGCCACCCATGTTGATGCTAATGCTGGCCATGCTTCTTCGAACAGCTTGCGAGTGATACCCTTGTACGGCATCTTTTTATCCTTGATAGAAATTACTAACTTTGCGTCATCTGGATCGAGTGTTTCTAAAAACTCAACAAACTGTACTTCTCGTTTGTGAGGTTTCATTGTTGGATATGGACCACTCTCAAGGAACACACCAAACTTACGCATATTAGCATAGAGCGTCATTTCGAATCCCTGTGCTTTAGTCGCTGGTCTATATGGTGGTTCGCCTTCTGGCAATAGAAACTTCAGATTAGGATTAAAACAAAGGTCAATAAGATTTTCTAGAACAATGCTATGCTCTCTGCGCAGCATATCAATTTTGTCTTTCCTTGATTTTAGTTTTGATACTTCAGTAAGCAATTCTGATATGCTTTTTTTCATTTAAATTTTCTTTCTAATATTTGTTTCAATTTCTTCAACGCGCCTTTGAAGAACATTTACTGCAGTGCGGATATGCCCTGTATCATGCTCTTCATATCGACTTTCAAGAATACCAATTTCAGTTTCTAGAATCCGCATGTGGATTAAATCATCAAAATTCATGTATCACCTCCATCATATTTTTCATTTTGTTTTTGACAAAATAGTTAAAGATTTTGCTTCTTTCATTTAATTTATAATTGTCAAATATTTCATTTACTTCTTCACTTATTTCTTCAGGAACAAAATCTAGATCAACCAACTGTTGATTCCGACGATAGTTACGTAGCATACGTTCATCACAGAATTCTTCAGGATCTTTGCCATTCCACAAATCAACCTTTTTAGTAGCGAGTGGTGTCTGACGTTTTCCTGTAACAAACACATCATCGGCTGATAGAAAGTTAGGAACACCATCGCCCCTATCGCCTCTGAGAATATGTTCGTGTACATAACGAGCAGGGTTGCTGCATGTCACGTACTTTTTACCCATAGGGCTGTACTGCTCTACATTAGCATACTTCTGTAACTGTGCAAAGTCTTTATCTGATGATAAGATTAAAATAGGTTCAGCTGAATTATTCATAATACCAAGATGACCGAAACGATTACAGAGCGTACCGATAATATCATCTGCTTCTGCATGTGGTACTTGGATTACTTTGTAAGGGAAATCTGATCGGATATCATCACGAATACTATTAAGCACGGTAAAGATCATATTCCAATCTAAACCTGATTCTTCTCTATCTTTCTTACGATGTATTTTATAGTAAGAATAAATTTCTCTACGCCAATAGTTTTTGTCATCACAACAAATAACTAACTCGCCATATTTTTTACCAAATTTCTGGCGATACATTCGAAGAGAGTTAAGCACCATGTGTCTAACAAGGTCTTCTTGGATTTGTATATTTTTTTTGCCTCCAATTTGCATCATCAGGTTGGAGATCATCACCTGGTTTAAGTCCACGAGTATCATTTTTTTTCACTCAGTTAATTTCAATTTATATACCTATTATATATGATAGTTATTAATAAGTCAATCTAAATTTGGCATATCTTTATCCCATTCTACTGCATCAATCATCTCATCGATATGATCTGTCAATGGGTGATCTATATCTAAACTGCTATACAAACAATGTCTTAGAGTTTCTACAGTATAGGAAAAGTATGTAATAAATTCTTCATCTAAAACATCAAAACCATGACTACCAAGTTTATTATACAAAGAAGTGGAATAGTGATCACAGATATGATCAATATATTCTTTTTTGTTTTGATCAAAATAAGTTCCTAACTCCTCCTCGGATTGAGGGGTTCCGAGAGGAGAACTCATTTCATTGAGAATAGGAAATTTTATTACATTGTTTGCGGTCATTTTACCACACGAAGTAAAACCGTGTCTCCATTAATTCTTCCATTAGGAACTGAACTCTTACTATTTAGTTCGTCCATCAACTTCCGAATTACTATTTTACCACCATTTAAAACACGAGGCAAAACATCATTTGGTTTACGCACTTTCTTACTCATAGATGTCTCTACATCATACCCTTGAAGAGTAGTACCCTTGATGGATAGACCAGTAGGTCCACTCGCATCATAGCGCATCAGTTTGCGGTACTTGGTATTGAATACCCATAACTGATTACAACCGATAATGAGAGCAGGGTTGATACTGACAAGTTTCAGTTCTTTGTTTTCTTTTGAATACTTAATTTTTGCAATCTGCTTTTCGATTGACGGTGCTTTCTTGGTTCGAGTTTTTCGAACGGTCTTCTGGTTCGCACCCCATGTGGTAGCGTCTTTAATAATATTATCGAGAAACTCAACAAACTTTTTAATTTGAGCTGGTTTCATATGCGAATAACCTTCAACGAGTTGCTCGTCTTTTTTAGTAATCGTTTCTTTCAGCTCATCACACCAAGGAACATAATAATCAGCAATAGCATTTGCTGGTTGTGCCTTGACATTATTGTTCATAAGCCACTTGTACATATCAAATTCTGACTTATAACCGCTTTCTGAAAACAAATCAACTTGCTCTTCGATCTCGGCAATATACTCGCTGATCTTTTCACGAACACGCTCTTGAATAGAAACGACTGGTTTTTTTGTTTCTGTTGGAGTTTCCTCGACTAGATCTTTACCTCGTTCTTCGAGTTCTTTCCATTTTACATCAAGCCAATCGAGAGTATATTGTGATAATGATCCACCCTTATTCATTATATGGCAATATTTACCCACTGAAACAAAATAAATTTGATTGATTGAAGAATAATGAAACTTCTTCATTTCTTTCTTACGATGTATTTTGCTATACTTGATTGTAGCATCTTTTAAATCTTTTGTAGTAAAACTATTCGCCATCCAAGTGGTAGCGTATGCTTTTTCTTTTTTATAAGAACTAAAATTTGGATCAATTGCTGCCCAAACAGGCTCGTTTGGGTTAACTCGACTACGAGATGCTTTTTTCTTACGACCAATTTTCAAAAGTGATTTAGCCATATTAAACCTCCATCAACTTAAAGTTAAACCAATCAAAGGTCTCTTCCATCATCTGGACACAATTTTCAAAAGTGTCAGAAAACTGAGAAACCAGCATACCATGCTCATCACGACCAAGGAACCCATCTCCGACTTCGGTAATAGTAACTATACCAGAAGCACAGTTAACGCTTTCCCAAGTCTCGGTGGTACGCCATTCTGCTTTTTTCCATTGCGACTTCAAACTAAACAAATCGGATGTCATATCAATCTCCTTTAATCATTCATTATAGTAATAATACTATACAACGATTAATAAGTCAACCATTAACTTTGTTTTTATTAAAAAAAGATTCATTTGATATCAATGACTTAGAGATTAATTAGCATATTTTCCCATTCAATAATACGAGAATCCCATGAATAGAAGTTATCGACATATATTTTTTGGAAATTTAGTTTGTCCATATGTCTTGGGTTATTGTAATCTGTGATTGCAGCGTCAAGTAATTGTAAGTGTCGATTGGCATGTACTGTTGGGTCTTCATGCCATTGGTACATAAGACCAAAGTCATTTACAGTTTCTGCCAGGGCGGCATAGTTTGGACACACTACAGCACATCGAGCGCTCATTGCTTCGAGAGCAGCAATACAAGAAGTCTCTTGCCAAATAGATGGATATGCAAAGATATGAGCCTTCTTCAATGCTTCACGAATCTCAGCATTAGGAACAGAGCCATGATAAGTGATGCCTTCATGCCCACGACACTTATCAAACACTTCCCTATACTGTTCGTCGCGTTGTGGCCAACCATAGATGTTAAACGATGAGTAAACATCAAGATGGATTTTATCACCCCATTTGTTATGTAATACTTCATACACAGGAAGAAGAAGTTCAAGCCCACGATGAGGTGTCGTATGATAGATCAAATTGATTGGTCCATCCATATCTTTCTCGTGATCTTCAATTGGCTCAATAGCATTCCTTAATACTATAGATTCGCTGTAAGGAACACCGTGTCGCGCATGATATGTTTGAAACTGCCAGTTAGATACAAACACTAACTTTTCAAACCTTGCACGAGACTCTGGATCTTTCAGATGAACAGCTTCAGGATCATCACACAAGTCATGAAGAACTAAAATATTTTTCTTGTCTTCACTTAGATTTCGAACACGAGAATGAATAATATTAAACTGATCGAGAAGATTGTCATCGAGACGATCTACAAGACCTTGCTTCATCATTTCAGTGCCACCTTTGGCATCAATCACATTACCATCACCATCGATAGTACCTGTGTCGGTATCCTTTTCGATACCTGTTATCTTAAATTTCATATCAAATTACCTGAATAGCTTTAACTGAATCGATACGAAACGACCGCCATGCATTCTTATCAAGATCCCAAACTGGAAGAACGGATTCATTTACTGCGCGTGTGCTTGTACGTTCATCTGTATTTGGAATGTACTCATCGACAAGAGTACACTTCATTACACGTTCAGTTCCATCAGCTTTTGTGAAAGTTACATTTGCAATATCTGTTTTTAAAATAGATGCTACTGTTTCTCGTGTGATTGCTTCAAGATCAATTGTCATAATATATTACTCCGTCGCTTGTTTCATCATATATCCATTGGTGGGATTACCCCAAACTTCACGGGCATTTACTCGAACGAATGGCATCTTTTTTGCATCACCACCTTTGTTTGGAACAGTGAGCATTACATTCTTACCTGCTTTCCATGCAGCAACCTGATTACTAAGACGCTGCAATGGATCGCTCATGTAATCGCGCCGCATTGACTTTTGAGTGTTCTTTGATACATTAGGACGTTCGCCCTTAGATGTGTAGGCATTCTTACCCATTAAAAATCTCCATAATTATTCACTATTATTAATATAGTTTATATTGCCGTCAAAGTCAATAGATTTCTACTCTAATAGCAATAGATGGTGTGACATATCTTTTGCTTCTTGTAAACTACAATGTAAGCTATTTGAAACATAAGAACAAAATTCTATGTAATTTGGGTTTGGATTTTCTTTGATAAATTGCTGCCACATAGCTTCAATTTTTATTTGCTCGTTCATGGATCATACCTTTCAATATCTTTTTCGTTTAATTTGTCACTGTCGCCCTTCCATATCTCAACAATATGTGCTGGCTCGTCATTATCGTTACGACCTTGGTGCCAAGTATTTTTTGGAATGTTATATGGATTATCTTTATGTAGTTGCCATATATTAGCGCCATCAAATGGATCTGATGTTATTCTATAGTTTGTTACAATAGATGCTTTACCACTAACAATATTCCACGTCTCGCTTCTATGTTTATGTTTCTGCATACTTAATGCACAATGAGGAGCAATAACGAGTTCTTTAACTTTAAATCGATCACCATCATATAGATTACGATAGTAACCCCATTCCCGTTTTACCTTTGGTGCTTCCCAATCTTTTAAAATCCAACTGCTTGAGTTCTTTTTATCATTACCACCTACGCCATATACGAATTCAATACTTTCATTGACTCCATATTCATCATATTCTGGCACATTGCCTTCTGGTCTATCACCACCATTTGCAAAGACAATTTCATCATTAGGAAATCCAGCAAGCGTTTGAAAAATAGCATGACCAGCAGTATCGTCTGAGTCTTCAAACCCCAATACAACGTCTACATCTTTTAATGCGGATATAATAGACGCTCGTTCATCCCAGGGCATAAATGCTTTACCCTTTTTGCGAACAAGCCATTCATCTGTATTCAGAGCAACAACAAGTTTATCACCAAGTTTCTTTGCTTCTTGAAAGTAAGCAATGTGACCCGAATGAAGAGGATCAAATCCACCTGAGACTAATACAATTTTCATTAACCAAATCTTCCTAAGAATCTAGCAATATGATGAACGAACGGTAATAAACTTATTGACATTAATAGATTTACTCCTGTATGTGCCATAGCAATTCGTAGCGTATCTGCTTTTGGCATACCATCGGATACAAGCATTCCAGCAATCCAGATAGTACCAGTTGTGCCAAGATTTGCTCCTAATACAGCAGCAATAGCGGCAGGTAATGGAACAGCACCAGAGGCAACTAATGCAATAATAGCAGTTGTCGATAGGGATGACGATTGCCATAATAGTGTCATAACAATACCACCAAGGAACATCCAATATGGGTTATGAATAAAATATGATAAATGATCCATATTACCCATCGATTTCATACCACCTGAAAACATTTTTAGCCCAATGTAGAAGACTACTAGCCCGACAAGGGTAGTAATTATAGGATTGCCTAATTCCATTTTTTTAACCTTTTTATAAAGTTTATCTTTCATTTGTTCTCTAACTTTTCAATTCGTCGTTCAAGTTCAAACATCTTTTCGGCTACGTTAGGATACTTTGTCTTCCACGATACTTCTTCTTTATTAAGAATATCAATACCGTATTTTTCATTTGCCCAATAAACAATACTCAAATACTTATCAAAACACCACTTGCCTGCACGAGTGTCTTTAAACCATTCAGTGGTAGCAGTACCGAGCAAAGCCCCAGCAACATTACTTATAAACCAAATCCACATTTTTATTTCTTTCTATAACTGCCGTCTATTTTGTGCGTTCCAGAATTTTCTAAGGCACAGGTAAAACTTATCCATATATTATATGTTTCTCGTAATTTTTTGTACCATAATGTATATAGCACAACACGTCTAATCATCGTCAAATACCCACATCACAACAGCAAGAACTGTAATAAAAATTATGAGAAACGATGTGGACATATTATTTTTTCATCTCTTTATATGTAGTCTTATCGTGAATCACTACATCCGCTTGAGTTTCAATCCACAACTTAGCACCACATGATCTTGGTTTATCTGGGCTGTATATCATTTCGCTTGGTCCAAGAATCTCAATTCTGCTACCATACCAAGTCTTACCATCCATATCAATACGACACACTGGTAGTTTTCTGCCGTGCTTCTCATTCTGTTGAATGATATTACGATTGATGTGGATTATTTTCATTTTACCATCCTGGCGTGCTATATTTGCCATCCTTTTTGTAAACTTGAAATCCATCCAATCCATGTGTTGGGCAGATAAACACTTTATCTGGTAATCCAGAAGTATCTTTCTCCCCCGCTTCACCACAGATGAAGAAGTGACCAGACTTTTCTGGAAATGCCTTGCGGAGAATGTTCTTGAGTTTTTCATTCTCTGATTCAAGTTCTTTAATGCGTTTTTCCATTTTGGCATCACTCCAGACATCAAACATTACCCTCTCCTTTCAACTCATTAACCTAATAAAAAAATTCAATATTAACATAAGACAAACCATGCTAAAAAACCAATATTCTTCTGGCATTATCCCTTACGATTCATCTTCATCACTATTGAAGTCATCATAGTCATCTAGTATGGCATCAAATAAATCTTCGAGTATTTCTCTACGTTCATCTTCATCCATTTCAACAGGCTCTGATATATACTTAAATTTGCCGTCTTTCTCATAACCTTCGCCGTATGCATAACGAGCTAATTCATATGCTTCTTTTACACTCATACTATCCTCTCCTCATCTTTGCAATTTCTTCAGCATCATCTTTACTGAAAACTGGTACCATATTGCTTTTATGCATCGTAGCAATACCCAGTAGTTTACGCTTACCATTGTAGACTTGAGGTTTTTTCTTTGCCATACTTGGATCATAGAATTGGTCGGAGTTGCAGGATTTGAACCTACGACCCTCTGCTCCCAAAGCAGATGCGCTACCAGACTGCGCTAAACTCCGAGAAGTCTTTTGAGATTTACCAATACCCATACGTCGAAGAAACTTCTCGTGTTCTTTCTCAGCTGCAATCAAAGACTTTGTTTTAGTCTTCTTCTTTTGCTTCCGAGTGCTTGTCGTCGTAAAGTAACTTGGCAGCATGTGCATTGTCATTTTGTAAAATCTCCCACATCCATTCATATAGAGTACCCAGTTCTTGGTTATCAATCGCTTCTGAAAACCGAGGATCTCTCACTATCTTTTCATATTCTAAACTATATAACTTCAAAAGTCAACCTTTAATTTAATTTATTGTATTTTTTTAAGATATAGTTCAGTACGCCTGTCCAATATTGAACACCCCACTCGGAACCAGAAAGCTGGCATTCTTCAATCATCATATTAGCATTATATATTAGTCTCTGCTCTTCCATTTTAACTTACCTTACAAACTGGAATTGGATTCATTTTATGGATATTTTTTCTTTTAATTTCTCGAAACTTTTCAACATTAGACACTGGACCCATACCGACCATTGCCATCTCAAGATCAACATATGTCATACCTAACTGATCTTCGTCGTTACGTCCATCATCCCAAAGACCATCGGTAGGTGCTGCATCAATAATCTTCTCATCAACTCCAAGTAATCGACCCATATGCCAGACTTCAGTTTTAACACAGTCAGCAATCGGACTAATATCAACACCACCATCACCATACTTAGTAAAGAAACCTACACCAAAATCTTCTACTTTATTTCCAGTACCAACAACAATGCCATTATTAAATTGTGCAATCTGATATAATGCAGTCATACGTAAACGAGCACGAGTGTTTGCAAAGGCAAGATCATTATTCATATCATCAAATTTATCTTCAAAAGTTTCAAATATTTTTGTCAAATCTTTTGTAATATGATGGACGTTATTAAATCTCTCAGATAATTTATCACAGTGTTCAATACTAAGAGCATGTTGCCCCATCTTTTGTTTAATAGGCATACTTACAACATGAGTGGGAGAGCCAGTTAAAGCGCATAATGTGCTAACAACAGCAGAGTCAATTCCCCCAGAAACTCCAACAACTAAAGATTGGATACCGTTGTCTCTTCGGTACATCTCAATCCAATTAATTATGTAATCAACTTTTTCTTGGGTATTCATATTTTTATTCCATTCAAACCACTCGTCATCAATAACCAGGATTCTTTTTGTTTTAACAATTTTATCAGTTCATTCTTATCGGCTTTACCTGTAATATAAAGATTATGCAGATATAAAATATCTTTTGTTGTAAATCCTATATCTGCATAATTCAATACATCCTGCACTTCTTTTGGAAATTCATCGAATGCTTTGTACTGGGCAATTCTCATCAAATGGGTTTTCGAAGCAATATTCTTCATCTGGTTGAATTTTCCACTTACCTTCGATGTAACACGCACGTCCAACATTTGAATTATTTATTGAAACGTCTGAAATATAATCTCGGCATTCGCCTTCTTCATACAAACCTACAGTAAATTGATTCCAATTAAAAGAATCGCGCATCTGAGTAAGTCTTTCCTTTGACCCTTCTGGATCTTCGGCAAACAAATAGTTAGTTGTCTCAGACTTACATTCAATCATCTTACAAAAGATTGGCGATACAAACACACCAGCGATTGTAATTGGATCAATAGCGTATGCTTTAGTACTCGCTGTTAATGATAGCATCAACACGAGCGGCATCATCCATCTTTTGTTGTTCTGCGGTTTCATCTAATTCTCTCCAGGCACGGGTTGCACGAATCTTATCCATTAACATCTGATCTTTACGAACACGATTCGACAAAATCTTACGAGCCTCTGCATCAGAATATTCAAGTAGCACATATGCACGATATTGAGTGCCATGTGGTACGACTTCGAGGTTTGCAATATGATAACCAGAAACATCGGTATTTGCAGTAATATTCTTGACTGCTTTTTCAAGTTCTGTCATTACAGTTGCATCAAGATCACCATCACCAACTTTGGCACGGAACTGTTTGATTTGACTACGAAGACGGGAATTGATACGGTCAGCAAGAATAACTTTTGCATTGAGAACAGCAGCATCAATAGCAAACTGCATATCTGGTGTGACAGATGTACCAGCAGAGAAGATGTTATCACTATCTGTCGGCATCAGTTTGAACCACTCAGGAATTGTACTGATTTGCTCTTGAACACGGTCACGCTTATATTCATACGTAACTTTCTGTATCTTAGATACTTCCTCATCTTGTGTTGCGCTACAAGCAGTAAGAGCAAGAACGCTTACCGCGCTCATCATAATAATTTTACTGTTCAACGGTTTTCTCCTTCGGTTCTTCTTTCATAATATTTTCACCCATTGTCTGGATGTCTTTTCCTACACCAACCATGGTATTACCACAGGCAGATAGAAAGACAAAAAGACTCATCAACATAATATACTTCATTTCACGTTTCCTACAATTTCAACAATCTTATCACGAGCGCCTGTTTCGATAAACACATCCTTGACTGCTGGCACGATATCAGGCGAAAACATAGTCAACACTACACCAACAGCAATTCCCATAATAAATTTCATCACGATAAAATCCATTGCCATACTGCAATAACTTTACCAAATTCCCAGGCAATAGCGAGACCAATTAAAGTAAGCCCCACTACACCCATGATTATAATTTTCGACCATTCTTTGAGTTCGTTCATCATTTACACGTTTCCTTATATGCTAAGACTTCTTCACCATTTACAAAAATAGGATACCAATCTTTCTTGCATATCTTAGGTTTAATTTCATCATAAGATATATTATGAACCTTTCTGACAGGAATGTCAATAGTTTTTAGGCAAGAACTTTCAATATTTTTATTTAATTTCTCAGGAACACTCTTCCGAAGAATATCTTCCTTCGCCGTAATCTCCGCTCGTTTACAAGCATCGTTCTGTGTCATTTCTGGACCAAAGATATATGTACCTGTTGTAGGATACCATTTACCGTCAATCTTCACATCAAGGCTAACTACACATTTACGTGTATCCTTAACATAGTCAAAAGTCTTTTTGTCATAGTTCTTCGAGGATTCAATTACACCTTCAAAGTTTGTATTGACATCAAACTTATATCCACACGAATCATCAGCCATTGCTGTAGACGAAAGCATACAGAGAAAGAGTGTTCTTTTAATCATTGTTGTACCGTATGCGCTGTATTCAGCATTAATCGAATCGTGCTACTAGGGGCAGACTGCATCCGAGTGGTGTATGTCTGACCTTCAAAGTTATACGTCACCATATAACCAACGATTGATGTCTGATGTTGAATGTTGTACGAAGTGGTGCAAACAGTCTCTTTTTTATACTGAGGAGTATTATTCTTCAGTGGCCATTCTTTTGAAAGACCATTATTACCAATAGCAGCACCACTCAAAGCACCGAATGCAGTAGCAGCAAGTTGACCGTTACCACCACCAATCTTACTTCCAATAAAGCCACCGATAGCGGCACCAACAAGAGTTCCAATAATGTTTCCACTCTCATCAACTTCGACTAATTGATTGGTGCAACTTTGAACTGGTGTGCGAATTTCTGATGTTTCTTGAATAGGAATAGAGTTCATTACTGGGACTTCAACAAAAGTCTGACCAGCATTTGCTCCATTTGCAAACAGCATCAATGCTGCCGTTGCTACAAGTGTCTTTTTAACTTCACAACGTATCATCATGCCATCTCCTCAACCTTGAACTCAAACCCAGTCGCCTTACCAGCAGCTTCCGCTTCTTCTGGAGACTTGAACAGGATATCTAGATAGTAACCGAAGTTGATCATCCAGACTTGAAATCTCGTTGCTTTGATGCTCTCAAAAAAATCTTTAGGAACAACACCAAGACCCATTGCTACACGAGGATTGACATAATCTTCATATGTCTCATACTCAGTAATCGTTTTCAATTCACTCAACATCATTTTCTCCTCAATTCTCATCATATATAGAGTATACTTTATTTTAATAATAAAGTCAAGGGTTAATTAGTCAAAAAAGTTGCCTTCAACCCACTTGTATGAATTGCCAGCAGACTTGGGCAATCCTTTGCCAAACCTACCATCTTCAAACCAAGCACCAGCGGGAAGGGAAAATGCTTTGTTAGCAATTCCCATTGCACTGAGTGCTTTGTCGGAACTGACACGAAGTACTTCACCTTCAAACGTGAAATAGAACTGTTTCATTACGCAACCTCCACCAGTTTGTATCGTTTACCATTCATTTCAATGAAGATATCTTCGCTAGAGACTCGAGCATTATCAAAGACCCGAGCATTATCAAAGACCCTAGCATTACCAAAGACCTGAGCATCACCAGCGACCCGAGTATAACCAGTGACCCAAGCATTGCCAAAGACCTTAGCATTGTCATAGACCCAAGCATCCGGTCCTACATAAGCAGTATCAGCGACCCAGCCACCACCTTTAGGGTGTTTGTGAGCAGGAACTAGACCATTGCCATCTTTGAAATCAAACTTAGTCATTACGCAACCTCCTCAAAACCAAAACTTGCAACAACGTGGCGAACACCGTCTTCATCTTCGACAACATCACCAACACTGATTGAAGTCATCATCGGAGACAAACGCTCAATGTTCTTATCAGGACCAATATTACCACACTCAAATACATCTTCGAGGCTATATGCTTCGATGTTAGCAACGTGGGTATAATAATCAGCAGCGAGTGCTTCTTTTGCCATAGCAGCAATAGGTTCACCAACAGGCATGCTAATGTCTAAACGCATCTTCTGTTTAGGAACACTGTTGTGCCCATTAGTGTTGATCATCTCGATTTCAGCTTTGGTTAACTGGATTTGGTAAACTTTAAATTTTGACATTTCGATTTCCTTATTACTCATTACTCATTCTATACATAGTATAGCTTAGTTTTTAAAATAAGTAAACCATTATTTCTGTTTTTATTAAAAAAAGATTTGTTTAATATCAATGACTTAACTTTTTTTTAAATGTAATAATATCAACGACTTAGCAGGTACGATTTCTATTGACTTTATTATTAAAACAAGATATACTTTGTATATGATAAATTATAAGGAAAAAATATGACGATATATGTAGATATGGATGGAGTGATTGCCGATCTCTTCACAGAAATTGCTAAAGAAAACGATGTTTCACATTGGAAAGAAATTCCCTCTAGCGATAGAGCATTTGAAGACATCAAAGGAACTGACTTTTTTGGTCGAATTCCAAAGTTCAGCTCTTCAGATGATTTGATTGCATTTGTTGATGATGCAACTGATGGCAAATGGTGTATTCTATCTGCTCCTCTTGGAGGTGATCGAGACAATTGTATTTTTTGGAAAAAGTATTGGCTTGACAAACAAGGATACAACCCAATGGAGTCGTTCTTTACTCATCGTAAAGAAAAATATGCTGTAAATGCAGATGGTACTCCAAACATCCTGATTGATGATCGCTTAGTTAATATTGACAGGTGGATTAAAAAGGGTGGACTTGGTATTAGATATCAAGCAGACGAAGATTCATTAGAAGAATTGTTTGTAAAAGTGAAAGTGATTTTAGAATGACAGCATATCCTTCTATAACAGAAATATCGTGCAATAGATTGATACCATATTATCTGATGAGTTCTTATCTTTATTATAAAAAGGACAAAGCAGTTCTATTAGATGAGGATTACGATTTGATGTGTAAGCGAATTTTGAATGAATGGAAATATATCAAACATCCTCATAAATCAAAAGTCAAAAAAACTGCGCTTGAAGCTGGTACAGGATATAATATTAAAAAATATCCTACAATCACAATGAGTGCAGCAGAAATGTGGTATACAAATTGGGAGAAAGAAAATGAATAACTATTATGGAATGGAGTATCGTGGATACTCTTTCTATTCAGAATGGGAAATGGAACACGATAGGAGCAACAAGAAACTCTGGCATTATATTAAAGATCCAGGAGGTAATGTTTCTGATGCTCCTATCGGTGGTTCATACACTTTTCCAAACACATCTGAAATTCATGAATATATTGATCAGTTGATTTCTTTGTCTTCGTAAACTCTACCTTGATATAAATCAACTAACCCAAGAGGGTGATTGCGAGTATTACCATAGTGATACACCGTGACACCCTTTTTTTCGTTACACCCACGCCATGGGTCGACAACAACTGATCCAACTGCAAAGTTAGCATCATTAAAGTATTCTGGCCAACCAAGCATATATGCTGCTGGCACATCAAGCATTTGATCATACGTAACTGTATACCCAAGTTTCTCTAAGTAAAATCCAACAAGGATTGACGGAGAACCTTCTTGCTGTTTATCCAATCCTGGTTTAAATCCAGAGCCGAGAACAACACAAGGCATATCCTTTAAAACACCAACTTTCTCAAAGTGTTTTGCAATATTATTTGCTTGCTCTTCACGAGATACCATAATTGCATCAAACAAGTCATAGCCAAAGTTGTGACGTTCAGCAAACGATCTTAGAGCAATATTGTCTCGCGGATGACAACCACCACCATCACCTAGTCCAGCAGTCATATACTTTGGACCCATAATACGGTCTGTAGAATGCTTGAGTGCATCGGTAACAACATCAACATTCATATGACCAACCGCCATAGCAGCGTCTTGAATCATATTGACTAAGCATAACTTAGCAGTAATGAATGTGTTATAGAATACTTTCGTGCTTTCCATTTCTTCCCATGTGCCAATCTCAACACGAGGATCATTCTCAAGCATTGGCTGATAGAAATCTGATAACATCTTTGCGTCACCAGTCTTTGAACCATCTTCTGTGCCAATCATAATCATTTCTGGATTACGCATATCAAACTTAACGGTACCTTGGGCAATAAGATATGGGTTATAGATAAATCGACCATTGTTAATCAGAGGAGCAATATCTCGTCGAACAGTCCCAGGCAGCATTGTGGAAATCATGACAATCAATGTATCTTTGTCTACAAGTTCATCAACCTGCTTCGTTACACTAATAGCAATCGTGTAATCAAAGTCTTTTGGCTCAAGATGACTCGTAGCATATCTACCATCATAATCGATATGATGCTGAGTTGGAACAGCAATCAATACAATGTCTTTACCCTTCACACACCCTTCTAGTGTATCAGACATATTAATTGTAGTCTCTACAGGATTAATATCATATCCTGTAACATCATAAAACTCTGCTAAAACTTCAGCGGCATCACGACCAAGTTTTCCGACGCCAACAAATCCAACTTTCATTATATTTTCCTCACGATCCAATTATTAAAAGGTTGCCTTTTGAATTTACTTCAGCCCAGTTCGCCTTGAATGGACCTAGTTCTGTTGTTACGTTAATATTAAAGAAACCAGCTTTCTTAAATTTATCAGTCCACCATTCTCTACTCTCACGAATGTGATGAGACTTGTCTAATTCATATGCTGGGATAAGATACTTCTTCCCATTACCAAGAGGGATTACTGCAAAAATAGTTTCGCATTTGGCACGAAGTATTTCCATCTGTTTATCTATGTTTTCATATTCAATGTGTTCAAGAATATCTTTAGCAATCAAATGGTCACAGTATTTAAAGTCATCACTAAATGGCTCAATTGCTTTAACATATCCATTCGTTTCTTTCATTGCTTGGCTGATAGCATATTCTGAAACGTCTACACCGTATGCTTCGAGTTTTAACAAACGAAGCGCGTTAACAAGATAACCCTTTGCGCAACCAAAGTCCATTACAGTTTGATCATGCATAATTCCCATTGACTGTACAATGTGATGTGCGAGAGGTATTGTGAGTTCTGGGATCCAGCGAAAGTTTTGATATAACGACTTCTCTGATTGTGGTCCACTTTCATAATAACTTTTATCGAAAAATTCTTTTTCCACTTATACAAACTCCTCATGCATTAATGGCTCTTGGAAATCAGCAAAACGATCTACCTCACCGTTAACGAAATCTTCAAGCATGTTCACATTATCAGTAAAGACACAACCAGTGCATCGTGTTTGAGCATCAAACTTTTGTTTCGTATTACCATTTAGGTATTCTAAAATATCGGATGCATGGCATAACTGATATTCTTCGGCAAACACCGCATACCCATCATTTAGTACAACTGAGTCACAAGGATAAACTGTTCCTGCTTTACCTGTTGCCACATCAATCTCTTCTGATAGATATGGACGGAAATATGATTGGTGACACTTTGATGTTTTAGGTGCACCATGAACTTTATACTGATGGAAGAATCGTGGGTCGGCAACATCCTTCAATGTATTGTCAAGTGATTTGTGTTGACGGATAAGGTCGTACTGACTTAAAAGGCAGTTGGGAAGCAGACGAATATATTTTGCTCCACAACGATCAGCAACCATCGATGCTTTATTAAGAAGTTCTACCCGATCACCCATTACTTCATCAGACGATTCATGCTCAACAGTATACACCATAGAGCAACCAACTACTGTGTTTTCATAATCAATCTTATCCATAGGTAAGCCAATTGTAAATTCCCAACCCACAAAGATATTAATTGATACACGAATCCAGGAGAACATCTTCCAAACATCATCGTCAACACGCTTAGTTAATGTTCCGTTAGTAATCAGCGCAACGGATAGACCTTCGCTTTTAAGCCAGCGTACAAGTTCATTAAAGTGTTTGTATGCTGTTGGCTCGCCACCACCTGTAAGAATTACTGCTTTGAGACCACGTGTTTTAAGTTTAGTCACATAATCTTGTATGGTTGCCATATCGAGTCGGCTATGCGTATCGCGATATGTGACTGAGCAATAAGGACACTTTAAGTTACAAGATCCTTCTGGTGAGATGTGGGTAGAGATGACGGTGTTAGGATCACCATTCTTATAATTAAACATTGCTTCAGAATGTCGCCAGAATTTAATGCCAGTCGATGTATATGTATGTTCTTCTACACTTTTTTCAGTAGGCAACACAGACTCAATAGCATCATCAGAATAAAAGATGAACACGTTGGAATAGTTCTCACCCTTCTCAATACGATCTAGAATTTTATATCCATATTCAGTATCAATTGGAAGTAGGGTAGAGTTATTACCAGCATCAATCATCTCATAATTTGATACCCAGTTTTCTACTTTACCACGAGCAGCATATCGATGAATGATATATTCTTCACCATTTTGATATAGAGTAACTGTACCTCCATCCTCTGGAAGTTCAATTGTCTTAATCTCTGTCATGTTTTTTCTTCGAAGTAATTTGCTCATTTTTTCACTAGCCAATCGTGTAATACAAGATATTCTATTTCGAATTTCTCAAAAGTATTTAACGCTTCTTGTGGAGTTTCAACAATAGGTTCTTGCATATTAAAAGATGTATTCAATAAAACTGGTATTCCTGTTTTCTCGTAAATATTTTCAATCAATTTATATATAAAAGGTTCTTGCTCTTCTGTAATAATCTGCGGTCGAGTAGAGTTGTCTACATGATTTACCGCATCTAATCTTTCTCTCCACTCTTCTTTAATTGTACCACTCGTACTCATATAAGGAGAAACAGGAAGATAATCTTCTAAAATTTCATCAACATATTTATCTAAGATAATTGGTGCATATGGACGATACCATTCTCGGTTCTTAATTCTATCATTCAAGTAATCCCTACCATATTCTGTATCTGGAATACACATAATACTACGGTGACCTAAAGCTCTTGGTCCACTTTCGCTTCTTCCTCTAGCAACACAAATTACTGCTCGTGTTAGCAATACCTCAGTTAAATCTTCAACTGTTAATTCTTTATAACTATAGCTTGATTTTTCTAACAAGTCAAGGGTTTCTTCGTTTTTATATTCAGGTCCAAGATATGGGTTGAACAATTTATTTGACTTTGGATTATTAAGAATATGGTTCCAATGATATAATCCCATACCTACAGCAAGACCAGTATCGTTTGGAAATGGAGGGCAGTGTATATTTTTAAATCTACTTTTTACACGAGTATTTGCTACGCAGTTAAGAGCAATACCACCAGCAATACATAAATTTTCATTTGGATGGTCGTCGTATATTCTTTCGTAAATATTACCAATTTCTCTTTCAGTAATAGATTGTAATGCAGCGGCTACGTTTTTGGGTTTCATATAAGCAGTTGCTGATAAGTCTTCATCATCATTGTAAGCCACACCATGACAGTCTGTGTAGTGACTTCTAGGTCCTGACAAAAGATCATGTTCTAATTCAGATTCAAGTTCACTGTTTGATTCACCATATGCAGCCAGAGCCATAATTTTACCAGCACCAGAACCAGGATCCCATGCGTGTAAGCGAGGCATACGATAGTTATTCATTGTGATACCAGACCACCAACCAGCAATATTTTTTACTTTTTCTGCGCCAAATTGTGTGATCTTATTTCCTTGACCTCTAGCCCAAGAAAAGTTTTCATTATCACCACCACCATCTTGAGTGATGATCGTAGCAGAGTCGAAAGGGGATGTGTAGTAGGATGATGCTACATGGCAAAGATGATGGTTGATAGCGTATGCGGGTTTTGAATTTATTGTAAAGTCAACAGATTGTGCATCTTTTGTTGATGGAACATCCCATGGTGGCTTACGACCATATGATTGATTATTGGTAATGATAACATCAATATCATCCATTGATAAACTACAATGCTCAAGACTCTTATCTAAAAACGCTTGGTTAAATCCATAGTCATGTTTGATGCGACTAAAGCGCTCAAGTTCCCAATTCAAAAGAATCTTACCATCTCTCATAATACAGATAGCGGCATTGTGACCATTATATAAAGATAGTGTTATCATAATAATTCCATTTGTTTTTTCATTAAATCAGGCATATTGTATGGTACTGCTTTTGGAATCAGATGTTTCCATTTCTCTGATATTTCAATGTCTTTAGTTTTTGGTGTCCAATTTAACCACTTGTCACGAAACCATTCTTGCGAAGGAATTGAATCACCAATCTCAGCAGAAAAGTTAATTGCAGTTAAATGTTTATATAACATAGTTGCTGCATTAAAACAGAAACCAAAATTATAGCTTTTAATATCCTTTGCTATATATTCTATGTTTGGTGATGTGGGACCAAAGTGAGTAGAGAAGTTAGGCATTCTTTTTATCTGCCAAGCAACAGGTCCAATTCTTTGCCGCTGTGGTACTTGCCAGTTATAGTCTTTCCAAAGTTCAACTTGGTACATACCAAGACATGGCTTATCACTAAATGTAAGTTGGTCAAATAACTTTTGAACAGTAGACTTAAAAAATACCATATCAGGTTCCATAAACAAAACCTTTGTAGGAATTTTGTTCTCTCTTATTGCGCAGATATTATAATACTTGCGAAATTGATTCTTAGGAGTTGAAACTTCTTCTCGAAACCACACCACTTTATTATTGTCACTGTAATGCTTTTGCATAAATCCAGGAACATCTTCAGGTAATTTTGGCATAGGAATTGTTTTACCAAGATAGTTTACAGTATCTTTGACAACCCATGGATCCAATGAATAGATTACAAAAACTTTATCTACTGTATCAATAACAGAATCAATCGACTGTTTAAGATAATCTAACCCATAGTGTATACGGTATATTGCCCAATTCATTTTATATCTCTTCTATAATATAGTTTTCCATAACCTGGTTTCTCAGTGATTGTGCAATCTTGTCAATGTCACTAGGATCGCATTCTAGTTCAAAGGTTTTTCCAATCTTAACATCCATGATGGTATCGAACCCCATGTTTGTCAATGCTCGTGTTGTTGCTTTACCAGCGTTATCAAGTATTCCTCGTTTAAACATTGTTGTCACGCGGTATTTCATTTATAAACTTCAATTAGATTCATTAATGTACCAGCATCGGCTTGTCGTCTATTTTTAGTGTCTTCAAATATTACTTTATCTTTTTCATATAAATTACCACGCTCCTCTGTACGATTCCTATTATAAGTATCGTCCATTCCAGACTTACCAGTCGTAAAGTGCATATGTTCATTTATAGCGTTTGGTATAAAGTGAGTTCGACCAACTCTTTTTGCCACGTCGAAAACCCACGTGTCGTTGTATCCAAAGTTGAACACGCCAGGAGTAAAATATCCAAGAGTCGTATACCACTTCTTTGATACGATTGGGAACGCGCAATGTTTTTCTCCATTAATTAAATCTTCCATCCACATACAGTAGATGTCATCGGGAAACTTATTTGCTTCTTCTTCAACAATTGTATCCCAACCTCGAGTACGATATATAAGATCATCGTTTCCCATAATAAGAATATCGGCAGGTCGCTCTGAATGATTTGCGGCAAAATCAGCACATACATTCCATGAAATTGAAACAGATTGTGATTCGCCTAATAAGTTTGTAGAATTATCATGCTGTTTTGCTGAGTAATTTTCATATGCTTTTTTACGAGGATCATCATCATCAATATAATTATAACAAAAAACTCGTTCTGGATGCTCTGCTGTATTATACACAGATTCTAAAAATGTATCAAGACGCCCAGGGCGTGCCCGAGTTGGTGTCAAAATTGCAATGTTCTTCATTATATTCTCCAGTGATCGGAAACCCACTCACGAGGTTCAAACGTCGTTCCCCATGGGTGTACAGTTTCTGATATAGCTTGGTGTGGGTTTGGTTCGCCGTGAAAACAAACAATAGATGTACCTTCAATTAATCCTTCATCATAACATTCATACTTATAAGATCGCAATTGATTGGGATATAGCTGTTGAAGGAGGTCGGGTTTATCTAATAGACCATGAAGCATTTCACCATCTCCACGAAATCTCTTTAATGCTTCTTCTTTATTGATATCAAACCAATTCCATATGTCATGCCCCGCTTTATAATCCCAAGCAAGGACGCCAGATTGAAATACATTACGGTATTGATCCACGTTTTCATATTTGTGGTTAGCAGTACCCAAATTTTCGATCCCCATAATCTCACCACGGTAATCGAAAAGCCAATCAATATTACCAGTAATAGCAGTATCAAGATCGAAGTAGACAACTCGCTCATTTAATTTATACCTGTTATCAAATAACACAAGTTTGTTCCACCAACCAGTTAGTCCAGTTGGTAGCATTTTAGTTTCTATGCCATCAATCTCTGTATCTGAAAAGCAAACAAAATCATGTTCTTGTGTTGTATTACGCTCGACCATTGCTTTGAGTATGCGAACATAATCGTCTGAATATAGAGTCCCCCACTTCACACATACGACAGAAACATCAGACATGGCTACCAACTGTTTCACGAATGATGTCATCAGTGATAGGTTCAAGATAATAAATTTCAAGAACCTCTGCATTATTGAATTTTGTTTCAAACCAATGATACTCGCCAGGTTGAACTGATGTGTATTCACCAGGATTTAATGTTGTTATATCTACGAGGTCATATGAATTTTTACGAACATGAATTTCCATAATACCGTTTATACAATAAAACATATTCCACTTGTGTTCGTGCTTATGGATAGAACACCTCATCTTTGGTTCAACTTTAATTCGATGAACTTCAATCATTGGTGTTACAACAAGAGGTTCAGTCGTTCCCCAAACTTTTCCGTTTTTCATTATATTCTCTCTCTTCACCTAATTTACGAACAAGGAACTGATCCCAGGATTCATTTTCATGAGGCGGTTCTCTATAATTAAACTTAGTATAGTTCATTTGCTACTCTTAGTCAATAGTTTTTTCGTTAATACATGACTGCGATTTATTTTTACTCCGATAAATGCGTTGTAGTACTCATCAGGTTTCAAAAGGCAATCTGTTTCAAATTGACGTTGTGCTTCATAATAATTCAGTTCGCCTTTTGATTTACACAGTCTAATAATTTTTCTATGAAATATTTCTGGACCAAGTTCTTCCACTAACTGTTTTACTGTTTCGTTAGATCCATAATACTTAGCCCAGTCAGTCTCAACAATCTTTGTTCTTTTTCGTTTTGTTCCCTTGAGAGGAGGAAGTCTTCGCTTCGACATCAACCCTTTCTTGCCAATGTAGATCATGCCATTACGTGTATCAGTTATTTCATAAACAAAACCAAGATAATCTCCAATCATATCGCTTGTAAATGGTTTGTCGTTATAATACCACATTATTCATCATCATCTGATAAAAAGTTTTTTTCAAATTCTTCATCGTCTTCCTCTGGTTCTTCAATATCAGCTCCACACATTGGGCAATATTCAATAATATGTTTTTTTTCATGTATGACTACATATTCAGCACCGCATTCTATACACCACATTGGTTTTTTTATTTTAGCCATTTAGATTTTCCATCCTTGTTTTTATTTTTTCTTTTGACAACGATAGTAAACCGTTAGCTCCACCTTCCACCAGTAATTTATTATTATAATATATCTGCGGAATAGTCTTATGCCCTTCCTCAAGTAAAAAATCTTTGGCTTGTTTATCTGTGCTAATATTTTTTTCTTCAAAAGAAATATCACACGATTTAAGATATAACTTTGCCTTGTCGCAGTAAATACATGAGTCCATCGTATACACAACTAACATTATGTAATCTCACAAAATCCAGCAGCACATGCTAGTTCTTGTGAACCAATTGTCATATCACTCTTTTCATAATCTGCTAATTTTAACCAATCAACATCTTTAGGCATTTTACTCAACAGATCATTATATTCTTCTTCAGTACAATCTTGATAAGGAGCTTGTTTATATGAATGCTCAGAGAATGGAAGAAAACTAATACCACTCATATAATCAAAGTTATCGTACACCCACGCACCAACTTGCATCCACTCATGTTCTTTGACAGTAATCGTAACAGATGGCTTATGCTCACACCAATGTTTCTGATAAAGAAGCCACATCTCAAGTTGCTCAATAGCATCCATATCTGTGCGAAAAACAGCACTCTTATCTATTTTCATTGGGAAAGAAAATACCGCTGTGTGCCCAGGATTCATTACATCATCTTCAATAGGGAAGTTAGAATCAGCCATCATTTTTGTAAGTGGATCTTTCTTATCACCACGAACAGTACGAACATAAAATGGGTTATGACGAGCATGAATACCAGATGCGGCATCAACAAGTTGACTAACTGTACCAGAAGGTTTAACGCATGTCACTGCAACACTTTGATTCACACCAATCTTAGCAGCAAATTCTTTATTGACTTTAACCGCTTCTGCTTTAAGTTCTTCAAGGAGTTCTTTAAGATCACCTTTCTTACCGTTTGTAAGTTCGTTATCCATAATACCAGTAAGAGAGACTCCGAGTAACCGCTCTTCTTCACAGTTCTTTTTCCATGCTTTGGATACATACTTAAAGTTTACAAGAGTTGATTGAATTGTGCCGAGGATAGCAGCAAGTCTAACCTTTTCAAGTAGCGTTTCTTTAGTGTCGTCAACTCGAACAACAACTTCTGATAGATTACAAAATTCGCGGCTACGAAGAATAATTTCTGAACATGGGTTTGTGCCAAATTCATGCCCTTCAATACTACGACGACCATTCTTTTCTGCCATCATATTAGCACTTTCACGATTGAAAATACCACGCTCACCAGACTTGGAGTCATATAAAGATTTCCACTCGTCCATGAATATACCAATATCTGGCTTCTCTGTATAACAAGCAGAGTTATTTGCAAGCGCACGATGACCCTCATCAATCCACCATTGACCAGATTTAGCATGACGCATACGGTCATCTGACAAGTTTGATAAACTAATCAAAGCAGAACGACGAACACCACCAACTACTACGACTTCAGCAATCTTACAAACAATATCGTGACATTCAAGAGACGTGAGTTTACGATTTGCTGCACCACGGAATTTGTCAATGCAGAATTTAAAGAGACTATCAAGAGGATCGGGACCACTTGAACGACCACCAAATGTTTTAAGAGGTGCACCAGCAGGTCGAAGTTTTGACAAATCCCACTTTGGTATTTGACCAACATACAGCATACCAATAAGTTCTTTGAATCCTTTTGCCCAACCAACGCGGCTGTCAGAAACAACAATCTTTGTATCAGTATCATAAAATTCATCAGCGACACGAGGAAGTTCAGCAACATATTGACGCTCGACACTAAATCCAACACCAGTACCGTTCATAAGAATATAGAGAATTTCATCAAACGCTTGTGGACGATCTACTGCAACATATGAACAGTTATATCCTGCAATATTTTCTCGCTTCAATGCTTCGCCAGCAGTCATTAGACAACGCATCGACGGCATCACTTTTAATGAAAGAACTGATTCTTCTAATTCTTTTCTGATACTATCTGATAGCTCAAATTTATGTGTGTCATTAAGATGCTCTGTAAAAAAATCAAAATATCTATTTACAGTTTCTCCCCATGTTTCTCTTCGTTCTTTTTCTGGAAGCCAACGAGAATATCTTGATAAGTGAATGAATTGCTGGTACTGTGTAGGTAGATGGTTCGACATTTATTATTCCCCGATTTGTTCGATAAGTGGAAAAATTTCTGCAATTACTTTAGCACAAGCAATTGCAATTTCCATGTGTTCTTTTTGTGTGCCATTTGCGCTGCGTAGTTCTATATAGTGTACCCAGCTTCTTAGAGTTCCGTTCATATAAAGTTTTGTTTTCGTAAGACCTTCTGGTAATACTTTTCTTGCTTGTTCTTTTGCAATACCCTTTTCTAAGGCTTCATCATAAATTTTCTTACTAATTTCAGCAACAAACTTTTGTTGGGCATCCCACCATGCTTGTAATCCAACATCAGATGTTTCTATTGAGTTTTGACGATTCTTTGTGTCTTGTAACCGTGCTTCACTATACTCAAACATATCTCCCTGCTCTTCAGGATTAGCATAGCGCTGACTAAATTCTTGAAATGCAAAGCTACGATGGCGTACAATCTGATGAGCAATATCCCTCGTTGTTTCAATCTCTAAACAAGCGTTAACCATTTCCAGTGGTGACCAATGTTGGTGTTTAACTAGATATTGTATAAGACGCTCAGACGTTTCAGAGTTGATTTGATTTGATGGGTTAGAGACGCGGGCGCAATATGCAATGAGATCCTGAACATTATTCATTCCTTCAAAACCAATTGTTTCCGGAGTTTGGCTATGAGATATCAAACGAACTTTCATTAACACTTGCTCCATGCATTGAGTTTAACTTTGAGTACTAATTTAGAGTGGGTATTATAATTTATAATATCCAGTATTTGGGCTGCAGAAATGCCACTCATTATCATATCATTTATATCTTTTTCAATTATATTATCTGGCCAAACAACTACTTTCTGACCATCATCACATGCTCTTTCCATGATTCGAATAATTTCTTTATTGCGTGGCTGATTATCAAATATATATGTAACATCTTCTGATGTCAATACATCTTCTACACGTTTCAAATCAGCACCAGCAACCGCAATACTATTAGGAACAAACATACTATCGATTGGACCTTCAACACAATACACTGGTTTTGTTTGATCGATATTATTCATATTATATACTAATGGAGCATTACTGTCAAGTTTAATCGTAATATATCTTAGACTACTATTTTTCTTAAACGACCTACCTTGAATAGCAATAAGATTACCACCTTTAGATATGAAAGGTATAATTAATCTTGGTTCATCATTCTTTAATGCAGCTTCGTCAAACATTCCAGGAGAAAGATGCTCGTTTACAAACGCATTAAATTTCTTACAATAAAAAAGTTTATAATGTTGATTAGCAGGAACCTTACGTTGTTCCACATACAACTTAGCAGAGTGGTCATGCGAAAGTTGACTAATCTTTTTTAGTTTTTTAAGAATAGTATTAGATATAAATTTAGGTGGAGCAAACCTTGTTATGTCTGGTTCTTTAATGGGTTTATCATCATCACTCTCTTTATACTTTTCTACCTTATATTGAGAGTGTAGATTACCATTTGTCGTCTGAAGGAATTTAGAGAAACCCATTGACATGCCACAGTTATGACATTTATAGAACAAAGATGTCTTATGCTGTAGCAAATAACCACGCGTCTTAGTTTTATTTTTAGAACTATCGCCACAGATAGGACAACGACAGTTAGCTAGGTAAGGATTAGATTTCTTTACCTTAAACAGTTCTAATTGTGCGGATAATAAGTTAGCATATTTGATGTCAATCCATAATGTATTCATAATATCACTTTCATTATATAATGTATTATAACTCGCTTCTATCGAATAGTCAACCTTTATATACCAAAACTTTCACCACACCCACAACTACTTGTAGATACTGGATTTCGAACTGTGAGAAAGCTACCACCAAGTTCAGTTATATAATCAACTTCACTTCCAAGCACATACATCTCAGCAATAGGATCAAGAACTAATACGTCTTCAATAGGATCTGACCATTTGTATTGTGGTAAGTCTTTCATCATACCCCAAACGTATTGAAATCCACTACAACCACCACCTTTAACTGATAGTGTTATGTAAGTATCTAATTTAATACTTTCTAAGTAAGTTTTTGCTTTATCTGTAATAGTTATCATTATTAACTCTTTATATCATTAATGCGGTACAAGACCTATTATAGCGTGTTTGACAAAGAAGTCAATAGATTTAGTTAAATATATTTGAAACTGCTTCCATTTGAGCTACAACAAAACCGAAGGCTGCTGAAGCACCAACTACAATCCAACGCCACTTTTCTAAGCGAGACAAGCGTTCTTCCACTTGTTTGTGTTGTTGAGAATTTTCTTTTTTTAAATCTTTAAACTCATCAATCATCTCTTTCTTCATATCTGATATTCTTTGATGTATAAGCTCTGATTGATGTTCTTGGTATTGTAGACGGTTATCATGAATCGCAAGCATTTTGTCAACAGATCTGCTAACATCAGCTAATTTATCAATTGCAATATCAAACTTTTCAGCTAGATGACTGAGTAGTTCCATGTCTCTTTTCAGAAGTTCAACTTCTGTTTTTATTTCTTCTGCCATGGTTATTTACTTTTCTTTTTTAGAACAATTGCAAATTGGACAAGCGCATGGTTGCCATTTATCTGACATACCAACACCAATTGGTTTGTAACAAACTATTATATCACAGTGACATGCATGAGAACAGTCGGGGCATATTTTGTCTTTTATTTCTACCACCATCAGTCACATCTACACGCAATGCATATGCACAATAGTGGTTCATCGAGTCGAGCAGGATCATCCGAAGGGAACATCTCATCTCGAATATCAACATCACAAGCAGGACTATCCGGCATATGTTCTATTCGATGTGTCGAATCGCAGTGACAAGGATGATTGCAATTAGCACAAACTTTTTCAACAGCCATTATTTTATATCCTTATTTTTTTCTATTAATCTATTATTAGACATTTAAATCTTCTTCTCTTGGAATAATAGACCAACGACCAAATAATACAACAGCATAATAGGCTGCATATATTTTCCATTTAGGGACGGATGGTTCTGCATCTTTCATAGCCATAAGAAAAACGTTATCAGATGCTTTCTTTGCAGCAGTAATTAATTCATAATTTTCTCCACCAAGACTTTTATTCGCCTTGACACGATATTGACGAATTGTTTTGTAAAGAAGATCGTGTATAATTGCAGCGCGAGCAATATCCCAGGGAGCAATTAGCCACCAAATTACACGAGGAACTGAAGCAAGATCAGTAACAAAACCCTTCGTGCATCGTATCTCGTTTTCTTTACCGCCAAGACCTACTGCTTGCAATGCTTCGTTATCAATATCATCATTCTTATATGAAAGCAACCGTTCAAGAATCCACTTGCGAGGTGGATGAAACTCTGCTGAAATCTTATTGTTGAACTTGCCCATATTATCCTCTTTCTTTTTATTATTTATTATTTAGAAGATGTATCTTTACTTTTAGCATACGCTTCTTTAGCAAAAAATGCTGCTACAATTGCTGCAACTGAAACAAAGTAAACACTTGCCATACTACCAAGTATCTTGCTTGCTTCTGTAAGTCCTACCATCACTGCTATTACAACAAGCGCTGGATACAGCAACATACCAAACAAAGCAAACCATGCCATATGACGTTGCGCGTCTTCTTTTGCGTTCTCATTTTCAAGACGCATCAATTTTTGATCCATTTCAAATTCCTCATCAGACACTATACCATCTCCATCGAGATCGTATTTTTCATATTGACTATTTGGTTCTAGTTTCTTTGACGACATCTTTTTTACCCTCGTAATAATCTTTATATTTTTTTAACACGTTTTGATTTAAGATTATATACTTTCGGACTTGTGCAAAGTTCACGGCTAGAGTTTCATACCCATCATCAGTAAGTCCAAATAACACTACACTTTTATTGCGTTTTTTTAGTTTATCAAATACTTCTTTGTAGTTCTCTTCAGTAATAATAATCCAGTTTAGTTTATCCATAGTCAATGGCTTGGGCGCATCAAGATTTAAAGGAGTTCTTTCGATCTCCTTTGTAAAAATTTGCAGGTCTTTAACTGAACTGCAACCACTAATCAGCGTAAGGCTGATAAGAAGGATTGGCAATGTCAGCGCACTCTGGATTAATTTGTGACTTTTTTGTAGCATTCTTTTCATTCTCTGTCAATTGCGCTCCCATTGATATTTCCATACAACGAAGAGCATTACGTGTGCCTGTGTTAATAACTCGTTCTATAAGTTTTGGTTTACCTTTAGCAAGTTCACCAATATCTCTTTTCTTTCCACTCGCATTGACCTTATGAAATTTATCACGAAGGTCTTCAAGTGAAGCATTTAATCGTTCATTTAATTCTGTTTGATCTTTCATAGCCAATCTAATATCTTCAGCGTCTTTTAACTGTTGTTCAATCACAGCCTTTTGTTGCTCAACTGATTGTACAAGTTTTGCATTGTTTGCTTCACTTGTAGCAAGATCAGCTTGTAGTGATTTAACATATACATACGCACCACCTACACCACTGAGAACAATTAGAAGAATTGCTATTTTAAGATATCCGAACATTTACTGGATTAATCCTGTTTTGTAAACAGTCTTTCCATTTTCTTTCATAGCAGTCAACGACTGTTTGCGGTTAGAACCATCTGCTTTATATGATACGTGAACCCAACCTGAATCTGGAATACCTGGTGTGTAGAACTCTAAAATTAACTGATCGTATTCTAGGTTGTCTTCAATCCACTTAGCAATGTCATAGTTTGCTACGCCAGGACATTCAATGTCAACTGCCTCACCTTTACAGTGCTGAGACTTTGATGATCCGCCAACTGCTTTATTTAAGTCTGGTCCACGATATCCTGAGTTAATTGTTGTTGGTCCAAAATGATCTCGAACAGGCTGAACAACAGCACCAAACAGAGCCATGGCAGCTTCAAGATGTTCTTCTTCTGGTGTATTATCAATATCGAGACGAAGTGCTGTCTGAGACTTTGTGAACTCGGCGAGAGTAAAATTATCTGAAAGTTTCATGTTTATTCCTTATTTTTTTTAGCGGATTCTCTCGCTATTTTTTTAAGAAAAGTAACGCCATTGATATATCTACCCTTACGTTTACGTTCACCTTTAGCACCAACTCTATACGGTGTTTTAACCCATGACACACCATCATCGCCTGTGCCAGCAACAGCAGCACCAGTTGAATTGGCAGGTGCATCTTCAAGGATTTCTTTGTAATTCTTTTGGGAATTTTCTTCGAGATAATGGATGTTTCGTACAATCTCTTCAAGAACCATATTTTCATCTTGAAAAGATTCTTCGGTGAGCATATGATTTCTCTCTTGTTCTTCTTTGATAAGAAAGAGAGCAGCCGCAAACGTAGCAAGTTTACTGCCAAGACCAACCTTACTCATAAGTCTTTTTATATTTAAAACAAAACGATTGTAATATGAAAGCGCTTCTTTTTCTTTTTTTGATTCAGCCTTCTTTAATTTTTTACCCTTATCATCAATCAAACCAGCTTTGAATGCATCGGTTTCATCAAATGGTGTGCTAAGGTCTTTTACTATGCGGTAAAGTAAATAGAGGTTAACTGTTGATCCTACTGTCGCCATTAAATTTTCCTTAGCACTTCTACAATATGTGGGTCTATATTAATATATGAATCAATTATTTCTAGCTTGTCTAATCCTACTGGTTCTACACGCTCTGGCCAATAATTTAAATAAACTAAGAATGGTTTCAAATATTCAAGATGTTCGTAGAGACGGAAGCATAACATTCTTGTACAAGATTTGTGATAGAAAACATTATACAAAACAATCAGGTGATTTAATATCAACCTTTCTCTTAACATGCCTCCGTCTTTATATTTACGAAACAGTCTTTTTATATATTTGATACGATCCAAATCTTCTTCAAATTCAATTTGATCTCCGTTTGGATTTTCATAATATTTTGCAGCAAATAGCATAAAATTAGAGTCATCAAGTGTTTCAAACATACATACATCAATTCAGTTATAATTTAATTATTAAGAAGCGAAAACGCTGAGAGCTACCCTTTTTATTACTGTATTAGAGGTAGCTACATATATATAGTTCTCGTCAAATAGTATAGACCCTTGCATCCCACCACCAAGCTCAGTTGTCGCATTGTTTGATACAGTACCTGTTGATTTACCAACCGTAATATATCTTGCAGCAGTGCGAGGTCCACGAGCAGATGTAAATGTTACGTTACTAGAAACAACTGTATTACTACCGTTAATAGTAGTATTAGCAGAAACCGAAAGAGTGCTGACGGCAGTGTTAGGCATGCCGCCAGCGAGATTCTTTAGAGTTATCTGTTTGCTCACAGGAGTACCACTTGGGTCATCAATAATCATAAGCAAGTCTGCACTTGTAGGCGCAGTCAAACTTGTTAGTGCAGTTACTTTTTTATCTGCCATGTCAATTACTCCTTTTCATTACTTATTACAACAACGCTTTAATTTCAAATGTACCTGTCGATGAAACAGTGTTTGAAACAGCAGATGAAATACTATCGTTTGCAGCTCTGAAACCAGTGTTCAAAGAAACAAGATTAGCAGCAAGGCTAGTTGCATTGATGATAGCGCCAGCACCCGTTGGAATCTTATATATTCCTGCGTCACCAACTGTTGGTGTGAATGTGAAGACAACCTGGTTGTTAGCGCCTTTAATACTAGTGTTAGAACTTCCAGCTATAGCAGTTGCAATAAGACCATTATTACCACCTGCCGTATTAGCAAATGTTAATTTTAATGAACCAGCATTTCCTGCATGTTTAACAGGCTCGTTGAAAACAACAACAAGTTGATGAGGTGATCCACCAGCACCATAACCAGCATTAATAATTGGCATATCAGAACTTGTCGTGTTTGCAAGAAACACTTCAGCAATGTTTGGAAAACCCATACCACCTGTATATGGTGTTGCGTCTGCTCCTGGAGCTGTGGCTTTTTTACCAGCAGCAACCAAAACTTCATCAATCTGACGAGTTACTGAACTTGCACCACCAGCATTCATAACACGATGGTCGCGGCGAACCCAGCCTTTATCTGTGACGATGACATTACGTTTATTTTTCTTTCCACCATTATTGAGTGGATTCGTTGAACTTCCAATACCAGGGTTTGGCTGACCACCAGCCTTATACTTGGCACCAACAGTAGATGAGTTTTGGGCATCATTTTTTTCTGAGCCGAATTTCCAAAGTGACATTTGCGTTTCTCCTTCGCTTTTCGTCTATTTAATTATTTTCGAGACTACTCGACATAATATAATTGGTTACAATCTATTTGTTTTTTAGAATATCCATTTTTTTCTTTTCTGGATCCATTCCATTAGTTTTACCTTTTGCAAAGTCTACAAAATTCTTATGCGACTTAGCAATATGGACAACAGCGTTCTGTCTTTCTCTTGGTGCTTTAATAGCATCAAGTTTACCTAAAACATCTCGGGCATCTCTTGCTGATACTTTAATTTTCTTACCGTCATCAAACTCAACGTCTTTCAAACCACGAAGTGATATTGATTTGCGGAGCTGCATTTGAATTTGCTCACGATCTTCAGTATCACTCTTAGTGCCATCCTTACGAGGACGACCACGACCTTCATCAAGATCAGCTTCTTCAAACACTGGAATCCAACCATGATTTGGATCTTTTCTGACTTTTTTTACATTAGGGAAAGTTTTCTTGATGTGCTGTAGTATAGATTTCTCATCATCTTTTACTTTAGCTCCCCCAATATTGATAAATCCTTCATCAAGGTCAACTTCTTCCCGCAACTTGTTAATCTCAGCACCCTTCATATCATGCTTGGTAATAAGTTGTGTTACTGCGCTTTGACTGACGAAAGGAATATCTGCCTTAAACAACTGGATAAGTGCTTCTTTGTCTTTACCCACCTTGTCCATCATTGCGCTAAGTTTATTAGCATTTGATGTGCTAATTTTCTTATCGCGCATGGGTTCATATGCCTTCTTCAATCTAGCAATCTGAGAAGAACTCATCGTTGATTCATCAAGTTTTACTAACTTGTCAACAATCATACTATCAAGTTTTCCAAACTCTTTAACTGTAAATGCATCAGTTTGTTTATATATACGTTCAAAAGATTTTTCAAGTCCATGTAAATCTTTAACACTTTTTGCTTTATTGATACGAGCAACAGCAGATTTAAAATTTGAAGCATCTTCATCAAGTTCAACTTCTTCTTTATACATATTCAACTCAAATGGTTTTGAACCACCCTTGTTGTACACTTGAATTTGGATAGCACCTTTATCACCCTTTAAACGATAAGTGTTTGTCTTACCTTCTCTTGGCTTCGCAGGACCAGTTGCAACTTTATTATCAATTTCACTAGGGTCAACTGTAATACCATGCTTCTTCTTTGCATGATCATAAGCGTGTTTCATAGCAGAAGAGAAATCTTTGTGATACAAATCATAACCAGTTCCTGATTTTGCTTCATCAAGGTCAACTTCTTCTTCCTTTACTATTTCTGTGTTTTTCATAAAACTTACGGATGCTGGTCCACTCTTTCGGACGCCCCATTTACGCATTGCTTTTTCTTTAGCTTCTTTTTCAGAACGGGCATCGCCAGTCCAAACACCAAGGTCTTTATTCGTTACTCTATACTTTTCTTCATCAAGAGCCTTTTCCAACTCTTTAGATTGTCCAGCGTGTGCTTGACTTGCTTTCTTTAATTTACCTACAACTTTTTTAACAACAGTTTCATCATCTTTATCTAATTTTTCTTCAAGGTCAGCTTCTTCGTTGCGCTTAGATTTACCCTTGCGGTAAATTTCACGCTCGCGAGCCATCATGTCGGCGACTTTACTTAATTTACTTTTATCGCCTCTATTAATATTTTGTTTTTTCTTAATGTCGCCAACATTAACAGTAGCTTCATCAAGTTCAACTTCTTCAATGAGTTTTAATTTCTCAATACCAAGTTCAAAACCTTCTTTCATTGCCATCTTTGTGGCAGTAGCATACATAACGTCTTTAGCACGATCGCCATATTTCTTTTTGAATTCAGGCATTTTCTTTTTCATAGAAAGAACAATTTCTTCGCGCTTCTTCTCTTGAGCATCAGACATTTCAGATGTCATCTGCTGATCTTTCATATCAGGTTCTGTATCGATAGTATCTTTCTTACCGCTTACTTTACCTTTTTTGCCGTTATTTTCGTCTTCTTTGCTAGAGTCTTTGTCTTCACCTTTTTTAGCTTTTGGCTTATCATCTTCATCATCGTCATCATCATCTTCGTCTTTAGACTCTTTGATTTTCTTTTTAGAAGCATGAATATGAGATTCGGCTTTAGTAACTTTTAATTCTTCAATGGAAACTTGCTCTTCAATACCATGATCGAACATAACATCATACCATTCGATGTTACCTTCTTCGTCTGGATCGGCATGCATTGTTGCAACACAAGAACCTTCGCCCCATGATTCGTGGACTACATTCTTAGCACAGAGATGCTGACTGTTGGCTGGATTCTCTTCTTCTTTTACAGCCTTTGAAACTGCTTTACGACGCTTGTGGAGATACTCATCAGAGGAATCAACATCACCATCGTTATCAATGTCTTTGTCTTTACGATCATCAAACTTCTTCTTGACTGCTTTAGGTTGAACAGCATCTAGACCTTCGCCATCGTCTGACTTATCGTTTTTATTTGTTTCGTTAACTTCTACTGGCTGACCTGTAAGAACAGTTCGAACTGCATCTACAAGCGCATCTGGTTTTGAAAAATAATTTGGCATTATAACTGTCCTCTAATGAGTTTATTTCTATTATTTATAATAACTACTTGTTACATTTATCGCAGCGGCATTGCTTACATACCTCTATTTGACCAAGACGTTTATCCCATACACTACGAAGGTCTTTGTAAAATTTATTACCACAATGTGATTCATGACCACAGTTCTTACAGTAAACTTCACTCACTCAACAACTCCACTATCTAGTAATCTTTTTCTATTAACCATATGGGCTTCTTGAATATCTTCTTTGTTTTGACCAAGATATGCAACCGCATGACCTTCACTGATTAAAACTTCGCCAGATTTACGCCAGCTATCTGTTGTAGCGTCATATACATTAAAGTCACCAAGGATACGACCAAACTTACCCTTCATGTCCTCACCGTTTTTATTAACTTGTGTAGCAAGAACAGCTGATTTACCTAAGAGTTCTTTGAGGCGTTTTTTTGCAGCAAGACCAAACTTTTTTTCTACTAAGTCTCGTGTTCGACTCTCTGGTGTATCAATACCCATAATACGGACACGTTCGTCTAGCATCCACATACCAAAGCCAAGGTCGATATCCACGTCAACTGTGTCGCCATCAATTACTTTTACTATATTGCATTTATATTCATACATTAATTATCTACCTTTGCTCCTCCTCTCCATTGGTAACACGACCAATAGCGAGCTTTCCATTTTGGTCCTATATTATCATCACAGCTATGTCTTGCACGAAATGCTTTTCTACGGGCGGGATCATCTCTTTTGATTTCCATATTAGGATCACCAAAACCAAGTTTGATAATATTACCTTTGTCATTTCTCACATAAACATAAAACTTCTTTTTTCCATCGCTTGAGCGAGAAGGATTATTCAGTTCAACCTTGCGACCTTTATACTCAGCTTCTTCAAGTTCTGCTTCTTTTAAATTGTCATCGCCACACCAACAACTCATTTCTTCTGCATAAGGTGTGTCTTTACTATATTTTTTTTTTAATTTATCTGTGCCAAATTCTCCAGCACCACCTACTTCATTTAAAAATGCGGTAAAAGCATCGTCTAATGATTCATTGGTCGAACGGTTCTTTGCTTGTGTTTCACTTGTACGAGCACGGTCCATCATTGCATCATGTTTTACTTTATCAGCTTCTTTTTCACGAGCAATTTTCTCTTTGGTTGCATCGACATCTTCATTGGAAGTTTGATCGAGCCTTTTTTGTTTTTTAGATACGTTCCTGAACTCTGTACTTTTTGGATCAAAGATAGGTCTCTTACCAACAGCAACACGAGTTTTATCAAAGTCTTTTAATCGTTGTAAAGGAGACTTTCTAGCTTCCATTTGATCTACTTTCATATCAATCTTATCACGTAATTTAGAAGGAAGTTCTTTGTAATGATATAGTTTTTGACTGTCTTTTGTGTGCTCTTTGCCAGTCCAAATGTTGTTATCATAATTGTGCTGATCGCCTGTCCACTCTTGACCATTTTCTAAATAATGACCTTCAGATTTCCAGCTATGCGTTGTCGCTTCTTCAAGTTCTTCTTTAAATTCTTTGCGTCCAAGTTTTTTATTCATTAATTTGACAGCATCAGAATAAGATAAATCTTTATCAACATATACCCATGAGTTTCTAATACCACCTCGAACTTTTCCATCATAATTCTTCGACAATTTCCAAACCCAATATCCACCATTTTCTTTTGGTTGTCCATCTAGTTTTTTAGTTCTACCAAAAGCATATGTAACGTCATTTTTATTTTTTCTTGCAGTTTTTTTATATACAGAAGCGTCTTCATCAAGTTCTTCTCTTACCCTTGAAGCAAGGTCTTTATCAGCACCACCCCATGTTCCCTTGCTCTTAGTAACAAAAGAGTTTACACGAGCATATGCCCACTGTTGAGGTGTAGTTCCAGGACGATGACCTGTTTTCCACGCAGCCATTCCTCGATCATAAACTTTCTTGAGAATACCGTAAGGTATACCAGACTTCTCAGCTTTCTTCTTGAGACCGTCTAATGCCTTTTCTTCAATATATTCTTCTGATATAAACTTTTCAAAAGCAATATCCATATCTTCACCATACATTGCTTTGAACTTATTTGTATGCTTTGATGTTTTAGTTTTAGCAGTTGCGTCTCCAGGAGCTGGCTTATATGCGCTTGCTTGATCGTCTGGTTTGTCACCTTGTTTTTTAAAGTGAGAAGCTCGTTTGTCACTTGTGCTTTTACTTAAACCAGAATGATATTGCGCAGGTCGTTTTTCTTCCTCAACTTCTTTTTTAGAATCATCCTGCGCCATACGACGAAGACGATCCTTCATCTTAACAAACATCGTTGGGTCAGATTGAGTAGCATCAAGCAAACGATTGAGTAACTTGAGAATGAATGGACGTAGTTTTGGGTTCTGAAGTGATTTAGCACCACCTTTGAGCGCACGAACAACCAACTGACGCTCTGTGGCATCTGTAAATGCCTGACGAAGCATATAGAGTAACTTCTGGTTAGTTTCTTGATTTTCATCTTCAAAAATAACTTCTTCTGGTACACAGTTTGGTACCATCTTGCCGCCCTTCTTTTTCATACCTTCTTGCTTGTACCCATCCCAACATGCTTCTTCAAGATACGCTTCAAATGCTTCGTTTGCAGTACCAACAACCTTTTTACTGCCGCGAGCCCTCTTCAATCGATCCATTTCAGCTTTACGAACTTTTGGTAACATACGTTTACTAATAGTGTTGACCATAGACATTTTCTTTTGAATAATACGATCAACAGAAATCTTAGCACCAGGGGCAAGGGATGCATAATTAGCACCTTGCTTACCAGCAAACTTTGTACGGAGAAGTTTAATAGCAGCCTTACGTGCTCGTTTTTCAAGACGAGGTTTATCAGCCATTTTTTTCTTTTGAATTGCACGTTTACGAGCCATCCTTGGAGCAAGACGCTTCATACGACGACCTATTGCTAATCTTTGTGGTACTGTCAATGGGGCGCGTTCGGATAATTCCATCTCTTCAATCAAGGTTTCAAAGTCTTCATCGATATCTGTTTGTTCGTCAAGACCTTCTAGATCCGTCATTTCAATAAACGCATCGAGTTCTTGTTCCGTAAATTCAAAGTCTTCGTCTTCAATTTCTATTGATTCTGTAATACCCATGACTTTTCTTACCTTGTTGTAAATTGCTTTTGCGTCATTAGATTGAAGAGTAGATGGTAAACCTTTACCAAATTCTTCAAGTTCTCCAGATTGTGCTAATCCTCTAATTTTTGTAGCAGACATACCAGCAGCACCTTCTGCGTCAGGGTCACGTTGCCCAGCAGAAACTACACTTAACTTTTTAAAAGTAAAGTCTTTGCCGTTATATTTGTTGAGGAATGTTTTAAATTCGTTTACTCTGTCTGATCCGACAACGAGGGTAACTTCTGTGTGACCCATCTTCTCTATTTCTTGGAGAACCTGGATGATGGTTTTGGATGCGGATTTAGTAACACTTGGTCCAAATGCTTTTCGAGCAAACTTAATTTTTGTATTGTAGTCGAGAGGATCTCTTTTAGCATTTTGTGTATGGGATAGATAGACATGCGGCATCGCTCCTTGCTTTTTGGCTTCGGCTTTAACCTTATCTACTAATTTTTGGTGACCAATCGTAGGTGGATTCATACGACCAAAAGTGAATACTGTTTTAGACATCTTATCTCCTCAGGATTGCCTTGACCTAACTGGGAGTAGTTAGTATGTTATTTATAATTTTTATAAATTTATAATGTACAAATAGTAACAATAGAAAACGACTGAAGGACCAAACTTACACCAAACTTGGTACAAAAGTATAATTAAAATAAGATTTCTAGCTATCTGTAAAATAGTTTTACTTTTGCCATCCTTTGATTATCTCGGGTGAGAAGTTAGCTCTACTAAATTCAAGACGATCAACGAGTTTAACTGCACCACCTTTTAACTTATCAATTGCCACAAACCCTTCTTGTTTCGTGACCTGGAATCCTTTTGCTGTTTTCAAAAGAGTATCGACTTCCTGTGTTTTGTCAAGCTGAGTGATCACCATACCCTTCAATTCAACAAGAATTTTCATCAAGCTAAACATAGCAACTAATTGGCTCTTATTCATTGCAACCTTATTCACTAATGCATCGCGACGTTCTTTCCAAGCATCTTTTGCTTTCTCGGTTTTCTTCTTATCAATTTCTTTCTGGAACCATTCATTGAGATACAATACAAGATCAGTAGCCATCTTATTGCTGTCTGGGAATGCTTTGCTGCCACGAACATATGTGTTTACAAACGTCATTACTTTCTGACGTAATTCTTCATCTTGAGTGATTGTACGGAAAGCATCACCATTCATCTTTTGAAACAACTTACCAGCACCAGAAAGCATCGTATCAAACTGAGATAATTCCTTCTTGCTGAATGTTGCTTTTCCAGAGATATCACGATATGTTGCATCATCCATCCAGATAGAAGCAGTCTTTTTAAACTTGTTAGCAATACCCTTACCAAATGCAGCAGACATATTTTGTATTGTACTACCTGTATATGTTGTATGCCACACAACACCAATCTTAGCTTTTGCAATCTGGCGACCAAGAGGTGTACTGACTGGAACTGCATAGACAATCGTGTTAGGCTGGAATGTATAATACTTCTGTCCCTCAATCGTTTCTACTTTCACGTCACCTTTTGTGAACATCATATCACCTTGATATACACCAGACTTGATACCGAGCTTTGAGAACTCAGTAAGTGCAATAGTAAACTTCTTAGCTAGTTCGCCAGATAAATCTGCTTTGATATCAGCGGGAGACTTATACATCTTTGGTTTTTTATTGAAGAGACCCTTCTTAGCGACAAAGAATTTACCATCAGCAGGATCAACACCAGCAAAAATAGCTGGAGCTCCATCCCACTTAACTGTAATATCAACAGCAGACGTAGTATTACCCTTGAGCATGTCACGGAGGTCACGCAGGAAGTTAATCGCTTGGCGCGTACCATCAATACCACCAAGGAACATAAGCTCCTCGATGTGAGTCATGTGAGTATTCTTTTCTACTGCGTCTTCTGTGATGAATGATTTGAGATTGAGCATTAACTTTTAACTACCAATACATTCTTATTGATTCTTGTTTTACCAACAGCAAGAACACGTATACCTGGATATATTTTTGATCCTTTTCGAGAACTATCATTTCTTATTAGGAAATAAACAGAGTGATCTCCATTTTCTACTTCTCGCTCGTTGGTATATATTTTTGATGATGTAATTTCTAAATTACCATTTTCTGTTATTTTAAAGTCACTTGCTTTCCAAGTTCTATAAAGAACAGCGCCGGTCCCTAATAAATCGGAACCAAAAACAACATCTTTTGCTTCTTTTTTTGTTGCTTTAATCGCTATATTAGGAGTAATCTTTTTAATATTTCTACCAGATAAAGTTACTTTTTTGTCAATAATAAGTCTATCAACTATATCTTTTGCTTTTTTGGCATAATAAGAATCCGCAGATTCCCACATCTCTGCTCCGTCTTTCTTTAAAGAGATAGGAATTATTTTTCCACTTTCTGTTTGTAAATTGACATCTGATTTTTTTCTACCAGATGTATCACGACCCATTTCAATAGCTTTAATCACACCATCAACTTTAAATGTTTTTTTGCCGGCAATGAACTTTATATTTATAGGTCCATTTTTAACAAAAGAATTAATGTTATTAATTAAAGTATCTTCATTATCTAATCCAGCAGATTTTTTTCCTTGTTTACTGGCAGGAGATGCTCCTATTGAAAATCTACCAACAACTACCATCCCCACTGAAGATTGTCCTTTTTCAGGATCATATTTTGCACCTTCAGAAGAAAATATTTTTTCGATTTTTTGTAATAGCTCTACTCGATTGACATTATCGACAAGAACAAATACTTGACGACTAGACTTATCTTTGAAATTATTATATCCAGCAGCGGTTAATCTGGACTTTATCTCATCCATAGATAAATTAACTTGCTTTATACCTTCATTTAAAACTTGATCTACAGTTTTTGCTACCATATCTTCTTCCATATATGCTCTAAATGTTTTCATTTAAACGCTCCGATAAGTCTACTTTCATATATTTATAATTAATGATGCGTAGGTTGCGGCTCAAAATACTCATCCCAGTACTGTTTGCAAATAGACATGAACTGCTGCTTGGTAGCGGTCAAGTTAATCTCATAAATCCAATCATCAATAGCGCCTTCATCAGGATGTTCACCCTTACGTTTTAGATCCCAAACTGCGATATCACGAGTTACCGAATTAATCATATCTACTGTATCATCATAGTTCATTTTGAAATCCTTTTATCTCTTGATATCATTGCTTGAGTATATTCAAATTCAGTTTCTTCAACAAACATTTTAGCAAGTGGTTCTTGGAGTTCGTATGCTTCAGTTTCCCAAGGTTGTTTACAATATTCAAGATCGTCGCTGATCTTCTCACCTTTCCAAACGCGATAGTGATGTTCACCACCGCGGGTAACACCTACTTCTTTCAACTCGCTGCGAGCCATCTGCCGAACGTGGACCATTTCGTGACATACAGTTAGTATCAACTCAGGAAATGTTTGCTCGGCGCGAATGTCGATAGTAAACTCACGAGGACGAATACCTTCGTCTTCCCATATACACCAACCATCAGCATCGAGATTTCGTCTAATGCGATAGTCAATATCAACAACACGGGAAAGACGAAGCCCAAGAACTTTATCCGCAGCCCAGTAGGCAACATTTTCTATAAGTTCTTTTTGAGTTTTAAAACCACCTTCAATCGACATATTCATCGGTTATCCAATCCACCTCATAATACCGAAAACATTAATTGCAGTGAATGCAAGCGACATTCTCAACAAAGACCACTCTTTCATACGCCAAGCAGCAATTGTCCATGCAACTGAACTGGCAGTAAAGAAGATGTAGCCATAAGCAGAAAGAGGGGTATTCGTCGCCACCATTAAAGCGCCGACGATACCACCAATTTCTCCAATGTATTTAAGCGTTTTCAAAAAGCCACCAGTGCCATGTAACCAAAAGTGAACAGAGCAAGGATTGAAACAAATTCAATGATACGAGTAATCATATTATATTGCTCCTTCAGAAAGTTGATCATCAATGAACTGCTTACGACCTTCAAGAGTCATAGGATAACCATGCTTCTTCAAGTTTTTAGCAACGGCTGGGCAAACATAACCCTTCGTCTCAAGAGCCTGAACTGGAGCCAAATCACTGTCTAACAGCGCAAGGTACTCTTCAACAGTGAAGTTATCACGAAGAAACTTCTTAAAAGCAACCATACCACCATGTTTGAACCGAGCGATAAATGCCTCTTTCTTTTTGCCGATTCGTGAAGGATGGATCTTGTCTACACCGTAGACTTCATCGTAGGTCTTCTGACCAACAAATGGACCAACGTAGTTAAGATACATGCCGTCAAATTCGAAGTTTTCATTTACAAAGTTAGTCATTTCAATTTCCTTATCAAGTTAATCATTCATTATAATAATAATACTATACAACGATTAATAAGTCAACCACTAACTTTGTTTTTATTAAAAAAAGATTTGTTTAATATCAATCACTTAGGTTTCCAGATCAAAATTAATTTTATTTTTTAATAAAAAAGAAGGAATATTGCCTTTAAATCCCTTTGATTTTAACATCCTAACGATGCGACTTGCGTACTTTTTGTTTTTTGTATATCCTACAAACGTCTGATTTACAGTGTCAAATACATTATACACATTATTAGACTCTTGGATCTCATACATATTTTGCTGCCTCTAAGTAGTTTTGATAATATTCTGCTGAGTAACCGTCTGCATATTTTATTTCTTGTCTGCAGACTGCAAGATACTTATCTCGCTCAGATATTGACATAGAACTCAGCTCCCTACCAAGTTGCTGAAGTCTCTTTTCCCTGCTTTTTTCGTCATCCATTTCATTTGATCCTCTTCTTTGTGACGTTCGCCATATGTACTGTTATCCATCACAGGTTTATCATTCATAATATCTTCTTGAGCGGATTGCTCGGTATTAAACAATCTCATCTTTGTTCTATCGATGCCAACAACGAACCGTTTATGAGTAGTGATATCGTTGTATCGATTCTTCAACTGTTTAACCATGACTTGACCAAGATTCTCCATCTCTTCAGTTGAAATAATTGTACACATAAAGTCAACTGTTGCTGGTAAACCAAATGACTCTGATGTATCTTCAAGACCAGGGTCTGTATTTGTTGAACCGCTACGATTAATTTGAGTAGCACTTACAATCGGTAAATTCTTTTCAACAGCCAAGCCACGAAGTTCTTCAGCAATTGCTTTAATATATGAATAACTATTCACATTCGCACCAAACTTTAATCGAGCAGACGAGCAGATATTAAGATAATCAATATAGATGATATCAGGTCGGAAGTTCTTTTTAAGATGAAGTTCGTTTAGAAGATGACGGAAGTGACCTGAGCCAGCAGTCGCAGTTGGATATTCTTTGACGATAAGTTTGCCTCCAGTCTTTAATCGAAGACGGTTAATCTTATCATCATATATTTTTTTAGGAAACCCTTCGAGTTCAGAAATAGGAATATTCAATAGATTTGCATCTATACGTTGAGCAATCCGTTCCTCTGCCATCTCCATAGTAATATACAATACATTCTTACCAGCAAGCATATTAGCAGCCGCAAAATGACACATGAATAAACTTTTACCAGCACCAGTTGGAGCCATTATAATATTCAAAGTCTTATTAGGTAATCCACCACCAGTTATAAGATTAAAGTATTCAAGATCAAAAGGAACCTTGTCTTCTTTCTTATTATAAAACTCGAACCGTTCATCAGCATTTTCAATGAAGTCATGACCAATGTGATCATCAAAAGAAACACCAAGAGCTTCTGTCAATAAAGTTGGAATGTTTCCTCGATCTACATTTTGAGAATTGCCATCAAGTATTTCAATAGAATTTACAATGGCATTATAAATTGCTTTCTGTTTACAGAATTCTTCTGTACTATCAAGCAACCAATCGGTGTCTTTTTTCTCAAAAGTAATCCCATCAATATACTCAATAATACTTGCGAAAGTATTTTCTGGTATATCATCTTTTTTATTGAGTTCGATGAGTAATGTTTCTTTTGTTGGAAGACCATTGTATTTCTCGACAAACTTATCAATTTCTTGAAACAATACCTTTTCGGTTTGATCTTGAAAATACTCTGGCTTTAAGAAGGGTAGAACTCTCCTCGTATATTCTTCATCATAAATCAGGTTGCTTATTACTGTCTGTTCCAGTCTCATCCGATGTGGTCTCCTCAATAATTGATACTAAAATGTCGCCGAGATGATCTTCAAATTGTTGTTTATCTTCTATAGTAAGACTATCAATGTTTAAATCTTTGGGCGTATGAATAACATCATATTCAAATTTAAGAACAGCATCATCACCTTCCCCTTCCACAAACCTAATAGTATGGTAATTATAAAGTATACCCTGCCACACACCAGAAGTCAACCTAATTCTAGCAAGTTTCTCATCAGGGTATTCATCAAACAAAACTTCATAATCATTCTTAATCGTCATGTTCTTCAACCTCATCTTCTACTGTTACTTTATCTTCATGCATAATCAAACCACCAGCATCCATGCTGTACCTGTTATAAATATAATCTTTTAAATCAGTTTTTTCAAACATCATCATCCAGAAATCTTTATTGTCAATGATTTCTTTTGCACGAAGAAGTTTATCAGACAACACTTCGCCAGTTGCTGGGTCAATCGCTTCATACCAACCCATCTTAGGTTTGTTGATATATCCACCCTGCTCTGCTACATCAAGCAAGCCAGACCACTTACTAATACCACCTTCAAATGTGACCGTGATTGGAATCTTTGACTTCTCGCGCACATGACGAGACTTCTCAATATTGATAACAAAGTGATAGCCTTTAATTTCTTTGCCGTCTTTCTCTTGCTGACGACCAACAATCCAGATAGCATCAGAAGAATAATATGCACCAGTACCACCAGATACAATATCTTTCGGGAACAATCCAATCTCTTTGTAGGTATGATTAACTACAACCAGAGGAATATCTTTAAGATTGAGATGGGGTGTAATAATACGGAACAAAGATTTCATCTGTTTCGCACGAGTCATATCAGCAACTGACTTTTCACTTAAAGCATCTTCAACTTCTTTCTTAGAAGCAAGATTACCAATCGAATCAATAACGATGCAAACATGGTCACCCTTTTCGACATTTTTAAGCTGACTTGTAATATCAAACTTGAGTTCTTCTACGTCAGTGACAGGTGTATGTACAACACGTTCCATATCAATACCAAACGATTCGAAGTATGCTTGTGGTGTACCAAACTCTGAGTCATAGAATAAGATAACAGCATCATCATATTTCTTTTGATATGCAGCAGCCATCAGCAGAGCAAATGCTGATTTAAAATGTTTAGATGGACCTGCAAGCATGAGCATGCCAGGAACTAATCCACCATCAATATGACCAGACAATGCTACGTTAATCATTGGCACAGGGGTCGGAGCCATTTCTTTCTTACCGAAAACTTTTGATTCAGTAATAACAGAAGTTAGCTTGATAGTAGAGTTTTGCATTAGTTTTTCGAGTACGGTTACCATATATTCACCTCATAATTATAATTATAACACCATAGATACATAAAAATAAAGTCACTTTCCATAAGTGTTTATTCTTTTTGTGTAGATAAGCCAGCTTGTCTCCAATATAGAAAATAATATATAACATAACTGGTATACAAAAAATCAAAAAAATTCCAAAAATGGTACCGACAATAGATCGCCATTCCATTTTATTCCCTTCTTGTAGTTTATATACTATATTACAAATTGCCTATAATGTCAACCTTTTTTCTTTTTTCTTATATCTGTTATTGAACCATAATCAGTATTTGCTGCAGGTTTTCTTTTTCTTGCTTTACGAGTTTTCTTCTCTTTTCTTACTTCTTTATCTGGTTCTAGTTCTTCACTCCACTCAACAGTATTTTCTGGATCTTCATTTTTAATAATAAATTCTGGTTCTGAACCTTCTGTCTCCACATTTATCTCAGTCCACTCTTCATCAAATTCTTTGACATTAACGGCTGTTCTCATTGTTTTTGGTTTGGATAAACTAATATTTGCAGCAATCAAAAGTAGAATGGCAAGAGGATCAAATACAAATATAATAGTTAGAATGACCCATCTCACAGCATCTTCAATAATTGTTTTTGGGTCATCTACAAATATAGCAGCAATGTATTTGATTGGTCCAACTTCGGCTTCAAACCCTAGTTGCTGTTTCTCCAGACCAACTTTTTCCATTCTGAATTTGGATATGTTCTCTGATGATAAATCAATGATTGCTCGTAGTTCATCTCGTTCAATTTTTTGCGACTTTCGTACGGCAATTGCTCCATCTTCTCCTCGGATACGATCATACTCTGTGAGCGTCTTGACCGCCGAATCGAGTTGCGTGATGACCTTGTTCGCATCGTTTATTACCCCTTGCTCTCTATCAATTCGAGATTGAATAATTGAAGTTTCCAGAGAATTGTCGCCTGAAACAATCATCTGATCAATATGGGCTTTAGAAAGAAAACCAAATATTCCCATCGATGTAATGAACATCAGAACAACGACTGATGCTGTTAAATATCCTCGTAACAATTTATGCGATGTATTCCAATTTTGATATAGCCATGAAGCTGTTGTGAGTTTTCCAACTTCAAGTACTGCCCCCATGATTGCAATTGCAACTGTGGCTGATGAAAAGATTGCCATTAAACCAACAATAGAGTACCAAGCTGCTACTCCTGATATTGCAAGAGCAACCAATAACGTAAGAATTGCGATTATCATTATGTACCTCGTGTTAACGCCAGCACTTTATCAATAGTACCTTGAACTTGTTTTCCTCGATTTGGCCAATGTATATACTCTTTATCAGCTGTCTTCATTAAGTTGACAAGTAATGGCATAATAATTTTTTCAAGTTGCGTGACCTTGCCTTTAACTTCTTCTTCAGCTTGAGCAATAGCAAACTGAATATCATCAGACTCTTCAGCCTGTTGTCTTGTTAACAAACGGTCAATTTTATCTTCAAGAGGGGCAAGTGAATTCAATACAACACGATTGAGATCATTCTCATCAATTGAAGGTGGTGTCGTTTCTGCATCATGTTGATTAGATTTAAACTCTGCTTCATCAACTGCACTGAAACCAAAATCTATATTGGCATATTCTGATGGGATGTTACTCATGTAAAAAAGTCCTCGATTGTATTTGTTTTTTCTGTTGACCAGTCGATAGCTTCAAGGATATGTTTCATCGGTTCAAGGTATGATTTATTGAACTGCATATCGTAGTCAATATAGTTTTCAAGATTCAGTTCCATTGGTAAAACATCTGGAAAAGCAATCACGTTTTCTTTTATTCTATTCGGAACTTTCAAATAGGAAAACTTGATCTTATCGCCACTTCTAATCAGTGGGTATTTCTTATCTAGCTTATTATTTATTATTGTTTGATTATACAAAATCGATGCTCGGACGTGAATTGGTGTACCTTTGGTATATCCATTAGGTCCAGTTTTGTCAGTATACTTTTCGATGTCTGATACACCACGAGGAAACGCTACTTCTTCTGGGCGAAGTTTACGAAATGCAACACGAGCATCAGCAATAAACTTTTGAACAGCAGTTTCATTTTCATTCATAATCACATCGAGAGTTTTTTCAATTAGTGTACGGCATATTTGCGGAGTAGACGAACGAACTGATTCAATGCCAGTAATCTTCATCTTTGGTTTCGCATACTGAACACCTTCGCTGTTCAATACGTTAGCAATGTATCGCTTCTTCCCAGTGATGATCATTTTACTGGCAATAATTTCGCGCTTCATCACCATACGTTGTTCTCGCGCACCAACGATATCTTTTAGTTTATCATAACAAGAATCAAGTAATGGCTCAATTTTCTGAGCAGCTACCTTGTCTACAAAAGCACAAATCTTTTCATCATCACCTTGAATTGATTTTTCAACGAGATCACCAAGGTTCACATAGATACTGTCTGTGTCACTGGCGATAACATAATCTTTCTTTGTTTTTAAAATATTTTGAAGGTATGCGTTTACATTATTTGCAGCCCAACGAACTGCATATTGACCAGAGATAGTAATCGCTTCGGCGATACGAATATCATAGTAGCGGAAGTATGTATTACTAAGCGCACCATAGAGCGAGTTCATAAGGATCTTGATTGCCATCTGTTGATTATCACATTGACTGATAATTTTTTCAAGTTCAAACTTTTTGAGCTTATCGGTTTTGTCAAGGTTTTCAAGTTCTTGTTTGGCATCAAGCATATTCTTTTTAATATCAGAACGCTCGGCGTACAACTTATCAATAATGGCTGGGAAGATACCTTTCTTCTTTGTAGAGAAAAGCTGACCTGTCGCTGCGACACAAGTGTCTTCTGGAATATCAAACTTTGTTCTGCTCAAAAGAGAATCGACATTTACTCCTGGATAAACACCATCAGCAACAGTTTCTGGACTCATATTCCACTGCATAATAATATGAGGATACAGGCTGTTCAAGTCAAAACTACAAACCCAATGGTTCATACCCTGTCTCTTATACACATCTCCGAGCCCACGAGACAGGCAGAAATCT
>OJBX01000133.1_pt1 | contig 55682 bp, 41 predicted proteins | sample 1590751 | NCBI WGS metagenome assembly OJBX01 (sample SAMN05416780, study PRJEB24817) | seawater metagenome | isolation source: Sea water | place: Canada:Atlantic | collected 2013-07
TCTACACGTAAGGAGTCGTCGGCAGCGTCAGATGTGTATAAGAGACAGGAAACAGGGCTTCGTGTGGGCTTTCTGCGCCCTCACTCAGCATGGGCATTATATCTTTGCCGTCAATCGGGCGATCGGCCGGCAGATCACCACCGGCCAATTTGATCAAAGTGGGAAGCAGGTCGATATTCATGGCAGCCTCATTGCTGACCTGGCCGGCAGGAATCATGGCGGGCCAGCGCGCGATAAAGGGGACTCGCATGCCACCTTCCCAGGACGAACCCTTGCGGTCGCGCAGTTGCCCGACGCTGCCCTCAAACCATGGGCCATTGTCGGAGGTGAAAATAACCAGGGTATTGTCATCCAGCCCCAGCTCTGCAAGAGTTGTCAGTATCTGACCAGTGCTCCAGTCAAGCGTTTCTACGGTATCACCGTAAAGCCCGGCGTCGGATTGTCCTGCAAACGGCGCCGCTGTATGCAAGGGTGTGTGCGGGAAGGTATGCGGCAGGTACAGGAAAAAAGGCTGGTCGCGGTTATCGTTGATAAAATTCACCGCCTGCGCGGTATAACGTTCCGTCAGTGTTGACTGGTTGACCGGGTCTTCAATGACGTCAGTGTTGTCATACAACTGCAGCGGGTGCATGTCATTGCTGTGTAGCAAACCAAAAAAGCTGTCGAATCCATAATGCAGTGGTGAGTACTGAGGCTGGCTGCCCAGATGCCATTTGCCAATCAGACTGGTGCTGTAACCCAGGTCCTTAAGTATACGGGCGATGGTGATTTCTTCGCGTGCCAGTCCGATGTTATTGGTCGGTCGTGCAACGTCCGCCGTCAGGCCCAGTCGAACTGGATAACGTCCTGTTAGCAGACCGCCACGTGAGGGTGTACAGATGTTGGCACTGGCATAGAAACTGTCCAGCCGGATGCCTTCATTGCTCATACGGTCCAGGTTGGGCGTTTCTATCAGCGATGCGCCATAGGCTCCAATATCACCGTAACCCAGGTCGTCGGCCATGATGACAATAATATTGGGAGGTGTGTTGCCAGTTGCCTGCTGACAGGCAGTGATTGTGCCGGCGCTGACAATCAGCATAAACAGGGAAAGTGCTCGTAACATGGTCGTTGTCCTGACGGAGGAGATCGATAAAACAATATCACAATGAAGGATTTAAAAGTCACTAACTTGTGATGGACGTAGGAAGTTCAGCGGTTTATGCTCAGGTACACCGTATGATCAAAAATACAGGTCACCATTATGAGTGAAACTGATAATAACAATAATTCAGATCAATCAGAGGGTGTGAGCTTCACCCGTCGTCGTTTGCTGAAACGTGGGGCAACGACGGCCGCTGGTATCCTGATTGTGCCGAGTTTTGTCGTTAGCGGGCTGGGTCACACCGCGCCCAGTGATCGGCTTAACATTGCGGGCGTCGGCGTTGGCGGACGTGGCTTCAGTGTGCTTCAGGCGATGGCCGACGATGCCAACATAGTTGCCTTGTGTGATGTCGACTGGCGTTATGCACAGCGTTGCTTTGACCGGTTTCCCAATGCGTCGAAATTTTGGGACTGGCGGGTGATGTATGAAGAAATGCTAAATGATATTGATGCGGTGGTAGTGGCGACATCTGATCATTCGCATGCAGCTGTTGCCGCCTATGCCATGAGCCTTGGCAAACACGTCTATGTGGAAAAGCCATTGACCCATACGGTGTACGAGTCACGATTGCTGACACGCCTGGCAGCGCACTATCGGGTTGCCACTCAGATGGGTAACCAGGGTGCCTCAGCCGAGGGTGTAAACCTGATGGTGGAGTGGGTCAGGAACGGAGAAATCGGTGAGGTAAACCATGTCGAAGCGTTTACCGACAGACCCATCTGGCCCCAGGGCATCAATACACCAAAAGTAGCCATGCCGATTCCGGATACCATGAACTGGGATCTGTTTATCGGACCGGCGCGCATGCGGCCGTATCATGATATTTACACACCCTGGAACTTTCGTGGATTCTGGGACTTTGGTACCGGCGCACTGGGCGATATGGCCTGTCACATCGTGCATCCGGCCTTCAAGGCACTGGAGTTGGGTTACCCCACACAGGTACAGGGTAGCTCGACCTTACTGCTTCAGGACAGCGCGCCGGCAGCGCAAAAAGTGTCCTTGTCCTATCCACAGCGTGAAAGCAGTTTTGGCCGGCTGCCTGCGGTCAAACTGGACTGGTACGACGGCGGTCTGCAGCCGCTGCGACCTGCGGGCTGGCCGGCAGGTCGCAGCATGAATCACCGTGGTGGTGGGGTGTTATTTCACGGCAGCAAAGACACGCTGGTATGCGGGTGTTATGGAGCGGATCCATGGCTATTGTCAGGGCGTCAGCCTGCAGTTGCGCAGACTGAGCGACGTGTCGACAGTAATCACTATCTTGACTGGATCCGCGCCTGCAAGGAGAGTCCAGACTCACGGACTGAAACCAAGTCCGCGTTCCACGAATCGGGACCGTTTAATGAAACGGTGGTGATGGGGGTGCTGGCAGTGCGCTTGCAAGCGCTTAACAAAGCACTGGATTGGGACGGCGATAATATGCGTTTTGTCAATATTAACGCCAGTGACGAGTTGACCATCATTACTGAGGAAGGTTTCAGTATCACCGACGGGCGACCGTCATTTTCGCGGCCACGCACAGCGCCGCTCAATGCCAGTGCGTTTGCTGAGGGGCTGATCCGTACGCGGTATCGTGATGGCTGGTCGCTGCCGCCCATGCCGAGTTGATCTCCCGTTTCGAATAAAAATCCGGTTGATTCCATAACAATAACGTACAGGAAATTTATGAATCACAATGAATATGACGCAATCGTGGTTGGCTCAGGTATCAGTGGTGGCTGGGCTGCCAAGGAGCTAACCGAGAAAGGCCTCAAAGTCATCATGCTGGAGCGGGGTCGAAGCCTGGAGCATGTAAAGGATTACGTTAACGAGAATAAGGAAATCTGGGAGTTTCCGCATCGTGATATGCGCACCCAGGAAATGATCGAGAATTATCCTGTGCTGCGTCGCGACTATCCGCTGAATGAACAGACACTGGGTAGCTGGACCAATGAGCAGGATTCGCCCTATGAGGAGATTCAGCGCTTTGACTGGTATCGATCCTATCAGGTTGGCGGCCGGTCACTGTTGTGGGGGCGACAAAGCTATCGCTGGAACAAAATGGATTTTGCCGCCAATCTGCGTGAAGGTATCGCCGTTGATTGGCCGATTCGGTATGAAGACCTGGCACCCTGGTATGACTATGTTGAAGGGTTTGCCGGGATCAGTGGGTCAAAAGAAGGGCTTGAGGTGTTGCCAGACGGGAATTTCCTGCCGCCCATGGATCTGAACTGCGTCGAAAAAGATGTTGCCGCCCGAATCAAGTCTCACTTTAATGGCGATCGGCATTTATTTATTGGTCGCGTCGCCAATATCACCGAGTCCCGGCCTGAACAGAATCGGGTGCAGTGTCAGTACCGAAACCGCTGCTGGCGGGGCTGTTCCTTTGGCGCCTTTTTCAGTACCCAGTCGACAACGTTGCCGGCCGCGATGGCGACAGGCAATCTGACTCTGCGGCCGTTTTCAATTGTGACACGTGTGTTGTATGACAAGGACACCAAACGCGCTACCGGTGTTGAGGTGGTGGATGCGGAAACCAATGAAGTTATCGAATACAAGGCCAAAGTGGTGTTTCTCAATGCCTCCGCCTTTAATTCAACCTGGATTCTGATGAACTCCGCCACGGATGTCTGGCCCGATGGCCTGGGCAGTAGCAGCGGTGAGCTGGGTCATAATGTGATGGACCATCACTTCCGTCTGGGTGCATCAGGCCGCGTCGAAGGCTATGAAGATAAATACTACTATGGCCGGCGACCCAATGGGTTTTATGTGCCTCGTTTCCGCAATGTCGGCAATGACCAGCGTGATTATGTGCGTGGTTTTGGTTATCAGGGTTCGGCCAGCCGCACTGGCTGGAGTCGTGATATCAGTGAATTGAATGTGGGTGCCGACTTTAAACAGGCGCTGACCCAGCCTGGTGACTGGACCATAGGCATGACCGCGTTTGGTGAAATGTTGCCTTATCATGAGAATCGAATTTTTCTTAATCGGAACAGAACCGACAAGTGGGGACTGCCAATCCTTGCCTTTGACGTCAGCATTAAGGAAAACGAGTTTGCCATGCGTAAGGACATGGTGGCCGATGCGATGGAGATGCTGGAGGCGGCTGGTGTCAAAGAGGTTCGCGGTCGTGATTCGGGTTATGCGCCGGGCATGGGCATCCATGAAATGGGCACGGCCAGAATGGGCCGCGACCCGGCAACGTCGGTGTTGAATGCACACAACCAGGTATGGGATGCGCTGAATGTTTTTGTCACCGATGGAGCCTGTATGACTTCAGCGTCGTGCGTAAATCCTTCCCTGACCTATATGGCATTGACCGCACGAGCGGCAGACTATGCGGTGGCCGAATTAAAAAGAGGAAACCTGTGACATGAACAGACGTGAACTGTTAACAATGATAATGTCCGCGACCGGTTATGCCATGGTTGGCAGCCCGGTGCTTCTCGCCGGCTGCACCAGCGCGAGCGGCGCCAGAAACACCGGCAACCTCAGTAGCGATCCGAATGTGTCGCCACTGATTGCTGAAATAGCCGAGACCATTATTCCTCGCACCGACACGCCTGGTGCCAAGGACGCAGCGGTAGCGCCGTTCATGATCAAAATAGTCGAAGACTGTTATGACAGCGAAGATCAGACGGTTTTTTATCAAGGCCTGGAGGCGTTTCGGGAACTGTGCCAGGTACGTTTTGGCCAGGATTTTGCTGAGCTGTCAGATCAGCAACGCACCGAATTCCTGCGCGAACTGGATCAGGTGGCGAGAAGTTATCCGCGCGCGCCTGACAGTCCGGTGCATTATTTTGTCATGCTTAAACAACTCACGTTGTTTGCCTATTTTACCTCCGAAATTGTGCAGACCCAGGTGCTGAGGCTGGTGCCCGTTCCCGGCCGATACGACGGCTGCTACCCCTATCAGAAGGGTGACACAGCCTGGGCAATCTGATTACCACCTGTTACTTTTCCTGCTATTGGAGTCATTGCAGATGCAAAGAAGAAAATTTCTGAAAATGAGCGCCGCCGCTGCCGGCTTGAGTCAACTGGCCTTGCTGCGTTGTTCGTCCGAAGCTGCACAGAGCAACTACCCATTCGGTATTCAGCTTTACAGTTTGCGCGCCGACATGCCGGCAGACCCTGATGGCGTGCTTCAGCAGCTCGCTCAATTCGGGTATCGGCAAATACAGAGTTATGAAGGGCCCTCGGGCATGTTCTGGGGGCATTCACCGGAAAGTTTTGGTCGCTATGTACGCGACCTGGGTATGGATCCGGTCGCCAGTCACTGCAGTATTGAGGAGGATTTTGAGCGTAAAGCAAATGAGGCAGCAGAAGCCGGCATGCAGTATCTGATCTGTCCGCTGATTGGCGCGCAGGCGTCACTGGATGATTATCGCCGTTTTGCTGACCGCTTTAATCGGTGCGGTGAAATCTGTCGTGAGGCTGGACTCCGATTCGCATACCACAATCACCATTATACGTTTTTTGAGCTGAACGGCGAGATACCGCACGATGTGCTGATGCAGAATACAGATCCCGAAGTGGTCGATTTTGAACTGGACATATTCTGGCTGGTGGCTGCCGGGCAGGATCCGCTAACGTGGATTCGTAAATACCCGGGTCGATTCGCATTTTCACACGTCAAGGATCGATTGCCGAACATGCCGGCGGATTCGTTCACTGCGTCTACCACGTTGGGTCAGGGGGTCATTGATTACCCCGGCATTCTGCCGGTTGCCTACGAGCATGGTATGCGCTTTTTTATGGTGGAGCAGGAATCCTATGCCGGTACCACGCCCCTGGAAAGCGCGCAGGACAATGCCGTTTATATGCGGCAGTTTGAGTACACCTGAGCGCACGCATACACAGAGAGATTGAATTGCCGGGCTCGGGGTTAGGCCTGTATCAGCTGCTGGCTGACGGTTCTGGCAATTTTTGCCTGCATTCTCAGAGGCGATTCAAGTTCTGCCTCAAAGCTTCCGCTCCAGATAAGACTGGCGCTCTGTGTGTCGATCAGTTGCAGAACGATTCTGGCCTGGCGCTGATAAATGCGTACATTGCCGCCCAGCACAAACTCGGGATTTGATAATGCACTGCCCAGTTGATGCACGACCTGAAACATGGGCTTTTGCGCTATTTCATGTTGCAGATCTGCCGTCAACCCGGCCGCAAACGCCTCCGTCTCTGAGTCCTCAGTTAACGCCGTTAACGGCTGCAGAAATATTTGCCGTACCTGGTTGTCGTCGATTTTGTCAGCGTCCAGCACGGTGTGCATTGTTGCCAGTTCACGTCGTAAAGCTGATTGTGAGTTAAACGCTGGCGTGGGCTGCTGTGTAACTGCAACAGTGTCGAGATCGTACTGACGCCAGCCGTGATAAGTGGTCACGCTTATCACGGCAAGCAGCAGTGCCATAGTTTTTACGCGAACGCCATTCGCAGTCATGAAAAACCGCGACCATGTCTGAAATAAGGTTGGCAGCGCCTGTATCGACGAGGGCGTTCTGGACGGGTTGGCAGACGAGGGCTGCGAAATTGATGCCACCGGCATGACAAAAAGGTAGCCCCGCTTTGGCACGGTCTGGATATAGCGACGGCTGCGTCCACTGTCACCGAGCAGACTGCGGAGCTCGGATATCGCTCGTGTCAGCACTTCGTCGTTGACCACCACTCGCGGCCACACCTGGCTCAGTAATTCTTCCCGGGTGACCAGATTGCCCCGGGATTTTATCAGGCATAACAAAACAGCGATGACTTTGGGTTCGGCATGCTGGGGGTGTCCGTCCTTGATCAGTAAACCCGGGCCAGCGCTAAACTGCCAGTCGCCAAATTGGTACAGCGTGTTGTCGTGTTTGCTTGATGAATCTGACAATGTCATGGTTTGACCCTGATCTTTATTGCCTTAATAAACGGCAATTTGACCGAGTCGTCAATACCCGAACACAAAAACGAAGGTTTTCCGAAGCTTTTAGACACCCTGGCGACATTAAAATCGGATATCCCTCATGGTTTCCGCAGGCTTGGGACGTTGGAAAAGATGACACTGAGCTCTCCCAACAAGGAGAGAAACCATGCTGTCTTTATCTACGTTGATGATGTTAGCAGGCCTGCTGGTCATTCCCGGAGCCATGGCGGTGACGGAAAGTGGCGCTCTGATACAGGGTCCCAGGTATCATACAGAGCTGGCAGCAGTTCGGGCTGCCGTCAAGGTCTACAATCCGACTTCGGTGGCCAGGGACATTGAATTCATGGGTGGTATATATCTGCAGGAGATTAATGGGCAGCTGTTATACGGCTATACCGTGGGTGCTGGTGTGAGCGGGCAGGATCATGTCACTGTCTCGTTTCGATTGCCCGAGCATAGTCGCCTTGTGGCGTTCTGGCATACCCATGGCGCGCAGCACTGGACCCGTGATTATTTTTCCCGGACCGATACCGAGCTTGCCAATGAATGGGGCATTCCATTTTATCTGATGAATGCCGAGAATGAGTTGCGGGTCTATGAACCGGGCGACAGGGTTATTGGCAGAGTACAGGCGCGGCGCATGGGGCTGGGCGATCAGGGCGGTGTAGCGCGTGGCCAATTGTTGTCATGAGCAGCATTATCAGGAGGAGGGACATTGGTCCTCGGCCTTTGCTCGCCGCCGAACCTCGCCCTCCGCCTGCGTGCTTAAAGCTCTCGTATTCTGATATTGCGGTATTTAACGACGTCGCCGTGATCCTGCAGGCCAATGTGGCCCTGTTGCATAGCGCCAAATTCATTGTGGTCACTGAATTTGCTGTTGCGCAGCATGGCAAACCACTCTACGGTCCAGCGCTCGTAGCGCAGGACCCTTGTGCCATTGAGCCAGTGCTCTACAAATGGACCGTCGGAGACAATGCGAACTTCATTCCATTCGCCAAAGGGGCGGGCGGTTTTAGGCTCGATGGGAAGCAGGTCATACAGTGAACCGGCCTGTCGGTTGCCATCAACACCCCGGAAGCTGTCCGGGTGGTTCTCGTCGTCGAGCACCTGCATTTCCAGCCCGGACCAGTAGATTGCCTGGTCGGGCTGCTCCAGTATGTGATAGAAAATACCGCTGTTGCCGCCTTCTTCTACCAGCCATTCAAGGCTAAGTTCGAAATCGCGGAAGCTGCGTTTGCTCATGATGTCGCCCGCGGCCTGGCCATCAGCGCGCGGCCGAAGCACCAATGCATCGTCTTCAATGACCCAGCCCTGATCGGGAAAATCAGGACTGTTGTAGCCACGCCATTCATCTAACGAGCTGCCATCAAACAGGGTAATCCACGGAGCTGAACTGGCATCGTGATCGTCGGCATGGCTGGTATCAAGGCCGGTCTGACGCAAGGGCTGGCTCAATGCGAACACCAGCAGGGCGAGTGCAAACGGCGTGGCGATTTTCATGATGGTGTCCTTTAATTATTGTTGTGGCATCAGGGTTTGAGTCCCAAAATTTTTCGATTCAATTCAGCATCCGCTGTTTGTCCGGCAAAATCATCAAACGCCTTGTCGGTGACCGTGATCATGTGGTCGCGGATAAACGGAGCGCCTTCAACAGCCCCCTGTTCAGGATGTTTGATACAACATTCCCATTCCAGTACAGCCCAGCCGTCAAAGCCATACTGGCTGAGCCTGCTGAAGATGCCGGCAAAATCAATCTGGCCATCACCCAGCGAGCGGAATCGGCCGGGCCGGTCTATCCAGTCCTGGTAACCGCCGTAAATACCGCTGCGCCCTGACGGATTAAATTCCGCGTCCTTGACGTGAAACATACCAATTTTGTCGTGGTAAATATCAATGAATTGCAGGTAGTCCATCTGCTGCAGTACAAAATGACTGGGGTCAAACAGAATCCGGGCGCGGGAGTGGTCACCGGTGGCTGCCAGGAAGCGTTCATAGGACACACCGTCATGCAGGTCTTCACCGGCGTGAATTTCGTAACAGACATCAACCCCGTGGCTGTCGAACACGTTGAGTATCGGCAGCCAGCGTCTTGCCAGCTCGGCAAAACCCTGCTCAATCAGACCGGCGGGACGCTGTGGCCAGGGGTAAACGGTATGCCACATCAACGCGCCGGGAAAGCTGGCATGCACATCAATGCCGAGGTGGCGACTGGCCTGCGCTGCCATCTTTAATTGATTCACCGCCCACTCCGTGCGGGCACCCGGATTGCCACGCAGGTGTTCGGGGGCAAAGCCGTCGAACATGTCATTATAGGCTGGGTGCACAGCGACCAACTGGCCCTGCAGATGTGTACTGAGCTCGGTAATTTCCAGTCCATGCTCGGCTATTTTACCTTGATATTCTTCCGCATAGGTTTTGCTGTCGGCGAGCTTTTCAAGGTCAATCAGGCGTTTGTCCCAGGTTGGAATCTGGATGCCTTTATAGCCCAGTGCGACTGCCCACTCGCAGATGTTGTCGATATTGTTGAAGGGCGCACTGTCATCGGCGAACTGGGCCAGAAAAATGCCTGGGCCTTTGATTGATTTCAGGTTGCTCATGGTTTGATGGTCGTCCATTTTTGGGTGGATTTTGCTGAGCGTTGCATGGCTTCAATAAACGCCATGCCACGTAGACCTTCGTCAATTGATGGGTAGTCGAAACCGCTCTCAAACAGGTCGGCAGATGTGAGTGAGGCCCCGCTTGTGTGTAGCCTGCGTGCAAAGCTGCCATAGATGTTGGCAAATGCTTCAATAAAACCCTCCGGGTGGCCCGGTGGCAAACGGCTGTTATTGGCGGCCGCCTGCGACAGGTAGGCGTCACCGCGACGGTAGAGCTGCGCCGGCTGTTCGTGCAGATTGACCCGCAATGATTCGGCGTCACGATGTGACCATTGCAGTCCGCCAAGCTCGCCATAAACGCGTATACAGACGTTATTCTCCTCTCCGGTTGCGACCTGAGTGGCGATCAATGTGCCCGAGGCGCCATCGCTGAAGCGCAGCAGGGCGGCGGCATCATCATCTACCTGCCGACCATTCACCACGGAATTCAGGTCGGCACACAATTCCGTGATCAACTGACCACTGACATACTCCGCCAGATGCGCGGCGTGTGTACCAATGTCGCCGATGGCACCGGCGCCGGCGCGCCCCGGGTCCGTGCGCCACGATGCCTGCCGGTTGCCGCTGTCTTCCAATGCCTGGCTCAGCCAGCCTTGCGGGTACTCCACCAACACCTTGCGGATTGGGCCCAGTTTGCCGGCGTGCACCAACTGCCTTGCTTCCTTGATCATGGGGTAGCCAGCGTAGGTGTGGGTGAGAGCCAATTGACACCTTGTGCTGTGTATGACCTGCTGAATCTGCCTGGCCTCATCAAGCGATATTGCCAGGGGTTTGTCGACAATGACATGAAAGCCATGGCGCATGGCTTCAATGGCCGGTGCGGCATGCAGATGGTTGGGTGTCACGATGGCGACGGCCTGCATGCGTTGATCGGGCGGAAGCGCCGCCTCACTGCTGAACATGTCTGCGTAGGAGGCATACACTCGTTTTGCGGGCAGGCCGAGCGATGCACCCGATTCGGCGCTGATTGTCGGGTCGCTGCTGAAAGCGCCGCAAGTCAGCTGGAAGTGGCCGTCCAGCATCGCCGCTCTGCGATGCACAGCACCGATAAAAGAGCCGTGACCGCCGCCTATCATGCCGAGTTTCAGTTGCTTCATATTGTACTGGCCGGGCAATGTTGTTAGTTGTTTATGAGCACATATGCTGATGAGATCCGCTGGCAAAAAAATTACGGATTCTTGCCAGCGTTTCTTGTTAACATCAGAGTCTAGAACGAATGTAGTCGGCAAACAATAACAAGCAGACCGGGAAGCTACTTTATGGGTTCAGATCGTCACATCATCACTCGCCTCAGCATCATGATGTTCCTGCAGTTCTTTGTCTGGGGAGCTTTTTTTGTCACCCTGGGCAGTTATCTGTTGTCTGTGTTTCAAGGTGAGACCGGCATCAACAGTATTATAGGTCAGGCTTATGCCACTCATAACTGGGCTGCATTACTGGCGCCATTGTTTGTCGGGTTGCTGGCCGATCGTTATTTTAATGCTGAGCGTCTGAATGCGTTCTGTCAATTCGCCGGTGCGGCACTGCTCTGGTACGCGTCGACAGTCACTGATCCGGGCACATTCATCTGGGTCATGTTTGCTTATTTTATGCTCTACATGCCGACGTTGGCGTTAGCCAATGCGATCGCATTCTCCAATATTGACAGTCCGGACCGACAGTTTCCCGCGATTCGGGTCTGGGGCACCATTGGCTGGATCGTCTCAGGCTTTGTGGTCGCACAGACAGTGCTGGGCTGGGTGGACATACCTTTCCTGCAGATAATCACCGGTGTGGAAAACGCGCAGGCATCCAATGTGCCACTCAGAATGGCCGCCGTAATCTCAGTGCTCTACGGTCTTTACTGCCTGACCCTGCCGGCGACACCGCCACAGGCCAGAGGAGAGCGATTCAGTTTCAGTAAAAGCCTTGGGCTGGACGCAATCAAACTGATGGCGGAGCGAAACTTTTTTATCTTTGCGCTCAGCAGTTTTCTGATCAGTATCCCGCTGTCGTTTTATTATGCCCGCACCAATGACTTTGTTGCCGCCATGGCGTTTGGTGATCAGTCTGCTTCGTTCATGGCCATCGGTCAGATGAGCGAAGTCCTGTTCATGCTGTTAGTGCCATTCTTTTTGATTCGGTTTGGCATTAAGTGGATGCTGGTGGTGGCCATGGGTGCCTGGGCCTTACGTTATCTGGTGTTTGCCAGCTTCCCTGAATCTGCTGCGTTTCTGATATTCGGTATTGCCTTGCATGGTATCTGCTACGATTTCTTTTTTGTCACCGGTCAACTCTATGTCGACCGCAAGGCACCGGCCCCCATTCGTGCGAGTGCACAGGGGCTGTTTGCGCTGCTGACCTACGGTGCGGGTATGCTGGTGGGCAACTATATGCTGGGCTGGTGGGGAGACCGGATTTCGCTTGACGGTTCGACCATGATCGGTTGGCAACAGAGTGCGTTTGCTTTCTGGGTCATGCCGTCATTACTGGCGCTGGCGATATTGCTGTTCTTTGTATTTACATTTAAAAGTGAGAAGAACCATGACTCAGTCTCTCAATCGGCGTGAACTGTTAAAGCGGGCAGCACTGAGTTCGATGGCTCTGGCGGCAGGCGGCGCTTCGGCCCGGGTTGCGGGGCAAGGTTTGGAGCAGGGGACGGTGCCTTTTGTTGGCAGAGGCAATATAAAACACTCCGTCGCCCAATGGACGTATGACTTTCTGTCGTTGCCAGAGCTGTGTCAGGTGGTTAACGAGATCGGTTTTTCGGCCATTGATCTGGTAGGTCCGGAACAATGGCAAGTTTTAAAAGATCATGGCATTGATTGCTCAATGTGTAATGGCGCCGAAATCAGTCTGACTGAGGGATGGAATCGACCCGAATTACATGGCAACCTGATCCAGCGATATCGAACTCACATTGAACTGATGGCACAGGCTGGGTATCGCAATCTGATCTGTTTCAGTGGCAACCGTGACGGTATGGATGACGAAACTGGTTTGCAGAATTGTGCCGATGGCCTGCAACAGATCATGGCCTTGGCCGAACGGCACAATATTGTCATACAGATGGAGTTGTTCAACAGCAAGATAGATCACCCCGACTATATGTGTGACAGCTCGCAGTGGGGTATTGCCTTGTGTGACCGTATCGGGTCACCCAATTTCAGACTGCTGTATGATATCTATCACATGCAGGTGCAGGAAGGTGATGTGATTCGTACCATCCGGGATCATCATCAATGGTTTGGGCATTATCACACGGCGGGGGTGCCCGGGCGGAATGAAATAGATGACAGCCAGGAGCTTAATTATCCGGCCATCATGAAAGCGATACTGGCCACCGAATTTGAAGGTTACGTAGCACAGGAATTTATTCCCAGACGTGATGGCAACGGCAATGTTCGTAGCAACGAGCAACGCGTTGCGTCCCTGGCCGAAGCGGTGACGATTTGTGATGTCTGACTGTTGTTAGTTTCGCCAACACCAGGGTGGTTATCGCTGGCTGAAAACGGCGCAGCCCCTGAGGCCGGGATCAGTCATTGTCATTATTGCAATTGGCACGCGCCGGCACCAGTCGCTAAAACTTCCCTTGTCGGTAAAAGCCGCCAGGAACAGCTCCGCATTAAATAATTCATCCAGTTTCTGTAGCATGGCGCCGGTCAGGAAAAACCCACCCAGACTGCCCATGCTCAGCGCAATGTCGCCACAGACCGCACCCAGCATACGGGAAAATTCATCCAGACTCTGCCGGGCCAGCTCATCACCGTGCCGGGCTGCCATTGCAATGTCGGCTGCCACCAGGTCTTCGGCTGGTTTGCCGGTATTCAACATGACAATTGCTGAATAGATATTACTCAATCCGGGTCCTGACAACAGGTAATCGACCGTGACACGCGGGTAGCTGTCCCAAAGATGTACAACCATGGCGAGTTGACGGGGAGTCAGAGGGGCAAAGGCGCATTGGCCGGGTTCGGATTCCAGTACTTCACCGTTCAGGGTCATGGTGGCGGCACCAAAACCGGTGCCGGGGCCAGCGATACTGCGGTTGCCCCGGGTCCAGACCAGATCGTGCGGACTGTATTGCTGCAACCATTTTACATCTGAAGCGGAGAGTGAGGGCAGGCACCAGGCCTGTGCCGTAAAATCATTGATGGCAGTCACGGGCATGCCTAAAGTCTGGGCCAGTGCCTGCTGGCTGAATTGCCATTGGTTATTGGTCAGTTTTATCTCATCCTGATCGGTCGCGGCCGCGACTGCCAGAAATATGCCTCGCGGTTGCGCTGCCTGTTGAGGGTCCAGTGTCTGCAGGTAAGTCGAGATTGCCTCGCTGATGTCAGCATAGTCGCGGCAGGACAGTGAAACCACATGAGAGAGTGCCTGATCAGGGCCGCTCAGCGCGAAGCGGGCGTTGGTGCCCCCGATATCAGCGACCAATACCGTGGCTGCGGAGGACCTGGCGTTTGATTCTAACGTGGCCGATATATTTTTTGCCTGCATTGTGCTGCTGTCCTTCCTTGCTATTGTCTTTACAGGCTTTTGTCCGTCCTGCTACTGCTGACCTTTTTAGCGGTCCAGCAAAAACCTGTCAAGCGTGTTGACAGTAGACAGGTGGTTCAGGGCAATATATGCTCAGGTTTTAAATTATCCGGCCAACATATCACCACCCCCGATATGCATGGCTTGTGCAAACGACCTACAAAGTCTGACAGCACCCAGGAGACAGTCATGAACAAGAGTGAACCTGCGCACGCGTCCGCGTCCGCATCCGCATCCGACGCCATATTCGACAGAATCGAACGTGCTGATCTGAACGAATTGCATTTCCGCCACGACGAAGCCTCCGGCCTGCGCGCCATCATCGCGATCCACAACACCCGGCTCGGACCCGCTCTGGGAGGTTGTCGTTTCATTGCCTACCAGAGTGATGACGACGCCATTGATGACGTTATCCGCCTTGCCCGGGGTATGAGCTACAAAGCCGCGATTGCCAACGTGCCACAGGGTGGTGGTAAAGCAGTGATCCTCAAACCCATGCAGGCGTTTGATCGGCAGGAACTGTTTCAGGCATTTGGCAGCTTCATCCACGACCTGGGTGGGCGTTATATCACCGCCGTAGACAGTGGCAGTCTGATTACCGACATGGATGAAGTCGCCAGAAATACACCTTACGTCTCAGGTACCTCAAAAGACGGCCTGGATCCGTCCCCGGTGACCGCACTCGGTGTTTACGCAGGCATTGTCGCCGCGGTGAAGCACCAGCTGCAACGGGATTCCGTCAATGGCCTGCGCATCGCCATACAGGGCGTGGGCAATGTCGGATATGCACTGGCAGCCTTGCTGCACCGCGATGGCGCTCGCCTGATTGTCAGTGATGCAGATGCCCGGCGTGTGCAACGCTGTATTGATGAATTTGCTGCGGACACAGTGGCTGTCGATGAGATTTATGATGTCGACTGTGATCTGTTTGCGCCTTGCGGCCTGGGCGGTGTCATTAATGCCGACACTATTCCTCGGTTGCGTTGCAACATTGTCGCCGGCGCGGCCAACAATCAGCTCAGTGACGATGTTCAGGGAGAGGTGCTGCATAACAAAGGCATCCTGTATGCACCGGACTATGTCATCAACGCAGGTGGTCTCATTCAGGTGTCACTCGGATACCTGAAAAAACCGGCCAGCGAAATCAATCAGCGTACACTCGCTCTGGGTAGCACGCTGTCAGATCTGTTCGCACGCAGTCACGCTGACAACAGTCCTCCAGAACAGATTGCCAATCGGGTGGCTGAAGCCTTGCTGTTTGACTAGTTTGAGCAAATTCCTGTTATCTGACTGAAGGAGGGCGGCGCATGTTCGATGTTCTGGATCAGACGCCAGGCAAACTCGGATTTATTGATGCTCACGGTAAGCTGGTTAACGAGTTGCCTGACGGTGTCAGTATCGACTGGCTACAGCAAAGTTATCAGCACATGGTGCGTATCCGGCAGCTGGACAAGAAGGCTGTTGCGTTGCAGCGTACGGGCCAGATGCACACCTATCCATCCTGTCTGGGCCAGGAGGCGATCGGCACCGGTATTGGCATGGCCATGCAGGATGCTGATGTGCTGGTGCCGTATTACCGTGATCAGGCAACGCAGGTACTGCGTGGCGTAAGCATGCAGCAGATTCTGCAGGTCTGGGGCGGAGACGAGCGTGGCAACCTGTTTGAAGGCGCCGCCGTTAAAGATTTCCCCAACTGTGTGCCAATTGGCACACAAATGAGTCATGCCGCAGGTATTGCCGCTGCCATGAAAAGCCGTGGTGTAAAGCAGGCCGTTGTTGCCAACTGTGGCGACGGTGCCACCTCGCGCGGTGATGTGTACGAGGCGCTCAATCTCGTGGGTGTGTGGCAACTGCCCATGGTTGCCGTCATCAATAATAATCAATGGGCCATCTCAGTGCCGCGTGGCCTGCAAACTGCCACCGCAACGCTGGCGGAGAAGGCGCTGGCCGTCGGCATTGACAGTATCCAGGTTGATGGCAACGATGTGGTTGCGGTGTTTCAGGCTGTGCGTAATGCTCTGACCAGGGCGCGAAGCGGCAAAGGGGGCACGTTGATCGAGGCAGTCAGTTACCGTTTAAGCGATCACACCACGGCAGATGATGCGACCCGGTACCGTGAGGCCAGCGAAGTCAGTCAGGCCTGGGAATACGATCCGGTGAAGCGTCTGCAGACCTATCTGCATGAACTCGGGCAGTGGACACCAGCGCAGGAGCAGTCCTTGCTCGCGGAGGTCAAACAGAGCATCGACAAGGCGGTAGCAGACTACCTGAATACCGCACCCCAGGCGGCCGATGATTTTATGGCTTATGTCTTTGCCGCCATGCCCCAGCCGTTGCAGGCACAGCGTGAACGTTTGCTGGCCAGGCTGGAGCGTGACAATGCAGCGGGAGGCAATTGTGATGACAGCTAACACTGCCAGCAAGAACAAAGAAAATGCGGTCGGAAAATCCCGGGCCACCAATGCAAGACCTGGCGCCGACAATGTGCATGGCGTGACACTCGTCGAAGCGATAAACCTCGCCCTGCGACGCGCACTTAGCGATGACCCAGACGTTGTTGTGCTGGGGGAAGACATTGGCACCAATGGCGGTGTGTTCAGAGCGACCCTGGGCCTGCGCGAGGCATTCGGCTACAAACGGGTAATTGATACACCACTGGCGGAAGCATTGATCGCCGGCATATCGGTAGGCATGGCCAGCCAGGGCATGCGACCGGTAGCTGAAATCCAGTTTATGGGTTTTATTAACGCCACGGTGGAGCAGATGCTGTGTCACGCAGGGCGTTTACGCAATCGTACGCGCGGCCGACTCAGCTGTCCGATGGTGTTACGTGCACCCTTTGGCGGTGGCATTCATGCGCCGGAACATCATTCCGAAAGCACGGAAGCCATGTTCGCACACATGCCGGGTTTACGTGTGGTGATCCCGTCATCGCCAACCCGAGCCTATGGCCTGTTGTTATCCGCCATCCGCAATCCCGATCCTGTTGTTTTTCTGGAGCCCAAACGGATCTATCGCATGGTTCGCCAGCAGGTTGTTGATGACGGTCAGGGCCTGCCCCTGGACACCTGCTTCACATTACGGGAAGGCACTGACCTGACGCTTGTGTCGTGGGGTGCCATGGTCCATGAAACTCTGCTGGCGGCGAAGCAACTGGAAGAAATCGGCGTGGCTGCGGAAGTGATTGATGTGGCTACGATAAGTCCATTGGACATGGACACTATTCGACGTTCAGTGGAAAAAACCGGGCGCTGTGTTGTGATTCAGGAAGCACCGCGCAGTTTCGGTGTGGGTTCGGAGATCAGCGCACGTATTGCCGAGGAGGCGTTGTTGTATTTGCGTGCACCCGTTCAGCGGGTCGCCGGTTACGATACTCCGATGCCCTATCCCGGTAACGAGTCCCTGTATATGCCTTCGGTTGCTGATATTGTCGACGCCGCCACGGCAACACTGGAAAACGCATAAGGAGCTGGCATGAGGTATTTTAAGCTGCCCGATTTGGGTGAGGGATTGCAGGAAGCCGAAATTGTCGAGTGGCATATCAAGGCTGGCGATACAGTCAGCGAAGATCAGGTCATTGTCTCTGTGGAAACAGCCAAGGCGATTGTTGATGTGCCGTCGCCCTGCGCGGGCAAAGTATTGACGCTGTTTGGCGCCGCCGGCGATCAGGTACACGTGGGTGAACCGTTGCTGGAATATGCCGATGCAAAGAATGATGACAGCGGCACTGTGGTTGGCAAAGTCAAAACCGGCAGTGCCGAAATAGAGACCGACGATTTTATCATTGGCAGCCCTGAGCCAGCGTCGACGGCCGCCGCGGATAGTCGCAACAGTGACAGGGTGCTGGCCACGCCGCTGATCAAGGCACTGGCCAAGCGCCTCAATGTTGATCTGACCCAGGTTGCCGGATCGGGCTCGCATGGCCTGATAACCACGGATGATGTGGAAAAGGCGGCGCAGGTGCGTGATGATTTTGGCAGTGCCACGACGCTGAGCGGTGTACGCCGGGTAATGGCAAAAAACATGGCCAGAGCGCATGCAGAAGTTGTCGGCGTAACCCTTTACGATGATGTTGATATTCATGCCTGGAAGAAACAGGAAGACCCGACCATGCGTCTGGTGCGCGCGATCGGGCTCGCCTGTAAAGATGCACCGCAACTTAACGCTTGGTTTGACGGCAGCAATCTGTCATTGCGCCTGATTGATCGGGTCGACCTGGGTATTGCTGTGGATACGCCTGACGGGCTGTTTGTGCCTGTGTTAAGAGACATTGCGGGTCGAAAGACAACGGATTTGCGCAAAGGACTCAATAATCTACGCGATGCCGTCAAGTCGCGCAAAATCCCGCCACAGGAAATGACGGGGGCCACCATTACATTATCCAATTTCGGGACGATTGCTGGACGTTATGCCAATCCGGTGATCGTGCCACCGACAGTGGCAATTCTGGGCGCCGGGAAGATGCGCGACGAAGTAGTGGCAGTAGACGGAGTACCTGCTGTCCATCGTGTGTTGCCACTATCGTTGACCTTTGATCACAGGGCGGCCAGCGGGGGTGAAGCGGCCAGGTTTCTTGCGCTCGTCATGCAGGATCTGGCGAAAGCCTGATTGTATTTGGGGTAGCGTCGACAGGCCATTCTGGGCTAGTGTGGCGGCTTCAACTTTAACGGGAGTGACGCTGGCCCCATGATCACAGTTCTTTGGTGGATAAATATTCTGCTGTTAGTTGTCTGCCTGCTGCCGCTGTGGCGTAACGAACACTGGCTGGTGCGGTCACTGGACTTTCCCCGTCTACAGTTCTCAGTGCTGCTGCTGATTGCGATTGTGGCTGATCTGTTGCTCTTTGACTGGCAGGCCTGGCAGAGCTGGGTGATGATATCGGCGCTGGTGTTCTGTCTCGGTTTCCAGATGTGGTGGATACTGCCCTACGGCCCCTGGCATAAAACCGAGGTTGCTAATGCCAGGGCACCGGATGCGGATAATACACTCAGCCTGGTCACAGCCAATGTATTGACGCCCAATCGCAACGCGGATGCCTTGCTGACACTGGTTCGCCAGAGTCAACCTGACATTTTGGTAACGCTGGAGTCTGATGACTGGTGGCAGCAGCGACTTGATGTTCTGGAGTCGGACTATCCTTACACCGTCAAATGTCCGCTGGACAACCTCTACGGCATGCATGTGTATTCGCGGCTGCCGCTACTGAATGCCCGCACCGAGTATCTGGTGGAAAAAGACGTACCTTCCATCCATACGGAGATTGAACTTCGTTCCGGGCGGCGGGTATTTGCGCATTTCCTGCATCCGGCGCCGCCCAGTCCCACGGAAAATGCGACCTCCGGCCCACGTGATAAAGAGCTGGTGCTGGTGGCCCGGCAGGTGCAGGCAGCAGAGGGGCCGAGACTGGTCACTGGCGACCTGAATGACGTTGCCTGGTCGGAAACGACCCGGCTTTTTCGCAAATTAAGCGGACTGCTTGATCCCCGGATCGGTCGTGGGATGTTTAACAGCTTTCACGCCAAATTTTGGTTCTGCCGCTGGCCGCTGGATCATCTTTTCATCAGCCATCATTTTACCTTGTCCCGGATGCGGCGACTGACAGCCTTTGGTTCGGATCACTTTGCCATTTTTGCGGAGATAGTGATCGAAGCCGGTAACGGACAGAAAGGCAATGGTCCAGAGGCAGATAGTGACGATCGCGCGATGGCACGGGATAAAATTTCATAATCCGTTAATAAATTGTCAGGATCCGGCAGTATCCGCTGTAACAGCGTGATTAAATTGAGGGTAATGTAAGCTACAAAACAACGTATCAACGAAGAAAGAGACAATGCGAGAAACGACAAAACAGATCAAACAAGAGAGAAACAAAGCGAGCGTCATTGACAGCGGCTTTGTGCGTCGCTGGCAAATCCTGATTCTGGCGTTGACTGGCCTGTTTGCGGGCAATGTTACCGCCAGCGGTGACTTCGCCCTGCTGGATCACAACGGTCAATTTCATCAGCTTAGCCGGTACGCCGAACAGGATGCGGCCGTGATTCTGGTGGTGTCAGATCAGGACCAGACATCGCGGCGCGCGCTTGCGTCTCTGCAGCAGATTCGTCAACGTTTGCAGACGGACTCATCTGCCAATGATATTGTGTATTTTCTGTTGTACGCCGAAGCCAATCCTGATCGGCGCCTGGTTCAGTCCATGGTGGCAGTTCAGGGAACCGATGTCCCCGTGTTGCTTGATGATGCGCAGATTGTGCTGGCGACGCTGGAAGCGCAACAACTGGGTGATGTTTTTGTTCTCGACCCGGGCTCGCAGGAGGTTGTATATCGAGGTGGACTCGGTGCGCCTGATGATTCCGGCGACAGCCAGACTGATGCGTTGACGCAGGCGCTGACAGGCACATTGGGCGGTTCCTCTGATGTTGAGGAGTCAGCTCGGGCCACTGGGCCGGATATCAACTATGTTTATCAGCAACAATTGCGTGAGCGCACGGTTTCCTATCAGAGTGAAATTGCCCCCATACTGCAGCGTCGGTGTGCCCACTGCCATGTTGAAGAAGGCCTGGCCCCCTGGGCAATGAATCGTCACCTGATGATATTGGGCTGGAGTCCGATGATACGTGAAGTAGTGATGACCCGTCGCATGCCACCGGGTCAGATTGATGGCTATGTCGGTGACTGGCAACAGACTCATGAGCTGCCGGCGCAGGAACTGGCCACGTTGATCCACTGGATTGATCAGGGTGCACCTCAGGATGGCGATGTCGACCCGCTGAGCGAAGCGAAGCCTGAGACAGAGGCCTGGCCGCTTGGTGAACCCGATCTGGTTGTGGATGTACCGGCCCAGTCTTTACCGGCAACGGGCATTGTTGATTTTTTGCTGGAAAGCGCTGATCTGTCGCTGTCCGAGGATAAGTGGCTGCGTGCGGTCGCCTATGATGTCGGCGATAAAAGTGTGCTGCACAGCCTGATGATTTATGCCCGCAACGAAGGTGCGCCGGTGATGTCGGAGACCGATCTGATCGACCCCGAGGTGTCTGACTATGTCAGTATATTTGTGCCCGGCGAACGCGCTGACGAGTTTCCGGCAAACTCGGCTTACCAGTTGCAGGCGGACCGTGACCTGGCTTTCAAGATTCGTTATCTGACCTCAGGCCGGGAGACGGTAGACCGTACCCGTATCGGTCTCTATTTTCAGGATGAAGCGCCGGATATGGTTGTTGAGACTCTGGAAATCGCCAACAAGAACATCAGTATTCCCGCCGGTGCCGCAGAACACCGGGAGACTGCACTTAGTGAGCCGCTGGCGAGCGATATGTATCTCAGCAGTCTGTCACCCCATGCGCACGGCCGTGCCAAAAGTATGCAGCTGACGGCAGTGCTTCCCGATGGCGAACGAGAATTGATTGCCAATGTCGCAAACTATAATTTCAACTGGCAATTGACCTATCGTCTGCAACAACCCTTACTGCTGCCGGCCGGTACCCGTCTGGAAGCGGTGACCGTGTACGACAATTCACTGGCCAATCCCTACAATGCTGATCCCGATGTCTCGGTGCAGTGGGGTGTAAGTGACCAGGATGAAATGTTCAATCACTATGTGCGATTTCTGCGTGCTCGCTGAGCAGTGGTCCTTTAGGTCAGGATCTAGGCCATGTCACGGTCAACTTTTAATGGGCCCCATGCCTGACACAGCGGCATGACTTCCATGGCATTGATATTGACGTGGGGCGGAACACTGCACACCCAGTGAATGATGTCAGCAATATCCCGTGCGGTCAGGGGTTGTGTGCCGTCGTAGACATTGTCCGCCTTGTTCTGATCCTGTTTGAATCTTACCAGCGAAAACTCCGTTTCTGCCATTCCGGGCTCGATATTGCTGACCTTGATTTGTTTGCCCAGTAAGTCTGCTCTTAACTCACGACTGAATTGCTGTACAAACGCTTTGGTCGCGCCATACACATTGCCCCCAGGATAGGGCCAGCTGCCGGCGGTGGAGCCGACATTGATTATATGGCCACGGTTTCTGGCGACCATGCCTGGCAGCAACAGTCGTGTCATGTGTACCAGTGCCGTAATGTTGGTGTTGATCATGGTTGCCCAGTCCTGCATGTCCGCTTCATGCGCTGCCGACAACCCCAGAGCCAGTCCGGCATTGTTGATCAGAATGTCAGGGTTCTGGCACCAGTCAGGTAATGTCTGCAGTGCTGCTTCAAGTGCAGCCGCGTCAGTCAGGTCGATGCTCAGTGACTGCACGCGACACTGTGCAGTCAGTTCGCCGGCAAGCGACTGCAGACGCTCATTGCGGCGTGCCAGTAAAACCAGATTGTCACCCGATTCAGCAAATTTTTTCGCGCAGGCTTCGCCAAAACCGGACGAGGCGCCGGTAATCAAAACAGTTCGGGTCATGTGCTTTCCTCTACCAGTGATCAGGAACAGACTATCGGTCATGTGTGATTGCTGTGCAAGCATGGTAAGGAAAAATATTCCTGTAGCAGGAAAAATCCGGAGGCATTGACGGCACGCAAGCGGCAATGCCTCCGGGAACCAGACCAGCAGGAAGCAGTTGCAGGTCTGGCCGCCCGACATCCCTGGCAGGCTTGAGGCGACATCCGTGCGCCCACTGTGTTTATAGATCACACGCTCGATGCCTGCCAGTTTTTTTCTGCATGGGTCTTGAAAACCAGAATAGTGACCCTATTAATGAAGTAAGGCAGACGCTCATGATGAGGTCGGCCGGAGTTGCCCGATCCAGTGGATGGGCACAGTAAATTAACGTAAATATTTATATTGCTTGATGAGGATATGATGATGAGAAATTTTGATTTTGCACCTTTGTACCGTTCAACTGTTGGTTTTGAACACTTGAGTCAGTTGCTGGATTCCATTGCGCAACGAGACCAGAATCAGCCCAGTTATCCACCCTATAATATCGAACGGCTGGACAAGGACGATTACCGAATTACCATGGCAGTTGCCGGATTTAATGAGGATGAACTGAGCATCCAGTCCGAGCAGCAGACATTAAAAGTGCGCGGCGATAAAGCGGCGGACAGTACCGAGCGACAGTACCTGCATCAAGGTATTGCAGCCAGAAATTTTGAACGTACTTTCCAGCTTGCGGAGCATGTGAAAGTCGTCAATGCGAATCTGGAAAACGGGTTGCTGCACATTGAGTTGCACCGTGAGATTCCCGAGACCATGAAGCCCCGGCAGATCCCGATTGGGCGCTCAGCTGACACCCTGATTGAAGGCCAATGAGGCCAGTCAGCACGTAACTCCGTGAAAGAAGGTCTATTCCAAGGCAGCCTGCGGGCTGCCTTTTTTTTGCCTGCTTTGTTGTCTCGTGATAATGGGTCATCAGCGCCGCCTATATAATGGGGCAGGGCTGCGACAATACGCCGCAGCTTAAGAGCGCACAGTAACGGCGGCATGCGTTAAACTGGTCGTTGAATTTAATCATTTATGAAAGTGAGCATTATGGTTCAACGTTGCAATCGCCAATCACTGTTCGCCCGCCAGGCAATGGCGGCTATAACGTGGCTACTTTTGACCGTTATCGGCACGGTTAGTGCGGATACCGCTGATGCTGTCGATTGTAGTGATTCAGAGTCAATCTCGGTTCATTGCGGTCAGGCGCCCAGCGCGGTTTATGACGCGACAGGCAGGTTATGGGTGGTATTTGCGCAGAACCAGCATGCTTATGTCGCTAATTCCAGTGACCATGGGGCCACTTTTTCCTCGCCTGTGCGCGTGAACGCCAGCGCGGAGAATATCGAAGTCAATGGTGAGAACCGCCCCAAGGTGCTTACTGACGACGCCGGTGAGGTCATCTATGTATCCTGGACTCAGAAAACTGAGGGTCAACACACCGGCGACATTCGTTTTTCCCGATCAATCAACAGTGGTGCCAGCTTTGCACCGGTGCGGACAGTCAATGATGACGGTCTGTTGACCAGTCACCGCTTTGACAGTCTGTTCCTGACTGAGTCGGGCCATCTGTACCTGACCTGGCTGGACAAGCGTGAGCTTGAGTATGCAGCACAGCTTGGAGACGATTATACCGGCAGTGGCGTGTTTTACACGGTGTCGGATGATCAGGGCGAAAGCTTCGCTGCCAACCGTAAAATTGCCGACCACAGCTGTGAATGCTGTCGTATTGCTGTGGCGCCTCACGGCGAGGACGGCATGGCGCTGATGTGGCGTCATGTATTTGATGGCACCACGCGTGACCATGCCATTGCAGCCATCGGCCCAGATGGCGTGCGCGCACCGTTCGGTCGCGCGACTGTGGATGAATGGCAGATTGATGCCTGCCCGCATCATGGGCCCGATATGACCCTGGGTGCTGACACAGATGGTGAGGCAACTTACCACATGACCTGGTTTAGCGCCGGGGACCTCCACAAAGGCATCTACTACGGGCGTCATGACCTGGCGTCGGGAAAGACCCGCCTGGTAACGCAGATCGACGGCAATGCCGGTGCCAGCCATCCGCAGGTTGCAGAACGGCAAGGCGTACAGCATCTGGTGTGGAAGCGCTTTGATGGGTCGCAGACCCAGGTGTTGTGGATTTTCTCGCAGGACGAGGGTTCGAGCTGGAGCGAGCCTCAGGTTCTGGCCAGCACAGACAATGCCTCTGATCATCCGCTGCTGGTAAAAGGACCGGATCAGTTGCGACTGAGCTGGCACACCCGAAACGAAGGCTATCAGGTAATTGCATTGCCCGAGCCAGGCCTGGACATTAAGGCTTTCACAGCCGACAGCTTCGCGCAGATCAAGCGCGAACGGGCAGGGCAGCCGTTTGTATTGGCCCTGTGGTCGGTTGACTGCCCGCCCTGCATGGTCGAGCTCGATCTGCTGGGCCGCCTGCGCCAGGAAGACCCTGATCTGCCGCTGGTGCTGGTTTCCACCGACGCCATGGACCTGAAGGCGGATGCAGAGGATTTTCTCAGGGATTATGGGCTGGATGACATGACGTCATGGATGTTTGCTGATGACTATGCGGCGCCTCTGCGCTTCAGTATTGATCCGCAGTGGTATGGCGAGTTACCGCGCAGCTATTACTTCGATGCGCAGCATCAGTCTGAAGCGCACAGTGGCATCATGACGGAAGCGCAGTTGCGAAGCTGGCTGGCTCTCTGATTTTAAAAGACTCTTTGACGTAGCCTGCCTGTTTGTACTTTAATCATGGCCTGATCTAAAGCACAAACAGGATAGCCTTATGAAAGCTGTAGGATACACAGACGGACCCCTTATCGATTTCGATACCTCTGAGCCCGCGCCCGGGCCCCGCGATCTGCTGGTTGCCGTCAATGCCATCGCAGTGAACCCGGTAGATACCAAGATTCGTGGACGTGTCAAACCTGAGGACGGAACCCCCAAGATTCTGGGCTGGGATGCCGTCGGTCGTGTCAGCGCGGTCGGTGCCGAGGTTAAGTCATTCAAGGTTGGCGATAGAGTCTGGTACGCCGGTGACGTCAGTCGTCAGGGCTGCAATGCCCAGTATCAGTGTGTTGATGAACGCATTGCAGCACTGGCACCAACGTCGTTAAGTGATTCTGAGGCCGCTGCCTTGCCGCTGACCACCATTACCGCATGGGAAATGCTGTTCGATCGCCTACAGATACCAGGCGGCGAGGACGGTGCCGGACGAGTATTGCTGATTGTTGGGGCCAGTGGCGGCGTAGGTTCCATGCTGGTGCAGCTTGCACGACAATTAACCCGTGCCACGGTTATTGCCACGGCATCCAGGCCGGAGAGCAAAGCCTGGGTAGAGCGCCTGGGAGCCCATCACGTTCTTGATCACAGCCAGTCGCTACAGAAGCAACTGGCGGCCACTGGCCTGGCTGACATCACGGATGCAGCCTGCGTGAACCGTACCGGCGAACATTATCCCGATATTGTTGCCATGATGCGCCCGCAAGGTCGGCTGGGTCTGATTGATGATCCTGTTGAGCCGCTGGATATCAAGTTGATGAAGCAGAAAAGCCTGTCTCTGCACTGGGAATTCATGTTTACCCGACCGCTGTTCACCACGTCAGATATGAAAGCCCAGCATGCGCTGTTATCCGATGTCGCCGGTCTGATTGATAAAGGGTCTCTGCAAACCACGCTGGGTGAACATTTTGGCGTAATCAATGCTGCCAATCTTGAACGTGCCCATGACGCCATGAAAACCGAACACACCCTTGGAAAGGTTGTCCTTGAAGGTTTCGAGCTCTGACAACTACGCCACCGCCAACCCAACTAATGATTTCGGAGTCTTAATGTCTCGATTGCCACCCGTACTTGAAAATCTGTCTTTTCCCGTGATTGGATCGCCGCTGTTTATTATCAGTAACCCGAAACTGCTCATTGCTCAATGTATTGCCGGTGTGGTTGGCTCGATGCCAGCGTTGAACGCCCGGCCGGCTGAACAGCTGGAGGACTGGCTGGCGGAAATCACTGAAACCCTGGCTGCGTATAACGAAGCCAATCCAGACAAACCAGCAGCCCCGTTTGCCATCAATCAGATTGTACACCGCAGTAATGACCGCCTTGATCACGATATGGCCTTATGTGAAAAATACAAAGTGCCCATTGTCATCACCAGTCTGGGGGCGCGTGAAGACGTCAATAAAGCGGTGCAGGCCTGGGGCGGCATCGTACTGCATGATGTGATTAACAATGTGTTTGCCCGCAAAGCCATCGAAAAGGGTGCTGATGGCTTGATCTGTGTCGCCGCCGGTGCAGGTGGCCATGCCAGCGTCAAAAGTCCGTTTGCCATGGTGCAGGAGATACGGGAATGGTTTGATGGGCCGTTGCTGCTGGCCGGCTCGATTGCAACCGGTCATGCCATTCTGGCGGCGCAGGCGATGGGAGCAGATTTCGCCTATATCGGCTCACCTTTTATTGCTACCGATGAAGCGCGTGCCGTTGATGACTACAAGAAAATGATTGTGGAAAGTAATTCAGATGACATCGTCTACAGCAATTTCTACACCGGCGTGCATGGCAATTACCTGAAAGAGAGTATCCGCAATGCCGGCATGGACCCGGACAATCTGCCTGAATCTGACCCCAGCAAAATGAATTTTGGCGGTGGTGATGAGAAACGTGCATGGCGTGATATCTGGGGCTGCGGTCAGGGTATTGGATCGATTCGCGAAGTTGTGCCCACCGCCACTCTGGTGGCGCGTCTGCAGCGTGAATACGCGGAAGCCAAAAATCGCCTTTGCCAGTAAACAACTGCCTGGAGCAGCCTGATGACAGTTGTTGTGCGGTTCTTTTGGCTATTTGTGCTGATCATGCTGCCGCTGAGCTTTTTTCTGTTGTACTCGGCGGCGGACGGTTCAGTTTCGCCGTGGGTACTGTTGCAGCAACCATGGCAGTTGTTATTGTTCCTGCTTGTCGTTGTGTTTACAGCAACCGGTCTCTACGATCTGTTTTTTGCCGACAGCAACCTGCGCAAGAACTACCCGGTGTTCGCCAATATCCGCTTTATGCTGGAGGCCATTCGTCCTGAGATCCGGCAATACTTTATTGCCGACAACCTGGAAGAGGCCCCCTTCAATCGAGAGACCCGCGACCTGATCTATCGGCGCGGCAAACAGCTGGACGATACCATTCCGTTTGGTACAGAGCGTGATATTCTGGCCGAAGGTTATCTCTGTATTTTTCACTCAATCAATGCTAGGCACATTGATCCTGAGCGAGCGCGTGTGGTAATCGGTGGTCCCGCCTGCCGCCAACCGTATAATTCAGCATTGCTTAATATCTCCGGTATGAGTTTTGGTGCGCTCAGCAACAATGCCATCAGTGCGCTCAACAAGGGTGCCAGGCTGGGTGGCTTTTCACATAATACCGGGGAGGGCGGGATCAGCCCTTACCATCTGCAGCACGGTGGCGACCTGGTCTGGCAGATTGGTACCGGTTATTTTGGTTGTCGCCAAGCCGATGGTCTCTTTAGTGACGATGCATTTCGCGCTGCCGCAGCCAACGATGTGGTCAAGATGATTGAGATCAAGTTGTCACAGGGTGCCAAACCATCACACGGCGGGGTGTTGCCCGGAGCCAAGGTAAGTGCGGAAATTGCTGCCATCAGGCTGGTTGAGATCGGGGTGACGGTGTATTCGCCGGCATCACATCCAGAGTTTGATACGCCCCGTGGTCTGCTTGAGTTCGTTCAGCGGCTGCGCGATCTGAGCGAAGGCAAACCGATTGGTTTTAAACTGTGCATCGGCAAAAAATCCGAATTTATGGCCATCGTTAAAGCCATGGTGGAAACAGGAATATTGCCTGATTTTATTACCATCGACGGTGCTGAAGGTGGAACTGGAGCAGCGCCCGTCGAGTTCTCCAACCGCTTGGGTATGCCTGTGCTGGAAGCCATCTATTTTGTTGAACAGGTGTTGAAAGGAGCTGGACTGCGTCAGGATATCAAGCTGATCGCAGCGGGCAAGAATGCCAGCGGCTTTGATATGTTGGCCAAAATTGCGCTGGGAGCTGATGTGATCAACTCGGCGCGGGCCATGATGCTGGCATTGGGTTGTATACAGTCCAAATCATGTAATACCAACAAATGTCCTACCGGTGTTGCCACCCAGGATGCATCAAGGGCCAAGGCAGTCAATGTAGAACTAAGGGCTGTGCGGGTGAGAAATTACCAGGCTGGCACGGTCTCGGCCTTTCTGGAATTGTGCGGTGCGCTGGGTTATGAATATCCGGGGCAATTGAAACCTTCTGACCTGCACCAGCGCACTGACAGGGGTCTGCGTCACTTTGATCAGATATATACGCCCTTATCGCATGAACAACTGATTGTCGGCAGGGTCCCTGAAGCATACGAAGAAGACTGGCATAAGGCACGGGCGGACAGGTTTTAGGCCAGACTTTATCCGGCTGCTTTGAATGTCGATGGCGACATGTTTGCTGTCGACCTGGCTTCGCTTACTGATAGCGTCGTTTCTTCTGACGAAAGCGCATACATCACTATCCAGTCAGCAATCAATGCGGGTTTTTCCTCACCTTCTATCTCGATGCTGACAGCGTGGCGCATCAGAACTTCATCGGTAGACCTCTCCTGTGCGCTAAGCAAGGTAAAGCGACCGCGGATGCGCTTGCCGATACGAATCGGGTTCAAAAACCTGACCCGATCCAGTCCATAAATAATCGATTGCCTTGAGCCCAGAATCTTCAGTGAACCCTGAGTAGCGAAGGTGGGTACCAATGCCATGGTCAACATGCCATGCGCAATGGTGCCGTCATAACAGGTTTCCCGTGCGGAGCGTTCCTTGTCAATATGAATGAACTGAAAGTCACCGGTTGCATCAGCGAAGCGGTTGACACGGTCCTGAGTGACCGGGAACCATTTGGTGACGCCAACTTCCTTGCCAATATATAGTTGGGCTGTTTCCAGGCTGACACGGAGCGGTAACGTCTTGTCATCCTGAGTCAGGCAGGTGGTTGTAACATAATTGCGCAATTGCGACTCCGGCGTAATGGTGGCCGAGTCGTTGAGGTGGTTTCGCAAATCCTGCAAAAAATCTTGTTGCGGCATAGTAATGTCTGATTCTTTTTTATTTGTTTTTTTGTCGAGGTTTTGTCTGTGCTGTTGTCTGAATGGTAGCGCGTGTACTTGCCAGACATTGTCTCCGCAGATGCAAGTCATGGCTCAGTGACAACTTGTCATATTCTGACAAAGCCGGGAAATTATGCGGCAGAAAGGCGGTGACTGCAATATCGGATCAAGACTTTCGATAGAGCGAATGTTCGTGCTCAAAAACGGGCATAACGGAGTGCGGGCAAACAACCGGGTCAGGAAATAAGTTGGCGGACGCCTTTTTTATGATCATCCGCCAACGGGGAGAAGGGGCTATCGACCGAGCGTATTAATGTAGCTGACCAGATCTTTCATGGCAGTCCGGTCAGGAATTCCCTGGGCCATCATTCGCATCTGATTGCCATAACGATCCTGCGTGTCGTAGCCGCGATAACCTTCTTTGAAATTGACCAATTGGTTCATCAGGTACCAATCGTTTTGCCCGGCCAGCGCCGGTGCGTTCATGGCTTCATTGCCTTGCCCATCAGTGCCGTGGCAGGCCGCGCAGGTTTGATAGAGTTGTTGCCCCCGGGCCGCGTCGCCGTCAGTGATGGTAATTTCGGCAGGCTTGTATTCCCATGTGCCTGCCCATTCAATAATATCGGTGATGCTTTCGTCGCTCAGAATTGCAGCCATGGGTTGCATTTCCTGACCAGGTATATCTTCAGGGTGTGTGCCACGCAATTCGTCACGGAACAATTCGAGTTGTCGCTTGAGGTACCAGGGTTCCATGCCCGCGAGCCTTGGCGCATCAATGCCCTGATTGCCCTGTCCGTCGGTGCCGTGACAGGTCAGACAGAATCGGTCGCTGACTTCTACGCCATCAACGGTAGCGGCTTGAGCACTCATGCTCAACGCGGTTCCCAGTGCCAGACTGAACCAGAATCCTGCTTTGTGCTTGTTCATAGTGTTTTATCTCTCGTTAAAAAAGGGACGGGGCGAGCCCCGTCCCTTTGATTGTCAACCTCCTAACGGGTGTTAGAAGTTTACCTGCACACGTGTGTACACAAAGCGACCATTCGGGCTGAAGGCGCCGCTGGTGATGTACTCATTGCTGGTAAAGCTAAAGAAGTCCTCAGGACGAACGCGTTCCGGCAAGGTGTTGAACACGTTGTCGGCACCCAGGATAAAGGTATAGCGATCGCCTAACATGTAAGCGATTTCCGTACCGAATATAGTCTTGGCACCAACCGTGTAGTCACGACTTGGGTCATCACTGCTAGGCACTGATCGGTAGTCACCGTAGTAGTTGGCCTGCAGTGTGAAGCGCCAGTCGCCAACGTTGTGGTTTGCACGGAAGTTGGCTCGGTCAGACGGGATACCGTCTTCCAGATCCGCGATATTGGCACGCGTCAGCAGGCCGGGCGTGAAGTCTTTCAGTTCCTGTGTGGTGTAGGCGTAGGAAGCAGAGAAATCGGTTGTGCCCATTTCCTGCCAGTCCATGGACCATGAACCGACAATTTCTATACCTTCGTTGGTGGTGCTCATGTCGTTGGTATAGTAGTTGAATGACACAATGCTGCGTGCGCCGGAGACACCGGAATCTTCCAGTTCCTGAGCGATGGCAGGTGTAATGTCAAACGTGGCCGAGTTCAGGATACGTTCGTCAATATCGATCTTGTAATAGTCGATGGACAGATCCAGGCCACCAATTTCAGCGGTCCAGCCAATGCTGAAGTTATCTGCTTCTTCCGGCCCCAGTTCCTCACCGCCAAAGCGCTGTGAAATCGGGTTGGTTGGAGGAATTTGACCCTGTGTAACCGGGATGGAATCCACTACACCGGTAGAGATGTTGGAAATGTTGGCCTGGCCTGGTGACGGTGCGCGGAAACCGGTACTTACCGTGCTACGCAGGTTCATGGTTTCCGTCAGGCGATAGCGGGCGCTCAACTTGCCATTGGTGGTGTCACCAAAGGTGTTGTAGAAGTCCTCGTAACGCAGTGCCGCACCCAGCAGCAGTCGCTCAGTAACGTCCACTTCCAGGTCGACGTAGAAGCCCCAGTTCTTGCGATCCCAGCTACCCTGTTGGTCAGGACCAAAACCCTGGAAACCGTCAGAACCGACGCCGAAACCCTGGTCAGCATATGGCCCGATGCGGTATGAGTCCTGGTCTTCAGAACGAACCTTGAAGATTTCACGGCGCCATTCAACACCGTATGCCACGTTCAGGTCTGAGTACATGCCCACGTCAAAGCCTTTAACCAGGTCGACGTTGAAGTTGTTCTCAATGGTGGTGTAGATGCCTGGCTTGAAATTGGATGGTGAATCCGGCCCCATCGACGGGTTGGTCGTACCGTTCAGGAAGTAGCTCATCTCGTTGAAGCCATTGCCGATGCTGACATCGTAGCTGGTACCATCGTCAAACTCGCCGCGGATACCGGTGACGTTGGACATGTCAACATTCTCACCACCGAAGTCGGGGGTGTAGCCGCCTGGATGGCGTTCTGCGAACGAGAAGCAGTTGGGGTCGGCGAGACTGGCGTCACGGGCTGCCAATGAGCTGGTAGTGCCGGTCACAGGGTTAACGCCGCGCGGAATAACCGGGCAGCCAAAGCCGTCATTGGGTGTCAGGTCAGCAAACAGCTGGTTGGCGCCGCTGGTGAAGACGCCACCCCGGTTTTCCGGGTTACGCCAGAAGAAGCCCAGTTCAACGTCTTTCTCCGAGTAACCGCTGAAGGTGTATACTTCCTGCTGATTGCCCAGGTCAACGCCGGCATTGACAAAGAAATTCATCATTTCTGTGTCTGGCAGACCCTGACGCATAACATTGACACGCACGGCGTTGTTGCCGGCATCAATGATCGCCTGGGCATCACCACGCTGAATGCCGCGATCGCTGCGGCGCTGATCGGTCTTGTCAAAACTGATGCTGGCAAAACCGTTATCACCCAGTGGGAAACCAACGTTACCGGCGAAGTAGTTCAACATGCCGTCATCGGTTTCTGACAGGCGGCCGTGCTTGGCTTCGAAGGTTCCGCCCTCTGAGTTTTCTTTCAGAATAAAGTTGATAACGCCGGCGATGGCATCAGAACCGTATTGCGCTGATGCGCCATCACGCAGGACTTCTACCTGGCGCAGGGCAATCGGCGGAATCTGGGCCACGTCCGGGAAGTGAGTACCCTGACGACCAAACTGGATGGCAGCAGAACGGTGACGACGCTTGCCATTGATCAGCACGAGTGTGTCGTCAGCAGGCAGGCCGCGCAATGTGGCAGGTCTGACCAGAGAGTTAGAGTCGTTGATGTCCTGTACGTCAACGTTGAATGTGGGGATCAGGTTACGTAACAGGTCGTTCATGTCCGACGTACCCTGGTCCTGGAAATCCTGAGCCGAGAATACATCGATTGGAGCAGCAGATTCGAGGGCAGTTCGTGGAGCACCCCGTGAACCGGTTACTACCACTTCTTCAAGTTCCGGTGCGGCTTCCTGGGCAAACGCGGCGGGAGCGCCAACGGCAGTCAGGGAACCAAGCAACACCAACGTAGAGGAGAGTGTGCAGAGTTTTAGAGACTTGTTCATTTAATTTTCCTTCTTATGTAGTAAGTGCGTCTTTTTCTTGAACCGATTAAGAGCCTGCCGATATAAAATTATTATTAGGTTACGCAATACGGCAGTCCGATTATGGTGATATATATTCGGCAAAGTCCTCCTAAAAACCTTCTTAATACCTCCTAAAACGCTCTCTAAGCCGGAGAGCACGGGGGTATGCACAATCCTTGAGCTAACTGCTTTGACAACTTGTCAATATATGGCCGCCAAAAACGGGTATTTAATATAAACACATATTGAGCGGAAAAAACATAAGGATATCGGTGTTTTAAGTTAATTATTGGTTAAGGCGGGTGGGTAAGCTGCTGCGTGGATGGTGGCGGGGTTTGGACGTTGACAATGGCCGGGCTTCTTTCAGTGAATTCGTGCTGCATCCAGCGTTGATGCCTGGGCCAGGCGCTGTGACAGGTAATGTTGATGCTCGCTCCACTCCTGTTCGCTCCACAGGTTGTTTTTTAACATCAGGCGCTGACTGTCATAGGCGTCCCTGGAGCGCCGGCTGAGGCTGACACCGGTCGTCGCTTCCATCGCTATGACTCCTTCCATCAAACGGCGCTGCCAGGCGAGACCGGCGCCCATTGCGTCCAGAAGGTCGAGGTATTCGGGCGAATACAGCACCTGCTCAGGAAAGTACTTCTCTGCCGCGTGGGTGACATTAAAAAGGCGGCGCAGATGAACAGGAGGCAGGTTTTGCCAGTAATGCACGCCGCGCTCAATGTCGCCGACCATAAACGCCAGCACACCATTATTGTAGTAAAAATCAGGGTCGTCTCGCAGGGCCGCAAAGTAAGCGGGCGTATCAGCCTTGATGTCACCAGCCAGGTAACTCATGACAACTTCCGAGTAGTGAGCCAGGATTCCTTCCAGATCGACCTCGCGTTGCTGGTTCAGATATATCTGTGCCTGTCGGAAGTCGCCCAGAACCGCCAGGTTGACCGCCACAGAGCCCAGGAATGCGACGTGGTAAGGGCGTTGCTGGAGCTGGTTTTTACGGGCCATCACAGAGTCAGCCGGTGTCAGCACATTGGTGCGATAGCTCCAGGCCTCATCCGGTGATATTTCAAATGGGCCGGCTTCAGATGCCTGTTCCAGGAAGCGTGCTGCTTCGTCGTACATGCGCGCCCCGATCAGCAGCAGTGCGTAATGGCTCAGGGCAAAATGAGGTGGTTCACCTGAAAGGATCTGTTCGCGCAGTTGCATTTCCTGCTGGATATAACTGGAACCTCGCATGCGTAACTTGATCGCATGGATGGAATCCAGAATATCGCTTTCCGGGTTAATCTGCGATATCTGCCGATGGGTGTCCAGCACCAGCTGGTACATTTTGTCTATTTTGTCGGCGCCGCTGTAGACAGCCAGGTTGTTAGCCGCTGTAGCAACACCGTGGTAGGCATTGAGAAAGTTCGGGTCGAGCTCGATGGCGGCCTGGTGGGACTCGATGGCGCGCTCCCAGTCCGCAGGACTGAACTGGTTATTGTAGAACTCCCCGCGCAGAAAATGTTCATAGGCCACTGCGTTGGTGGTGCCCCAGTCACGCATCTGGGTGCGTTCGTTTTCGTTAAGATAAACACGTAAGGCACTGGTAACGTTGGAAACAATCTGGTCCTGAACAGCAAAAATATCGTTCATGGGCAGGTCGAACTGGTCAGAATATTCGCGTAATCCGTCACTGACCCGAACCAGCTGCACGATCACCCGCAATCGTCCGTCCGACGTCATGACGCTGCCCTGCAGAACGTGATCTGCCTGTTGCAGGTAGTTGTCGCCATATTGCCTGACAGCGGACAGCGTTTCCGGGTTGCGGGCAGGGGACAACACCTGCAGATGCCCCAGTTTAGACAGTCCGTGGATCAATGATTCGCGCAGGCCCTCGGCAAGTATCTGATTGTCATCACTGAAGTCGCGCGAGGCAAACGGCAACACCGCCAACTGGACAACACTGGTGGCTTCGGGCGTGGATTCCGGGCTGCGAATAAACAAAGGGGCGCTGATGACCAGGGCGCTGAGCATGGCCGCTACCGCCAGTTTGCGCCAGAACGTCTGGCGCGAGGTTGCTCTGGTTGTCGCTACAGTGTGCTCTTCGCCGTCACCATGGGGGGTTTGTTGCTCAGGCGCGAGAGGATTGTTTCCTGCTGCGGTCCGCTCGCTTTGTGATTGATCAGGATCCGTGCGATGTTCTGTTGCAGGTTTGTCCGCGGGCACGGCATGCTGTTGGGGTTCGCTTGCAATGTGTGCAATCAGTTTGTAGCCGCGTTTGGGGATGGTTTTGATATAGCGCGGATTATGGGCATCGTCCTGTAGCGCACTGCGTAACTCGGCGATGGCTTTGTGAACGGCGTGGTCTGTGGCAATCGGTGAGCGCCAGATTGTTTCCAGAAATTCGCCTGGGCTGACGACGTTGCCGTCGCGCTCGATAAGCAGCTTGAGAACATCCATGCTTCGCGGCGTGACTTTTGTTTCAACGTTGGTCCCAACGTCGGTCTCATTGCCGGTCCCAGCGCCATTTTTTTTGACCGTACAGGCTCCGGGCGACACTTGCCAGTCACCTATTTGCAGAGTTTGCTGCAGGTTTTTAGTGTTGTATGCGTTAGATGTTGTTTTATCGGCCATGGGCATGCTTTCTTTTTGTATCAGTATGCAAACAAATACTACGTCAAAGGTCAAGATTTTACGTCACTGATTTGACTACTGCTTCATCCAGTTAGAGCACACCAGTCGCTCGCTTTCTCGAATTGCCGTCCTCTCTCGCTTATCAGGAGCGGTCTGCGTTCTGTCAGCAATCTGGGGCTTGCAGGAAACCCGGTGTGAACGCAATGTTGATGCAAGTTAGGGGCCAGTACTTCCGCTCCGATTTGCTGGTTGTGGGCGGGCAGTTTGATGAGTGGCAGCATCATAATGGTGCCCGGTATGTTCTGTCGCACCAGAATGGCGCTGTTGTCACGGTGGTTTTGGCTGTTTTAGTAGGTTTTGGGAATCTTTCGGGCAGGACTTTGTTCCTATAGTTAGGTAATAATGTAAAAGTACCAGCAGTCCGGGGCAGTCGCCGACATTGACGGCAGCCCCGATTTACAAGAATTACAGAGCGCAGAGGATTACATCCGTGTCAAAACCCGTTTCCCGTCGAGAATTTTTGAACCTGATCGCCGCCACTGGCGGCGTCGCTACCGTGCTGGGCATCGGTGGTGCGCTGGGGCTTATCCCGGCCAGTACTTCCGCCAGCGTACCCAATTTGATGGCACTTAATGGCCAGCGTAAGCGCGTGGTGATTCTGGGTGGCGGTATATCGGGTCTGACCACGGCCTACGAACTTGGCAAAGCGGGATATGACTGCACAGTGTTGGAGGCATCTCACCGCTGCGGTGGCCGCATCATGACAGTACGTCATGGAGACCTGATTGACGAGATTGGCAATCCCCAGATATGCAAATTTGATGACGAACCGCATCTTTACTTCAACTGCGGCGCCGCTCGCATTCCCAGTACCCATGCCAATGTTCTTGCCTATTGCAAAGAGCTGGACGTGGATCTGGAAATGTTCATCAACGAGAACAAGCAGGCCCTGGTGCATGATCCAGACCTGAATGGCGGCAAGCCCATGCGCAACATTGACATCAGCACCAACCTGAAAGGGTTTATGGCCGAGCTGATGTGGAAGGGTTACAACAATGCCGAGCTGGATCAGCCATTCACCGATGATGAAGCACAAAAGATAATGGCGCTGATTCGTCAGTTCGGCGACCTAGATGCCAACGGCGAATATCACGGCAGCGGTCGGGCCGGTTATGTCTCCGGCGGATATATTGATGAGGGCGTTCACCACGAAATGATCGCTGTGCGCGACATTCTCAAGGGCAATGTTGGTTTGCTACGCCAGACCCTGCTTGAAAATGAAGGTGAAACAGCGCCCATGTTGATGCAGCCGGTGCATGGCATGGACAACATCATCAAAGGTTTTACCCGTCAACTTGAAGACAAGATCGAATATCACGCGATGGTCATGGGTGTCTACGACCGTGGTGATAAGGTGGAAATCGTCTACGATCAGGATGGTGAACGCCACCAGATCGAGGCCGACTATGTATTCAACTGCATTCCTTCACACCTGATGGTGGGTATCGACAATAACCTGCCCGAATCGTACATCACCGCCATGCGCCAGATTGGGCGTGGTGAAGCCTATAAAGGCGCTTTCCAGATGAAAGAACGATTCTGGGAGAAGGAAAGCATTTACGGTGGCATAACCTGGACCAACCAGCCCATCAGGCAGCTATGGTACCCCTTCCACGGTTTGATGAAACAGAAGGGGGTCATGCTGGCTGCTTATGATTACGGCGGTGGCTCGGAATTCATGCGAATGACTCATGACGAGCGAATCGAAGCCATGTTGGAACAGGGCGAAAAGGTGCATCCGCAATATCGCGAGATGGCGGAACACGGTATTACCATCGCCTGGCATCGCATGAATCACATGCTGGGCTGTTCAGCCCGCTGGGGCCAGATGACGCCGGAAAAAACCGACTCTTACCGTATGTTGCAACGACCCGCCGGTCGCCATTACTTCATCGGTGATCAGGTCAGTATTCATGCAGCCTGGATGGAAAGTGCCATACAGTCAGCGCACTGGGCAATGGCACACCTGGATGAGCGTGTTCGGGCCGAAGCCGGCGCCTGATCCATCGCGGGAAAGAACCGGTCGGGGTATTGATTATCATCAAGCCCCGACATTCGCGCTGACGGGGCTGCCGCATCGGCGCGTGGGGACTGCCAATGCGGCCGTTCCCTCATATCCTTCGTAATGCCTTTCTGGCAAGTTGAATGCATTCACTATCTGTTGAACTGCGGCACAAGCTGGTTTAGTCTTCCTGTTTCGCCGAACAACCGTGTCAGGAGCAAAAATAAATGACAATGCAACAGACTCCACTCTTAATGCACCGGCTGATGGATCGGGGCGCCATGCTGCAGCCCGATGTTGAGGTCATGACGGCTACCGCTGATGGCGCCCGCAGCCAGACCATGCTGGAAACCCGTAACCGTGCCCACCAGCTGGCTCATGCATTAAACGATGCCGGCATCGAGATCGGTGATCGTGTCGCCACGTTCATGTGGAACGGGGCCCGTCACCTGGAGGCCTACCATGCTGTTGCCTGCATGGGTGCAGTGATTCATACCCTCAATATCCGCCTGTCTCCGGTTGACCTCGAATACATCATCAACCACGCTCAGGACAAGATCATTATCGTCGATGCCGACGTTCTGCCTGCGCTGGAGAAGCTGGCTGGAAAGATGCCGAGTGTCGAGAAAATCGTGGTAGCGGCAGAACCTGGCTTTGAAAACTGGGAAACCAGTCTGCCCAATGCCATCGATTACGAGGATTTCATCAAAGGCAAGCCTACTAAATACCAGTGGCCGGAGATTGATGAAAATTCTGCCATGGGTCTGTGTTATACCAGCGGTACCACAGGTAAGCCGAAGGGGGTCATGTACACCCATCGCGCCAACTACCTGCACACTATTGCCATCGCAATGACCGACGTCATGGGGTTATCTGCTACCGACACCCTGTTGGGTATTGTGCCGATGTTTCACGCTAACGCCTGGGGCCTGCCCTGGGTCGCCTGCATGCTGGGCATGAAACAGGTTTATCCGCACCGCTTCATGGTGCCCGATCACCTGGCTCGCATGATCACCGATTACGATGTCACCATTTCCGCCGGCGTCCCTACAATCTGGCAAGGTGTCAAAGGTCTGATCGAAGCCAATCCTGATAAATACAAATTCAGTGCCCTGACACGACTGACCTGTGGCGGGTCCGCGCCACCACCGTCATTGATTGAATGGTTCTGGGATGCACTGGGCGTAGAAATGGTGCAGGGCTGGGGTATGACTGAAACCAGTCCGTTGGCGACTATCAGCCGTCGCACCAGCAAACGCAAACATCTTGAAATGGGAGATGCTGACCGGGCCGCCAATCAGGCCAAGGCCGGTCTGCCAATACCCGGTCTGGAAATCGAGATTTTTGATGATGAATGGAACACGCTGCCTCACGATGGCAAGGCATTCGGTGAACTGCTGATTCGTGGCCCCTGGATTTGCTCGGAGTACTTTAATAATCCGCAGCCTGACAAGTTTCATGATGGCTGGTTGATCACCGGTGACGTCGCCAAAATTGATCCGGAAGGTTATATTATTATTACTGACCGTTCCAAAGATCTGATTAAATCTGGCGGTGAGTGGATTTCATCGGTCGATCTTGAGAACCATATCGCCGGCATGGCAGCAGTGGGACAGGCCTGTGTAGTGGCACACCCGCATCCACGCTGGGATGAACGCCCGGTGGCGTTGATCATCAAAAAGGCGGATGTCGAATTGACACCAGAGCAGGTGATCGCACATTGCGAGAGCAAGTTTGCCAAGTGGCAGCTACCTGATGATGTTCTGTTTGTAGATTCGATTCCGCTGACGGCAACCGGCAAAATGGACAAGAAAGTTGTCCGCGCCCAGCTCGAAGCAGACGGCTATAAACTGCCCGACCAACGGTAGTGCAACTCTCAGGTCAGGCGCCGATACGGGGACTGCAGGTTTTTGCTCCTGCAAAACCTGCAGTCCCGACAGGCGATCCCGATACTGAATACTGTCTACCTATATCTTTTCTGCAAAAGCTTCTATCTCGGCACTGTCCCTCTTTGGCTTGAGCGTTAACCGGCATACGGCTGGAACGACGAGGAGGGTCTGCACCGTCGACGCCAACAAACCGGAAATGATCGCCCAGGCCATCGGCGGCCACAACGTGGAAGCCGACAGCGCCAGGGGTAACAATCCCGCTACCGTCGTAGCTGTGGTCAGCAGAATGGGCCGCGTGCGTCGAGTGACAGCGTCACTGACGGCATCATTGATGTTGGCACCCTCTTTCAGGCGCTGATCAATACGGTCAATCAGAACGATGGCATTGTTGACGACTATCCCTACCAGCGCAATGATGCCCAGTAAGGGTTGAAAGCCAAAAGGTGAACCTGTCAGAACCAGACCCGGAAAAATGCCCGCGGCGGCCAGTGGCACGGTCAGCAGGATAATGCCAACCCGGGTAAACGAATTGAACTGAAGAATCAGGAAAAACAGCAATAGCAGTATGCCAATGGGCGCCGTCGACAGAATTGCCTGATTGGCTTCCCCGGACCCTTCCAGGTCACCTCCCAATTCCATGCGCGTGCCAACCGGCAAAGGCTCTTCTTGCAGGCGTTCATTCAGCACTTCCAGAATCTGACTGAAATTGTAGCCATTTGCCAGACCGGCAGTAATTGTATAGACACGAACGCCATTGCGATGTTGTATGCCGGCTTCCTGCCAGTCCGCCTCAAATCGGGCCACCAGACTCACCGGAATCGCCTCACCGTTATTGTTGTAAACATAGCTGGATAACAGTTTCGATACGTCGGTTGAGAGGCCCTCGGGTGAGCGCAATACGATCGGTATGGGGTCCAGTTCCTGTCGATACTGCTCTGCTGTAAAACCAAAACTGCGGGCAAAAAGTGTTTGTGCCACATCGGCCCGACTGACGCCGTGGCGCTGCGCACTGGCATCATCAATCATCGCGCGCAGCACCGGCGTACCCAGGTCAATGTCGTGTCTGACATCAACTGCGCCAGGTATCGTTTTTAGTAGCCGGAAGATGTGCTCCGCTGCGGCAAGTCTGGTGTTGTTGTTGGCGTGATAGAGCCGCACTTCCACCGGAGCGACTCTCGGTGGCCCCTGAGCCAGGGTGCTGGCGACAATGGATATCTCCGGCAGCGACGTTGCCGCGTGTTCACGCGCCCAGTCTATCAGACCACTGGTGTCACCCAGACTTTGCATGTTTACCACCAGTCGCGCCCGGTTCGGTGCCCGTGTTGCGTTGGGCAGGTTGTAGTAGAAACCGGGTCCGGTAAAGCCGACAAAACGATGCACCGACACCACGTTTGCCTGTTGTCGAGTCAGGCGCTCAAAGTCAGCGGATATCTCATCAGTGTGCGCCTGGTCGGATCCTTCGGGCAGGAATACTTCAATGACGACCTGAGGACGATCGGCATTGGGGAAGAACTGGAAGTTGAGAAAGTTGCTCAGCATGAAGCTGCCAACGACCAGTGTCAGCCCACCGATAATGATCAGTCGCGGCCAGGTTTCGCTGAGGAGCGCCATTCTTGAGCCCAATGTGTCAAACCAGGCACTTCGGCGTGCCTGCTGCGGTGGCAGAAACCATGCTGCCAGCAACGGCGCTACGCTGATCGCCAATAGATAACTGATGCTGAGCGTCAGCATGATCATGACCGGAATGCCCCGGGTAAAATCAGCCGTGCCACCACTGGACAAAAGCAGCGGTGTGAAAGCGGCGAGGGTGGTACCGGTCGAGGCACCCAGAGGTCCTGCCAGCTCTTTGACCGCCAACAACATGGATTGTTGGCGACTCTTGCCGTCACTCAAGTGGTTCTGAATGTTCTCGATCATGACAATGGCGTTGTCTATCAATATGCCGAGTGAAATAACCAGTCCGATCACGGCAATCTGGTGTAGCACACCGCCGCCCAGGTCATAAACACCCAGACTGATTAAGGTCACCAGTGGCAGCATCGCCGCTACCAGAATGCCCATGCGCCAGCCCATGCCAATAAACACCACCAGAGTAATGATGAGCATACTTAACAACAGGCTGCCTTGCAGATCACTCAGGCGTGATTCAACCTGGTCTGGCTGGAAAAACAGCTCTGCTATTTCCAGTGGCGCAAAGTCCGGCGCTATTTCCTGTACACGTTGCCTCAGCGTTTCACCAAACCCGATGGCATCAACCTGATTGTCCTGAATATAAACATTAACGGTGACCACCCGTTCACCGTTCATCCACGTGGCCGGCGGCGCCGGCTCAATCGGCGTTCGCTGAATGTCAGCAATGCTCGCCAGTGGAACTGAACTCGCGTCCGGTAGTGCAATCTGTGTGCTACGCAGAGCGGCCAGGTCTTCGAATTCGCTGTTGGAAAGCAGGCTGATGCGTTTGTTGTTTACAACAATGAAGCCGCCGGGAGAAACCTGATTACGCTGGCCGATGACATTGGCAATATACGCCGGGCTGATACCCAGACGGTTGAGTTCTGCATCCTGAATGGCGATGGTAATCTGTTCTTCGACATCGCCTTCAATTTCGATACGCGACAGACCGGGCAGGTCGGTCAATTGCCGTTTTAGCCGCTCGGCTGCCAGTGACAGTGCCACCACTGATGGGTCGCCTGCCAGCGCCAGTACCACGGCCGGATTCGAGGTCACACGGTCATCAAGTTCCATCTGCCTGACGCCTGCAGGAAACTCAAGTCGGGCCCGGTCCATGGCTTGACGCACCCGCTCCCAGGCGGGGTCGGTGTCATAGAGATTATCCTGAAGGACAATATTCAGCAGTGCGACGCCGCTGCGAGCAATAGCTGAGTATTCCAGTACCTCTTCAACCTGAGAAATCTCATCCTGCAAGGGTTCAAGAATCAGGCGCTCAAGGGCGTCCGCGGTGGCACCGGGATATAACACTGTAATCAGGCCGTTGCGGGCCGGAAACACTGGGTCCTCCTGACGCGCCATGTTGCCGAATGAAGCAAGGCCTGCCAGCGTCAGCATGATGACTACCATCAGGATCAGTCGCGGCTTTAATAACATATCAGTGATCATGGCAATACCCTGACTGTGTCACCGTCGGCAAGACGGGTCAGGCCAGCGTACACGACGGCATCCGCTGGCTTCAGGCCATCCCCTTCGAGTACAGCATGTTCGCCCAGCAGTTCGCTTATCTGTACAGCGACCCGACTCACTGTCCCCAGGTTCTGGTCATGACCCGAACTGAAGCGGAATACAGTCAGTCCGCCGGCGGAGCGCATCACTGCGCTGACGGGTATGACCAGAGCCGCTTCGCTGCGCCGGGGGATACCAACCTCATAGGCTTCACCCGCATGGATACCGTTGCCGTCAAGGCTGACGACCAGGGGGAACAATGTGTTGCTGCCCGAACTGGAGGTGCCAATTTCCAACACGTTACCACTGCCTTTAATGCCGGTCAGGCTGGACCAGACGGGCAGTGCCTGATCTGGCTTGATTTCGCGCAGCAGGTAAGCCGGAACCCGGATTTCGATTTCCATTCTATCTCGGGCTGCCATGCGAATAACGGGCTGGCCGGCCTGGGCGAATTCTCCCGGTTGCAGCAGGACAGCCTCAACACTACCGGCAAAGGGAGCTCTCAGCGTGTTTTCTGCCAACAGGCGCTGGGCCTGCTGAAGCGATGCTTCGGCATTACTGACCGCGGCCTGCAGGCTGTCGACCCTGGCACGTTGCTGTTCCAGGTCAGACAAAGGCGATACGCCTCGTTCATGTAGCTGCTCAATGCGCACCTGATCGCGTCTGGCCTGGGCAATGTCTGTGAGCAGTTGCTCGAGTCGCGACTGCGCAGCATCGCGTGACGGTTCGAGCTGCGGGTTATACAGTTGCGCAAGGATCTGTCCCTGTTTCACTGATTCGCCAATATCAGCAGCACGCGTCTGAAGCGTGCCGCCAACCTGAAATGTCAATGTTGCGCGCTGGCGAGCCCGGCTGATGCCAGCAAAACGCAGACTGTCGTCGACGCTACGCTGGCTGACCCGGGCAATACGCACCGGCACAGCAGGCGTATTGTTGCTGACAGCGGTTCCTTGTTCCGCTTCAGTATCGCCACTTTCTTCGCCACAGGCAGGCAGCGCTGTGATCATGACAAACAATAATAACGGGAGTACTGCTGATGGCAGGCGAGGTAGGACAGGCAGCGTAAATCTCCGTGCATACTAATTTGTTGACATAATGTCATTAATTGACAAAATGTCAATAATGTTTAAGACTGAATCTGTCTTCAGCAACCAACACTGGCATTAGCTGTCACTATGCTGGAGAATTCACTGATGCATGAATCGAGACCGAGGCTTCCAAGGGAATGACAGTACGCAGACGACGGGCAAAGGAAAAACAGGAACGGCATGATGAAATACTCGATGCTGCGGAATTGACCTTTTTTGACAAAGGTTATGAACAAACCTCAATGGATGATATCGCCAGGGCCGCGCAACTCAGCCGTGCCTTGTTATACGTCTATTTCAAGGACAAAGCCGCAATCATGCGCGGTGTCATGTTGCGGGCAGCACAGTCCCTGCAACGTCGCTTTGAGGCAGCCCTGGAAGCTGGAAAGACAGGCGTTGCGCAAATAGAGGGCATCGGTCACGCCTACCACGCGTTTTCGGTCGACGAAGCGAATTACTTTGATGTTCTGACGAGTATGGCAACCTTTCCGGGCCCTGATGAAAGCGATAGCCAGTTGCTGGCATTGGACCACTGCCGGGAATGTGTCAATGACCTCATGGTAAAGGCGTTACGCAACGGCCTGAGTGACGGCAGTCTGAGCGAAACATACATTAAAGACCCGTTGCAGACTGCGTTCTATCTGCAGGGTGCCTTGCATGGTGTGATCATGCAGACCCGTAGCGCCAAATCGTCACAAACAGACTATCCGCAGGGTGGCGAACTGATTAAATACACCATCTCGATGCTGACCAATTCCATTGAACCCTGAATTTGGGCTTGCGAGTGAGCGGCCAAACTGACGATTAACAGGTTATTGTTTATGACTTCCTTGATACTGAGTCGGCGAGATATCGATTTCATGTTGTACGAGTGGCTCAATGCCGAGTCTCTTGTGGCTTTGCCGCGCTACGCCGATCACTCGCGTGAGACATTTGATGCTGTGCTCGATCTGAGCGCAGAGATTGCCACTGAGCATTTTGCCAGCCACAACAAGAAGAATGATGCCAACGAACCCTGGTTTGATGGGGATGTTGTGCATATGATCCCGGAAGTGAAAGCGGCACTGGATATTTTTGCTGAAGCCGGACTGATTGCTGCTGGGCAGGATTATGACCTTGGCGGCATGCAACTGCCAACACTGGTGGAAAAAGCCTGTTTTGCCTGGTTTCTGGCTGCGAATGTCGGCACAGCCGCATACCCCTTCCTTACTATTGGTAACGCCAACCTGCTGTTGACTTATGGCACCTGGGAACAGAAGCAGACCTGGGTTAAACCGATGATGGACGGTCGTTTCTTTGGCACCATGTGCCTGTCCGAGCCACAGGCGGGCTCGTCACTGGCGGATATCCGGACACGGGCGGAGCCAGACAATGATGGTCGTTATCGTGTGTTTGGCAACAAGATGTGGATTTCCGGCGGCGAGCACAGTCTGTCAGAAAACATTGTGCACCTGGTACTGGCGCGCTTGCCGGATGCGCCGCCCGGGGTCAAAGGTATTTCCCTTTTTATCGTCCCTCGTCATCTGATTGAAGCTGATGGCACTGTCGGGGAACATAATGACGTCGTGCTGGCGGGGCTCAATCACAAGATGGGTTACCGTGGCACCACCAATACCTTATTGAATTTTGGTGAAGGCAAATTTACCCCCGAAGGTAAATCCGGCGCTGTTGCCTATCTGGTCGGGGAGGCGAACAAAGGCCTGTCGTATATGTTTCACATGATGAACGAGGCACGCATCGGCGTAGGCCTCGGTGCCGCCGCACTGGGGTATACCGGTTATCTGCACGCGCTTGAATACGCCCGAGAGCGTAAACAGGGGCGCACACCCGGGGCCAAGGATCCGTCGCAGCCACCCGTCGCAATCATCGAGCACACCGATGTCAAACGCATGCTGCTGGCACAAAAAGCGTATGTTGAAGGTGGTCTTGGGCTCAATCTGTATTGCGCGCGATTAATCGATGAAGAGCGCACCAGCCAGGGTGACGATAAAGCACGCGCAACGCTGTTGCTGGACATGCTGACACCGGTGGCGAAGAGCTGGCCGTCACAATGGTGCCTGGAGGCCAACAATCTGGCCATTCAGGTTCACGGAGGATACGGTTATACCCGTGACTATAATGTTGAGCAGTTCTATCGAGATAATCGATTGAACCCGATTCACGAGGGTACACATGGTATTCAGGCCCTCGATTTGCTCGGCCGCAAAGTTGTCATGCAGGAGGGGCTGGGCCTGGACCTGCTGCTTGACCTGATTCAGGCAACAACCGCACAGGCATCGGAGTTGGCTGAGTTGGCGGAGTCTGGCGCTCAGCTTGATGCCGTGGTCTATCGCCTGGCAGATGTGACCCGCAAGCTGCACGCGTGCGGACAGCCGGCACTGACAATGGCAAATGCGGCCGTCTATCTGGAAGCGTTTGGCCACACTGTCGTGGCCTGGATATGGCTTGAACAGATGTTGGCTGCGGCCGGCAAGTCAGGCGATTTTTATGCTGGCAAACTTCAGGCGGGTCGTTGGTATTTTGCCTGGGAGCTACCCAGAACCGAACAGTGGCTTAACCTGCTCTCGAGCCTGGACGATACTTGCCTGACAATGCGTGACAACTGGTTCTAACCGAGCCCACGAGTTGTAACAACCTGTTACCGTCAGTCAGTGGGGACATTGACTGATGGCTGCCGTGTCGCGCTTACAGAAATTTTCAGAATACCGCAGAAAACACGTCTTTCATCGACAGTCAGTCCTCCTGTAAACCTACTTTTTTCCTACCCGAATAGTTACAAAGATGTGACTTATCATAATAGTTTGTCGTTTTCACAACGGCGTCAATCCCGGCTGGCAGTACACTCCGCCGCATATGCCCATGTTTTGCCGAAAAAGGCGAAGCCGTGACATATAAGGTCTAAAAAAAATAACAGGAGAGAAACTGCCAATGTCTGTCAATAAATCAAAACACTACCTCAGGCACATGATCCACGCCTGTGTGAGCGGTTCGCTGCTAGTGCCTATGGCCGCTTTCGCACAGCAGGATGACACCCCTGCCGTGGAAGAGGTTGTTGTTACCGGTTCCTTTATCCGGAACAGCGCCTTCGCCCAGAACAACCCGGTTGATACCGTAACCCAGAGCGATATCCTGGAGTCCGGCGCCGCCAGTATGGGTAACTATATCCGCGACCTGCCTTACACACAGAATACCAATACGGTTGCCAATGTTAACGCTGGCAACAGCGGTGCCCAATCCAGTATAGGCACCACCTTCAACCTGCGTGGGCTGGGTGAGAACAGCACCCTGACGCTGATGGATGGTACGCGCTCGGTTGATGCCGGTATCAATACCTTGCTACCGGAAATTGCCATTGACCGCCTGGAAGTGGTGCTGGATGGCGGTTCGGCTCTGTATGGCTCGGACGCGGTCGCCGGTGTCGTCAACCTGATACCCGTGAAAGATTTTGATGGTTTCAGGGTGCGTCTGTATCACCAGTTTGATGAGCCTCAGGACTTCGAAGACAACAAGATTGGCGTCATGTTTGGTCGCAACTTCAGCAACGGCATCAACTATGTTTTTGCTGCGGACTATGCCCGCACGACACCGCTGATGATGTACGAGCGTCCACGTACGTTGCGCGCAGCCTACGGCTGGGCAAACTCAGGAAATCCGGGGATCTGGCGTGAACTGGATGGTGCCACCGCAAACCCGGGTAAGGTTCATGGTGGCGACCTGGTTGGCGGTAATCTGGTCGATCCAAGTTGTGGCACCTTTAATGAAGTGACAGACTTTGGTGCCGCGAATAATAACCCGTCGGGCATTCCCCGCCCGGGCAATAACTGCTTTTTTAACTACAATGCACAGTGGCCACTGGCTGAGGGCAGAACCGAGTACAACATTTTCCAGAACATGACCTTTGATGTCAGTGATCGCGTGCAGCTGGAAGCTCAGATGTCCCTGGCCAACCGGGAAAGCGAAAACCACAATACCCTGTCGTACCAGCTTAATGCCAATAACCGGGAGGGTCTGGTGGTGCCGGAATCGCATCCTGCCAACCCGTTCGGTATGGATGTCGGTCCCTGGACCTGGCGTCCGTTTGCCGCAGCAGGTACGTTGCCAAGCTATACTGACCTGAAAACGGGTGCACGCAAGCAGACCTATGACGATACCATTCAGCGCTACAAAGTGGGTGCCCGCTTTGACCTGACCAACTCCTGGACTGCGAATTCGTCGTACTCCTGGCAGCGCACGCACCGCGACTACACTGCACGTATGATCAATATGCCGAATATCGCAGCGGCCTTGATCGGGCAGGGCGGTCCTAATGGTAATGAGTGGTTCAACCCCTTTGGTTCTGCCGATGTGCGTTCGCCGTTTTATGATGCTGCCACAACGGCCAACAGCCAGGCGTTGATCGACTGGATCGCTCCTACCGTACCTTTCCGCACATCACAGCGCGAGCTGACGGTGTTTGAAGTCAACGCGACCGGTGACCTTTACGAACTGCCTGCCGGTATGGCGCAGATGGCGATTGGTTATCAGATGCGTGACATAGATGAGTGGGATTACGCTAACCCCTTGTCTGCAGCGGGTCTGGACTACAACACCAGTATCATTGATACACCACCGACAAGCCGCAACTACGGTAGCCGTGTGCAGGCAGCGTATCTGGAGTTTGAAGTGCCATTGCTGGATACTCTGGATGCCCAGATAGCCGTCCGGCATGAAAATTTCACCACTTATGACCTGCAAACGACAACACCCAAGATTGCGCTGCGCTGGGAAGCACTGCCTGAATTGGCAATTCGTGCCTCGGTTGGTGAAAGTTTTCTGGCTCCAACGCCGGCAGATGCCCGCCCATTCGATCCCAACGAAAATTGTGGTGAGATCTTCTTTGGTAGCGACCCGATCACAGGCGGGGTACTTAACGGTGGTGCGACCTGTTCCTCGGGTAACCCCAAACTGTCTCCGGAAACGTCTGACATCTGGAACGTTGGCTTCACCTGGGAGCCGCTGGACGACCTGACCCTGAGCATGGATTATCAATCGATTGAGTACACCGACCGTATCCGTACGCTGGGTACGCTGGACATTGTTGCCATTGAGTTCGAAGAAATGCTGGCCGCAATTGGTTCAACACCGGCGGCCTACGATCCGACACCAGGTTCTGCAACCCGACAAGCTGCCAACGCATGGGTCGCAGCGGGCGGGCTCTCCAATGTGACACGTGACAGCAGTGACAATCAGCGCGTATCCCGGGTTGTCAGTCAGGCACAGAACGTGTCTACCGTTTGGGTAGACCTGTTTGATGCGCGTGCCACCTACACCATGGACACCAATAACTGGGGTTCGTTTACGACATCACTGAATGCTACCTACAATACCAAGTACGAGTATGCAGATGGCGGTGAAGTGGTTGACGCACTGGGCAAGCAGAACGGTCGCACCGGTATCGTTGCGCCTGTTCCCAAGATCAAGGGTCAGGCTCGCCTGAGCTGGATTCGCGACAAGCACAGCGCTTCGGCGAGCTGGAACTATCAGCATCATGTTGAGTTCGATGATAACGTCAACAACGCGCTGACCGGAACGCCACCGCCTGAAGATGGCCGAATCCGTTCGCAGGGTATTGTTAATGCACAGTACACTTATCTGATGGACCAGTACTTCGACAGCGAGATCACGTTGAGTGCCGGGATAAGCAATGTGTTTGACGAACTGCCACAGCGACTGCCTATTCTTGGTGGTTTTGAAAGCCGTCTGCACAGCCCGTGGGGCCGTCAGTTCTGGCTGTCAGTTGACTGGCGTCCAGGCTTCTAAGCCTGCGTCATAATAAATGGCATGAAAAAAGGGCTGTCACCCAGGTGACAGCCCTTTTTTTTGAATTCGCGTTAGCTTAGCAGCGCGGCGATTTCAAACGTTGCAGTCTTACAGACCAATAACGTTTTCCGCCTGAAGGCCTTTAGCGCCTTTAGTCACGGTAAATTCAACGCGCTGGCCTTCTGCCAGAGTTTTGAATCCTGCAGATTTGATTGCGCTGTAATGTACGAATACATCGGCGCCGCCGTCTTGCTGGATGAAGCCGAAGCCTTTGGATTCGTTGAAGAATTTAACCTGACCTGTCACTGTAGACATAGAATATTCCTTGAAATTACTAAAATTAAATATGCACCGTATGCGGGAGCGGGCTGTTTGAACCAGAATTTCTGGTGCAACAGTGCCACATACCAACATTCGGTAAGCAGAAAAATACGATTACAAATACATTTACACGACGAGGGTCTACTTGCGGCACTTCGTATTGCAGATATAAATATAGCCGGTATTCTGGCTTGCCGCGCAGTCTACAGTAACCGTGGGCCAAGTCAACGGCTATTTGCCAGAGCATCATCAGGCGGACTATAAGTTATCGCCTGGCCAGGCGCTGCAGTAAGCGGGTCGGCGCTTGATTGCGTCCGAGCAGGCGAGCGCTTTTTGGTGGCTCTGGTAGCTATTACATTATCATTGGGGCTGAGTTATCATTCCGGACAAATCTAATAATCACAAGGGAGTAATTCGATGCATTTCAAATCATTGCGATCAACGCTGGTGCTCGCTGCGGCCCTGACAGGTCTGGTGGCGCAGACTTCGGCACAGGATCTGTCCTACGATTCGCCAGAGGCGGTGGGTATGTCCTCGGAGCGGCTGGAGCGAATTGGCCCGGTTTTGCAGCGCTACGTTGACGAAGGTCAGCTCGTCGGTGTGGTGAGTATGCTGGCACGTCGCGGTGAAGTTGTGCATTTTGAAGAATTTGGCAACCTGAACAAGAATACCGGTCAGGCTCTGGAGAAAGACAGCCTGTTTCGTATTTACTCCATGACAAAACCCATCACTACACTTGCCGTCATGATGATGTACGAAGAGGGCAAGCTGCAGCTTACCGATCCGGTCGAGCGCTACCTGCCAGCCTTCGCCAATGCCCGTGTTGCCGGCCCAGGAGGTTCTCTGGTAGCGCCGGACCGACCCATGACCGTTCAGATGTTGATGACACACAGTTCGGGTCTGACTTACGGTGTGTTTGGCGACACCATGGTCGACCGTCAATACCGCGATGGTAATGTCATGGTCAGCCCTGACCTTGATACCTTTATTGAACGACTTGGGCAAATACCTTTGCAGTATCAGCCTGGCACACGCTTTCATTACAGCGTTTCAACCGACGTGCTGGGTGCGCTGGTAGAAGCAGTGTCCGGACAGTCTCTGGGTGAATTCTTCCAGCAGCGCATATTTGGCCCGCTGGAAATGGATGATACATTTTTTCAGGTACCCGCGGACAAGCTCAACCGCTTTGGCACCAACCATACCTACAACCCGCAATCCGACACGCTGGAAGTCAGCGATAACCCCAATGCCAGCAACTTCGTTAATCGTCAGACATTTGAGTCTGGTGGCGGCGGTTTGCTGTCAACGGCTGAAGACTACATGAAGTTCAGTCAAATGGTGCTCAATGGCGGCGAGCTTGACGGCGTCCGTATTATTGGCAAGAAGACACTTGAATATATGACACAGAATCATTTGCCGGGAATCTTTGGTGACAATGGCCAGCATTCGCCCGATACTTTGCCAGGTTTTGTAGACGGCACCGGCTTTGGTCTGGGTTTTGCGGTAATTGAAGATCCGGCGGCGGCAGGAGGTGTCGGTTCGGAAGGTGAGTATTATTGGGGCGGCGCTGCCGGCACCATATTCTGGATTGATCCGGTTGAAGAATTGATAGGTGTGGTAATGATTCAACACATGAATGTTCAGGTGCCGTTGCGTGCCACATTCAAAGCGCTGGCCTATGGCGCCATCGTCGACTGACAGGTCGCTGGGTTTTGTAAAGAGCCAGCTAATAATAGAAATGGGGAGAGAAGGAAACAGTCATGCGTTTGCATCAGGCAGGTGACCGTGTCGTTATCAGTGGCGTTGGCCTCTGGACACCGGATCACGTCGTAACGAATACAGAACTGGTGCAGGCGCTAAACGCTTATGCCGACAAATATAATCTGACGCATCAGGCAGCGATTGAAGCCGGTCATGTAGAACCGGTCATGAAGTCTGATCCCGAATTTATTGAAAAAGCGAGTGGCATTAAACAGCGCCATGTCTATGTCAAAGACGGCATTCTGGACATTGAGCATATGCGCCCCCTGATTCCAGAGCGCGATGACGATGAACTCAGCCATCAGGCTGAAATTGCATTGCATGCCGCACGCAGTGCAATGGCCTCTGCCAATAAAAAGGCTGAAGATTTTGATGCAGTTATCGTCAGCTGCGCCTACACTCAGCGCGCTTATCCGGCATTGGCAATAGAGGTGCAGAGTGCTCTGGGTATAGACGGGTTCGGTTTTGACATGCTGGTGGCATGCTCAGCGGCAACGTTTGCCTTGCATCGTGCCTGGGAAATGGTCAAGTCCGGCTCCGCCCGTGCAGTGCTGGTGATAAATCCGGAGCTGGTTTCGCCTCAGGTAAATTACTGTGATCGTGACAGTCATTTTATTTTCGGCGACGTAGCCACAGCTGTTGTTATCGAGCGTGCCGAGACAGCCAACAGTGATCATGTTTTTGAAATCCTTGGTACCCAGGCGAAGACACTGTACTCCAATAATATCCGTTCCAATTTTGGCTATATGTCCAGAGCCTTTGGTACCGACCCCTTTGCGGCGGATAAGCTTTTTCATCAGGAAGGGCGCTCTGTCTTCAAGGAAGTCTGTCCGATGGCCGCTGAGCACTTGTCGGACCACCTGGCGCTGCACGGACTGACGCCAACTGATGTGAGGCGCTGGTGGCTGCATCAGGCCAATATCAACATGAATCAGCTGATTTCAAAAAAACTGCTGGGCCGTCTGCCGGATACGGATGAGGCGCCCATTGTGCTGGACCGTTATGCCAATACAGCTTCAGCGGGTTCTGTTATAGCGCTGTCTCTCTATCATCAGGATCTGGAGTCGGGTGACATCGGTGTGCTGTGTTCGTTTGGTGCCGGTTATTCAATTGGCAGTCTGTTACTGAAAAAACTATAGACAAGCCGTATGGTCCGGTGTCAACGGATCGCGGTCATGGAGCGGTTTTGTGTTTGTGATAATTTCAAATCAATGCCGAAGCTTTGCTTTGGCATTGATATCAGTCGCGTATCTTTCTGTTTCCGTGAGCGCTTCCCTGCACGCTGCCACGCCAGCTGACAGGGGGCAGTGGATGGGCGCTATGGGCGAATCCGGTCTGCGCGGCTTCTTTGCTTCTGGCAGCGATCTGGGTGAAATGGTAAATCGCGTTGTCAGCTACCAGACTGCGCAGCGTGTTTATAGCCGACAGCCTGCAACCAGACCACAGGATATGCGGTCGCGTTCGGACACCTGGGTCCTGCAGTCTGATTCTCTGATACCGGTGGCCGACTCGGTGCAACGACCGTTGTTCGTTCGGACGCTTGTGCGCTCTGCCGGACGGAGCGAGGATGCACGCGTTGACAGTCGCAACGATCGGCTTGACCTCGGTCTTGTCTACGCCCCCTCAACCCGTTCCTTTGTCAGTTTTGGACTGGCTGGTGAACTTACCCAGGCTGATATTTTTTATGTGACCGGTGAAACCAGTGGCGAGGCCTGGGGGCCACGGTTTGATGCGGGTCTGGTGCTGGGCCCGGTATGGGCCGTGGGCATTCGTGCAGATTATTTAGAGTTTGATGGTGATAACGAGGTGTCAGTCGTGACTGGCGCCGGTTTGCTGAACATCACGCGTGATGTGGAATACCAGCGCCGTTATCTACAGTTGGATGCGATGGCGCGGTTCAATCAGTCGACATTGCCCTGGCTGCCGGAGAGGGTCATGCTCAGGTGGGCCAATAGCTTCAGGCACCTGCACATTCACAACGAACCGACAACCAATAGTCTGGGTCAGGCTGTGGCAGAACCTTTTGGTGAAAAAAATCGCCTGAGTGTTCTCAGCTCAAGTCTAAACCTGGGGTATCCGCTTGGTAGTAGTGGTTCGTGGAGTGTGTTTGGCGAGATAGCGTTGGACTACGAACTGGAAACCAACATGAATTTCCCCATTGATGATCGCACTGCGGTTACGCTGAGTTCGGGGATCGTGCGTCAGCTTGCCCGGGGTAAACGTATGCATCTGCAGTATGACCGGTACCAGCATACCCGAGGTACGCGTTCGCGCAACAATCTGTCACTGATCGCGACCATTGATTTCTAGTTTAGTGGTGAGGGCAGGCTGACGGTTAGTGGTTACAGCCAGCCCTTCACTTTGAAGAAGACATAAGGCGCAACGCCTGACATGAACATCAGTCCCAGCGCCCATGGGTAGCCCAGTTCCCAGCCGAGTTCCGGCATGGTGTTAAAGTTCATGCCGTAAATACTGGCAATCACAGTGGGCGGTAAAAACACCACCGCAGCAATCGAAAAAATCTTGATGATTTTATTTTGCTGAATGCTGATAAAACCCTGAGCCGCATCCATCAGGAAGTTGATCTTGTCAAACACGAAACTGTTGTGTGGTAGCAGCGAGTCAATATCGCGTAACAGTTCGCGAGCGGTTTCAGCGTGATCGGCTGACATTTTGCCGCGCCGCAACAGGAAGCTCAGCGCACGCTGTGTGTCCATCAGGCACAATCGCACTTTGCCATTGGTATCTTCCTGTTTCGCCAGTTCGTCGAGGGCGTCTTCGATCGGACTGTCGTTGTCTTCCAGTACCAGGTTGCTGGTGTTTTCCAGCTGTGTGTATACCTCTTCCAGCGTATCGGCAAGGTCATCAATTTTAATTTCAAACAGCGCCAGTACGATGCTGACCGGGTCTTCCACTAATCCGTGCAAGCGCCGGGCGCGCATACGCATCAGACGAAAGGCGGGGATTTCGCGTTCACGCAGGGTGATCAGTTGCGTGTCGGTCAGGGTAAAGGCAACGCTGGTGTTGCGGTGGCGTTCATCCACTTTGTGCAGGAACAGTGAGTGCACGTGCAAGCCGGCTTCATCCTGATAGGAGCGCGCGCTGGCCTCGATTTCCTCGACGTCCTCGGTGTCTGGCAAAGGCTGGCTGTGCAGACTTTCCACCAGCTGACGTTCGTCGTCATCAGGGTTGAGCAGGTCAAGCCACATAGCGGAAGCCAACGCTTCGCGCGTGATCTCGCCCTGCGTTGAAATCAGGTATTTTTGATCATCAAGTTGGTAACGAATCAGCATCCCGTGCCCTGCCTGCTAGAGTCTGTTCTGACGTCATGTTCACACGTCGCGGTCGGTTACGGCGCCGTCAGAAGCCGATGCCGTGGTTCTGGCAAATTTGGCCAGCACACCGCGGGTGTAGCGTGGCGCGGGCTGTTCCCAGTCAGCCAGCCGTGCCACGATTTCCGCATCGTCAAGATGCAGCATGACTTCCTGGCGCTCGGCATCAATGGTTATTTCATCGCCATTTCTGATGATCGCAATAGGGCCACCTTCAAAGGCTTCAGGTGTCACGTGGCCCACAACAAAGCCATGACTGCCGCCGGAGAACCTGCCATCGGTGATCAGTGCAACATCCTGGCCCAGCCCACGGCCCATGATCTGTC
>OJBX01000136.1_pt1 | contig 55368 bp, 52 predicted proteins | sample 1590751 | NCBI WGS metagenome assembly OJBX01 (sample SAMN05416780, study PRJEB24817) | seawater metagenome | isolation source: Sea water | place: Canada:Atlantic | collected 2013-07
GGTTAACCGAGCTGTTTTCCTGCGTGAGTTCTGTGCGTTTGCACCAGGCTCTCAAGGTCTCTGGTGTACAACCGAACTTGCTGGCAATGGAACAGATCGCCGCCCACTTGGACGGGTATTCGCCTTGCTGTTCAATAACTAAACGAACAGCTCGCTCCCGCACTTCTGGGGAATATCGTTTTGGTGAGTTCATGACTTCATCCTCTCAAGATATGAAGTCTCCGGTAAAGCCGGGGCGGTTCAATACTGTTTATAACCCCTTTGATGTATTGCTGCTGTTACAAAAACGCGAGTTTGGGCCGTACTGGTTTGAGAGCGCCACGCCCAATCTATGTAACGTCCCCTTCACTCCAGCAGTGAACCCCAACTGGTGTTTTCCTACGGCTCGGGTATCACCGTCTGCATCCTTCTGCTGGCCGCCGAACTGGCGGGCTACCATCAGCTATCGCTGTACGACGGTCCTTGGGCAGACTGGGGGAGCGATGAAGCACTGCCAGTGAATTAGGGTGTTGAGATGCCAGCCATCACAGCAATGAACAACCTGCTGTTGGGAGTCAAACGCAGCCACAAATGGAGCTGATGCCTATTGAGAGACAGCACTCACCACTACCGCTACTCCTTGGTGAGTTTATCCCACTCGCCATGCTGCCACACAAAGCCTTCAATTGAGGCGCTGTAAAGCTCATCATGCCAGGGGCAGGCAATGGTAATTAAGGTACCCAACGTTTCAGTCTGCCATTGCGCAATAAGCGCTGCCATTGCGCCTAACACTGTCTTCTTGTTGTCATCATCGACATACGCAAACACCGTCGCTTTCACAGGCGCTGCCATGTTGATGACTTTTTTAAAGTCAAAAAGCACCGCTTCCACCGTTTGCTTTGACGACGCCAACACACCCCACTCGCTCTCTAACGCCAGCAGAATACGCTGGTGTGGATTATGAAACGTGAAGTCGCAAAGAAACTCCCGTGGACAGCCAGGGGCATTACAATAAACAACCCCGTTAGCGGGAAAAACAGCCGATTGCGCGTTGCAAGCCGCTTCAGCAGCCTGAAAAACGCGAAGCGTATCATCTGCATTATGGGTTTTGGCAGCCAAAGTACGCCCACGCGTTTCATCCAACGCTTTAGCAAACGATACAAAAAAGTAGGGTGCATCAAATGTCATCATCCGCTCCCTTTACCCATTATCCCTAGATTAGGTAGCGCTGCTTTTACGCCAGCAGCATTTTCGTATACTCACGCTGCTGTTTTATCGCGTCGTCTAAAATAGCCAGCAGCTTGTCGTAATCCTCTGGCATGTTTGCATCCACGCCGGCTTCCTCAAAGCTCCTTAGCGTGGCTTGGGTGTCGCCGATATGCGCTTGAAGCTCGTGAATTACGCGCTGGTGATCATAAGGCGTCATGCTGGCCCTGGGTTTGGAGTGTCGATAACACGCTGGTAAAGCGTTTGGCGATTTGCATCTCAATGTTTTCGTGTTTACCCAGAGTAAGTAGCTCAACCTTGCGCAGATAGTTCATCACCGCTTCTTGCTCACGGTAGTTTTTTAACCCTGAGGTTACTCGACCGGTTACAAGTTATTACCCGTGTCTGCTAACTACAGAGAAATGGCCTTCATTCACAAAATCCATTGATAAACTTTCTCATTATACAATTAGTTCTTAGGACTTACTTTGAGACGTTTACACTACGCTGTGTGGTACGGTGATAGTGCTAGCTGATTTTTACCCATAATAATAAAGCAGGGCATTCTATGACCTCATTTCGCCATCTTCTCAACGTTAAAGAGCTAGGCTACGGCACCACGCCCATTTTGCTGATTCATGGCTTTGGTTGCGACCAAACGGTATGGCGTCGCCTTCTTCCAGTACTTGAGAAAGACTACCGACTGATCCTAGTCGACCTTGCAGGTTTCGGCGGTGCCGCACCGGAAGCCTACGACAAAGCGCGGCATGGTACGTCCTCCGGTCATGCGGATGACATCGTCGCCCTATGTGATGAATTAGGCTTGGAAAATGCGCTGATGCTTGGCCACTCCATCGGGGGGACCATCGGTATGCTCGCCTCTATCCAACGTCCCAAGGCCTTCCGCCGTTTAGTGATGATTTGTAGCTCTGCGCGGTACCTTGACGACCCTCCTGACTACCAGGGTGGCTATACGCATGAGCAGCTTGATAGCCTGATGCTTCTTATGGAGCAGAATTACCTCGATTGGGCCGGTACCGTCTCGCGGGTGGCGCTTGGCGATGCTGCCACTGAGACTCACCAGCAGAACCTGCAACAACGCTTTCTTTCCGTATCACCTGAGGTACTGCGACCACTGGCAAGAAGCATTTTTCTCGGTGATACCCGCCACCACCTGCCCAGCGTCACGGTGCCTAGCCTAATCATTCAAACTGCCCGCGACGCCATGGTGCCTCTCGAGGCAGCCCAGTACCTGCAACAGCACCTCCCCGATGGTGAACTCGTGGTGCTGGATGCAGGTGGCCATTATCCCCAGCTCACGGCCCCTGACATCTTGGCTCAAGCCCTGCGGATCGGCTCGACATGCAGAAAGGCTGATCCCTATGAGTTTGAGAGCTTCCGATTTGGCCCGCTGGTGGCAGTTCGCTCCGTCTGGTCAGGTGGTTATTGATGAGCAGGGCAAAGTTCTGTTGGCCAATTACACCCTCCGTGATTGGCTAAGCTGCTCGACAAGCCAGCTGATTAACCAGCCGGCAAGCGACCTGTTTACGGTTGAGTCGCGCATGCTGTACCTCGGGGTTCTAGCGTATCGACTCACCGATGTAGGAGCAGTTGATGAAGTCCATCTCAACCTACGCTTGGAAAATGACGATGCCCTTCCAGTACTCTGCAGTGCGCGCCGCCTGGGCGCGGAAGAGCCCTCCCTGACGTTAATTTCGATGCTGCCCATAGGCCGTAAGGATCAACTAGAACGCGAACTGCTAGAAGCTCGCCAGGCAGTCCAACACGCTCTGGAGGAGAAAAATGCGGTCATCGCCGAGCTAGAATCGATGCGCGCCACATTAGAATCGCACAACTCGGAACTACAGCGTCTCACCATGCAGCTTGGCCATGAGGCTAACAGCGATGCGCTTACCGGCTTGCCCAACCGACGCCATTTCGATCTCGTGCTGCAGGAGAGACTAGCCTTAGCAGCCGTCGCTCGTTCCTCTGATGTTTTCAGCTTGGCTATCTTGGACATCGACCACTTTAAGCCAGTCAACGATGAACATGGGCATGCTGTCGGTGACCATGTCCTACAACAGCTTGCTACGCTGCTTTCATCGCAACTACGCGGCCAAGATATTGCCGCGCGTATCGGCGGCGAGGAGTTCGCCCTGCTGATGCCGGACACCTCCATTGATGAGGCAGTCAACGCCTTGGATCGCTTGCGCCTTGTCATTGAGACGTACCATTGGCAACCAGTTCCCATCACCGCCAGCTTGGGCGTGACAGGCTATCTGCCGGAAGATACGAGCGAAAGCCTGATGGCGCGCGCCGACGACGCCCTATATGCGGCCAAACACCAGGGGCGTAACCACGTCGCACGAAGATGAAGAGGAGCTTGTCATGCAAGCCAGAGCGACAGCACTAAACGCACGGGATGATATTGAGCTGCCTTACCGGATACGAGATGTCGCCGCGGATGTTGGCCTACTCATGGTCGCCACCACGTTTACTCTGCTGGGAGGCACAGGTCTCATCGGGCATCTCCTCGGCATTGCCTATCCGCTGAGCGGTGTGATGGTGGTCGACGCTGCCTTAACTGGTTTCCTGGCTGGCCTCTGCTTGTTGGGTTGGCTGTTTAATCGGCACTGGCTGAACTACTTGGCAGCCATGCCGTTGGCGGTGGTCACTCTCTACACCCTAATACATAACGGCTTAGCCGATGGGCCCTGGGTAGGAACGTCTTGGGTGACCGGTGGCCCAAGAATTCTCTCGGCGGCGGCGTTTCTGCTCTTTCTAGTGGCCCAATGCACCGCTCTAGGCATGAAGCGGCCTTGGCACCGGTTAGTCTGGGCCGTTAGTGGGTTGCTAGCACTAGGCGCGGGTAGCTTTTCACTGCTGCTAATGCTGCTTCCGGCTAGCCGTTTAGATTGGGCAGAAGGCTTTGTGTCTGCCCCTATACTGGCCACCCTTTACGCCCTGCTGGGTGGTGTTACTTTCGTTGTCGCCGCCTGGCGCGGTAGTCGTCGCTTGATTCCCCTGGGCAGTCTGACCAAGATCGCCGCCGTTGCTGGCGTCATGGTCAGTTGTCTCGCCTGGTACACCCTGAGCTGGAGCGCTCAGAACGATATGCAACGTCAGGCAGCCATCTTGATAGATAATGCTGCTCTCAATGCACGCCACATAATGAAGACACAGCTGGAATTTATTCAGCGTTTGGCATGGCGTAGGGGGTTAAATGATATTCCTGAACTGGTGGGCAATTGGGAGCACGATGTTCAGACCTACTTTCGACATGCCCCTTATTTAAAGAGCCTTGCCATACTGAACCCTAACGGGAGCCTTGAAGATCTGCGCGTTTCTAATGAGGAATATCAGCGCCACTTTGTTCAGGAGATAAATCTATCCCGCCTTCGCGATGAGCTACTCTCTGGGTGGGAAGAAGCGTTGGCATACACGATACCGAGCAACCCGAGGACGTTACTGATTATCGCGCCCTTAGGTAACGGCACAGGCAGCCGTCTAATCGCGGAGGTCGACTTGGTGGGGCTGCTTGAACACGAGCTTAGCCTACCCTTAAACCTTTTGCGGCTTTCAGTCGGTGGAGACACACCTTATCTGGTCATAAGGCACCCTGACCGTCTGGCCCACGGCAGTGGTAAACGATCTCTCCCACACCTTGAACGTCGCCTTGTCGGCCTTCCCGGCGGCACTCGCTTAACGCTTGATGTCCATATGAACGCCACATCAAGCATGCTGCAGGCAGGTGTTATGCCGGCAGGTTTTGCTATCGCTGGCCTGACGCTCAGTTATCTGCTGGCCCTGAGCCTGGGGCTGGTCAGGCTGGTGGTCTGGCGCTCACGTGAGCTGTTGAGTGCCCGACAGCGCCTTGAAGCGCAATACGACCTCGAACAACGTTATCGTTCACTTTACCTCTACCATCCTGATGGCGTCTTTTCGCTCGACCATGCAGGCCATATTGTTACCGCGAATGATGCCTGCAGCAAAATTACCGGGCGCACCAACGATAAGATAATCGGACGTCATTTTTCTACCCTATTGCAGCCTCAAGATATCGAGCGAATGCAGGCTCTTTATGCGTCGACATTGTCCGGACACCCCACCCAGGTGGAACTGCAGATAACCAGGAGTGATGGGCATGGGCGGTTCCTTGATTTGACTACAATGCCGATTATTGTTGACGGGGAGACACACGGTGTCTTCGGCATCGTTAAGGACATTACTAAACAGTATGAGCAGGAAGCCCAACTGGCTTATCAGGCCTCCCATGATCTGTTAACCGGCCTCCCGAACCAAACGACCCTTGATGAGCGCCTGAAGGAAGCGTTTGATCAGGCGCAGCAGTCGGGCAGCTTACTGGTCGTGATGCATCTCGACCTGGACGGCTTTAAGGCGGTTAATGACGGACTGGGCTATCACATCGGCAACCAACTCTTGGTGGCGGTGACCGACCGACTGCAGCCGCTAACCGGGCCAGACGATACGCTGGCTCGCCTCACCGGTGACGAGTTCGCCCTACTGTTCAATCATCTCCAGGACCATCAGGCCGGGGGCGATATGGCCGAGCAGATGATTGATGCACTGTCAGCGCCTTTCCAGCTCGAAGGCAGGGCTGTCCATATCAGTGCCAGCATAGGCGTCGCTTGTAATGCCGAATCTTGTGAATACGCTTATGAGCTGATGCAACGCGCCGACCTTGCCATGACCGACGCCAAACAAAAAGGGCGCAACACCTGGCAGTGGTATCAGGGCGAAGAGCAGCGCGTAACCGAAGCATCAGTTACCCTGCGACACGGCTTGCATACAGCCTTGCAGGATGATCAATTCAAACTCTACTACCAGCCCATCGTGGAGGCAGTGAGTGGTCGCATCCGTGGATTGGAGGCGTTAATCCGCTGGCAACATCCCGAGGGAGGTATGATCTCGCCAGGAGAGTTTATTCCGCTTGCAGAGCAAACGGGGCAAATCATTCCAATGGGGCGCTGGATTATGCGTCAGGTGTGCCAAGATGCTGCAACCATGCTGGCTGCAGGCGGGCGTAGGGTGCCAGTAGCTGTCAATATCTCATCGCTTCAGTTTCGAAGAGAGGGATTTCTTGACGATCTTCATCAGGCGCTAAGTGCTTCTGGCCTCCCACCCGAGTTTCTGGAACTGGAGGTTACCGAAAGCGTTCTGCTGGATGGGTCTGAACAGGCCACTGAGCTGATCAATCAGCTCAACGCCATGGGGATTAAGGTGGCACTCGATGACTTTGGCACCGGTTTCTCCAGCCTGAGCTATCTGCGTGATCTGCCCATTCACAAGATCAAGCTAGACCGAGCCTTCATCAAGGACATCACGACCGACAAACGCAATGCCGCTATTGTGCAGGGGATTATCACCATGTCGCACCAACTGGGTCTGCTAGTGGTGGCCGAGGGCATTGAGGAGCTCAAACAGCAGCAGGATCTCGTCCGCCGTCACTGCAATCTATTACAAGGGTTCCACTTCGCCAGGCCTATGCCGTTAGAAGCCGTCATGCAACTGCCGGATCAGTTACCTGCATCTTCTCACGCCTGAGGTTTAGACCTCTGGCTCCATGTCTATTAGTCACAGGTTTCAGGCATACGGTAGCTCTAGACATAGCGAGGAAAGAAAGCGGCGGAACGTGTGTTATATCGAGCGCCATCACAAATGTCAGGCAAATCAAAATATAACTTCCCGCTTGTGACTTAACCTTACTAGCCCTGCGATCACGCCCCATAAGAGGGAGTACAAGCACCATGATCGTGTAGATCAATTGACAATGGACACATTATGATTAGTTTATAGGGTCGCTTGGCACCTATCTGCAATCCACCGAATGTATCGCATTAACAGGGGTAATCACCGTGGCATTTTCGTTGGATGATAGTACTGAACAGCTGGCGAATACCTTACCAGTGGTGGCCCGCCTATTTGATATGAGTGGCGCTGCAATTTCTTTATTCGATGACCATGACAGGTTAATTTACGGTAATGCCCATTACTATCAACTCATCTGTCATACGCAAGGGTCGCACCCCACTTGGCCGGATGTCGTACGTGACAACTACGCCAAGAGCCAGGGGCTAATTATAGAGACGGAGGATATTGAGTTATGGATTCGGTTGGCGCTCACAAAGCGACGCAAGCAAACCTATCGCCAGTTTGAAATTGATGCATGGGATGGCCGCTGGCTGCTGATGACAGAAACCCTGATTCCGGATGTTGGCCTGCTCGGTATCGGTGTGGATATCACCCAGGCAAAGACCTTAACGACGGCATTAAAACGAGAATACCAGTGCGCGCTGGCCAAAGCGGAAACCGACCCACTAACTGATATGGGCAATCGCCGAGCGCTAGAGCGTTTGCGTAAGATACTCGTGAGTAAGGAACGCCATTTTCAGGTGACTGCGTTGATGATCGATATTGACCAGTTCAAGCCCTACAACGATAGGCTGGGCATTTGCAGGGTGACCTTTGTTTACAGCAGGTGGCCCTGGCGATTCAGAATAGTCTAAGTGAGTGTGAAGCTTACGCAATAAGATTAGGGGGTGACGAATTTCTGGTGCTACTACTGGATGCACCTTTATCAAAAGCACAGCAAGTGGCTCATCGAATTAGAAACAGTTTACTTAAAAGTGCCATTCCCCATCCTACGACAGATTCTGGTCTTGTTACCCTCAGCATGGGCCTTGCCAGCCGGGACATCATCGATCCAGAAGGCTTCTCAACGTTACTTAAAGACGCTGACGATGCGCTCTATGACGCTAAACGTAGCGGGCGTGACTGTATCAACGGCCTTAGAAATTGGTAGCATTGATGAGTAATCGCTACCCACCTTACGTAGCTAGTACAGCCTGAGGCATAAATCAGCTGTGCCTTCTAGGCAATTTTAGTTGGCACTGATTGCTCAACTAACCCTCCTGGCCGTGAGAAAACCACCAAAATTCATACTTGAGCCTTTAGGTGAAGAGAGCTTCGGGCTCCCCTCCTGAGAAAGCTCTAACCAAGTTAACTAATATCCCTAAGTGTTTTACGCTGTTTGAAAACATCCGTTGGAATGCCAAAGCGGTCTGAAAGTCCACAAATTTGGCGCCAGTTAAGATGACGTTTGCCGGACAAAATGGACGAAACAACAGACTGAGCGCCAATTTCAGGCAAATCATTTTGGGTAATGCCGTGTTCTTCCATAAGATAACGAAGCACATCAGTATCCTGCGCGACAGGCATGGGGCGTACACGCTCATCATATGCCTCAAGAAGATCACCAAGGCGCGCCGCAAGGCTGGATAAATAATGATTTTCATCATCGCCAACCAAATTTAGAATTTCATCAAGAGCCTCCACTTTCTCGTCATACTCCTCCTCTGATTCTGGCGCAGAGAGAAGAGGTGCAATGTACTGCCAATGAGTAGCTGCTTGATCAAGAACGGCATTCATATCTTCACTCCTTCCACTTACCCTTGTCATATTCGGGATGATCGAGAATATGGCGGATAAAAACGCGCTTAGCGCGATAATGCACAGTTGCTATCAGACGAATCTTATTGCCACCAATGTCAAAAACATGGAGGCTTCCCACCTTATCAGTTGCCGGAAAAATTTCTTTCATCTCAGCAAAGCTCTGGGGTTCGCTACCCTTCATGATGCGAAACCATGCATCTAAGGCGGTGGCCGACTGCGGCCATTTGTCTTTTGCTTCCCAAATACGTTTTTGTGTGATCACATGCATATGTAACCCCTTTCGCCTGGCTACATTATAATAGCAATTTGCTATATATAGCAAATTGCTATTATTTTTAAAATCAGTATTGGATGCTCTCCCTATAAAAAGACATACCCCACAGAAATACGGAGTATGTTAGTAGCATCTAGCAGACGATGTTCCATAAGAGCCACCAATGGCCTGAATAGGCAGTATTTTCCGAAGCGACTGACTCCCGAAAGGTATTCAATAGAGAGCTATGAAGCGTCGTCAGTAAGCTAAGCGATAGACCAAGAATGCGGCTTTAGAGTCTGGTGAGGAGGATCTCCTCAGAAGGCTTCCCAATCATGCGCCTTATTTGGTGAGTTACGCTGCAAAGCAGCTACAGTTTTAGAGTGCATAAGAGAGGGAGAGGCCGTTTTAGCGCTGTCGCCACTGAGTTTGAAAGCCTCCACCAAGCGGGTAAGTCGGGTTGCCTCTTTTTGAAGGGAAGCCGCAGAGTCGCTAGTCTGCGAAACGAGGGTGACGTTCTGTTGTGTCGCGGAATCCATCTGAGTAAGAGCGGTACCTACTTGCTGAATACCCGCCTCTTGTTCGCGCACCGCCAGCGATATCTCATTCATTAGCCCTGACACCTGGCGAATCGCCTCTACTGTCTCCTGTATGCCATCGCCGCTACGCACTGCTTGCTCAGCGCCATTGGCGATACGCTGATTAATTTCCTCAATCATTTGTCGGATTTCTTTGGAAGAATCGGCAGTGCGGCTAGCTAAATTACGAACCTCACTGGCCACGACCGCAAATCCCCTTCCATGCTCACCAGCACGAGCGGCCTCTACCGACGCGTTGAGGGCAAGAAGATTTGTCTGGAAGGCAATGGAGTCGATCACTTTGACAATCTCGCCGACCTGGCGAGAGCTTGCCTCTAGTTCTCGCATCAACGTTACCGAATGCTGAACCTCCTGGATGCCCTTCTCGGCTTTCTCAGCCGCTTGGCTTGAAAGAGTGTCTGCATGACTGGCGGATTCACTGTTCTGGCGCACGATGGAAGATATTTCCTCCATGCTAGAAGCGGTTTCTTGCAGAGCGGAGGCCTGCTGTTCCGTTCGCGACGCTAGATCTTCGCTGCCAGAAGCAATTTGGCCCGAGGCATTATTGACATTGCGAGCACCGTCGCGCACCGCTTGGAAGCTCGTATCCATCCGAGCAATGAAGGCATCAAACTCGTAAGCCAACTCGCCGATTTCATCGCGCCGGTGACTCTCAATGCGAGCAGTGAGGTCGCCCTCACCTTCGGTAATGTCATGAATTCGCCCGCTGACCTGTCGAATCGCCCGAGACATCAGGTTGGGGCCAATCAGCGCGATGGCCAGGGTAGCCAGTAGTACCAGCGCGGTAAAACCCATCACCCAGCGCTGCTGTATGGCAACGCCTGCAAGAGTCTCACTCTCAAGAGCTAAACTACGCGCGTCTGCACTTTCACCAGCAATATTATAGAGCTCGCGCAAGGCATTAAAGGTTACCAAAGAGTCACCTTCCATCTGCGTCTCAGCGGTCTCAATATTTCCCTGACGATGAAGATCAAAAACCTCCTGGGCAGCTGTTTTCCAGGAATCGAAACGCGCTTCGAAGTCGCCAATTCCTTCGCTGACCTGTGGATAGGCATCGAGAAACGTAAGGAATTCACGCATTCGATCATAGGCCTGCTGCGCGTTCTCAAGGAAGGCATCATGCTGATCGCTAGCGGCCTGACTTTCCGGATCCTCACGCAAGACTTCTAATTCAGCTAATCGCGCCTGGTAAAGATCTCTGTCGGCGTTAAGTACTGCTGAAACTGCCGGATTGAAGGAGCCGCTAAAAGCAATCATACGCTCACGCATAGTCTGGACAAGCAGACTATCAATCACCACCACTGCCATCAGTGATAAGGCTACCAGTAAGAAAGCAAGCGTGTACTTCACATTGATCTTATGTAGCTTGTCCAGCATGGCATCACCGTTTAATTATTATCGAATACCGTGGAGGCTGCATCTATAATAAATAAAAACCTCCTTATAAAACAACTATCGGCCATATTTCTTAAGAATTTAGGCATTTTGAAAAATAATAGTTGATGCAAGCAACACTAAAAATGACGACCCTATTTATAAATTATAAGTAATAAAAAATAGCCTTTATAACGATAAAAACCTAATCGATAATACATCAAGCTGCCAAATATCGTTGAATAATCGTTAGCCAGATTCCTTAAATAATATCGACGCCGCCCAAATCATATATACTTTAGTATTATTTTATCTATACCGAACAAGCATAGGGTATGCAAAAAAACATCCTAGCCGTTAAATATCATCACGCTCTGGCCAGCCAATACTTAATGAATACTGCGATGGTATGTTCATATGCCCTACGTCCACGATACGCTGACACGACTTCAGAAAAGCAGCCCTGCCCAATCCGAGTTTTATCAAGCCATCGAAGAAGTGCTTGAATGTCTACGTCCTCTATTAGAAAAGACCTCCCATTATCACCAACACAGCATCATTGAGCGGATAGTTGAGCCAGAGCGGCAAATTATGTTTCGGATAAGCTGGGTTGATGATAGCGGGAGAGTACACGTTAATAAAGGCTATCGCGTACAGTTCAATTCTGCCCTTGGGCCTTATAAAGGAGGCCTACGTTTTCATCCCAGTGTTACTTCCGGCACCATCAAATTTCTGGGTTTTGAACAAATCTTCAAAAATGCGTTAACCGGGTTGCCGATCGGTGGTGGTAAAGGCGGTGCCGATTTTGATCCAAAAGGTAAGTCAGATAATGAGATCATGCGCTTTTGTCAGGCTTACATGACAGAGCTCTACCGCCATATTGGCCCCCAATGTGATGTCCCTGCAGGTGATATAGGGGTAGGTACGCGTGAAATTGGCTATCTTTTTGGTCAATATAAGCGGTTAACCGGTTGTTATGAAGGCGTGCTAACAGGCAAAGGGCTTAACTGGGGAGGATCGCTTGGCCGCAAAGAAGCGACGGGCTACGGAGCAGTTTACTTCGCGCAGAACATGTTAGCAGCACGGGGAGAAGAGCTTCGCAATAAAACCTGCCTGGTTTCCGGCGCAGGTAATGTCGCCATTTATACCATTGAGAAACTATACGAACTGGGTGCTAAACCGATCACCTGTAGCGACTCACGTGGGACTATCTACGATAAAAATGGTATTGATTTAGACTTACTCAAGCAGCTCAAAGAAGTGCAGCGCACTTCTTTAGAAGCTTACTTACACGAGCACCCTGACGCCCACTACATTTCTACTCTTGACTACCCCCAGGGTGGGCATGCCGTATGGCGTATTCAAGCCGATGCTGCGTTCCCCTGCGCGACCCAGAATGAGCTGACCGAAAGTGATGCGGACATCATGCTCGCCAATGGCATCACGTGTATTAGTGAAGGGGCCAACATGCCCTCCACTAAAGAGGCCGTCGATCTCTTTCTAAACGCTAAAATTGCCTATGGGCCTGGTAAAGCCGCTAACGCAGGTGGCGTCGCTACCAGCCAGTTAGAAATGGCACAAAATAGCAGTATGGAACAGTGGCAACTGGAAAAAGTAGACCAAAAGCTAAAACAGATTATGGCTAACATCCACCGGCAGTGCGCAGAGACTGCCGAGGAGTTTGGTGAAGCGACGAATCTAGTACTAGGAGCCAACATTGCAGGCTTCAGAAAAGTAGCTGATGCCATGATTGAACAAGGCGTCACCTGATCGTCTTTGTCTTGTAAACCGCTTATACTGTAACAAGTACGCAGTCCTTCCTTAATTGGGGAAGGGCTGTTTTTTATTGGTTTGAATTTATTGCTTTCTAAGGAGAGTAACCATGGGACAACGTCCTACTATTATTATTAATCGTCTTGATGCCGAACGCCTCCAGCGCTTGATCGACAATGCCTCCGATAAAGACATGGCCGTGGCTCAGCTACTTGAGGAAGAGTTATCACGAGGAGAAGTCTGCGACCCCGAGGATATTCCGGATGACGTGGTCAGTATGAACAGTCAGGTTCGCTTCACCGACCTTACTCGTGGGCTTAAGATGATTCGAACCCTGGTTTACCCGCACTCCCTGGAAAGCGTAGCAGATGGCGTTTCAGTGATGGCGCCCATTGGCGCGGCTTTGATCGGCCTCAAGGTGGGCGACATCATCGAGTGGCCATTACCCAACAACACCGAAACACGGCTGCGTATCGATGCTATTTATTGGCAGCCCGAACGCGAAAAGCAGTTCCACCGATAGAGGCTGAGTGAGCTGGCTCCGCTAGCTTATGATGAACAGCCAATACTGCTTGGGTTACTAACTCACCGTAATGACGCGGCACTTCGCTGAATGGCTCACCTTGTGCGAGACGCTACCAATCACGACACCAGCCAAGTCACTTAATCCTCGACTTCCCATCACAATAGTATCAACGTCATAGACATCAGCGGTGTCTAAAATGACTCGAACCGGATCACCTTGGGTAAGCAGCTTTTCAGTAAGCTGAACGCCCTTTTCTCGCGCTGAACTAACCGCCTGGGCCAGCAATTGCTCGCCTGATTTCTCTCGCTCAACGAGGTTAGCGCTGGCATCAATAGCACCAATGCCCCATACCAGCGTGGTCGTATAGGCAAGCGTTTCTGGCACATGTAATAGATAGAGCGTTGAGGCTTCTTTATCCAGCAGCTTGCAAGCCACTGACAACGCTTGTTTGGCGTGTTCAGAGCCGTCAATGGGAACTAAAATACGCTTATACATGGTTTGTTCGCTCCTCTTTTATCTTCATCACACAACTAAAGTCTTAGACAATATTTCGCTTCCATCACTTAAATACTGGTAGCGTTACATCGGCTAAGTGAACTGGCTTAAATAATCTGTCTTGTCATTTGAGAATCTAGCCAGCCTGAAAGCAATCGAATGTCAAAACCAATATTATTATAGTAGCCGCTCATACCTTGGAGGTATCATGGAACTACGCCACCTGAGGTACTTTTGTGTTGTAGCCGAAGAGCTTAATTTCACTTGTGCTGCTGAACGCTTGCATATGTCACAGCCGCCTCTTTCACGACAAATTAAGCAGTTAGAACAAGAAGTAGGCGCCGAATTGTTTGAACGCAGCTCAAGAGGCTTACGCCTGACCCCGCCGGGGGTTTTCTTTCAGCAACACGCCTTACAAATTTTAGAGAAAGTAGAAGTCACCATCGACGCCACTCGACACATGGCACGTAGCAAACGTGCACTATTTGGCATTGGCTTTGTACCCTCCGTATTTTACGGACAACTCCCTATGCTCGTGCGTGATTTGCGCCATATGGATAATGTTGAGCTCTCATTGGCAGAGCTTACCACCGTACAACAAATTCAGGCGCTCAAAGCTGGTCGCATTGATATGGGATTTGGGCGTCTTCGCATTGACGACCCGGATGTCGAGCAGGAAATTCTCTTCGATGAGCCATTGATTGCCGCCCTATCAAGCGGTCATCCATTAGAAGGCACCACCCCTACCTGCGAAGAACTGGCTCGCTATCCACTAATCCTCTTTCCCGCAAAACCACGCCCTAGCTTGGCAGACATGGTACTAGGCATTTTCCGCCGCCAAGGTTTAAAGGTTGAGGTGGTACAGGAGGCCAACGAGGTTCAGACGGCGCTTAGCCTCGTCGCCTCAGGCATTGGCATTACACTGGTTCCAGAACAGGTAAAACGTGTCCAGCGAGACGGCATCACTTACGTAGCACTGGCAGACAAAACCATTACCTCACCCGTCATTTGCAGCCGTCGGCGCGGCGAAAAACCCTCTCCCCTTATGCAGGAAGCCAATACTATTTTAAATGTACTCGTGGAAAACCGCCGCTCCGGTCGTTACCCATAACCCCCTCCTTTATGGACGCAGTACGGCCACTGGACAGGACGTTTCGTGCAGCACTTCATGGCTAACGCTGCCGGCCACTACTTGCGAAAGACCACTATGCCCATGGGTTGTCATGGCAAGCATGGTATTATGGCTACCCGCTAAGTAGCTGACGATAGAATCCGCGGGGTCGCCATGCAGCACCTCCCAGTCAACCTCAAGCGCTTGCTCACTCTCGACACGGCGTGCCAAAGCGGTCAAGTAGGCTGACTCCATGACATCGGTATGACCTAACGTCGTTGGTTTTCTAGCGGCAGCATCCATTACTTGCAGCAGCTGTAACCGAGCCCCCAAGCGCTTCACTAAGGCAGAAGCATAGGGCAAGATTTGCTCGGATAGCTTAGAGCCATCGACGCAAACGGCTAACACTTCAACGCGGTGGTGAGCACGGCTGTCATAGCGTGGGCCACACAGGTAAACCGGTCGATGGGCTCGACGTACAACACCGGCAGTTACACTGCCTATCAGCATTTCGGGCACCGGGCGGCGCCCATGCGCCATCATGCATAGCCCGGTATCTTCACGGCTGGCAAGCTCACCGAGGTATTCCTTAGCGCTATCATGGGAAACGACATCAATGTGTACTGTTTCGCAATGATGCTTCGATAGGCGCTCCTGCAGTTTAACCCGCCTGGCGGCTATCTCATCCTGCGCTGGCACCACTGAGATAGCGCTTACATCCATGCCTAGTTGGTTTGCAAACTTTTGGCCAAACTCTAGTGCATGCAAAGCGCCTTCACTGTCATCAATTGCCACAACGATCTTTTCCATGGTTACACTCCAGCTACCGCTTAAGTAGTGTCTACTGTTATTGGGTTTTATGGTTAAGCGAGTTAAAACGTCGATGCAGCAGGTTGTAGGCAAGCGCCCCAACAACGACTCCCCAAAAGGCAGAGCCTAGCCCTAAAAAGCTAATGCCAGATGCCGTGGCAATGAAGGTAATGACAGAGGCTTCCAAGTGACTCTTTTCGGCAGCAAACGCGCTGATATTACTACTGATGGCGCCAATCAGCGCAAGGCCCGCCAGTACGGCCACAAATTCCCCCGGCAATGAGGTAAATAGCGCCACAATAGTGCCAGCAAAGATGCCACCAATTAGATAGAAAACGCCGTTTGCCACCCCCGCAACATAGCGCTTATCAGGGTCTTCGTGCGCTTCCTTGCTGGTGCAGATGGCTGCCGTAATCGCAGCGATAACCGTCGTAATACCGCCGAAAAAAGCGGTAAAGAATGACGTTAAACTGGCCACAATTACGATTGGTTTGGCCGGGGTGGAGTAACCTGAGGTACGCAAAATTGCCATGCCGGGTAAGAACTGACCCGTCAGACTGACCAAGACCAGCGGAATAGCCAGGCTCAAGGTAGCGTTCCATGTCCACTCGGGGCGGATAAACTGTGGATCCGCAAACTGAAAGGAAACACCTTCCAGGCTTGCGCCTTCTAGCAAAACCGCCAAAGTAACCCCGGCAATTAAAAGCAGCACTAAGCTATAGCGCGGCGTAAGTCGCTTAAACAGTAAATAAGCGATAATCATACCAATCGCCAAAGCCGGTACGCTTTCCAAGGAGACGAAGACTCCTACACCAAATTGGAACAGAATTCCCGCCATCATCGCACTGGCGATACCAGGGGGGATCATTCGAATAATTCTGTCAAAAGAGCCGGTAACACCAATCAAAAAAATAATAACCGCCGCCGTCAGGTAAGCACCTATCGCTTCATTGAGGGACAGGCCTGGGAAGAGTGTCACTAATAACGCAGTGCCAGGTGCCGACCAAGCGGTCACCACCGGCACTTTCAACCACAGGCTTAGAAGGATACCCGAGACAGCTGCGCCGATAGAGATTGCCCAGACCCAAGACGTCATCATGGCGTTGGATATCTCGGCGCTCTGAGCTGCCTGAAAAAAGATTGCCAAGGGGCCAGAGTAAGAGACCAGCACTGCCACAAAGCCAGCAGCGATTGCAGGAATCGACAGGTCCTTTAGCAATTGCTTGTGAAATTGCATGCAACACATTTCCCTGTATCAATGAATTTAACGCGCAAGCATCCGCTTGCCGGAGCCATATCAGGCGACCCCGAGATGGGTTTCAAGGATTGAAGGATTGTCTTTTAGCCCCTGGGAATCACCGCTATAGACCACTTCTCCCTTTACCAGCAGCAAGTGTTTTTGAGCTATATCCAGAAGGTTGTCGATATTTTTATCGACGATAATGGTCGATATGCCAGTTGCCTTGATCTCTCGTATGATCTTCCAGATTTCATCTCGGATCAGCGGCGCAAGCCCTTCAGTCGCCTCGTCAAGAATCATCAGATCGGGATTTGTCGACAAAGCGCGACCAATCGAGAGCATTTGCTGCTCGCCGCCCGAGAGAAAAGAGCCATCGTGGTTAATACGTTGACCCAAGCGCGGAAACGTATCCAGGACTCGCTCCAGCGTCCAAGGAGATTCCCCTCGCGCATTGGGGCGTGCGGCCATAATTAGGTGCTCACGCACACTGATGCCGGGAAAAATGCCGCGTCCTTCCGGCACGTACCCGATGCCTTGACGAATCAGCTGCCAAGGACGTCGCTTAGTGGCAGAGACCCCTTTGATAAAAACCTCGCCTCGGCGTGGTGGAACAAAGCCAAGAATCGACTTCAGCGTCGTGGTCTTGCCCATCCCGTTACGCCCCAGAAGACTCAGCGTCTCACCAGGCATCAGGGTCAAATCCACCCCATGTAAGATATGGCTCTCACCGTAGTAAGTGTGTAGCCCCCGGGCATCAATCAATGGCGTATTGGTTTGCTCTGCGCTCATGCGGTTGCCCCCTCTTCATGACGCCCCAGGTAGACATCGCGTACCTTTTCGCTGGTGCGTATCTGTTCTGTCGGCCCGCTCTCTAGCACGCCCCCATCAACCATAACGGTGATACGATCTGCAAGCCGGAACACCGAATCCATATCGTGCTCTATCAATACCAGCGTGTAGCGATCTGTTAGGCTCGCGAGTAATTCAGTGACCTGAACGGTTTCCTCTCGTCCCATTCCTGCCATCGGTTCATCGAGTAGCATCAGCGATGGTGCCGTCGCCAACACCATTGCGATCTGCAGTTGGCGCTGTTCGCCATAGCTCATGTCTGATGCGGTCGTATAAGCGCGGTGATTCAATTGACAGGTATCCAACACTTCCTGAGCTCGCTCGCTCACCTGCCGCGCGGTGTGTCGCGAACGCCAACTACCAAACACGCCGCCCATATGAATACGCGCTGCCAGCTCGCAGTTCTGCAGGCAATTCAGGCGCGGAAATATGTTGGTCTTCTGGTGGCTACGACCAATCCCCATGCGCGCAATCTGCCGCGCGCTTTTTCCTTGAATGGGACGATCTTTATAGAGCACCTTTCCTTCAGAAGGCGGAATCTCCCCGGAAAGCAGATTGATCAATGTGCTTTTACCGGCGCCATTAGGACCCAAAATGGCATGTATTTCGTTTGATTTAACATCAAAATCAACGTCATTCACCGCCACTAAACCGCCAAAGCGCCGGGTCAAACCCTGGGTGGCCAAAACAATTTCGTTGCTCATGGCTTAGTTCTCCTTGCGCTGGGGGCGGGCTTAGCGGAAAGAGCCACCTGCGCCTTCCCATGCTCAGACTCAGTTCCGGGTTCTGTTTGGCGCTTGCTGTGCCAGGGTGGCGCGATAATCAAGCCCGCAATACCCCGTGGGAGCACCAGTACGGCAATGATAATGGTCAGGCCCATCAAAATCGGCCAGTGAGTCGTGGCATGCTCATAGATATAGAGCAGAATTTCGTAAGCAAAGGCGCCTAATATGGGGCCAAAGATAGTACCCATGCCGCCTAAAATGAGCATCATCAGCACTTCGCCAGAGGTGTGCCAGCCAAGCTGAGCCGGGTTGGCGAAGCCATACTGCATTGCCGCTAACATGCCAGCAATTGCCGCCATCACCCCAGCGATAACAAAGGCGACTAGTTTGTAGCCGCTAGTGGCATAGCCTAAGGCCTGCATACGGTGCTCGTTATCATGAATACCATCGAGCACTTGGCCGAAGTAAGAACGCGTCAGCCAGCGTAGAAATAAGAAACCAATCAGCAGCATTCCCAAGCAGAAGTAGAAGAAGCTGTAAGGGTTATCCAGGTTTACCAGCGAGGTTTCACCTATCGTCAGACTGGGGCGGAACATGATAAAGACGCCGTCGGTGCCCCCTGCCAGCGGGGAGGTACTAATGAAGTAGTAAAGCATCTGGCCAAACGCCAGTGTTGTCATGATAAAGAAGATGCCTTTAGTGCGGATCACTAAGACGCCAACGATTAGCCCAACACAAGCTGAGACACACATGACAAGGGGCAGCATCCACCACATTGATGCCGGACTAAAGTCAGGGCTGGCTAACGCCAGGGTATACGCTCCCAACCCGAAGAAGAGCGCATGCCCCAGACTGACTAAGCCCACAATGCCGACCAACAGATCCAGGCTCATGGCAAACAGCGCCAGGATTAGCATGAGTGTTAGTTTCTCCAACATGAAGTTGGCCTGATTGCCGAAAACGGCTTCTCCCCAGAGAGGAAAGGCAGCCACCAACGCCGTCAACACCAGCATGATGTAGGCAACGCGCTTGGGATATTTATGTAACATTGCTTATTCTCCTCACGCGAACAGGCCGCGCGGTTTCACCAGCAGTACCGCGGCCATAATCAGGTAAATCACCATGCTGGCGAGGCTGGGGATGAGCACCGCCCCAAAGGTAGTGGCCATGCCAATGATAATGGCGCCCCAAAAGGCTCCTTTGATGGAACCAATACCGCCGATGACGACGACTACAAAGCAGGTAATAAGAATGCTATCGCCCATGCCCGGCGCGATGGAGGTGAGTGGCGCGGCGATCATGCCCGCGAAGGCGGTGAGCGCTACACCGACGCTGAAAATCAGCGTAAAGAGGGTACGGACGTTGATCCCCAGCCCTTCCACCATGTCGCGATTAACCGCACCGGCGCGAATGATGATGCCCAGCCGTGTATGGCGCATCACCCAATAAATAACCCCAGCCAATGCTAGGCACACGCCCATCACAAACAGGCGATACACCGAGTACTGCAGGTTATCCGTCAGTTGAATACTGGCATCGAACGGTGCGGGCACCGCGACACGATGTACATCGCCACCCCAGAGAATCCGCTGTGCTTCGTTGAGCACTAAAATCAGCCCGAAGGTCAGCAGCACCTGATACAGATGGTCACGCTTATAAAGCGTATCGAGAAACAGGCGCTCAATGATGAGCCCCAAAACAATAGCGATGGGGATGGCCGCCAGCATGGCCAGCCAGAAATTACCCAGCCGCAGGGTCAGGTCGTAAATCAGATAGGCACCAATCATATACATGGCGCCGTGGGCCAGATTGATGATCCCCATAATACCGAAGATTAACGTCAAGCCGCTGGCTATCAAAAACAGCAGCAATCCGTACTGCAGTCCGTTAAGGAGCTGTACGCTAAAGAATGCGAGATCCATAAGATCCCTCCGAGAATCAATGTGAGGGGCGAGTGATACTCGCCCCAGGGTGATTAAAGATGCCGTTACATCTGGCAAGCTTCATCGGGAACTTCAAAATTCTCGGAAGCGATACTAACGACTTCGTGCTTGCCGTCTCGGATCTCGCGCAGGTACACATTTTGGATGGGATGGTGGGAGTCAGAGAAGCTCAATGGCCCGCGTGGACTCGCCAACTGGACGTTGGCCAGGACATCAATCAAACGCTCTTGATCTGACGTATCACCACCGAGCACATTGAGTGCCTGAACTAGCATCATGCCCGTGTCGTAGCCCTGTACCGCGTAGGTATCAGGTATTTCACCGTAGGCATTTTCATAAGCTGAAACGAAGGATTGGTTAGCATCATTTTCGAGGGTTTCCGCGTAATGAAGCGTGGTCATTACACCTTCGCCTGCATCACCTAGAGCCGTTAAATTACCCTCAGTTAGGAAACCTGAACCTAGCAGCGGTATGCTCTCTTTCAGGCCTGCTGCCGCATAATCCCGAACAAAGCTGACACCGCCACCGCCCGCGAAGAAGGTATAGACAGCGTCAGGCTCAAGGCTGGCAATTTGTGTCAGATAGCTCTGAAATTCAGTACTAGGGAACGGCACTAAAATCTGCTCAACGATCTCGCCACCTTCAGCAGTAAAAGCCTCTTCAAAACCAGTAAGGTCCTCTTTGCCACCTGCATAATCCCAGGTAATGGTGACAACTTTACGATGCCCTTGATCGTAGGCCACTTTGCCCATCGGGTAGCTGTCTTGCCACATGCTAAACGAAGTACGGAAGACGTTTGGCATGCAAAGTTCATTAGTGGCGGCCCCCAACCCTGCGTTCGGAATGATGGTGATGGCACCGGTCTGCTTAGCGACCCGCAGCATCCCCATAGCTACGCCGGAGTGTACCGGGCCGATCACAAAGTCAACGTCGTCCCCATTGACGAGGCGGCTCATGTTCTGAGGCGCTTTGGAAGGGTCAGCTTCTGAATCAAGCTCGACATACTCCACATCACGGCCACCCAACTGACCGCCCTCTTGTTCAATGGCCAGCTTTAATCCGTTCGTAATGGCTTCCCCAAGGGCTGTATAAGTACCTGAATAAGGAAGCATTAAGCCGAGCTTCACCGGGTCTTCGTTAGCAGCGACGTTCATAGCTGAGAACATCGCGGTAGCGCTTAGCAGAGTGGCGAGGGAGGTCTTTTTAAATGTTTTCATTATATTTTCACCAGGGTTAAGTTGTTTTTAAATTTTCATTTTCAACTTGCTATCGCTTCACGCGATAGCAAGACAAGCGACATCCCTGTCTTCATCAGCACCGATTACACGTGGTAAACATCAATGACCTGATGGATATAGTCGTTATTCAACTGCACGACTTTTCTTGTGATTAACGGGGTCTCACCCGACACGTCCAGGGTGTAGAAGCACGTGCCGAAGAAGCTGTCGGTCTTCTTGTAGCGGTGGTTGAGCGTGTGCCAGTTAAAGCGCAGCTCCACCGTGTCGCCGTCTTGAGACAAGATCTCCAGATTGGTCACCTGGTGGGTGGTGCGCGGTTCCGGCGTGCTCGCCCCGCTGCGCTCGGTCTTGATCCGGTAGACCCGGTCTTCCAGCCCTTCGCGGTTGGGGTAGTAGATCAGCGAGATCTCACTGTGCGGGTCGCGGGTGAGCTGGTCGTCGTCGTCCCAGGCGGGCATCCAGAACTCGGCGTCCTTGCGGTAAAGCGTGAGCCACTCGTCCCACTCTCGGTCGTCTAGCAGGCGGCCTTCGCGGTATAAAAAGGCTTGGATGTCGTGATAGCTAATGCTCATGTCACTTCTCTCCTCTTTTTAGGCGGACGCGGTGGCGATAAACTGGCTGCGCTCTTTGCCGATGGCGCGCAGCATTTCGTCGACCCAGTGCTTGTGGTGCAGCACGTAGAGCCCTTCGTCTTCCGGCGAGGCGCCGCTGAGCAGGGGCTTCATGTTGATCGCTTGGGCATCTTCATCGGCGCCTTCGATCCACTGTTGGGCGCCGCGGGAGAGGTCATTCCATTCGGCCAGCGCGCCGTTGTAACCTTCTTGGCAGGCGCGGAACTCTTCCAGGTCGTCGGGGGTGCCCATGCCGGAGACGTTGAAGAAGTCTTCGTACTGGCGGATACGTACCTCACGGTTTTCAGCGGACTCGCCTTTGGGGGCGAAGCAGTAAATCGTGACTTCGGTTTTGTCCACGGCGACCGGACGGATCACGCGGATTTGCGTGGAGAACTGGTCCATCAGGTAGACGTTGGGATAGAGGCAGAGGTTGCGCGTCTGGTTGACGATGGAGTCGGCACGGGCGTCGCCTAGCTGCTCCTGGATCCAGTCCTTATGTTGGTAGACCGGGCGCACTTCTGGGTTGAGCAGCCGGGTCCACAGCATCATGTGGCCGTTTTCGTAGGAGTAGAAGCCGCCTTTGCTTTTCGACCAGCCATCGGCATCAACGGCTTTGGTGCCACCGGAATCGTAATTGCGGCGTTCCATGGTGGAGGCGTAGTTCCAGTGCACGGAGCTGACGTGGTAACCGTCGGCGCCGTTTTCGGCCTGGAGCTTCCAGTTGCCGGTGTAGGTGTACGACGAGGTACCGCGCAGGATCTCCAGGCCTTCGGGGGCTTGGTCGACGATGTTGTCGATGACCTTGGTGGTTTCGCCCAGGTGCTGTTCAAGCGGTTGAACATCATCGCTTAGGCTGCCGAACAGGAAGCCTTTGTAGTTCTCGAAGCGCGGTAGGCGCTTGAGGTTGTGGGAGCCATCCTGTTTAAACTGGTCAGGGTAGGCGCCGTTCTTTTCGTTCTTGGCTTTGAGCAGTTGGCCGTCATTTTTGAACGTCCAGCCGTGGAACGGGCAGGTAAACGTGCCTTTGTTGCCGCGTTTGCGGCGACACAGCGTGGCGCCACGGTGGGCGCAGGCGTTAATCAGGCCGTGCAGTTCACCCTGCTTGTCGCGGGTGATGATCACCGGCTGGCGACCCATGGTGACGGTCATGTAGTCACCCGGCTCGGCGACCTGGCTCTCGTGGGCCAAGAACAGCCAGTTGCCTTCGAAGATGTGCTTCATCTCCAGTTCAAAGAAGGCGGGATCGGTGAACATGCTGCGGTGGCAGCGGAAGATGCCCTGGGCGGGATCGTCCTGGACGGCGCCGCGCACGCGGGCTTCGAGCTGATCAAGCTGTGTGGTCATGATCTCTCTCCTCAATACTTTGGCATAACCTGGGATAGTAGGCGCTGACGCGCCGGACGGTGGTCGACAGGCAATCGTCAGCGCGAGGTTATGGGGCTTTAAACCTTGGCGGTACCGGCAAGCTGGCTGGCCAGATCCTGCTCGTCTTCTTTGGCCCGTGGGCGAGCGTGACGAACCTGCAGTTCGGGCGCCTCAACGGGGGCCAGCGCTACATCGAACACGACGTGGGAGAACGGGCCGTCCAGGTCACGCTTGGCGATCTCGGCCGGGTCTTCAATCCGCTCGGCGGGGACGACCAGCTCTTCGCGGGTGGCAAAGGCAAAGTCATCAAAGGTGTAGGGGTCGCCCGCCAGGTTGATCTGGGTGGTCAGGTGTTGATGACCGGGGGCGGAGACGAAGTAGTGAATATGCGCCGGGCGCTCGCCGTGGCGGCCCAGGGATTTGAGCACCACATCGGTGGGGGCACCTTCGGGCACGCCGTAGCCGGAGGGGATAATACTGCGCGCGGTGTAACGTCCGTCGCTGTCCGCATAGATCGTGCGGCGCATGTTGTACTCGTCCTGGGAGGGATCAAAGAACGAGTAGCCACCCTTGGAGTTGCAGTGCCAGATTTCAACTTTGGCGCCGGGGATCGGCGTGCCGTCGACATCGCGCACCTGACCGGTCAGCCACATCACCTCGGCATCGGCATCGCTGCCGTCGTCCATGCGCGCAAAGCCTTCGGTTTCCGGGGCACCGGCGACGTACAGCGGGCCTTCGATGGTGCGCGGGGTGCCGCCGGTGCGCTTGGCTTCGGCATCGATAGCGTCCTGGCGCATATCGAGGAAGTGGTCGAAGCCGAGACCGGGTGAGAGCAACCCGAACTGGGTCTGGCTACCCAGGGCATTGAGCAGGTTGACGCCCGCCCAGTACTCTTCCTCGGTGACATCGAAGTCGTCGATCAGCTTGAACAGGTCGCCGACCAGGCGATGGACAATTTGCTTGGCGCGGTCATTGCCGCCTGACTGGTCAAAGCCAGCCACGGTGTTGACAAAGTCTTGCACTTCGGGAGTATCGAATATCTTCACGGTCATGGTAAAACCCTATCGTTGGATTTTTGTCGTTGTCTTGGTGCCCGGCGATAGCGTTAATGCGTATAAAAAGAGTTGGGAGTACGTCTATCTGAGGGCCTAAAGACGACGGTTATTGTTGTGCTCGCCACCAATATCGACCAGTTCGCAGCTACGCGACCAATATCGTTTGAGTTTCTTTCCATACTTCATAGGTATCTCGACTGGAGTGATATTCTTCCTCTCAACCACCTAAGCAATTAATGTCAAAAAAACCTTAATCCTTTATTTATAAAGAAATTTTTTTAAATATAGAGAATGAGACGAGTAATGCCCTTCAATCAAAATTGTCTTTTATTTACGCTTTAAATCGATATCACGGCTTTTGCAGGCCATAACGTTCTCTAAGCGTGTTCCAAAGGAGTCACTATCGATTTCTACTTACGACAAAAGAATAAGAGGGAATAAAAAAGGAAGCAGCGCACAAAAAAGACCCGTACTGCAAAAGCAGATACGGGCTAAGGAGGATAACTTTATCAAATTGCTAATGTTGCGCAGGAGTTAGCTGCTCTTCTTGGCAACCTCACGAGTGAAGATGAACTCGAAGTCCTTGGTTTCGAAGATGGCCGAAACAACGACGCCCAGTACTAACGCCCAAAAAGTAGCGCCTATCCCAAGAATCTGGATGCCAGAAGCAGCAATTAGAAAGGCAAATAGCGCACCTATCTCATGTTTCTTGCCAGAAAAAGCGATAGCCATTGAAGAGGTGATCACACGCATAAGAGCCAGCCCGGCGATTATGGCAATAAAGTAGCGCGGCGTGGCCTCAAGCAGGCTGACTACGTAACCGTAGAAAGGCGCGGCGACCACGAAGATAGCCCCAGCAATCACCGCTGCTACCCAACGCTTGTCGTGACTACCTGCCTCCGGCGAAGCACACACACCGGTCATCGGTGCCGCGATGCACGTACTGTGTAGATTAAAGAATGACGACACCATGGTACCCAAACCACCCACAGCAGTAATCGCGTTAGCCGGGGCGTCTTTGTAGCCCATTCCCTTCACTAAGCCAACGCCTGCTGGTGTTTCCATGCCGACCAGAATAATAGCGAGTGGTAAGCCATAGGTGAGAAAAGCACCAAAGGTGAACTCGGGGATGATGAACTCAGGAAAACGTATGGTTGCTTCAATGCCTGATAGGTCAACGCCAGTTGCCATCAGGTAAAGAATGCCTGCCAGCATCGCGACGACCAATGGTGGAACTTTACGAAACAGTCGTGCGGAAATGAAGAAGGCCAGGATCATGATGGAGGCTGGCACAATGGCACTTTCCAGTGGTTTCACCATGTTGAGACCAAAGCTAAGTAACATACCGCCCACCATACCCATGACAATCGGCATCGGTATCAAGCGCATCACAATACCCATCACGCCAGTCACACCTGCGATTAAGGTAATGATGCCAGCAATCAAGCTAGCACCTAATGCGGCCTCCAGACCTATCACCGGAATGACTGCTGCAAACATTAAAGCGCCGGGAATAGAGTTGGCCATTGGCAGCGGCAAGCGATAATAGGCGGGCATGAAAAGCCCAAACAAGCCATTGATCATCAAGTAACTGATGACCCAAATCATGATGAATGAGGAATCGAGGCCGGCAGAGGTGCCGGCGCTAATGTGAACCACCCCAACACTGAGCCCTAAAATTCCCGCCACTAGCCCAGTACTGGCGTTGTCGGCATTGAGGTCGCGCAGAAAATCGCGGGGCGCATGCCTTAGGCTGACGCCTTTCTCAATATGTTTCACGGTTTGCTCCAGGGGATTATTGTGCTTAGAGTTATCGTTAACACTTCTTTAGAATTGATTTATTTAACCTGCTAATAGCCCTGGTCGCCCCCACCCACTGGCAGCACGCTGCCGGTGATGTAGCTCGCCTCATCGGAAGCCAGGAACAGAATCGGCGCGGCCATCTCGTCGAGCGTGCCGTAGCGTTTCATCAGACAGCTCTGCTTGGTCTGATCGATATGCGCCTGGAACCATGCCCGTTCGGTCTCGTTGCTAGGCTCGGGCGTGCCGCGGGAAATCCGGCGCGGCGGTGCTTCAGTGCCACCGATGGCAGCGGCAGCCACGCGGATGCCAGCATCAGCGTATTCGAAAGCCAGTGACTCGGTCAGCGCATTGACCCCCCCCTTGGCCGCCGAGTAGGGGATTCGGTGAATGCCCCGCGCCGCCACGGAAGAAACATTGACGATCACGCCGCTACCCTGCGCTACCATGGTGGGCAGTACCGCGCGGCAGCACCAAAGCGTGGGCATTAAAGAGCGGTTAATCTCTGCGACAACTTGTGCTTCAGTGAACTCGGTAAACGGCTTAAAGTTAATTGCACCACCTACGTTGTTCACTAGAATATCGATACGGCCAAAGTGAGAGAGCGTCTCCTGAATCACTTTCTCGGCACCTTCATAGGTCTCCAGATCCGCTTGTACTGCGATCACTTCACACCCCTGCTGGCTGATTTCAGCCACTACTTCATGGATGTAATCATTGCGATCTACCAGTACTAAACGTGCCTCTTCCGCGGCTGCGCGCTCAGCAACTCGCCGCCCAATTCCCTGAGCTGCACCGGTAATCACCATCACTTTGCCTTGAAAGCGGTGTGTCATGATGTACTCCCTGCTTCATTGGGGGTGAACTTCTCGTAGTGAAAGCTCTGTGGCTCAATGCCTTCTGCGTCAAAGTATTTCAGCACGGCATCGACCATTGGAGGCGGGCCACACAGGTAAACGTCCACATCACCGTCATGCATGACAGCAGCGTCCATGTGGTGGGTCACATACCCTTTACGCGGATGCTCACTGGCTTCATCAACCACCACCGTGGCGTAGCTGAAGCTTGGCAGTTTCTCAGCGAAGGCGTCTAAGGCGTCGGTTTTGACCAAGTGATCGTCTTTATTGACGCCATAAATCATGTGAATCGGCGCATTGCACCCCTTTTCGACCAACTGCGCTAACATGGAAAGAAAAGGAGCTAACCCCGTCCCCCCCGCCAGCATTAGCACCGGACGTTTCACTTCTCGCAGGTAGAAGCTGCCCAGCGGGCCGGTCAGCGTAAGCTTTTCGCCCACCGCCGCTCGCTCGGTCAGGTAGCCGCTCATTACCCCATTGGGAATATTGCGGATCAAAAAGGTGGCGCGCTTATCACTTGGCAGTGAGCTGAAGGAGTAGGAGCGGTGTGCCTCTGTACCGGGCACATCAATATGGATGTATTGACCTGGTAAAAAGGCAAGGCCTTCCTCATCATCCAGTTCAACCGCTAGCTCAATGCTATCTTCAGAGAGTTGCTCAACCGCGGTGACAGTGGCTTCAACCTTGCCCACCTGTGTTTTACACAGCGTGGAGGCCACGGGCACTTGGATAACGCAGTCCGAAGAAGGCACCATCTGACACGTGAGTACTTGGCCTTCTGCAGCTTCTTCATCAGAAAGCGCGTCTTCTAGGTATTCGTCACCCATGTCGAATTCGCCCTGCTCGCAGTGGCCTTTACAGGTACCACATACGCCGTCGGAGCAGTCCATCGGCAGGTTAACTTTTTGCCGGTAAGCGGCGTCGAGAACGGTTTCTCCCTCTTTACAGCCGATGAAGCGGGTGACGCCATCTTCGAAGTTGAGGGCTATGGTATAGCTCATGGTTAACTCTCCTCTCCTATCAGGTCACACGTGATACACGTCGATGACCTGATGGATATAGTCGTTATTCAGCTGCACGACTTTTCTTGTGATTAACGGGCTCTCACCCGACACGTCCAGGGTGTAGAAGCACGTGCCGAAGAAGCTGTCGGTCTTCTTGTAGCGGTGGTTGAGCGTGTGCCAGTTAAAGCGCAGCTCCACCGTGTCGCCGTCTTGAGACAAGATCTCCAGATTGGTCACCTGGTGGGTGGTGCGCGGTTCCGGCGTGCTCGCCCCGCTGCGCTCGGTCTTGATCCGGTAGACCCGGTCTTCCAGCCCTTCGCGGTTGGGGTAGTAGATCAGCGAGATCTCACTGTGCGGGTCGCGGGTGAGCTGGTCGTCGTCGTCCCAGGCGGGCATCCAGAACTCGGCGTCCTTGCGGTAAAGCGTGAGCCACTCGTCCCACTCTCGGTCGTCTAGCAGGCGGCCTTCGCGGTATAAAAAGGCTTGGATGTCGTGATAGCTAATGCTCATGTCACTTCTCTCCTCTTTTTAGGCGGACGCGGTGGCGATAAACTGGCTGCGCTCTTTGCCGATGGCGCGCAGCATTTCGTCGACCCAGTGCTTGTGGTGCAGCACGTAGAGCCCTTCGTCTTCCGGCGAGGCGCCGCTGAGCAGGGGCTTCATGTTGATCGCTTGGGCATCTTCATCGGCGCCTTCGATCCACTGTTGGGCGCCGCGGGAGAGGTCATTCCATTCGGCCAGCGCGCCGTTGTAACCTTCTTGGCAGGCGCGGAACTCTTCCAGGTCGTCGGGGGTGCCCATGCCGGAGACGTTGAAGAAGTCTTCGTACTGGCGGATACGTACCTCACGGTTTTCAGCGGACTCGCCTTTGGGGGCGAAGCAGTAAATCGTGACTTCGGTTTTGTCCACGGCGACCGGACGGATCACGCGGATTTGCGTGGAGAACTGGTCCATCAGGTAGACGTTGGGATAGAGGCAGAGGTTGCGCGTCTGGTTGACGATGGAGTCGGCACGGGCGTCGCCTAGCTGCTCCTGGATCCAGTCCTTATGTTGGTAGACCGGGCGCACTTCTGGGTTGAGCAGCCGGGTCCACAGCATCATGTGGCCGTTTTCGTAGGAGTAGAAGCCGCCTTTGCTTTTCGACCAGCCATCGGCATCAACGGCTTTGGTGCCACCGGAATCGTAATTGCGGCGTTCCATGGTGGAGGCGTAGTTCCAGTGCACGGAGCTGACGTGGTAACCGTCGGCGCCGTTTTCGGCCTGGAGCTTCCAGTTGCCGGTGTAGGTGTACGACGAGGTACCGCGCAGGATCTCCAGGCCTTCGGGGGCTTGGTCGACGATGTTGTCGATGACCTTGGTGGTTTCGCCCAGGTGCTGTTCAAGCGGTTGAACATCATCGCTTAGGCTGCCGAACAGGAAGCCTTTGTAGTTCTCGAAGCGCGGTAGGCGCTTGAGGTTGTGGGAGCCATCCTGTTTAAACTGGTCAGGGTAGGCGCCGTTCTTTTCGTTCTTGGCTTTGAGCAGTTGGCCGTCATTTTTGAACGTCCAGCCGTGGAACGGGCAGGTAAACGTGCCTTTGTTGCCGCGTTTGCGGCGACACAGCGTGGCGCCACGGTGGGCGCAGGCGTTAATCAGGCCGTGCAGTTCACCCTGCTTGTCGCGGGTGATGATCACCGGCTGGCGACCCATGGTGACGGTCATGTAGTCACCCGGCTCGGCGACCTGGCTCTCGTGGGCCAAGAACAGCCAGTTGCCTTCGAAGATGTGCTTCATCTCCAGTTCAAAGAAGGCGGGATCGGTGAACATGCTGCGGTGGCAGCGGAAGATGCCCTGGGCGGGATCGTCCTGGACGGCGCCGCGCACGCGGGCTTCGAGCTGATCAAGCTGTGTGGTCATGATCTCTCTCCTCGTATTTATTATGTCGCGCTGTGATGTCTCGCTATGGCGGGCCAAGGGGAAGGCCCGCCTTACTCAAGAGATGAGGGTTAAACCTTGGCGGTACCGGCGAGCTGGCTGGCGAGATCCTGCTCATCTTCCTTGGCCCGTGGGCGGGCATGGCGGACTTGCAGCTCGGCGGCGTCGGTGTGTGCTAGCTCCACGTCGAACACCACGTGGGAGAACGGGCCGTCCAGGTCTCGCTTGGCGATCTCGGCGGGGTCTTCAATGCGCTCGGCGGGCACGACCAGTTCTTCGCGGGTGGCAAAGGCGAAGTCGTCATAGGTGTAGGGGTCACCCGCCAGGTTGATCTGGGTGGTCAGGTGCTGATGGCCCGGGGCAGAGACAAAGTAGTGGATATGCGCCGGGCGTTCGCCGTGGCGGCCCAGGGACTTGAGCACCACATCGGTGGGGGCGCCTTCGGGCACGCCGTAGCCGGAGGGGATAATACTGCGCGCGGTGTAGCGGCCGTCGCTGTCGGTATAAATCGTGCGGCGCAGGTTGTACTCGGACTGTGAGGGGTCGAAGAAGGAGTAGCCGCCCAGGGAGTTGGCGTGCCAGATCTCGACCTTGGCACCGGCAATCGGGGTGCCGTCGACGTCACGGACTTGGCCGGTCAGCCACATGGTCTCGCCGTCGGTCGCTTCGTCGTCCAGGCGGGCAAAGCCTTCCGCCTCGGGGGCACCGGCCACGTACAGCGGGCCTTCGATGGTGCGCGGCGTACCGCCGGTGCGCTTAGCTTCGGCGTCGATGGCGTCCTGGCGCATATCGAGGAAGTGGTCAAAGCCGAGCCCTGGCGAGAGCAGGCCGAACTGGGTCTGGCTGCCCAGGGCATTGAGCAGGTTAACCGCCGCCCAGTACTCTTCTTCAGTGACATCGAAGTCATCGATCAGCTTGAACAGGTCGCCGACCAGGCGATGGACGATTTGCTTGGCACGGTCATTGCCACCGGCTTGGTCAAAACCAGCAACGGTTTTGACGAATTCTTGGACTTCGGGGGTATCGAATATCTTTACGGTCATGGTGAAACTCTCTGTTTGTTATAGAGTGTTGTTGTCGTCATATGATCTGGCGTGTTACGTGGAGAATTAGCTGTCGTCGTCGCGCACTGAAGAGGGGTGACGACATAGCGGTTTGACATTGATCTCCATATAGGGGAAGAGCGGCAGATTGCTGACCAGCTCTTGCAGTTCGGCATTGTCTTCCACGTCAAAAACACTGACGTTTGAGTAGCTGCCCGCCACGCGCCACAAGTGGCGCCATTTGCCCTGGTGTTGCAGATCTTGGGAATACGCCTTTTCAGTCGCCTTAATCTTCGCTGCTTGCTCGGCTGGCATATCGGTCGGCAATTTAACGGTCATCTCTACTTGAAACAGCATATATCTCTCCTCTTAGATCACGGGCAACGCACACGATTGCTTTATTTACGCGAGTAATGCGCCAATTTATCTTCATCTAAGGTGATGCCCAGCCCAGCGCCCTGTGGCAGCGCTACCCCAAACTCGGTGAAGTTGAGGGGTTCAACCACAATGTCATCTTTCAAAAGTAGCGGGCCGAACATTTCGGTGCCCCAGGCCATTTCCGGTAGCGTTGCCCAGGCGTGTAGTGAGGCGGCTGTGCCGATGGTGCCCTCAAGCAATGTGCCGCCGTATAGGCCAATTCCCGCTGCCTGTGCTACATGAGCCAGTTCCAGCACACCGTAAATACCACCCGATTTGGCAATCTTCAGGGCAAAAGCACCACTAAAGCCGCCACATACAAGATCCAGCCCATCACGGGCGTCCTGAACGGCTTCGTCAGCCAGCATTGGCACGTTGAAACGGTTAGCCAAGCGAACTAGACCTGCATGTTCGCGCGCGGGAATGGGCTGCTCTATTAACTCAATACCGGCATCCTGCAATACCTGAATACCATGCACCGCGGTAGGCTCATCCCACGCCTGGTTAACGTCAACGCGCACGCTGGCACGATCACCTAGCGCCTCTTTTATCGCCGCTACATGACGTACATCCTGATCAACCGGATTGGCACCAATTTTAAGCTTGAAGTCGCAATGCCGACGTTGTTCTAAACGCAGCAGCGCTTCATCAATATCCTTGGCGGTATCGCCGCTAGCCAGCGTCCAGAGCACGGGTAAATGGTCTTGGCATGCGCCGCCGAGCAGTTCGGCAACACTCAACCCAAGACGCTTACCCTGAGCATCTAATAAAGCGGTCTCTAACGCAGACTTGGCGATCATATTGCCGCGAGCGTGCCGGTTCAGCCGGGCGCGTAGCTGATGGACATTGTGAGAAGGCTGACCAATCAGCAGGGGAGCTAGGTAGGTATCGATATTGCGCTTAATGCTCTCCGGGCTTTCCGGGCCGTAAGCGAGGCCGCCAATGGTGGTGCCTTCACCGATCCCTTCGATACCGTCAGTGTGGCGCATGCGCACAATGACCATCGTTTGGCAGGCCATGGTGGTCATGGAAAGCTTGTGAGGGCGGATGGTCGGTAAATCGACCAGTAGTGTCTCAATATGTTGAATGACGGTTGACATGCAGGCTCCGGCGTCTGGCAATCGTTGACTTGATGTCAGTTTGATTGCACGAGGAAGAGGGAACCAATATTGTTTAGGTGCCTAGCGATACCAAGGAGGTATCACTAGTGCATGATTCACCCTCTGCACTAGCGCACTCGCAACGAGCTCCTATCGCGCTGTGCCTATCGGTAGACTCTGTATTACGCAACGCTGTGCAAGAATCACAGAAAAAACTATATTTATCAGAAACATATAATAAAAAAAACGAACCCTGACTAGCATACTCCCCCTCTGACTAGGGGCAGAGAGGGTTGCGACAAAAGAATAAGGCGAAAGTGGCTACCATAAGCGTTCATGCCGAACTATGACTTGCTAAGCGCCGCCGTGCGGCAATCACATCGTCGTGCGGATCGTGGTTCCAAAGCCAATCGAAGCGGTTTTCCAGGTTTTCAATCAGCTTGGCCTCATCGTCGCCGATATGCTCACCGGCATATTCATAGACATCCCCAGCCTCATGGGACGTTTGTTGAACCCTGCAGGTGCGGGCGTGACGTACTTGCTCAAAAGCGGCTAAGAAATCGCTCACTGTGTGGCGATCACAATGTTCATCCGTGAGGAGGCTTGCCAGCACGTAGGCATCTTCAAGCGCCTGCCCCGCTCCCGCCCCCTGGTGCGGCACCAATGCATGGGCGGCGTCGCCAACAATCAGCACACGGTCACGATGGTAGTGGGCGAGTTCGGGTAACTCATGCAGCGCCCAACGCGTTGGCTCAGGAATGCATTCAAGGATTGCTTGGCAGGCTGGGCTCCACCCCTCAAAAACCTCCAGCATTTCCTTCTGGCTGGTGGCTTGTACCCACTCTTCACCTTCGGCAAGATTAGGGTTCGGTGTAGAGCGGTCAGTAATAAAAGCGACAACATTGATCAGTTGCGACTGCTTAACCGGAAACGTCAGGATGTGCCGGTCTTTGCCAAGATACATTTGGGGCACTAGTGCTAGGCGTTTCTCGCTACCTTTAGCCTCTAAAGCGGCCTTTAGCTCATCGGTCGGGATCATGCCGCGGTAGGCGTAAGTGCCACTCCAAAACGGGGTAATCTCGCCGTACTGCTCTGGAGGTAAGACATGACGGCGCACCGCGGACTTAATTCCATCAAAGCCGATGATCACATCGCCGGTAAAATGTGTGCCATCATCAAAGTAGGCTGTGGCGCTATCGGCATCTTGCTTAACCTCGACACAGCGCTTGCCAAAGTGAGCGATGCCCTCCGGTAGATTGCCAACAATGGCGTCCAGAAAATCGGCACGGTGTACCGAGGATTGACCAACACCTGGCGCTAAGCTGGCGGTCAAGTAAGCATCATCACTGCCACGCCGCCATTCAAACCAAACATCCTCAAAGGGAGCGGGTGAAGAATCGGCAATACGTTGATAGGAGGCTTCCAAGCCCAGCCGTTGAATCGCCTTCACAGCGTTAGGGCCAAAGGAGACCCCAGCACCAATTTCAGAGAACTGGGGAGCAGCTTCGAAAAGCTGTACATCAAGGTGGCTATCGCGAGATAGCGCGACGGCGAAAGCCACACCACCGATACCGCCACCGACGATGCCAATCGAAAGACGTTTTTGCTGTGTATTTGCTACTGTATTGTTAGCTACCATGATTTCACTCTGCTCTGGGGCTTGTCGTTGTATGTTGAGCGTCATGCTCTCCCCCTAACGCTATTCGCGAGCGTCAACAGTAACCACACAGCTTCCTTCATTCGGACTATAAACGGCGCTAATAACAATATGAATCAATCAGTTAAAAACCTCTTCGGCTGCCGCATTCAACTATTGTCGGATACGTGGCGAGGCGCTAGGTGATGGAGAAACTTGCCAATATTGACCTTAATCTGCTGGTCGTTTTTGACTTGTTGTACCAAGAGCAAAATACACAACGGGTTGCGCTGCGCTTGGGTATCACCCAACCGGCGGTGAGCCATGCACTGAAACGGTTACGACACTTGCTGGAGGACGAACTTTTCGAGCGCACGTCACAAGGGCTGCAACCTACGCCCCGTGCCAGCCGACTTCATCCCGGCATTGCGGATGCGTTGGCGCGAATGAACGACACGCTGAATCTATGCGACGATTTCAACCCCGCTATGAGTGATCGCACCTTTCATATCAACATGACTGACATTGGTGAAATCGTGTTTCTTCCACGCTTGCTGCAGCACCTCTCGCACCAAGCACCGGGCGTGTCAATTAATACCGTGCGCAGCCACCATAACGACCTAAAACACGAGATGGAGGAGGGAGAGATTGACCTGGCGGTTGGCCTGATCCCACAACTTGGGGCAGGTTTTTACCAGCAACGACTGTTTGTACAACGCTACGTGTGCCTGATGCGCCAGGATCACCCGCTCGCTGCGGGGAAATTTAACCTTGAGGATTTTCGCGCAGCGCATCACGCCGTGGTGGTTGCCCGGGGCACCGGGCACGGCATTATCGAAGAGCAGCTTGCGCACGCTGGGGTTGTGCGCCCAGTTCGGTTAACACTGCCACATTTCGCAGCCGTTCCCTATATCGTCAGCAGTAGCGACTTAGTGGTGACGGTAACCAGCAAGCTGGCCGAGGCGACACAAGCGCGATTTAGACTAGCCGTTCGTGAGCATCCTCTGGCATTTCCCGAGATTCCGATTAACCTTTTCTGGCACCGGCGCTTTCACCAAGACCCTGGGAACCGCTGGTTGCGAGGGCTTATGTTTGAGATGTTCTCAGAGTAATAAATCAGTCTCTCAGCGACTCCCCTCAGCGCGTTTTACGTGGCGCTTTTTCGTGACCAATAGAACATGCCGGAGGCCTTATTCAATATCGTGGCTGATAACTGTTTATCACTCGGCCTGCCCGCTAACCCATAACAGACATGCAGTGGCAGAAGATGCTCTTCCCGAGGGTGACAGAAGCGTGCATGGGGGGCCTTATCCCAGTTAGCCAAGCGACGTGTACGCTCTGCTTCATCGATGTCTTGGCTGGAGCACGTCGTCACTAGCCAGTCTTCAAACGCCTTATTTTTCGCTTGGCTGTCTGGCGTGGTAGGGCTAAAGAATTCCCGCATGTTGTGGAATGAAAACCCCGAACCAATCACCAGCAGGTTCTCGTGTTCCAGCGATTTGAGCGCTCGGCCGATGGCAAGGTGCGTATCAGCGTCAAGGTTATTAACCAACGAAAGCTGTACACAGGGAATGTCGGCTTCCGAGTACATGATTTTGAGCGGGACAAACACGCCATGGTCAAAGCCCCGCTGGGCATCTTGCTGGGCGGGAATACCGGCGTTTTCAAGCGTCCGACTCACCTGTTGTGCCAACTCAGGCTCCCCCTGACAGGGGTACTGAATTCGATAAGCTTCAGGTGGGAAGCCCGCATAGTCGTAGATCAGTTCCGGAGCGGCCCCGGACGTGATCGTGGGGACAGACGCTTCCCAGTGGGCGCTAATGACCAAAATAGCCGATGGCTTGCTGATGACGTTGGCGATCCCTTTCAGCGACTCGACCATCTCCTGATGGTCTGGGTCGCCCAACAGCGGCAGAGGCCCGCCGCCGTGGGAGAGAAATAAAATATCTGGCGAGGTGTTCATCATCGTTTCCTCGTGGTTACTGAAGACTTATGGGTAACAAAACGCGGCCATAGTCCTATTCATTAATTTTTTAAAATCAAATGATGGCAGGGCCTACCGGCACAATGCCGCTGGGGTTCAGCGCTTTAATGGAGTAATACCCGGCTTTGATGTGTTCACTATTGACCGTGTCAGCGATGCCATTCATCGCATAGATACGCTGCATAAAAGCGTGCAAGTAAGGCATGGCTTGAAGTGTATTGCGATTGCATTTAAAGAGCCCGTGATAGGCCGCATCAAACCTGATCAACGTTACAAACAGCCGCACATCGGTTTCCGTTAGCCGTTCGCCGAACAGATAAGAACGTCCATCAGATAAGCGCCTTTCAAGTTCATCCAAGGTGAGAAACACCTTGTCATACGCCTCTTCGTACGCCTGCTGAGACGATGCAAACCCTGCTTGGTAGACACCGTTATTGAGGTTTTGATAGATAACCTCGTTCAACGCATCGATGTCGTCGGCTAACTCTGCCGGGTACAGATTCGGCCCTTGCTGGCCAAACGCTTCGAACGCAGTGTTGAGCATGCGAAGAATATCGGCTGACTCATTGCTGACAATGGTGCGTGTTTTCTTGTCCCACAAAACGGGCACGGTTGCTCGACCGGTGTAGGTCGGGTCGGCTTGAGAATACAGCTCATGCAGATAACGAGCACCGTTAAGGCTATCTTCACCGGTACCGGGATAGCCACCAAACTGCCAGCCGTTATCGGATAGCCGGGGGTTAACGACCGTCACGCTGATCAGATTCGTTAGCCCTTTCAACTGGCGCACCATGAGCGTACGGGAAGCCCAGGGGCAGATATAAGCAACGTAAAGATGATAGCGGTCTTTTTCTGCCTTAAAGCCACCCTTGCCGGTAATGCCCGGCGAGCCATCGGGCGTGATCCAGTGGCGAAACGACGATAATTGGCGAATAAACCGCCCCTTCTCGTCTTTGGCCTGTACAGGATGCCAGTTCTCCTGCCATGTTCCGTTAACCAACATCGTCATCTCCTTCCGTCAAAATAAGCCCCGTCAATAGTGTCGGGGCGACCGGTATGCTGAGGGTTATTTTCGCCCCGGAAAGAACTGTGTCTGCAGCAGGCTATCGATTGACAAGCGCCCTGCGCCTTGAATCGCTAACGCGGTGGTCATCGCGAAAAGAGCAAGTGCGTATTCATAGCCGTTGTTCGTCAGGAAGAGGCCGTTACTCACATGGACGCTGAAAATAGCGACTAGCATCGTGATGGCTGAGGCAATCGCCGCGGGACGCGTTAGAAGCCCGAGGAATAAAGCGATCCCACCCAAAAACTCGGCGCTGCCTGCCAGTAATGCCATGGCATAGCCGGGCTCAAGCCCGATACTGGTCATCCATTGTCCGGTGCCTTCCAAGCCGTAGCCTCCGAACCAGCCAAATAATTTTTGTGCACCGTGTGCCGCTAATATCAGACCGACCGGCAGTCTTAAAGCCAGGGCCGCATAGCCGCCAGTGGAGTTAAATAAGGTGTGTGCGAATTGGTTTTTCATGAGTGGTTCCTCGAATAGCGAATGGTTTATTCAACAAGCTTTGCGTTACTGATGAACGCACTTTACTCTCGCCATGAAGGAACAATAAGGCCGGATATGTTGCATGATTAACAACAAAGCGTTGATAATTTTTATTTCCATCAGGGATAGGGAAACGAATGGATCGTCTTGATGCCATGAGAGCCTTCGTCAACGTGGTTAGCGAAGGCACCTTCACCCAGGCCGCCGAGCGACTTGAAATGTCGCCTCAGCTCGTCAGTAAATATGTGTCTCAGTTGGAAGACCGCCTCGGAGTGCGCTTGTTGAACCGCACCACTCGCAAAGTGCATCTCACAGAAGCGGGTATTCGTTACGTTGAGCATGCCCAGCAGATGCTTGACGACATCGACGATATGGACAGTCAGCTCAATGACTTACAAGAAGGCGCACGAGGTCGTTTGCGGATCAGCGCGCCTGTTTCCTTCGCGACACTGCACTTAGCGCCACTACTGGCTGACTTCCAGCAGGCACATCCGGCCGTCAGCATTGACTTACAATTGAACGATAGAAAGGTGGATATCGTAGAGGAAGGGTTTGATATTGCCTTACGCATTGGTCATTTGAAGAGCTCTTCCTTGATCGCGAAATTTATCGCCCCCGTGCGACTGGTAATATGCGCCTCGCCTGACTATTTAGCCCGCTATGGCACCCCTACAAGCCCCAGTGAACTTAAGCAACATCGATATCTGCGTTACAGCTATATGGAGCATGATATGGGACTGCCCGCCACAGAGTGGCTCCCAATCGCTGGACGGCACCAAGAGGGGGACTTGATCAGTAACAATGGCGATGTGTTGACCAAAGCCGCTATTCAGGGGGCAGGTATTGCCATTCAGCCGACCTTTATCTCTGGCGCAGCGATTGCCAAGGGCAGCCTAAAAGTGATTCTTCCTGAGTGCGAACCAGCGCCTTTAGGTCTTTATGCTGTTTATGCGCACCGCAAATTATTGGCGAGTAAGGTGAGGTGTTTTATCGACTTTTTAGACGGATATTTCGGTGACCCGCCGTACTGGGATGACTTTGAAACTGGCGAATAAATCTTGTTTATCCCTTACCGCTTGTTCGTAATGTGTATTGCCTTCCGCTTAGAAAAACAGGATCACTTATCATGAGCAGTCCGGTTTTTTCTGACAATCCACGTGCCATTGTCTATTTTGTTGCCGTTGCCAAAGCGGGCAGCTTTACCGCTGCGGCAAATGAATTGGGTGTTTCTAAATCGGCGCTAGGAAAAAGTGTTTCTAAGCTGGAACAGCACTTAGCTACCAAATTACTTTATCGAACCACGCGTAAGCTAAGCCTTACCACGGAAGGGGAAGCTTATTTTGCCAGCTGCCAAAGCGCGCTCGACACACTGCAGGCTGCAGAAACATCGCTACGCTCAAAGCTGAGTGAACCATCCGGTACCGTTCGGATTGATATGCCCGCCGCTTTTGGTCGGTCTGTGATGATGCCTATTTTGTTAGGCATGACCGAACGTTATCCGCACCTGAAGCTTACCCTCACCTTCAATGATCGCATCATTGACCCGCTGGATGCCGGATTTGATCTCGCCATCCGCTATGGTGCCTTGAAGGACAGTGCCGACCTGGTCGCCAAGAAGCTCAATGACCAGCACCTCGTGCTCTGTGCATCGCCTAGCTACCTTGAACGCTATGGATGCCCACAGAACTTACAGGCGCTGAGTCAACACCGTTGCCTGATGGCTTGGCGCGGTGGGTCACCGTTGAGCTGGCGAGTCAAAGACGATAATGGGCAGGAAGTGAGGTTTAATCCCCCACCTTTTCATCAAATAAGCGATGGCGACGCCATGATGGATGCCTGCATAGCAGGCGCGGGGATCGTTCAGTTTCCAGAGGCATTGCTGCGACCTTTTATCGTTCAGGGAAAGTTGGTGACGATCCTCCCAGAGTTCGCCCCCTCCCCGACAGAACTTAATATTATTTGGCCACGCTCATATCAGCTGCTACCGAGCGTTCGCTTTATTATCGATGAACTGGTTTCGTTGGCAGATCGGAATATTTTCGGCTGATTGTAGAATTTAGCTCTACTCTGAATCCGGTTGTAGCGTGTTTATCAGCCCTTAGGGCAGGACTAAACTGCTTTCTTGAGCAACAAGCTCGATGAAGCACTCCGTTCACAACCCCAAGAGAATTCACCATGCCAGTCGTAAATATTCAAATGTTTGATGGCCGTGACGAAGCCAAACCTGCTATTGCCAAAGCCGTCACCGATGCGATTGCTCAGCATGGCAACATCGACCCGCAATACGTCTATGTCATTTTCAATGACGTGTCCATGGACAACTGGGCCATTTCCGGTGAGATCTTTTCTGAAACGCTCAAAAAATCGAGCTAGTACTGTCCGTTCCCCTAGGTTAGCGCTACTCGGATCATTGGCAGCATTAACTTAAGCCGTTGCGATAAAAATCGCAGCGGCTTACTTCTTTTGAAGCCCAATCAGCTAATTTTATTCAAATATCTCTACTGCCATTTGAATAAAATTATTGAGCACAGGAGATACATTGCCTGCTCGCCACGCTAGCCATAGCGGCATATCACAGGTGGTTAACTCCTCCAGCTCAATAAAACAGATGCCGGGCATGGGATGGCTACGACTGGCGGCTGGTACAATTGATACACCCAACCCTGCTGCCACCATACTAAGAATGGTGATGTTATCAGCGCCATACTGCACAACGCGGGGCTCAAAATTTAGTCGAGAAAAATGCGCGACCATTCGATCATAATAGACCGGCGAAATCCCACGATATCCCCATACAAACTCTGTCTCAGCAAGCTCATCCAGGCGTGTCGGTGGCGATTGTGCCCAATATGAGTTAGCGGGCACGGCGAGTATCAGATGGTCACGCTGCAAAAGGTGGGCTTCAATGCCTGAAGGCGTATGGTCATCATGATAAATAATACCTGCATCGAGTCCCCCCTGGTTCAGCTTCTCCAACTGCGAGCCGGAAAGTAATGTAAAGACATCCAATGCCACATGTGGATAACGACCACGATAGCCGCCCATTAGCTTGGCCACTTCCGGCACCCACAAATGCGTCACCGTGACACCTAGGCTGAGCTTTCCGGTTTGGCCACGGCCCATCGCCAGCAGGCGCGCCTTGATATCTGCACGATTATCAATCAGCCGGGTGGCCTCGCTATAAAGCGTTTGCCCTGCCAAGGTTAATCGAATACCGCGAGCATGACGATCCAGAAGCTGTGTACCCACATCGTCTTCTAGCAGCCGCATCTGTCGTGTTAATGCCGGTTGAGCTACATGCACTTTTCGGCTAGCGGCAGAAATAGACCCTGTCTCCACCACCGCTATAAAATATTCCAGCTGGCGAAATTCCATTGGCTATTTATTTCCTCCCATCAGCTCGTGTACTCGCCTTTAAGGGCAGCTCAACGTAGCTACTACCGTTTGAGACCATACTGCTTATCCATACCTATATGATATGGCTAGTATCTAAAATCTATATTTTTGGTATCTCTATCCTTGTTTCATAGTGAATCAACAACCCATAACAAGACTCGCCATGGCGAGCAGGAAACCCTATGAACAAGACCTACCACCTTCTAACGGGGTTGCACTTTGCGGTGTGCACCCTAGCGATGATCTGGCCCGGCGCACTGATCGCCAATCGCATCGAACCCACTGTACTCGGACTACCCTTTCTATTTTTCTGGTACATCCTCTGGATGCTGATTCTATTTGTTGGTATGTGGATAGCCTATGTGGTTCGCCACGGGGGTGGTCGTCATGAATGATTCGATCATTGTCGTTGGCATCACCCTGACCTATCTCGTTCTGGTGCTATGGGTGGGGCTCCGCGCTCGCGGTCAGGAAAATTCAAGCTTGGAGGGCTATGTAGCAGGTGGGCGCCATGTTGGCGTGGTGATTTTGTTCTTCATCCTCGGCGCCGAAATCTTCTCTGCTTTTGCCTTCCTAGGCGCGCCGGGCTGGAGCTACCAGCACGGTGCACCAGCCTTCTATATTCTGGCTTACCTGTCGCTGATACCCATCACTATTTGGGCCATGGGGCCGCGAGTGGCCAAGTTAGGTCGCGAGCGGGGCTATCTTACCCAAGGTGACATGATTGCCGATCACTACCAAAGCAAAACGCTAGGCATGCTGGCCGGGGTGATCGGCGTGCTAGCGCTGGTGCCCTACCTTACCATTCAGATTGCTGGTGCTGGCTTACTGTTTCAGGCGGCTACTGATGGCTTGATCCCCTTCTGGCTAGGTGCGCTGCTGGCCTTCCTAGTGGTCGCCGCCTACGTCTTCTGTAGTGGTCTGAACGGCATCGGCTGGACCAACCTACTCCAAGGCATCATGATGATAGTCATCGCGTGGTTCCTGGGTCTCTCTATCTCTGAGCGCCTCTACGGCGGCGTGGGCGAGATGTTCAGCCAGATCCAGTTAACCATGCCGGAATACCTGACCATGCCTGGGGCCACCGGCATGAACTGGGGCTACTTCAGCACCGCGGTACTGGTCAGCGCATTCGGTGGTGCCATGTGGCCGCATCTGTTTATGAAGTTCTACTCCGCTGATAGCGGCAAAACGCTGCGCAAAGTCAGTGTCTTTTACCCACTCTACGCCTACCTGCTGGTGCCGCTGCTGTTTATCGGTTTTGCTGGCATCTTGACCTTCTCCGACTCTCCTTTAGAGCGCTCTGATACGGTGCTCCTACGCATGGTAATGGACGTGGCCAACTTCTCGCCCTGGGTGATCGGTTTGATGCTCTCCGGCGCACTGGCCGCCGCCATGTCTACCGGTGCTAACCTAGCCCATACCGCTGCAGTAGTGCTGGTGCGTGATGTAGTTGGCCCCACCATGATGAAAGGGGCAAGCGAGAAAGCGGTTATCAGCGCAACACGCTGGAGCGTGCTCGGCTTGTCGTTGATTGCCTACCTGTTCGCGCTGGCCAACCCCTCGTCGCTGGTCCTACTCCTACTCGGCGCCTATGGCTTAATTGTCCAACTGTTCCCGATGGTAATTGGCGCGCTGTTTATGCCACATCTACGCCGCGCTAGCGTCATGGCGGGCGCCGTATTCGGCAGCCTGGCCTACTTAATGATGGAGTTCGCCTGGAGCTCTCCACTTGGCTGGCACGCTGGTGTCTGGGCGATGCTGCTCAACGTTGGCGTTGTGTCAGCCTGGCAGTGGCTCGTTAAGCCCGCCCTTGCTGCCCCTACCTCAACACACTCCCATTGAAAGCCTGGAGAAGAACATGGTTACCCAAACAGAATGTTTCAATTTAAAAGATGCTATTAGCAAACAGGCCGAGGCAACGTTCGTAGATATCCAAAATCTATACCGCGAGTTGCATCGAACGCCCGAGCTTCCCTTCAAGGAGTATAAAACTAGTGCGCGACTCGCCGATGCTTTGGAAAGTCTCGGCTATGAAGTGACACGCGACGTAGGCGGCACAGGTGTCGTCGCTCTAATGAATAACGGAACTGGCCCTACCGTCATGCTGCGTGGCGATATGGATGCCCTCCCCATCAAGGAAGAGACTGGACTCGATTTTGCCAGTAAAGAAACCACTATTGCGGCAGATGGCAATGAAGTACCACTGATGCACGCCTGCGGGCATGACCTACACAGCAGCTGTATAGTGGGGACAGCAGCTGTGATGGCAGCGCTAAAGGAACACTGGTCCGGCACGTTGATGCTGATCTGCCAGCCTGCTGAAGAGATTTTTGGCGGCGCCAAAGCGATGTTAAATGATGGCCTCTATGAGCGCTTCCCACGCCCAGACATCATTTTAGGGCAACATAATATACCAGCATTAGCAGGCAGCGTTGGGCATATCACTGGCAGCGCCATGGCCGCATGTACTAATTTGGAGGTGACTATTCATGGTGCTGGAGGCCACGGTTCCATGCCCGCACAAACGGTAGATCCAATAGTGATTGCTGCGCATGTGGTCACCCGCCTTCAGAGTATCGTTTCCCGGGAAGTGCCACCGGAAGAAACAGTGGTGGTCACCGTAGGAAAGCTTCACTCGGGTACCCAGGCAAATATCATTCCCCACTCCGCCGAGCTTGAGATTAATATCCGTAGCTTTGATGATGCACTGCATAGCCAAGTAGTGACGTCTATTGAGCGAATCATACGCGCAGAATGCGAAGCGGGCCGCTCGCCCAAACTGCCGGAATTCCGAGTGCTAAATGAGACTATCGCCCTGCATAACGACACAATGGCGGTAGAGCATGTTCGCAGCGCCCACGCGAAGCACTTTGGCGATGCCAACCTCTATGCCATGCCACGCCTCAATGGTAGCGAGGATTTCCCGTTTTTCGGCAATGCTGAAGCAGGCGGTTTTGGTGGCGAAGATATTCCCTACGCGTACTGGTTTATCGGGGCGACGGCCGCCGAGCGATGGGCGAAGACGCCAGGGGAAAGCGTCTCGCAGAAAATGCGCCATCTTGAAATGCCTCATTCGCCCTACTACTTCCCAGGCAACGACGTGACCTTGCGAACCGGCATTGAGGCGATGACAACCGGCGCGTTGGCCTATTTAGCCTAGCGTCACTGCAACCTTAACGGCCGCGGCATACCAGCAAGGCCGTTAATATTTTGGCTTTGCCCACGCCGCACGCGTGCTATGAGCGGCCGTTTTATTGGTAATTTTCCAAGCGTCATCGACCTTCACCAGGGCAATAACATCGACCCAGGAATCCGCAAGGTTTTCGCTATTGTCAAAGCCTAGCAACATGCTGGCGACTTCCCCGGCCTGGGTCACCGCAATAAAGCGACTCTTCACTGCACGGTGACTATCAGACCAACGCTCGAAACGATCGCTGATCAGATCAGTCGCTAACGCACCATCAGCGTCCAAAGCAAAAATCCACGCATCCTTATGGAACGCTTCTTCCAGCTTTTCTCTACTGCCTTGAAAGCCATCAACATATAGTTGCACAACACGCTTAATCTCGTCGATTTCAGGTGCATCACCCACGACAGTGACATCGGTCATAACTTAACTCCTGCGGTTTAATTGTCGGTTTTATATTATTTATAGCCCAAGCATCTCACGCGCCTGTTGCCAGGTAGCCACCGGCCGCTGGTACTTTTCGCATAGAGCGACGGTGCGCTCGACCAACGCCGCATTAGAAGGCGCCAGCGTTTTGCTATCCAGTCGCACGTTATCTTCTAGCCCGGTACGGGTGTGACCACCAGCGGCGATAGACCACTCATTAAGCAGGTATTGATTGGCACCAATACCCGCACCGCACCACTGCGCATCCGGCGCCAGGCGCTTGAGCGTTTCAATATAAAAATCAAAAGTGGGCTTGTCCGCTGGCATGGAGTTTTTAACCCCCATGACAAACTGCACGTAGAGCGGCGTATTTAGCTTGCCTTGCTTTGAAAGATTCACCGCTTGGTGGATATGCGACAAATCAAACGCTTCGATTTCAGGCTTTACGCCGTACTTAAGCATCTCATCGGCGAGCCACTCCACCAATTGCGGCGGATTCTCGTAAACACGATTGGGGAAGTTATTGGAGCCCACCGAGAGGCTGGCCATATCAGGTTTCAGCGGTAGCATCCCGCCGCGAGCCTCACCAGCGCCAGAACGCCCGCCGGTTGAGAGCTGAATAATCATGCCGGTACAGTGTTTCTTCAGTCCTTCCACCAGACGGCCAAACTTCTCTGGGTCAGAAGAAGGCGTTTGGTCATCGTTACGCACGTGGCAGTGAGCAATGGTAGCCCCCGCCTCGAACGCCGCCTGAGTGCTTTCAATCTGCTCTTCAACCGTGATGGGCACGGCTGGGTTGTTCTCTTTGCGTGGCAGGCTGCCGGTAATGGCGACGCAAATTATGCAAGGCTGAGACATGGAAAACCCCTTTGTTCTTATTGCGAACATTAATTTGTATTACGAACAAAATAGGACGGATCTTTACTAGCGTCAAATCCGAATCGCTGCCAATGACGTTGACAGCCTCGTTTTAGAAAGAGACGTCGAATACCAGAGGAACAATGGTATAGAGCGCGACCATGATCACCAGTAAGCCGATAACATTGAGCCAGATACCTGCACGGATCATGCTCTTAATCGGAAGATCTCCCGTTGCAAAAGCCACCGCATTGGAAGGTGTTGCCACCGGCAACATAAAGGCGCAGCTCACGGCAAAAGTAACCACGATGGTCATCAAGAAAGGTTCAATACCCAGCCCCACTGCTATAGAACCCATAATGGGGAAGAAGGCAGCCGCGGTCGCCGTGTTACTGGTGAGCTCGGTCAATAGGATAATGACGATAGCAGTGATGGCTAGGATCAAAATTGGCGGTAGGCCTGACAGTCCCGAGACGCTCTCGCCAACCCAGGCACTCAAACCAGTGGCGGTAAACTGAGCTGAAAGTGTTAAGCCACCGCCAAATAGAATCAGTACCCCCCAAGGCACGTCGCGGGTGGCCGACCACGCCAGCAACGCCCCTTTTCCTTTAGAGGCAGGAACCACAAACATCAGAATCGCCGCGAGGATCGCCACACTGGTGTCGTTAATGTTAGTCAACCAAGGCAGTGCACTCTGCACAACAGGAATTCTCGCAATTAACGGCACGAAGACCCAGCAGAACACTGCCCCTGCAAAGACCATTAGTACACGCGACTCTTCAGGCGACAGTCGGCCCATCGCGCTGAGCTCTGTCTCGATCATCGCCCGGCCACCCTGGATGTTCGCAACTTCGGAGCGGAACACCAACTTGTTGAGAACCAGCCAAGCCAATATCAGCATGGTGAATGAGAACGGCACACCCACCAGCATCCAATGGCCAAATCCGATACTAAGCCCGTGGGTGTCTTCCATATAGGCGCGCATTAGCGCCATCGGTGGCTGCCCGATCAATGTGGCCATGGAGCCGATGGTGATGGCATAGGCAATGCCCAATAGCACAGCAGCAGAAAACTTGGGCGTGTCATCACCGTTACCCAGCGACTTCACTAGCGCGATGATCGAACCTCCGATCGGCACCATAATGACAGCGGTGGCGGTATTGCTGACCCACATGGTAATAAACCAGCTAGCGAACATCAGGCCGAAGACAATTTGAGCGGGCTTGGTGCCCACGGTGAGAACGGTCAGTAGAGCGAAGCGGCGATGTAAATTCCAGCGCTGTGTTGCCAAGCCCAGCAGCACGCCACCCAATACTAGAAAGACAATACTGTGGGCATAGGGCGAGGCGGTCGCTCCGACCGAGGCAATATCGAAAAAAGGGAACAGGACCAGCGGCAACAGTGACGTAGCAGGGATAGGGATCGCTTCTGTCATCCACCACGTGGCCATCAGCATGGCAATGCCCGCTACAAGACGAGCATTGAAAGCCAGCGTTTCGGGCAACAAAAAGAAAACACCCAGGCCAATAAGGATACCCAGCACAAGAGAAATCGGCTTGAAAGCAGAGGCTTCCGCGTAGGGCGCCTGTTCGGCTACCCCAGTGGTTTGCGACATGATTGTTACCTGCATAGTAATAACAGTGCGGGTAAGTGTTACGACTGACGAGCCGAGTCGCCAATACCTCTCAGGTTGATATGCATACCTAATCGAGCCATTTATTTAAAAAAGTGGACCTCTTTATAGTCTTAAAAATCAACTTGTTAATGGTTTATAAGTGACTATTTCGGAAGTTGACCCATCCTTAAATTTTGCACGAGATAGGGTATATTCACTTAAATTGAGACGTATCGCTTACGACTAATAGATGAACTAACTCTTTCGCCGGTGTAAGCCACTTGCGAGTAGTTGCAAAGTAAAGCACCGCACGAATTTTAGGGAGTACCCACATGCATGTAGATACCGCCATCACCAGCCGCAAATCGGTGCGTCGTTTTCTCGACACCCCCGTCGAGCGCGCAACGATTATGCACATTTTGCAGATTGCGAGCCGCGCGCCCAGCGGTAGCAATATCCAGCCTTGGAAAGTGCATGTGGTGGCGGGTGCCGCTAAAGACCAGCTTTGTCAGCGGTTATTAGACGCGGTTGATCACGGCAAAAGCGATCCACCCGAGTATCACTACTATCCGCAGAACTGGTTTGAACCCTACCTGGAACGCCGCCGACGCTGTGGCTTTGGGCTTTATGCAACGCTAGGTATCGGACGCGACGATAAAGCCAAGCGCGAAGCCCAGGCGCGGCGGAATTTTCACTTTTTCGATGCGCCCATGGGGCTTTTCATCACGATGGATCGCCGCTTGGAAACCGGTAGTTTTATGGATTGCGGCATGTTTATCCAAAGCATAATGCTGACCGCCCGTGGCCAAGGGCTGCATACCTGCCCGCAGGCTGCCTTTGCTTGGTATCACACACTTATTCGCGACGAGCTTAAGTTGGATGAAAACTCGCTACTGCTCTGCGGCATAGCGCTAGGCTACGAAGACACTCAGGCACCCGAGAATACTTTTATTACCGAGCGCGAAAGTGCCAAAAACTTCACTACATTTCTTGGCTTTTAAGCACAAAAAAGCCCAAGCGTTAGCCTGGGCAAGGAGGATGAATTGACAAAGGTTAGGGGCTATTCCAGCGGTTCGTAGGGCAGCCCCACATAGTTTTCCGCGATGGTGGTCATCCCTGCTTTAGAGCTGGTCACGTAGTCCAACTCGGCCAGCTGCATACGGCTGTTGAAATCCTCTTGGTCAGAGAAGTTGTGCAGCATGGAGGTCATCCACCAGGAGAAGCGCTCCGCCTTCCAGATACGCTTCAAGCACGTTTGCGAGTAGCGCTCAATCAGATCCGTGCGGCCTTCTTGGTAGACCTTCACCATTAGCCGATAGAGCGTATTTACGTCGCTGGCAGCCAGGTTAAGCCCTTTGGCACCAGTCGGCGGTACAATATGCGCCGCATCGCCGACCAGAAAAAGCCGCCCGTACTGCATCGGTTCGACCACATAGCTACGCAGCGGTGCGATGCTTTTCTCGATGGAAGGCCCAGTGACAAGCTTTGCGGCCACCTCGTCAGGCAAGCGGCGCTTAAGCTCTTCCCAAAAGCGCTCATCAGACCAATCTTCTACCTTTTCATCTAACGGTACTTGAAGGTAGTAACGACTGCGGGTGGCAGAGCGCATGCTACAAAGACTGAAGCCACGCTCATGACGTGCGTAAATTAACTCATCGGAGACTGGGGGCGTATCCGAGAGCATACCCAACCAGCCAAACGGGTAAACTTTTTCAAACTCTTTGATGCGCTCTTGAGGGATCGCCTGGCGGGAGACGCCATGGTAGCCATCGCACCCGGCGATGTAGTCGCACTCTAGCCTGACCGTTTTACCGTCGTGTTCAAAGGTTAGATAGGGGTTGTCACTATCTAGGTTGTGGGGCTGGACGTTTTCCGCCTCATAGAGCGTTGTCGCGCCAGCGGCGGCGCGGGCCTCCATCAGATCCCGCGTCACCTCGGTTTGGCCGTAAACCATGACTTTACTGCCGCCGGTCAGCTCATCTAGCGCGACCCGCACGCGACGGTTGTCGAAAACAAGCTCGAAACCGTCATGGGGTATGCCCTCTTCATCCATACGCTGGTCGACACCCGCTTCGCGCAGTAAATCCACCATACCCTGCTCAAGCACACCAGCACGGATACGGCTCAATACATACTCACCGCTACGCCGCTCAACAATCACGTTATCAATGCCTTGGCGGTGCAATAGCTGTCCTAGCAGGAGGCCGGAAGGCCCTGCGCCAATAATCGCGACCTGTGTCTTCATAAGGGATGCCTCATCATTGTCATTACCTAAAACTTATAACTTGTATTTTTCAATGAAACACGCCACATAGTAAGGCATGATCTAGATCAATTATTGGACATTTAGCGCTTTATCACCCCACCTTAGTCTTAGATTAAATTAATAGTTGAGAAGTAGAGATGACAGACTCATCGGCAACAGCCGTTCCGGTATTTAAACTCTATGGCGAGACGCAGCACTGGCCCACGCCAGACTTGCTCCACTGCGAATCGATCCAAGAACGTAGCCAGCTACACGATTGGAGTATTCGCCCGCATCGGCACGCCGATCTAGTGCATGTTTTATTTATTTCTCACGGTAGCGTTGAGTTAGAGCTGGAGGGAACCAGCCATCAACTTCAAAGCGTCAGCGCTATCGTTGTGCCCGCGATGTCCATTCATGGCTTTCACTTCTCGCCCGATGTGCAGGGGCACATTATTACCCTGGCAAAACCGCTGGCAGACCATTTACATGCATTAATGGGTGAGAGCAGCACGCTAAAAAAAGCAGATTTCTACCCTTTTCTCCAGGCAAATCGGGCTGGGCGAATCGCCACGCTGGTGTCTCAGATCGACCAGGAGTATCGCCAACCTGCCCCAGGACGGAACAGCCTACTCGAAGCACTTATTCAAGCCTTGGTGGTCGAGCTATCGCGTCTTTGTGCTTATACAGGCAACACGGTAAAACGTTATGGCCCCCGCCAAAGTGACAAAGGTCGGCAGCATTTAGAGCACTATCAGGCGCTGATCGAAGCGCACTATCGCGAGCAGCCAAGTATTGAACAGTTAGCCGAGCTGATAGGGGTGAGTAGTGCGCACTTGAATATGCTCTGCCGCCAACTCGCCGGGCGCAGCGCCCTGCAGTTGCTGCATGAACGCCTACTACTAGAAGCCAAGCGCCAACTAACTTATACCAATATGACCATTGGCCAAGTCTCCGACAGCTTAGGCTTCTCTGAACCGGCTTACTTCACGCGCTTTTTTAAACGTAATACCACTCTATCACCTCGTGACTTCCGCATTCGGCAGTCACCAGGGCGTTAGCATCACTTAGAGTAAAAAGAAGGTCGAGAGTACCGGGAAGAGGATTAACAGCGTTAAGCGCAGTAAATCAGACACCACAAAAGGCGTTACCCCTTTAAATATCTCCCCTAACCCAACATGCGGTGCCATCGCTTTAATCACAAATACATTCATCCCCACCGGCGGGGTCATTAGCCCCAACTCTACCGTCAACACGGTCAAAATACCGAACCATACCGGGTCGATACCCATTGCCTGAATAATGGGGTAAACCACCGGCACGGTGATCACCAACATCGCGATGGAGTCCATAAACATACCCAGCACAAAGTAGAGCGCCAGAATGCACAGCACCACAACAATAGGGGTGAGATCCATGCCGTAGAGCAGATCAGTAATGGAAAACGAAATACGCGACACCGAGATGAAGTAACCCAGCGTCTCAGCCCCCACCAGCATAAAGAACACCACCGCAGAGAGCGCCAGTGTCTCCTGTACGCTATGCCATAGCTCGGCACCGCGCATGCCTTTCACTAGGGCGTAGAGCAGCGTGGCAAATGCTCCTACACTAGCTCCCTCTGTCGGCGTAAAGGCACCAAAATAGATACCCAAGATCATCACAAGAAAGACGCCAAAGAAGGGCACTAAGCCGGTCAGCGAGAGCAGTTTCTCTTTCCAAGCCGTAGGTTCTCCAGCAACAGCCAAAGAGGGGCGCAGATACATGACGACCGTGATGGTCAGTGAGTACATTACTAGACCCAGCAGACCGGGAATTAAACCCGCCATGAACATATCGCCAACGGACTGTTCGGTAAGAATGGCGTAGATAAGCAGTGCGATACTGGGCGGAATCATAATCCCCAGCGTGCCGCCTGCGGCCAGCGCGCCGGATGCTAAGCCACGGTTATAGCCATAACGCTCCATCTCCGGCAGCGCCACCCGGGTCATGGTGCTCGCCGTGGCTAACGAAGAACCAGAGATAGCGGAGAAGATCCCGCAAGAGCCCACGGCCGCAATCGCTAGGCCGCCCTTCCAGCCACCGCAAATAATACGGGTTGAATCAAACAGTTTACCGGCCATTCCCGAATGGGCAGCCAGCACGCCCATTAAGATAAACATGGGCACGGCGCTGAAGCTGTAATTGGAAAGTACTTCTACCGGAACGGTTTTTAACTGAGCGACAGCCGCATCCCAGCTAATGATCTGAGCAAAGCCCACCACCCCTACAATGAGCATGGTTAAGGCGACCGGTACGCGCAGAACCATCAGTACTAATAACAGCCCTAACCCAAGGGCGCCAATTGCCTCACTCCCCATGAGTCGCCTCCTCGCCCGCAGCATAAACAACGCCTAGCACGGCGTGAATAAAGCTACGTAATCCCAGTAGTAAACTGAGCACCGCTGCCAGCTGGTAAATCGGGCCCATGGGTAGCCTTAGGTCTTGGGTTATCTCGCCATGCCGACTGGCGGCCGCAGCCGAATCAAGCAAGCCCACAAATAGAATCAGCCCAAGCGCCATGAAACCGAGGAAAAAGAGCCCTTGCAGGCGATTTTTTATCGCTTGCGGCAAGCCGTGAGAGAACGCCTCTACCACCACTTGGCTTTTCTCCACATTAGCGGCCATGGCGGCTAATAGCGAAAACAGCATCAAATAGCTGACCAGCTCTACACTGCCGGAAACGCGCAACGCAATAGCGCCTTCTGTTACACGCGATAGATAGCGCGTACTGACATCGGCAATGGTCACTGCCAGCAGCCCAACCAGCGCGATGCCAGCCACTAAGCGACAAATGAGGGCCAGCCAGTGGCTGGCCCTATAGAGAGCAGACTTCATAAAACCTTACCCCTATTGGGTACCACAAGACTCACTGGCTGCCAATGCAGCTTGATATACATCCCGAGCCTGATCCAAACCGCGCTCTTCCAACTGGGTTAGGTAATTTTCAATACCAGTTTCGAGCGGTTCTTGCCAATCAGGATGCGCTAGCGGATTTTCGATTTCGCGAATGGTATGGCCAGCATCAGCAGCTTCTTGTTTGCCCTCTACGTCTAGGCGGTCAAACACTTTACCGGCGTTTTCAGCCCACTTCATGCCTGAGTTATTATCGATTACCGCCTGCTGTTCAGGCGTCAAATTATCGTACGCGCGCTGATTCATGGTGGCGACAAAGATTAATGTGTAAAACGGCACTTCGGTGTGGTAACTCACCAGCTCATTAATACGGAAGCCTTTCAAACCTTCCCAAGGAAAACTTAGGCCATCGATAACACCGCGCTGCATGGAGGTGTAAATATCGGGGGCTGGCATGCCAACCGGGCTTGCGCCCATATTTTCCAGCATTTCACCCGCCACAGCGGTGGGGCGGCGAATGCGCAGCCCTTCCAGGTCGGCAGGGGTTTGCACATCGGTGTCGATGGTGTGGATCCCGCCAGGCCCAGTGGTAAACATAAACAGCGGGCGGGTATCTTCGTATTCGCTATCCAAATGGCCATCGTCGTAGAGCGTCTGTAGCACGCACGCCCCTTGCGTTGCCGTAGAAGCTACACCTGGCAGCTCAACAATTTGCGACAGCGGAAAACGGCCAGCGGTGTAGCCCTGAGCGGTGGCGCCGATATCAGCAATACCGTTGGCGGCGGCTTCGTAGATGGAATCCGGCTTGGCTAACGTGCCTGCTGGGAACATTTGAATAGTCAAATCGCCATTCGACTCTTCGGCAATGGTATCGGCCCATGCCTGCAAAACATCTTCATTAACGCCTGAAGGTCCAGGCCAAAAGTGGGCCATACGCAGGGTGGTTTCTGCCTGTGCCGAACTAACGGCTAAGCCAGCAATCGCCGCTGCCAAGACACACCGGGATAGGGACATTTTCATTGGAGCCTCCAGGACTTTTTTTGGATTATTATAAGTTCGCACAGCGAATGCTAGTTCGCTCTAAGCAACCACATTAGTCCACTAGCATGCATAGGGCTAATCGACATTCGTCTATGTTCAAGTGACGCAATACGCCTTTGTGCCACTTCTGCTGACCGCTTTCAGCGTTGCGGGCCATATACCTACCTTAAAAGGCACAATGCAAACAAAACTTGGACTTTTCCAATATCACGCCACGACCATAGTCGTACCCAATAAAAAAAGCGTTGCCCATAAATGAACAACGCTTTTGTTTGAGGAGAAAACGCTTGCCCGTGACAAGGCTAAAAATCAAAAAACAACGTCTCACCCTCGCCCTGCAGACGGATATCTAGCCGGTAACGTACCTTACCATCAACCTCTTCGCGCTTGGCGATCAGGGTTTGGCGGCGCGCCGGAGATTCGATGCGCGTGAGCACCGGGCAGTGGGCGTTCGCTTCAGCTTCGTCATCGAAGTAGAGCCGCGTCTGCAGGTGAATATTCACCCCGCGGGCAAACAGCGTTAGGTTAATGTGCGGTGCCATTAACTGACCACTCGGGTGCTTCACCGCGCCGGGTTTGATGGTGGTTAACGACCACTCGCTGCCGTGGTCAAACGTCGTCGCGGTACGTCCGAAGCTATTGAACGGTTTGCTGAGGTCGTAATCGGCTTGATAGTGACCGTTGGCATCCGCTTGCCACGCTTCTACAAAAGCATCGCGCACCAGATCACCGTTGCCGTCGATGACGGTACCTACGACTTCGATATGCTCACCCTCGGCGTCGGGCTTAGCCATCTCGTTCCAGATCTCTTCGTCCCGTACAGGATTGCCCGCCGCCGCAAGGGCCAAGCCAATATGCACGTAGGGGCCAGCGGTTTGCGAGGCGGTTTCCCGCAGCATCAGCTCGCTGGTCGGCTGGCTGTTAGGCTGATTCATGATGTATCCCTCTGCCCTTATTAGTTTTCGGCTATTGATTTTCGAAGAAGGTCTGCAGTTCGCCGCGTACCACCACATCAAAGCGGTAGGCAAGGCAATCCATCGGTTTACTGTGGGCCATATCGAGCCGCCCAATCATCGTCTCCACCGCAAGTGGGTCTTTCAGCGTATGCACGATGGGGCACAGGGGAATAAGCGGGTCGCCCTCAAAATACATCTGGGTAATCAGCCGGGTAGAGATCGAAGGGCCGGTTACCGATACATGAATATGCGCTGGGCGCCAGCTGTTCATATCGTTGGGCCACGGGTAGGGGCCAGGCTTGATGGTGCGGAAACGATACATACCCTGCTCATCGGTCAGGCAGCGACCTACACCGCCGAAATTAGGATCCAGCGGTGCCAGATACTTATCGTTTTTATGCCGATAGCGACCACCCGCGTTGGCCTGCCACATTTCCACCAAGGTATGCGGTATCGGTTTGCCAAACTGATCTACCACGCGGCCAAACATCATAATCCGCTCGCCCTGGGGCAGCCCTTGGCCTTGGCTCGAATCTTGGCGGAAGTTCAGCAGCAGATCGTTATCGTGGGGGCCCATGCGTAGGTGGCTGAAATCGGGACCGGTCAGTTCAGAAACGGTCGGTTGCTGCATGCTCACCAGCGCCTGCTGGGGCGAACGCGCCACCGAAGTTTTGTAACCTGGCGCGTAGGCAGGCGGATGCCAGTTGCGGTCGCGGGCCGCAAAGCGTTTATTGTCATTTTGCATAGCAACACATCTCAAAAAAGGGTTCTTCGTCACTTCACGTGGATTTGGCCTGATCGAATAGGCGGCCCACCGGGC
>OJBX01000138.1_pt1 | contig 54382 bp, 47 predicted proteins | sample 1590751 | NCBI WGS metagenome assembly OJBX01 (sample SAMN05416780, study PRJEB24817) | seawater metagenome | isolation source: Sea water | place: Canada:Atlantic | collected 2013-07
GACGCGCTAGCTTCAGGTGCTAGTGTCCGTATGGACGTGGAGGTTCAAGTCCTCTCCTGGGCACCATGACTTACATGGGCCAGTCCGCATCATTCTTACCCCGCTTTAATATCTTCAACACCAGCCAATTTCTAGCAATTTCTCTTGTCCAATACACTACTCCCTATTGATAGCGTCCAGGGCGTCGTGCCACTTCCTCAAGTGCCCAACCCTGTAGTCGTAACTCCCCTTCTAACACAGACTCTACTTCCGTCGTTAAGTCAGGAAAGAAATTAAGTCCCGTGCGCGTTTCTATTTCATCAATGGTTACCAGGTAGTCATCCAGCGGCTCATTGCCACGTACGTCTTGCGGCATAATAAATGCCAACGCTAATGGTGCTTCACTGTGCGGGGCGACAATGATCTTATAAAACGCTTCAGGCACTTCGGCCAACCCTACCCGATTAAACACGTTATCCATAAAGTGTTCTGGGAAAATGGGGCCGGTAATCACCTGCAACCGGTCAAAGCGTGGCGCAAAATGATCCATTACCGTCTCTTCTAAACGCTGCCACAGCTGACGGTTCAGATTGGGCCGCTGCGGGGTCATGTTGCTCATCAAGAAAGTATCGACCTGAGCGCTGCGCCCATGCACCGCCGCAATAGCGTAATTGGGCGCCAGATGACCTCGGTCGTAACCGCTGCCTGCGTAACTATCGGTGCCCACAGGCCATAGCGTGCGCCAATCAGCTTGAAAATTAGGTCGCGAACCAATTCTCGAGTCGTCTACCGCTTCAACCTGATAACTTACCCATAGCGGATTAACTCTCACATCGGACCAGCCCACCAAGTAGCCATCATTGCGCAGCACGCGGTGCATCGTGGTGGGGCTAAATGTCTCCCAGCTAGGCACACCCATCCAGGTGTAGGCATCTTTATGCTGACGCTCCTGAAACTCCCAAAGCCCGGTGCCAACAGCAACGAACAACACAGCGATACCCAAGCGTCGACCCTGCCGACGCCAGCTTGAAAGCGACGTTCCCAACACCCTTACTCCCTGACTAGCCCCTAGCGTAAACGCTATTTACGCGACCAACGATGCAATCATTGAAAGCTGCCGGTGTTTTACCAGCCTAGCGAAAACATGGTTTCGAGGTCGTGGCGGGAGTGAACCTGCATGGCATTCAGGGTTTCTGTATCGCTAATACCCTCTACGGCATTTAAGCGCTCGGTTACCAATTCAGCCAAGCTTTCGAAATCACGTGTGCGCGCAATGGCCACCAAGTCGTAGCGGCCACAGGTGGAGTAGACCTCACTAATGCCTTCGACATCGGCCAAGCGCTCGGCCACGGCTTTCACCTGACCTTTATCGGTATTGATTAAAATGACTGCGTTTTGCATATCGCGCCCCTAAAAAATGAACAGTGGCAACTCGGCGTTGCCTCGAAGCTGCGCAGAGTATAGCAGCGACCAAGAAGCGAGCGCAGCACCCAGCAGCAGCGTGACTAATTGTCGCTATACACAGCAAGTCGTTCGCACAACCTTTGTACATCCGCTAGCATGTAATGGTTAGAGAAGTATCTAGAGATGTGTCGCTAAGCACTCCGGCTGTTAAGATAATACGGAGCACAAAGAGGTGGCTAACCACCCGACCAACGTGACCAAACGTCAGACCGTGACGATAAGGAGAAATCATGGCTAATAAAAGCCGTAGAGACTTCATGCGCAACAGCATGCTTGGGCTAGCGGCCCTGCCGCTGGGTGCAGGCATTCTTTCCAAGACTGCCTTTGCTCAAGAGCTGCCGCGTCTTGATCCTGCCTCAAGCAACGCTCAAGCGCTTAACTACGTCGAAGACGCCAGTGAAGCAAGCGATCACCCTGCTTATGAAGAGGGTGAACGCTGCGACAACTGTATGTTCTTTAATGCAGAAATGCAGGGTTGCCAACTCTTCCCTGAAAACAGCGTCGCCCCTGCTGGTTGGTGTCAGTCCTGGACTGCACAAGCCTAAGCCACTAGCCATCAATGGGTTAAAGTGGTGACTGCCTACCCCGCGCCTAGCGCGGGGTAGTGATTTTAGAAAGTAAGGTTTCTAAATGAGCCCTTAAGAAGCATTGTTATCCTCTTCTACCGGCCAGTGGAACCGGCGCGTTACCCGCCCTTCTTCCATCGAAACGAGATGAACAGGAAACCCCCACAACTGCTGTAGATGGCGAATCACCGGGTATACGCTTCGACCCAGCGGGCGACGGTTGTCCTGCACATGGTGAAGCGTCAATGAGCGGTCTCCGCGAATCGCTGCTTCGACCACTTGAATATTAGGCTCACGCACCGAAAGCGCGTACTGCGTTGCGAGCGCTTCACGCACCTGCCGATAGCCCTGCTCGTTATGAATGGCGGCCACTTCTAAGGTCTCGGCCTGATCATCATCTACCACTAGAAACAGCTTATGGTCGCGCATGACTTTTGGTGAAAGAAACTGCTGAATAAACGACTCGTCCTTGAAGTTGCGCATCGCAAACTCAACGGTCTCACGCCATGGCGTGCCCGCTATATCAGGAAACCACTCTCGATCTTCAGCGGTAGGGGCCTCACAGATACGTTTGATATCCATAAAAATCGCAAAGCCAAGCGCATAAGGATTAATACCGCTAAAGTGAGGGCTATCAAAGGCGGGCTGGTTTATCACCGCTGCATGCGACTGCAAAAACTCCAGCATTAACCCTTCATCGACATTGCCATCATCGTAGAGTCGATTCATTAGCGTGTAGTGCCAAAAGCATGCCCAGCCTTCATTCATTACCTGCGTTTGGCGTTGCGGGTAAAAGTACTGCGCTAATTTACGCACAATCCTGACCACCTCGCGCTGCCAGGGCGCCAGCAGCGGTGCATTTTTTTCAATAAAGTAGAGTAGATTCTCCTGCGGTTCCGAAGGGTAGATCCCTCCGCTGTGCAAGCCTAACGGGTCATCATCACTGTGCAGGCTGCCCGGCAACGAAGCATGCCCAGTGGGCGCTTCAGGAATGGTGCGCCAGAGCATATTCACCTGCGTTTGCAGATAGGCTTCCCGCTCATCCTGGCGCTTCGCCTCCTCCTCGGCAGAAATCGGCGAGGGGCGTTTGTAGCGGTCAACGCCGTAATTTTGCAGCGCATGGCAAGCATCCAACAGCTGCTCGACCGCCTGCACGCCGTGGCGCTCTTCGCACTGAGCGATGTATTTGCGCGCGAATACCAGGTAATCGACGATGGAAGAGGCGTCTGTCCAGGTACGGAACAGGTAATTACCTTTAAAAAAGGAGTTATGGCCATAGCAGGCGTGGGCCATCACCAGCACCTGCATCATCAGCGTGTTCTCTTCCATCAAATAGGCAATACAAGGGTCAGAGTTGATGACCAGCTCGTAAGCCAGACCCATTTGGCCACGCTTGTAAGCCCCCTCAACGGCCAGAAACTGCTTCCCGAACGACCAGTGGTGATAACCCACGGGCATGCCTACGCTGGCGTAGGCATCCATCATCTGCTCGGTGGTAATCACTTCAATTTGGTTGGGATAAGTATCCAGCCGATACTCATCAGCAAGCCTTGCGAGTTCCGCATCGAAGCGCTCTAGCATGCTGAAGTTCCAATCTGAGCCGGTGGCAATCGGCTTACGCTTGCGAGTCGTACTCATAACCCACTCCTTTACACGCGGTCACTAGCCTCTATAGACAGTCACTAGCCTCTATAGACAAACACTAAGACTGGCTTAAGCGACGCTTGAACAGTTCGCGAAAGACCGGATAAATATCGCCCGCCTCAACAATTTGCCGCATCGCAAAACGCTCGGGAAAGGCTTTCACCACGCTCTCGTATTCATGCCAAAGTGATTGATGGTCGTGGGGGGTAATCTCTACATACGCATAGTATTGCAGCTGCGGCATCAACTGTTTGACCAGCAGGTCGCGGCATATATTCGAGTCGTCATCCCAGTTATCACCGTCAGAAGCCTGGGCCACGTATAAATTCCAATGCCCAACCGGGTAACGCTTTTCGATGATTTTGTTGACCAAGTTGAGGGCGCTGGAAACAATCGTGCCACCGGTTTCCCGTGAGTAAAAAAACTCCTCCTCGCTCACTTCACGGGCGGCCGTGTGGTGGCGCACAAACACCAGCTCGACTTTTTCGTAGTGCTTCTCCAGAAACAGATAGAGCAGTAGGAAAAACCGCTTAGCGATATCTTTATGGTTTTGGGTCATCGACCCCGAAACGTCCATGACACAAAACATCACTGCCTGGTTGGAGGGCTGCGGCTGCGCGCTTAGCTGGTGGTAGCGCAAGTCATAAGTATCAATAAACGGCACGCCCGCAATGCGTTTCTCGAGGCGCTCGATTTCGGCTTTAAGCTCACTGATCCGCGTGGGGTTACGCAGCACTGAGTCTTTTCGCTCTTCCGCGTCGAGGGCCTCCTGTGCCGCTTTAAGGGCGCGTTTAATCGGCGCCCGCATGGCAATACGGCGGGCATAGGCTTCCCGCATTGAACGGGTAATACTGATGCGCGAAGGCACGCCATCTTTTGAAAGCCCTGCCCGCACCATTTTGACTTCTTCCAGCGACTTCAGTGGCTTACGCTGCAAGTGGGGCAATTCCAACCCATCAAACACGAACTCCAGAAACTCTTCACGGCTAAGCGTAAAGGCAAATTCATCGTTCCCTTCGCCCTGGTTAGAAGCGCCACCCTCGCCTGCCCCACTGCCGCCGCCCTGCCCGCTGGGGCGGCGAATTTTATCGCCGGCGAGAAACTCCTTATTGCCTGGTGAGACGATATTGCGTGCCCCGCCCGGGCCATGCTGGAAAACCGGCTCAGAAATATCCTTGGTCGGAATAGAAATTTTCTCACCACGCTCCATATCGGTAATCGAGCGGCGGTTGACGGCCTCTTCCACCGAGCGCTTGATATGCTTGCGATAGCGCTCCAAAAAGCGCTGTCGGTTCACCGCGCTCTTATGTTTTGCATTTGGCCTTCGATCAATAAAGTAGGTCATACGACCTCCTTGAACGCCCGACGTAAGCACTGTTCTTACTAGTACTTTCAAGACAGCCCCTTACTGGGACTTACGCACACGCAGATACCATTCCGACAATAGCCGAACCTGTTTTTCGGTGTAGCCACGCTCAACCATTCGCGCCACAAAATCCTCATGCTTCTTCTGATCCGACCGCGAGGCCTTGGCATTGAAGGAAATAACCGGCAGCAGCTCTTCGGTATTAGCGAACATCTTATGCTCGATAACCCCCTTGAGCTTTTCATAGGACTGCCAGCTCGGGTTCATACCATTATTTTGCGCGCGTGCCCGCAGCACAAAATTGACCACTTCATGACGGAAATCTTTCGGATTGGAAATACCCGCCGGTTTCTCGATTTTCTCCAGCTCTTCGTTCAGTGACTGACGATTCAACAGTTCCCCGGTTTCATGGTCGCGGTACTCCTGATCCTGTATCCAGAAATCGGCATAGGTGACGTAGCGGTCAAAGATGTTTTGACCATATTCACTGTAGGATTCGAGGTACGCGGTTTGGATCTCCTTGCCGATAAAGTCGACATAGCGAGGTGCCATGTACTCTTTAATAAAGCCCAAGTAGCGCTCAAACACTTCCGACGGCAGCTGTTCGCGCTCCAGCGCTTGCTCCAACACATACAGCAAATGCACCGGATTGGCGGCGACCTCGGTACTGTCAAAGTTGAATACTTTGGAAAGAATCTTGAACGCGAAACGGGTGGAGAGCCCTTGCATGCCCTCATCGACGCCCGCCGCGTCGCGATACTCCTGAATCGACTTGGCCCGCGGATCGGTGTCTTTTAGGTTCTCACCGTCGTAGACGCGCATTTTGGAGTAAAGGTTGGAATTTTCCGGCGCTTTTAGCCGTGAAAGCACCGAGAACTGCGCCAGCATCCGTAGCGTATCCGGAGCGCAAGGGGCCGCGTTGAGCGAGGAGTCCTCGAGCAGTTTTTGATAGATTTTGATCTCTTCGGTGACCCGCAGGCAATAGGGCACCTTGACGATATAGACCCGATCAAGAAACGCTTCATTATTACGGTTGTTGCGAAATGCCTGCCATTCAGACTCGTTGGAGTGGGCCAGAATCACGCCATCAAAGGGAATCGCCCCCATGCCTTCGGTGGGATTGTAGTTGCCCTCCTGGGTGGCGGTAAGCAGTGGATGCAGCACCTTGATGGGTGCCTTGAACATCTCCACGAACTCCATCAGCCCCTGGTTAGCCCGGCATAAACCGCCGGAGAAGCTATAAGCGTCTGGGTCATCCTGGGAATAAAGCTCTAACTGGCGGATATCGACCTTGCCCACCAGCGAAGAAATATCCTGGTTATTTTCATCACCCGGCTCAGTTTTGGAAATCGCGATTTGATTTAGCCGTGAGGGGTACAGCCGCACCACTCGGAACTGAGAGATATCGCCGCCATACTCTTTTAGTCGCTTGGCTGCCCAAGGCGACATTACGCTGCGCAGGTAACGTTGCGGAATACCGTACTCTTTTTCTAACAGCTCGCCGTCCTCTTCCGGGGAGAACAGCCCAAGCGGTGACTCGTAGACCGGTGAGCCCTTAATGGCGTAGAACGGGATGCGCTCCATCAGCAGCTTGAGACGTTCCGCCAGTGACGACTTACCGCCCCCCACCGGGCCAAGCAAATAGAGAATCTGTTTGCGCTCTTCAAGCCCTTGAGCCGCATGGCGGAAGTAGGCAACGATTTGCTCGATAGCCTCCTCCATGCCATGAAACTCGGCAAAAGCGGGGTAACGACGAATCACTTTGTTGGAAAAAATGCGTGATAGACGCGGGTCTTTCGCCGTGTCGATCACTTCAGGTTCGCCTATTGCTTCCAGCATGCGCTCGGCGGCGCTGGCATAAACCTTCGAGTCACGGCGACAAAGCGCCAGATACTCCTCAAGGCTCATATCCTCTTGCTGGACGCGGGCAAATCGGTCTTGAACGTGATCAAAGATGCTCATGGAACTCTCCTGTGGCCCAACCCCAGGCAGTCACCGCCAAGCCAAGTGTTTCGCAACGGTGTGCCAAACGAGGTGTCGCTTTTTTAGCGTAGTCAGCATTAGCAAAAAGTGATGACTAAAAACTTCAACGCAGCGGCGATATTGCAGTGACGATACAGATAAGAGATTTATTCAGGCGATTAGTTGCGTTAAATAAAGCAACTCACGAGGCGAGGGGAAATGACCGAGCAGCCACGCCGCTGCCAGAGCGGCGGCGTGGCTAGGTGGGGGTGCTAAACAGCGACAAAAGAGATTCTACGTTCGCACTTAACGCTCAAGGACAGCGCGAATATCGGCCAATAGCTCATCAAGTAATTCAACGGTGGTGTTCCAAGCGCATACGAACCGAGCACCGCCAGCGCCGATAAAGGTGTAGAAGGTCCAGCCTTTGGCTTTCAACGCTTCAATGGCCGCTGGGGGCAATTCAACGAAAACGCTATTGGCCTGCGTGGGAAACATCAGTGAAACACCCGGCAACGCTTGCAGGCCTTCTGAGAGGTAACGCGCCATGGCATTGGCGTGCTGGGCGTTAGTTAACCAGGCGCCACTTTCTAACAACCCTAACCACGGCGCTGAGATAAAACGCATTTTAGAAGCCAGCTGGCCTGCCTGCTTGCAGCGATAAGAGAAATCTTCGGCTAACTCGCGGTTAAAAAACAGGATCGCTTCGCCAAAGGCTAAGCCGTTTTTAGTACCGGAAAAACACAGTGCATCGACCCCCACCTGCCAGGTAATTTCAGCCGGTGTGGCATCCAGGCTGGCGCAGGCGTTGGCAAAACGGGCGCCGTCCATATGCAGGCGCAAATCGTGCTTATCGGCAACGGCACGAATGGCCATCAATTCTTCGCGAGAGTAGAGCGTCCCCACTTCGGTCGCTTGGGTCAGCGAAACTACTTTGGGCTTAGGGTAGTGAATATCGCTACGCTTGGTCACCAGGGCTTCAATGCCTTCTGGGGTGAGTTTACCGTTGGCGCCTGGAGAGGTAAGCAACTTCGCGCCGTTGGAGAAGAACTCGGGGCCACCGCACTCGTCGGTTTCGATATGCGCCAGCTCATGACAAATCACACTGTGGTAACTACGTCCCATCGCCGACAGCGCCAGAGAGTTAGCAGCGGTGCCGTTAAACACAAAGAACACATCACAATCGTAGTCAAACATCTCACGGAAGCGATCTGCAGCGCGGGCTGTCCAGAGATCATTGCCGTAGGCCAAGTCATCGCTACGATTGGCTTCAAGCAGGTATTCCATCGCCTCCGGGCAGATCCCTGAGGTGTTATCACTGGCTAAAAAACGCGGGCTACACTCCGAGGTCATGACGAGGGTCCTTTTATCTGGCGATCGAACGGCGCGAGCTGGGTGCCACTCGCGCCTTTAATATCTAGCTATTCTTAATAGCCAGATTAGTCGTTTAGTCTATCGCCATTTATGGGCCAACGTCACCCGCGCTTTTAAGCACTTACTTATCAATCAGATCTTGTGCGCGTTTTACAAACTCGCCGCCAAGCGTGTGCCCTGCTCAATGGCGCGCTTGGCGTCTAGCTCGCTGGCTTCATCTGCACCGCCAATCACATGCACGACCACCCCTGCCTGCTCTAGCGGGGCCAACAAGTCGCGCACGGACTCTTGCCCGGCACACACCACCACGCTGTCCACCGCCAGCACCTGAGTGATGTCATCACGACGAATGTGCAAACCCGCATCGTCGATTTTGAGATATTCGCACCCCGTCAGCGTGGTGACGCCGCGGGCCTTGAGCGACGCGCGATGTACCCAGCCCGTGGTTTTACCCAGGTTTTTGCCAGGTTTGGAGGTTTTACGCTGCAGCATCACAATCTCACGGGCGACCACGGGCGGCGTAGGCGTTTTTAAACCACCGCGTTCGCCTACCGCTAAATCAACACCCCACTCGTCGCACCAATCGCCAATATCCAACGCCGGATGACCCTGGTGCGCCAGCAGTTCCGAGACATCAAAGCCGATTCCTCCGGCACCAATCACGGCGACTTTACGCCCGACACGATCAGGGAACTCAATTGCTTCGGCGTAGCTCAGCACCATGGCGTGATCATGACCTGGTAAGTTGAGTTCGCGGGGCTGAACACCGGTAGACAGGACCACTTCATCAAAGTCGGCAAGTGCTTCCGAGGTGGCAGTGGTATTCAGGCGTACTTCCACCGCGTATTTCTCCAGCATCACCCGGTAGTAGCGCAGGGTTTCGTTAAACTCCTCTTTGCCAGGGATCTTACGGGCGTAGTTAAACTGCCCGCCCAGCTCGCTGCGCTGTTCAAACAAGACCACGCTATGGCCACGGCTAGCGGCGGTCACAGCCGTTGCCAGCCCCGCCGGGCCGCCACCCACCACCGCAACACGTTTAAGCGCTTGCGCCGGCGCTATCACTAGCTCGGTTTCATGGCAGGCGCGGGGATTCACCAGGCAGGAGGTCAGCTTTCCGGCAAAGGTGTGATCCAGGCAGGCTTGGTTACAGGCGATGCAGGTATTGATCTCTTGCGCCAAACCGGCGTGTGCTTTGCGCACCCAGGCGGGGTCGGCCAGAAACGGCCGCGCCATGGACACCATATCGGCATGGCCTTCGGCCAGCACGCGCTCGGCGACCTCAGGCATATTGATACGGTTGGTGGTGATCAGCGGGATTGAAAGCGCCGATTTGATCCGCTTGGTCACCTCGGTAAAGGCCGCACGGGGAACGCTGGTCACAATCGTTGGTACCCGCGCTTCGTGCCAACCAATGCCGGTATTGATCACATTCGCTCCAGCGGCCTCAATCGTTTGCCCAAGCGTCACGACCTCTTCCCAGGTACTGCCCTCTTCGACCAGATCAATCATCGAGAGGCGGAAGATAATCACAAAACGCTCGCCTACCGCCTCACGCACGCGGCGGACGATCTCGACGGCAAACCGCATGCGGTTTTCAAACGCGCCACCCCATGCGTCCTCGCGCTGATTGGTGCGCTGGCAGATAAACTGATTGATCAGATAACCTTCGGACCCCATTACTTCAACACCGTCATAGCCCGCCTGCTGCGCCAAGCGCGCACAGCGCACGTAGTCGGCAATTTGCTGCTCGACCTCGTCGCTGCTTAACGCCCGTGGCATAAACGGATTGATCGGCGCCTGTATCGCCGAAGGTGCTACGAGATCCGGTGAATAAGCGTAGCGCCCCGCATGAAGTATCTGCATACACAGGTGGCCGCCCTCGGCGTGCACCGCGTCAACCACCTGACGATGTTCAGGCAGTTGCGCCTCGTCGACGAGTGCATTGGCTCCCTGGAAAACCGCGCCCTCCGCGTTAGGCGCAATGCCGCCTGTCACGATGAGACTGACACCCTCTCGCGCCCGCTCCGCGTAAAAGGCGGCCAGGCGTTCAAACCCCTTCGGCGCCTCTTCCAAATTGGTATGCATGGACCCCATTAAAACGCGGTTAGGCAGCGTCAAATGGCCAATCGTTAGCGGTCGGAAAAGATGCGGATAGGCGGGCGTCTGAGTCATCACGGGTCTCCTGGCTTTTATTAGTGGCGGTGCTAGCAGCACTACAATGCAAATTCAAACAAGCGTATGACATCCTGAGCGGTACGTATAGCCCTTCGAAACAGCCCTTCGAAACAGCCCTTCGAAACGGCCCTTCAAACTAACCGTCTTAATCTAGCCTTTGATCTTATGCCAACCGCTTGCCCAGCGCGCCAATCCGCGTCACATTACCCGGCTAACGATAAGGAACCACTGCTATGCCCTTGATTTACTTTTTACCGCCGCTCGCCACCGTATTGATTTGGTCGGGCAATATGACCATAAACCAGCTTAGCGTAGGCGCCATTGCGCCTAGCAGCATTGCTTTTTTACGCTGGCTGTTAGCGCTCGCGGTAATGACGCCTTTTGTACTGCCAGCGGTACTGCGCCACCGTGCAGAAATTCGTCGCCAGTGGCCGAAGCTGGCACTGCTTGGATTGCTGGGTATGGGGCTTTGGCAGGGGCTTGCTTACGTGGCGGCAGAAACCACGACGGCCACGAATATGGGCATTTTGGCGGCCATGGTGCCGCTATTGACCGTTCTGCTCAGCGCGCTGATTCTGCGTGAGCCACCGACATTAGGCGGCGTTTTAGGCGGTGTGCTGGCCTTCGTGGGGGTGACCGTGTTGCTGGGGCGTGGTAATCCACTTTCACTGCTGCAGCTACAAGTGGCCCTGGGTGATGCGCTGATGGTCGTCGCGGCCACCTGCTACGCCCTGTATGGGGTGATGTTAAAACGCTGGTCAATGAACTTGCCTCCCTGGGTAATGCTTTACGCCCAGGTCTGTTTTGCCGTGCTGATTCTGCTGCCCCCTTATTTGATGGGGCCCATGACGCCGATCGATGGCCAAAATATTGGGCTAATTCTCTACGCGGGTATTCCCGCCTCGGTGATTACCACCTTTCTATGGATGCGTGCCGTGCGCCAAATCGGGGCCAATCAATCGAGTATCTTCATCAACCTCATGCCGCTGTTTAGCGCGGTGATTGCCATGATCTTTTTAGGCGAGCGAGTGGCGGGCTTCCACTTTGCAGGCGGGCTACTGATTCTTGCCGGGGTCATCATGGCGCAGACCCTGACACGCCCGTTAACACGTGGTTTAACCCCGGATAAGCCGAGCAACGCTCAATAATGATAGAATAGGCGTCTACTTCTGACGTTGGAAAGCCCTGATATGTCCCTGGAAGAACTGCATCTAAATCTGCGCAACCTAATGAGCGATGACTACGATCAGCTCAAGGCATTGATGGACGCCGTCTATCACGATATCGGTGGTGCCTGGCCGAAGCGTACGATCGACAAATTAATTCAGGAATTCCCTGATGGCCAAATCGCCATTGAGGACGATGGTCTGCTGGTAGGCGTAGCGCTCACGGTGCAGGTGGATTACGACGAGTTTTCCAACCCGCACAAATACGATGACCTGATCGGCCACCGCGAAATCATCCTCAATGATGAGGATGGCGACGCCATGTACGGTTTGGATGTGCTGATTCACCCCGATTACCGCGGGTATCGCTTGGGCCGTCGATTATACGAAGCGCGTAAAGAGCTGTGCCGCTCGCTCAACCTGCGTGCGATCCTGGCGGGTGGGCGTATCCCTGAGTACCACCAGCACGCCGATGAATTAACGCCCGCTCAGTATATTGATAAGGTCTCGCGCAAAGAGATTTACGACCCGATTCTCTCTTTCCAGCAGGCGAATGACTTTCAGGTAAAGCGCCTGTTGCGTAAATACCTGCCGGAAGACGAGCACTCTCGCGGTTACGCCACCCTGTTAGAGTGGAATAACATTCTGTTCGAACCCGCCGCCAGCGTGCTCGACAATAAGCCAACCCAAGTACGGGTAGGTGCGGTGCAGTGGCAGATGCGTGAGTTCTCCTCGGTGGAAGCCGCGCTGCAGCAAATCGAATACTTTGTCGATGCGCTCTCCGACTACCAGAGTGATTTCGCGGTATTCCCAGAACTGTTTTATGCCCCCCTGATGGGACTTCAAGACCGAGCGGCCCAGCAGGATCAAATGGGCGCCATTCGCTTTCTGGCAGGCTTCACCGAGCGCTTTAAAGCGGAACTATCGCGCATGGCGGTCTCCTACAATATCAATATTGTGGGCGGTTCGATGATAGAGGTCGGTGAGGATGACAGGCTCTACAACATTGCCTACCTGTTCCACCGCGACGGCAGCGTCGAGCGCCAAGCCAAGCTACACATTACCCCGCAAGAGCGCCGTGACTGGGTCATCGAGGGGGGCGATCAACTGCAAGTGTTCGATACCGACGCAGGCCGCGTGGGTATCCTGATATGCTACGATGTCGAATTCCCGGAGCTTGGCCGTCTTCTGGCTGACCAGGACATGGACATTCTGTTTGTGCCCTTCTGGACCGACACCAAAAACGGCTACCTGCGCGTGCGCCACTGCGCCCAGGCGCGGGCGATTGAAAACGAGTGCTACGTAGTATTGTGCGGCAGCGTGGGCAACCTCCCCTCAATTGAAAACCTGGATATCCAGTACGCGCAATCGGCGGTATTTTCGCCTTCTGACTTCGCCTTCCCCCACGATGCGGTACTGGCGGAAACCACGCCGAATACCGAGATGATCTTCTTCTCTGACTTGGATCTCACTCGTCTAACGGTAGTACGTGCCGAAGGCTCGGTGACCAACCTGAAAGACCGCCGCAAGGATCTATTTGATCTGCGCTGGCGCGACTGGTCGTGGAAATCGGGTGCTAACTTGGAGGAGTGATATAACAACGCCGCCCAATTGGGCGGCGTTGTTGTCTGAGCGTCAGATTCCGCTAATGTCATTGCGAGCGAAGCGAAGCAATCTCGGGGTTATGGTCACGTCTGCCTAGATTGCTTCGTCGCAATCTCCTCGCAATGACAGCAGCTCAATCAGGCCAGACAAGGTGTGCGGGCACGGGGCCTTTGGCATCGAATAGAATGCCCTCATCGCGCAACTTGCGGTGCTGGCGCTCGGCCCCACCATGATCCGCAAGCTTTAATGATGAAGCAATCACCCGATGCCAGGGCAACTGATGGCCATCTGGGAGGTGTCGCATCGCCGACCCCACCATGCGCGGCGTAGCGCCTTCAGTCATGGCTGCGATGCGGCCATAGGTAGTCACGCGGCCCGGCGGAATTTGATCGACAATGGTGTAGATCTGCTCAAGCAATTCCGGCCGGGGCATGTGAAATATCCTCTTATTTATTACGCGTCTTTAAATGTCTTACCATCTGCTTACAGCGCCTCGAACAATTGATCGATCGCTTGAAAAGCTTCTTTGAGCGCAGCGTCGCGATGCTGCTCGCTCATATTCAAACCTTCAGCGTAGACCACCTGGGTATCTTTAATTCCCATCAGGCCGAGCATGGCGTTGAGGTGAGGCGTTTGGCTGTCCATTTCGGTGCCAGCATACTGGCCACCACGGGCTGCCAGGATAATCGCACGCTTGCCTTCTACCAAGCCTTCGGGCCCGTTTTCGGTATAGCGGAACGTCTCACCGGCGCGCAATACGCGGTCAAACCATGCTTTCAGCTGTGAAGGAATACCCAAGTTGTACATGGGCACCGCAATCACCAGCAGATCGGTGGCGCGTAGCTCTGCCAGCAACGTCTCCGAGTGGGCAGCCAGCGCATGTTGCTCTGCGCTGCGTTCGTCAGCCGCCACTTGCCAAGCACCCAACTCGCTAATATCCAGGTGCGGCAGCGCGTTTTTGACGACATCACGCTGGGTGACATTGATACCATCGCGAGCGTTAGCTTGGTCGATAAAGCGATTTGCCAACGCATTGGATTGGCCATTTTCAGCGAGGATGGAAGAAGTAATTACCAGGGCACGAGTCGTCATTGAAAGCTCCATAGCGCAATAGATGATTGAATTGAGCGCTATTCTACGGGGCTCTCTCAAAAGCGAAAGCGCAACCTTTTCCGACCTGTATTCGATTAAATCGAATTATGCCCCCAGGGGTGCTTTCATCGCCCGTTATCCTGACCCGTTACCCAATGGAGTTACATAGCCACTGCCACGCCAGAGCGGCTTCATCGCTAACGTGTCGTCGGCTTGGCCTTACCAGCCAAAAACGCTCATCGCTTGGTACGCTAATAGCAAAAGGAGCCACTAAATCGTCACGCCGCTCCATTAATCGCCGATGCGTCAGGGCAATACCGCCACCTTGGCTGGCAAGGGCCAGCGTCATGACTTGGTTATCGCAGGTAAGCGACCAGCACTGCGCTTCCACCTCGGCCACGCCCGCTTCTTGCAACCAACCCGGCCACCCGACTCCAAAGCCTACCGCGTGCAGCAGCGTGTGCCCGGCAAGCTCTTCTGGCGTAGACAGCGTCCTTGCCAAATCCGGTGAACACACCGGCAGCAGGTGCTCCTCTCCAAGCGGGTGCATTTCGACCCCGGTCCACTCCCCTTTCCCGTAACGTATTTCGATATCGGCCCCTTCCGGCCCAAAGTCATCGGGCCAGATAGCGCTGACCAACCGAATCGCCACCTGCGGATGGGCTCGATGAAAGGCGATTAACCTCGGCGCTAGCCACGACTGCTGAATGACGGGGGTCGCACGCAGCGTCACCGGCTGTTCAGAGGTACTGCCAAAGACTTCCAAGGTACCTTCGCTGATGCGCACAAAGGCATCATGAATACTGGGCAGCCAGGCCTGCCCAGCCGGCGTCAAGGTCAGGCTACGTGCATGTCGAACAAAGAGCTTCTGCCCGACGCGATCTTCCAATAATCGAACACGTTGACTAATGGCCGCCTGAGTGACCCCAAGCTCATTACCAGCAGCAGTGAAGCTCAAAGTACGCGCCGCCGACTCAAAAGCTTGTAACCATAGCAAAGGGGGTAACTGGCTCATGGGAAAGTGACCTATAAATAAAATGATACCTTAGGGGCCAGATTAATCGTTTGTCACTGGCGCCGCTACTCCTCATCCTGGTCAGCACATACGCACACCTCTTACCTAACGCCAGTTGGCATTCAGACTAAGGGAGCGATTAGGAGTATTAATGAATAGCGCAGTACAAAATTTACCAATGGCAGCAACGAACACACCCCCCGCCCCAGAGATGGGTGAACTAAGCCCTTACCAATTCGGCCCCGCACTCGCCCAGGCAATGCTCACCGACCAGGGTGTCGCCTTAGAGTGGCAAGACGGCCAGCAAACCACTCTGCCTCTGCTCTGGTTCCGCGATCACTGCGCCTGCCCAGCCTGTCGCCACCCACAGACCCGTGAACGGCTTTACCTGCCACTGGAAGCGATCACTGAACCACCCACCCTCGAACTGCTGGATGGCCATCTACATTTGACTTGGCAGGATGGTCATATCAGTGCCTTTCATAGCGGCTGGCTTCATCAGCGTCGTCCAGAGGCAAGCCTGACTTCCGCCGTCCCTCGCGCCGAACCATGGGTCGATAACTTTACCCCTGAGCGCATCAAGCACAGCGACTTTCTCACGCCCCAAGGTGAAAAAGCCTGGCTAACCGCCATGCTACGTGATGGCTTGGCACTGATCACCGACGGCCCGTTGGTGGAAGAAGAAGTCAGCCGCCTGGCTGAGCGGATTGGCCCGCTGCGCGCCACTAATTTCGGCGCACGGTTTGATGTCCGCTCCAAGCCGAATCCCAATAACGCGGCGTATACCGCCGTCGGCTTACCGCTGCATATTGATTTACCCAACTGGCAACAACCGCCGGACATTCAGTTACTCTACTGCCTGCAAAACGAAGCCAGCGGCGGTGAATCGCTGTTTGCCGACGGCGCCCGCGTGGTAGAAGCGCTGCGCCAGCAAGATCCCAAAGCGCTCGCCATACTTAGCGAAACGCCCATCGACTTTCGCTTCCAGGATGAGAGCCACGACATTTCCATGCGAGCGCCGGTAGTTACGCTGGATAGCGCGGGCAATCTGGTCGAGATGCGGCTGAACAACTGGATTCGCGATGCGCTTCACCTCCCGGCCGAACAGATGGACGCTTGGTACAGTGCCTATGCGCTCTTATGGAAGCTATTTCACAGCGAAGCACACCAGTTGGAGTTCACCCTCCGCCCTGGGCAGATGATTGCGTTTGATAACCGTCGCGTACTGCACGGACGTCGCGAATTCGACCCCAATAGTGGCGCACGCCATTTACAAGGCACCTATTTAGACCGCGACATGCTGGCCTCACGCCTTCGTGTGCTAGCCCGCGATATTTAGCCGTTTTCGGTTAACGCTATTAAATAAAAGTAATTTCGCAACGCCCCTATTCGATAATAAAACCTAGCAAGGAGATCTTATGACACACCTCAAACCACTCGCTTCAGGTATCGCCCTCGCCACTGCAGCACTGTTCGTCTCTACCGCTCAGGCCGATGATCAGACCCTCGACTTCGGTGTACCTGCCTGGCCCGGCATTACCGTCAAAACCGCCATTGCTGAGCAGCTCTTGAACCCATTGGGCTACGAGACCAGCACGCAGGAGATTGGCCTGCAGGTGATTTATCAGGGCATTGAAAGCGGCGATATCGATGCCTTCCTAGGTGCCTGGTTACCGGCTCAGCGCGAAATGTTCGATCCTCGCAAAGAGTCGGGCGTGCTCATTGATGTGGCCAACAATGTCGATGGCGCCCAAATGACCTTGGCGGTACCCGAATATCTTTTTGAAGACGGCCTGCAAAGCTTTGCCGACCTTGACGACTACCGCGACCAGTTGGACGGCGAGATTCATGGCTTTGGTGCCGGTTCGGCGGCAAGTGAAATACTCAACAACGCGATCGATAACGACACCTGGGGCCTCGGCGACTGGCAATTGGTCGATACCAGTGAGGTGGGAATGCTGTCTGCCGCCAGGGATGCGATCTCTCGGGAAGAACCCATTGTATGGGTAGGCTGGACACCGCACTGGATGAACCTTGAATTACCCATGCGTTACCTGGAAGACCCCGAAGACCTGTTCGGTGAAAATAACGGCGAAAGCGACGTATTGACCCTTTTGCGCGGTGATTACGCCGAGGCAAACCCCAACGTCGTAACGTTCTTTGAACAGTTCACCTTCTCAGCCGAAGAGCAGAGCTGGATGATTCAAGCGTTTGGCCAGGAAGAGCGCGATCTTGCCGATGTCGCCGAGCAGTGGATCGTTGATCACCCAGAGCGCATTGAAGCCATGCTGGCTGATGTGACTACTTCCGACGGTGACCCCGCCTGGCCGGTGATTGAAGCCGAGCTGAGCAACTAATCACGCGCCAAAAGCGCCTTCATCCCATCGCACGGCTAGCGTATGCTAGCGCTTTTTTAGTCGATGGGAGTGGGCATGTCGCGAACATTGAGCAAAGGCGTTGGCCTGCTGGTAGCCGTCGTGTTGTTAGGCGTTATGTGGCATTTGCTGCAGCGCTACGACCTACTCACCCAGGCGCGCCTGAGTGAACTGATCGATACCGTCCGGCAGTGGCGTGATGCGCCCTGGATGTTTGCGGCGGTGATGGCCGTTTACGCGGGCGCCCTGCTGGTGATGTTTCCGCTGAGCCTACTGGTAGTGGTCACGGGCTTACTGTTTGGCCCGGTGTGGGGGCTGGGATATGCCACGCTCGGCACATTGACCTCATCCATCGTTTCTTACTGGGTAGGTCACTGGCTAGGCCGCGAGGCGCTGATGCGTTATGGCGGCCGCCATTTGCGAGGCCTTTCGGGCTATTTGTCCAAGCGCGGCATTCGCACCATGACGGTCATTAACCTGCTGCCGCTCGCACCGTTCACGCTGACCAATATGCTGGCGGGTGCCTTTCACCTCAAGTTTCGCGACTACATGATCGGTTCCACCCTCGGCATCGTGCCGGGGTTGGCAGCGGTCATCCTTTTGGGAAGCCAGCTAGGTGCCCTGTTTACTGCGGCTTCCGCAAAAGAACTCATACTGGCAGGTGTCGGGCTTGTCGCTGGGGTTGGCCTGCTGGTCGGACTTAAGCACTATGCCAGTCAGCGTCAAAATGCCAGCCGCCAAGCAGCCCAAAAACGGCCTCACCGTGATGGGGAGTGATACTTGGCGAGCACTTCGGCGTAAAAGGTGGCTACCGCGGTGGCAAAGTTAGCAATATCGAACTCTTCGGCAAAGTGGCTAGCCTGTTTACCCAACTGCTGGCGTAGCGCTTCGTTATCTTTCAGCTCAATGACTTTTTGTCCCCACGCCTGACGATTTTGCGGCGTTTTGAAACCATTCACGCCTTGGCGCACGACGTCATCAATCCCGCTCGAGCGAACCGCCACCACGGGCAGACCCGCCGACATCGCTTCGAGAATCACCATCCCCTGGGTTTCCGACGTAGAGGCGAACACGAATATATCGCCCAGGTGATAGTAAAGCGCCATTTGGTCAGGCGGTACCGCCCCGACTAACGTGACCCGTGCGGTGAGTTTTAAAGTATCGATCTGATGTTGAATCGCTTCGCGGTCGGGCCCATCACCAATGAGCAGCAGATGAAAGTCCTCGTGCTCTTGGTTCTGCAACTCGGCGAGCGCTTCCAGCATAAAGCCAATATTTTTCTCTTTGCTAATCCGCGAGACGCTAATCAATATTTTGCGTGCGGGATCAATCGCCAGCCTCTCACGCAGCGTTTCCAACGCTTCCGCCTCGACATGTGCGAAACGCTCCACATCAATGCCCGTGGGTTGCACCAGTGAAGGCGTTTTAACCCCGATCATGCGCAAATACTCCTCTGCGGAGTAGGTAGGCACGATCACCCCTTGGCAGCGGTTAGAGAAGTGTTTGATCAGGTAGTGCGAGATCAAATTACGAAAAAGCGCTCCGGGCAACGGTACGAAGTGAGCATAGTGCTCCAAGCGAGTGTGATAGGTATAGACCACCGGCACCTTAAGCCGACGCCCCATCAACAGCCCCATGGAACCGAGCCAAAAAGGGTGATGCACATGAATCAAATCGGGCTTGAAGGTACGCAGGCAGCGGCGAAAGCGCACACTGAAAGGGTTGGTGAGGCGAAATTCGCGCTTTTCACCAAACGCCATCAGCGTTGGGATACGCTTGATCGCCTGATCGTCCTGCCAAGCCTCTCGATAGCGGGGTACTAGCAGTTGAATCGAGTGCCCTAAGTCATGCAGGCCATTGCGTAAGCGATCCACCGATACCGACACGCCGGAGACAAACGGAAAGTAGTTATTGGAGACCATCGCCACCCGCAATGACTTCCCCAAAAAGGGCGTTGGATCGATATCAAAATCGGGATAGTAGTTGCGGTCTTCGAAAATGAGCCGATACAAGCGCAGTGCTAACAGCGTCAACAAGCCCACGATCAGTAGAAAACGGGTATAGCTGACGTAAAAGAAGGCATAAATCGTTGAGGCAACGCTGCTAAGTACCCGCCACCAACCGGGCCTATCCACGTTTAAACGCACCGGTGCAATGGCGACGTTCTCGCCTTCAACATCGACAATAACGTAGTGGTGAAAGCTGCTGTCGGCATCGATCAGGATACCGCCCGCGCCGCCCGTGGTAACGTAATCCACCCCATTCACCGTCTGCTCTGAGAAGAGCGTTAGGTTAGCGGAGAATACCGTATCCACATTATGCTCCTCCGCCAGTGCCATAATGCCATCGGCCAAGCGGGGGTCATTGAGATAGTTATCGGCCTCAAATAGCGGCGCATCGCTCACTACGTTGTGCAGTGGCAAGCCGATAAACAGAAACCGATGCTGCGCCTCTGAGGCGGCCAACTCCCTGGAAAGCCAATCAAGTTGCCAGGAGGTGGATGACTTGCCCGTCCCATCCAAGAAAATGAAGTGGCTGTCTCCGGCCACAAACGAATAGAAGTGCGGGCCAAAGTACTCATAAAACAGGTAACTACCAAAGTCACTGTCTTCGTTATCACCATAGGTCAGCAAATAGGGGACATTGAGCTGTTCCAAGCTGTGGTAGATCGCTTGATAGCTCTCTTGACGCCCGCCATTGACCGCATTACCTGCCGAAATAAGAAAATCGATACCGCCCTGGTTGATCAGCGGCACAATTTCATCCTGGAAGACGCTCACCGAGTTATTGATATTGCCCACCACGGCAAAGCGGTAATCGGTTCGCTCTGATAACGCGTCACGAATATCCGCCACCTGCAGCGTATGAACTGACTCAAACTCAGGCTCGGCCACGTATAGCCAGATCTGGTGCGCAATAAGCACACCCACCAGGATAAGATTGAGAAAGAAAAACAGCCGCAACCAGCGCTGGCGGGAAAGGTGAAAAACGGAGCGTCGTGGCATCTAAAAGCGCTTTTTCAAAAGAGAATACAGAGTGAACCGCTGCTATCGCGGTGCAAGCCTTAAAACGCCCTAACTATACAGCAACGCCGCGTTGAGGTGATGCCCCGGGTTAGTCAGCATCACAGCCATTTAAGGTAGCCAGTAAACGCCGTGGCCCAGCCTGATTACGATGTTCGCCCAGCCAGATACCCTGCCAGGTGCCTAGTGCAAGTCGACCGTCACGCACTGCCAAAGTGAGCTGGGTGCCCAGCAAACTGGCGGCCACATGGGCGGGCATATCATCAGGCCCTTCCAGCGTATGGCGGAAATAGGGCAAGTCTTCCGGCACTAGGCGTCGCAGAAAGGCATCTAAATCGTGTCGCACATCGGGGTCAGTGTTTTCATTAAGCGTTAACGAGGCAGAGGTGTGCATCAATTGAAGGTGCAGCGTGCCAATATGAATATCGTTTAAACACGGTAGCGCCCTAGCCACGTCATCGGTAATAAGATGAAAACCACGCGCCACTTCGGGTAAGTGAATCTCTTGTTGAAACCACATAAACACTCCTTTGTTTGCTCTTGCTAGGGGCACAGCATCAGCGTGCCCTTCTTATATGGCAAGATGACGACAGAATATAACCGCTGATAGTACACACCATAGTCGATCGCCAATGACTCATCGCCAAGGAGCGCTTAAATGAAACATTTGCTAGGAAGCAGCGTCATCAGTATGGCTTTACTTACCGGCTGTACCGGCATTCCCGAAGGAACCGAGCCGGTCAAAGACTTTGCATTAGATCGCTATCTGGGCCAATGGTACGAAATAGCGCGTCTGGATCACTCGTTCGAACGTGGCCTAGATTGCGTCACCGCCACGTATAGCCTGCGCGATGACGACGGCGTGCGAGTGATCAACCGTGGCTACAACCTTGAAGAGCAAGCATGGGATGAGGCCGAAGGCCGCGCCTACTTTATCGATGATGAGAGCGTGGGACGTTTGAAAGTGAGCTTTTTTGGGCCCTTTTATGGCGGGTATAACGTTCTTGAACTTGACGATGACTACCAGTGGGCGTTGGTAGCGGGTCCTAACCGTGACTACCTATGGATACTGTCGCGCACGCCGGAAATGGACCGTGCAACCGAATCTCGCCTGCGTGAGCGAGCAGCGGAGCTCGACTTCCCGACCGATGAGCTCATCGACGTCGTTCAAGGGGAAACTTGCCCTAACCGCTAATGGTAAGTCGCTGGCAGCGTGGCCACCCGCCCCGCCATCTCGCGTTGCACAAAGGCAATAAAAGCGCGCAGCCTTGCAGGCACATGCCGACGCTGCTCATACACCGCATAAAAATCGGCTCTTACACTTTGCCAGCCGGGCAGAAGCGCCACCAATGCCCCGCTGGCCAGGTGTTCATTAACATCCCACCACGAGCGCAGCATCACACCGTGGCCATCCAACGCCAGGCGAGTGATCACTTCACCGTCGTTACTGGCTAGCCGACCACTGACCTTAACGGACTGCATGGTTGCCGACGGCACCTGCGCAGAAGCCTCGCTGCGCTCAAAACGCCAGAGCGGAAAATCACTGTCATTTTCACGAATCACTAAGCATGCATGCTTTTGCAGATCCGCCGGCACTTGAAGGGGCGGCGCGGTAGCAATATACGCTGGCGATGCGCAGAGGATGCGTCGATTCGCCAAAATGGGCCGAGCCACCAAGCGTGACTCCGGGGGCTCCCCCACGCGAATGCCAATATCAAAACCATGATCACTCAGGTTGAGAGGAAAGTTGGTCAGCTCTAACCATCCCTCTACGTCGGGGTGCTCAGCACAAAAGCGTGATAACAGCGGTGCGATATGATGGCGACCAAAGCCAAAGGTGGCATTAATGCGCAACCGGCCGCTAAGGGCTTGATCGACTCCTTCACCCAGGGAACTCTCCAGCTCGGCAAGCTCGTCCAGAATGAGCGCGCCACGCGCAAGGTAGCGCTCGCCCTCTGCGGTGAGCGTTAACCGCCGGGTAGTACGGGCAGCCAACTCGACCCCCAAACGCGCTTCTAAAAGCTTCAACCGCTTACTCACAGCGGAGAGCGATAGCCCCAGCTCACGGGCGGTTGACGTTAAACTGCCCGCCCGCGCCAAGTGCTGAAAAAACGCCAAATCGTCCAGTTGTGCCATACGCCCTTCGCCATTCTTCACTTTTAAGCAACAATAACTTGAATAATAACCTGATTATCTCCGCCAAAATAGCCGCTACACTCTGTTGTGTACTTATCAACAGTTGTTAGCCACTAACAAAAGAAGGAAACACCATGGCTCATCGCATCGCTATCATCGCCGGCGACGGCATTGGCACCGAAGTCATGCCCGAAGGCATCCGCGTCCTAGAGGCAACCGCCAAGTGTTTTAATATCGACCTTGAGTTCACCACTTTTGAGTTTGGTAGCTGCGACTACTACCTCGAACACGGCCAGATGCTGCCAGATGACTGGTTCGAGCAGTTAAAAGGCTTCGATGCACTGTTTTACGGCGCAGTCGGCTGGCCCGACAAAGTCCCCGACCATATTTCCCTTTGGGGCTCGCTGCTACAGTTCCGCCGCCAATTTGATCAGTACATCAACCTACGCCCCTGCAAACTAATGCCCGGCATCAAAAGCCCGCTGGCTGGCCGCGAACCTGGCGATATCGATTTTTATGTGGTGCGTGAAAACACCGAAGGCGAGTACTCAAGCGTTGGCGGCAAAATGTATGAAGGCACCGAGCGCGAGATCGTCATTCAGGAAACGGTGATGAGCCGCACCGGCGTTGACCGTGTGCTGAAATACGCGTTTGACTTAGCTCAAACCCGCCCGCGTAAAAAACTAACTTCCGCCACCAAATCCAACGGTATCTCCATCACCATGCCTTACTGGGACGAGCGCGTCGCCCAAATGGCAAAAAACTATCCCGAGATCGCCGTGGATAAATTCCATATCGATATTCTGACCGCCAACTTCGTTCTGCACCCGGACTGGTTCGATGTGGTCGTGGGCAGCAACTTATTCGGCGATATTCTTTCCGACTTAGGCCCCGCCTGCACCGGCACGATCGGTATTGCGCCATCGGCCAACATCAACCCGGAAGGTCTTTTCCCCAGCTTGTTCGAGCCGGTACACGGCAGCGCACCGGACATCGCCGGCAAAGGCATCGCCAACCCCATCGGCCAGATCTGGTCAGGCGCGATGATGCTCGAGCACCTTGGCCACAAGGAAGCCAGTGATGCGATCGTCACCGCGATTGAAAGCGTTCTTAGCGAAGGCAATAGCCAAGTACTCACTCGCGATGTCGGTGGCCAGGGCACTACAGAAAGCCTGGGTAAGGCGATTGCAGAGAAACTTAGCAAATAAAAACAACCCAGCTAGCCTGCTTTTTCGCACCCAGTTGCTAGTAACAAAAAAAGCCTCGCCGGAAGTCAATCGGCGAGGCTTTTTAGCGCTCAGTAAGCGTTAGCTAGCCAGGGAGACTAATTGGCTAGTTTAGCAGCCGTCTTCGCGACCAGTTCGCCCTGGAAACGGGCAATTTTGAGTTCGCGCTCATCTGGTTGGCGAGAGCCGTCGCCGCCTGCGAGGGTCGCCGCACCATAGGGCGTACCACCGCTGACTTTGGAAATATCGAACTGCTCTTCCACACCGTAACCGATTGGCACGATGATCATGCCGTGGTGAGCCAGCGTGGTCCAGGTAGAGGTAATGGTCATTTCATCGCCACCGCCTGTACCGGTAGACGTAAACACACTGGCCACTTTGCCGCGAAGCGCGCCGTTAGCCCACAGGCCGCCGGTTTGGTCCAGGAAGGTCCGCATTTGCCCGGTCATGTTGCCGAACCGGGTTGGCGTACCGAAGATAATCGCATCGTAGTCAGCCAGTTCTTGCGGCGTGGCTTCAGGGGTATCGTAATCCTGCTTACCACCGGCATTTTTAAACGCTTCTGCGGGCATGGTTTCAGGAACGCGCTTAACGGTGACTTCTACACCGCTCACCCCTTTTGCGCCTTCTGCCACGGCGTGCGCCATCGTATCAATATGGCCATACATGGAGTAATAAAGTACCAGTACCTTTGTCATTGCTATCTCCTTGCCTTCATTTTGCGGTGCGATGGGCTTAACCCCAATTAACAATACCTACAACATAGCGTACTCATCGGTAGATAAAAGCGAATGTTTTCGTCCGCGTTCGTCGATTTCATCGACGAACGACTGCTTGCACTTTACGCTAACCCCCACTAGTTTTGTCTTGCCTACCTAAACGTATCCAAGGAGTCTGGAATGACGATTTTTGAAGCCCTGCGCAAGGATCATGATATTCAGCGCGATCTGCTTGCCCGCTTAGTGGAGACTCATGGAGACAGTGACGAGCGCGATTCTCTCTACAAGCAGGTGAAAAAAGAGCTGCATGGTCATGCAGCGGCCGAAGAAAGGGCACTCTACATCCCAATGATGTCGATCGACTTAACGCAGGAAAAGGCGCGCCACAGCGTTGCAGAGCATCATGAAATCGATGAACTGTTAGAACTCCTGGACGAAACCGACTACAGCGCCACCAACTGGCTGACCCATGCGAAACAGCTACAGCACTTAGTGACGCATCACCTGGATGAAGAAGAACAGGAAGTGTTTCAGTTGGCTGGCCGAGGGCTCCAAGATAAGCAAAAAACCGCCCTGGCCGATGAGTATGAGCAGGAAATGCAGCGCCAACGCTCCGCGTAACCCGTCACGCTATTTGAATAAGCGCTCATGCATTGCATGGGCGTTTTTTGATGCCAGCTATTTAATCGCTAAGGTAAAAGGGCCATTGTTTCATGGCGACGCTTTTCACGAATACGCTGGGCTTTTACATGTGAACGACCTAGTGACTTGTGGCAAGCGGTTAGCGTGGTAATGCTAGTCTCACTTTATAGAAAGACCACGACACTTAAAAAACAACGAATGTCACAGGCTAAGGAGCTGACAATGCTAGTCCAATGGCTCGACTGGTCGCTTGATGGGCAGCTCCCGGATAATCAGCACGGCGTTTTCCCAAGCGGCCGCTATCGCTTGCATGCACCAGGCATTTTGGAATTAACGCCTAGCGTGACAAGTCAGGATGCCTATGCGTGCATTTTTTCCGCGGCCATCCATGGCAATGAAACCGCGCCCGTCGAATTGATCGGTGAATGGCTTAGCCGCCTGGAAGCCGGAAGCGCCCTACTGGGCGCACCCGTGCTAGTGATCCTGGGTAACCTACCCGCGCTTAAAGCACAGCAGCGGTTTATCACCACTAATCTGAACCGCCTGTTTGATCGAGCGCTACACGCCGAAGGCGAAGAACCAGACCGTGCCCGAGCATTAATGGCCGCCGTGGATGACTTTTACGCCCGCCATTCGGCGCTGACCAAACTGCACTACGACCTGCACACCGCCATCCGCGATAGCCGCTACCCCCGATTCGTCGTCGAACCCTTTGCTGCGTCACCCATTGAGAATCAACAGTGGGACTGGCTCGCCGCTGCGGATATTCAGGCGGTGCTACACCAGCATCAGCACAGCTGGACATTTTCCCACTACAGCAAGCATTATCACGGCGCGCAGGCGTTTACCTTTGAGCTTGGGCGTGTGGCCCCTTTCGGCCAGAACGATATGGCCTCGCTGGCACCGATGCTTGCCCTTCTCACCGCGCTAAGTGAAGGCCGCCTTCCGGCCCAACGACCCGCCTCGCACATGCATTTTTTCCAGGTACAACACGAGTTGATTCGCCGTTCGCCTGACTTCAAGCTCTGTTTTGCCGAAGAGACGGCGAATTTCAATCGTTTTGAGCCTGGCACGCTGCTGGCGCAAGATGGAGAAGCAGGCGATTTTCGAGTGGGTGATACGCCTCTTCACGTGGTATTTCCCAATGCCAATGTCGAAGTAGGTGCCCGAGCGGCGCTGCTGGTAGCACCGGCCAATTAGCGCCTTCGCCAAGCGCACTTATAAATCTTCTAAACGAAAGGGGTTTGACTGCAACGTTTGTTAGCAATGTTTGACAATAACAATGGTGAGGCGATAACAGGCCGCACGACGTCGATACGACTATCGTCGAGTGTTTAATGTCATAAGTAGGGCGCGCATTATGCGTCCAGCCTGATAGAATCGCCCCTTTTTTCGCGCCAGCCGCATCACAGCCTGTTCTTGATAACCCGTTGCTGCGGCAACTCTGTACTGGAGCCAATGATATGGCCGCTACGCCTACTCCCCTTGAAGTGCGTAATATTAAAAAGCGCTTTGGCGATACGGAAGTTCTGAAAGGTCTCTCCCTACAAGCTCAAAAGGGCGATGTGATTACTCTGATTGGTGCCTCTGGGTCAGGTAAGAGTACATTTTTGCGTTGTATGAACTTGCTTGAACAACCCGACGATGGCGACCTGATTGTCCACGGCGAGCCGGTTCGCTTTAAAACCACCAAGCACGGCCGCGAACCTGAAGATTGGAAGCAGGTTGTACAGATGCGCGCCAAGCTCTCCATGGTGTTCCAGAGCTTTAATCTGTGGGCACACATGACGCTGCTGGAAAACATCATTGAAGCGCCGATCCATGTGCTGAAAAAGCCCAAAAAAGATGCCCTGGAACACGCCCACGCCCTGCTCGATCGCGTGGGTTTAAGCGCCCGTGCCAATGCCTACCCGGCACAGATGTCCGGCGGCCAGCAGCAGCGTGGCGCCATCGCGCGCGCCCTAGCGATGGATCCGGAAGTCATGCTATTTGACGAACCCACCTCCGCCCTCGACCCAGAGTTGGTAGGTGATGTGTTGAAGGTCATGCACGGGCTGGCCGAAGAGGGCCGCACCATGGTGGTCGTAACCCACGAAATGAGCTTCGCCCGCGATGTTTCCAGCCAAGTGATCTATCTTCACCAGGGCCTAGTGGAAGAAGCGGGACCGCCGGATCAAGTGCTAGGCAACCCGCAATCACCGCGCCTGCAGCAGTTCCTGGCACCTAAATACTGATCCGCGAGGCTCACCATGATTGATTTGCAAGGCTATGGGCCCCGGCTGTTAGAAGGGGCTGGCGTCACTGTTCAATTGGCGGTGCTATCGTTAATTTTAGCGATTATTTTAGGGCTACTGACCGCCAGCGCAAAAATGTCGCGCAGCTGGCTATTAAAGCGAACCGCCACGGTCTACACCACGCTCATTCGTGGCGTACCGGATTTGGTGTTAATGATGTTGCTGTTTTTTGGCGGCCAGATCGGCGTCAACGCCATCAGCGACATGCTCTATTACAACTACGAAATCGATATTTATATTAACTTCAACGCCTTTGCCGCGGGCGTGCTTACCATTGGTTTTATCTTTGGCGCCTACATGGGCGAAACCTTTCGCGGCGCCTTTATGGCCGTGGATAACGGGCAGATCGAAGCAGGTAAGGCTTATGGCATGAGCAGCGGCCTCGTCTTTCGCCGTATCCGCTTTCCGCAAATGATGCGCCATGCGCTGCCTGGGCTCTCGAATAACTGGATGGTACTGCTCAAAACCACCGCTCTGGTATCCGTGATTGGGTTAACCGACATGGTACGCGTGGCCGCTGAAGCCTCTCGCGCCACCCACGAGCCGTTCACCTTCCTGATCCCGGTCGCCGTGGCTTACCTATTGATCGCCAGCGTCTCCGAATGGATTTTTGCGCGGCTGCAAAAACGCTACGACATCGGCTTTGGAGGTCAGTGATATGCTCGATATTTCCGCTTGGTTCAATGACCTACTCGCTGGCAATACCATTTTTACCGCCGATACGCTGGGCTACTATTGGGAAGGTTTAGTCACCACCACCCAATTAGTCTTCTTATCACTTATCGCCGGGCTAATACTTGCCGTGCCACTAGCGATCATGCGCAGCTCGAAGCATAAATGGATTAGCCTACCGATCTATTTTTATACCTACGTATTTCGCGGTACGCCGCTGTTGATTCAGCTCTATATCATCTACTACGGCGTGGTGTTTATTGACGGCGTTCAAGACACCTTTTTATGGCCAGTGCTGCGCGAAGCGTTCTATCCGGCCTTAATCGCCTTTACGCTCAATACCGCCGCTTACACTACCGAGATCTTCCGCGGCGCGATTAAAGCCACCGCGCAAGGCGAGATCGAAGCTGCCCGCGCCTATGGCATGTCGCAGAGCTTGATGATGCGACGGATTATCTTACCCAGTGCCTTTCGCCGTGCCCTGCCCGCTTACGGCAATGAAGTGATCTTTATGCTACACGCCAGCGCAATTGCCAGCGTGGTCACCTTGATGGACTTAACCGGCGCCGCGCGCTTTGTTTATGCGCGTTATTACGCCCCTTTCGAAGCTTTTCTGTTCGTGGCTGCCATTTATTTATGCTTAACGTTCGCGATCCTGTTCTTTTTCCGTTATTTGGAGAAAAAACTGCTGGCGCACCTAAATTCGTAAGTACGCCGCCAAGACCGTTAATCATGAAAAAATGATGAAACCGTCAAACAAACGTTGGTTCACTGGCAGGTAAGCTCTTTTCGTCAGCGCCAACCTGGGTTAGTTTAATTGTCGGCTAACAACTATTTGTCAGTTAAAGACGGGGATCACATCTGGTGAATCCGCTTTTCTATGGAGATAGCTATAATATGAAAAAATTACTAACTCTTTCACTACTCGGCTTAGCAGTAGCGGCCGCCTCCTCAGCACAAGCACGTGACTACGACAACGTCCGTATTGGCGTTGACGTCCCTTACGAGCCGATGGAATTCCGCACCGCTGAAGGCGAGCTCACCGGCTTTGATATCGATCTGGGCAACGAGCTTTGCGACCGCATGGGCGTTACCTGTGAATGGGTCGAGCAAGCGTGGGATGGCATCATTCCAGGATTAATGTCTCGCAACTACGACGCCATTATGTCGTCCATGACGATCAATGAAGAGCGTCGTGCGCAAGTACTGTTCTCAGACCCCTACATCACCATGCCGTCCGCCTGGTTCGCCGCCAGCGACCTGGGTATTAGTGAAGCCACCACAGAAACGCTGGAAGGCATGACGATCGGCGTTCAACGCGGCACCCTGCAGGACAACTACGTTACCGACAATTTCAGTGACGTGGCTGACATCAGCCGCTACTCCACCGCTGATGACATGGCGCTGGATATGGCCGCCGAGCGCCTGGATATCGTCTTCCTTGACTTCCCGATTGGCCAATCGACCCTACTGGAAAGCGACGAAGCAGAATACGTCGTCGTAGGTGAGCGCATTAGCGAGCCGAAAGAGTACTTCGGTGACGGCTTCGGCATCGCCTTCCGTCAACGCGACGAAGCATTGGCCGAAAAATTCAACGAAGCACTCGCTGAAGTGCAAGAAGACGGCACTTACGACGAAATCTATACCCGTTACTTTGGCGAAGAAGACGCCGAGTAACCGCTCTCTCCTCCCCGGCACTTAGCCGGGGAGGTAATCACCTCCCCCTTACAACCAGCCACCTACATCCTCCTCCCCGCTGAACCATCCCCCAGTCAAAGTAACTCCACCATTAGAATCACTAAGAAGAACCAAAAGCGGGTAAACTCCCTGCATATTTGTCGTGACGCTGAGAAGGGTTAAGCCAATTCAGCGAACTCGTTCTCGAAATGCGGGTCATTACTTCTCAACGCAGAATGACAAGGAGGTAACATGGTTGAAAAATCAGCCGCCCACTCGGTGGCCAAAGAGGCTGCGGCGACGTTGCGTCCTTCTTCTCACTGGACAGGCTGGGGGGCAGTGGCTGGCGCTGATCACGATGACGATTGATCACCTTACCCGCTATATACTGCCCGGTGACTGGTATTTGAGCTGGGCGGGGTCATCCATAGGCCGCATCGCCTTCCCGCTGTTTGCCGCCATGGTGGCTTGGCATGGGCTCTTTAATACCCGCAACCCGCTGCGCTACTCGCGGCGTATCCTGGTGATTGGTCTGGTTGCCCAACTCCCTTACATGTTGATGCCGCGCACGTCTGACGCCTTTATTCTGAATGTCTGCTTTACGCTCGCCAGCGGCCTGGCTTTAGGAACATTAGTTCGCCAAGGCTGGCAGAATTACCAGCAGCAAACGCTCACCATGCCCTGGCTACTCGCCGGTGCCGCGCTCGGGGTTACCGTTTGGTACCTATTGGGGTTTTGGGTCGAGTATGGCCATAACGGGTTGCTGCTTATTCCGCTACTGATGTTTGCCATGCACGCCTTGAGCCAGGCGAACAGTGACTTCCAGTCGCGCCTGTGGGCAGGATTGGCCGCGTTTCCGGTCCTCTGGATTGCCGGTCAAATGAACGCCTCTGACCTGGCCAAATCGTTTACCGTCGGTACCTGTGTGGTCGTGCTGCTCCTTGCCGCTGGCGCTGCCCAGCGAATCCCTGCCATTAACCTGGCGATGCCCCGGCGCCTATGGCTGGCATGGTATCCCGGCCACTTTGCATTAATCGCGCTATGGCTATTGCTGAGTGGCCAGATAACGTAAAAGGTTTTTTCAACGCCGCTTTAATGCATGGCATCGCGCATCCAGGGCTCAAAGCGGCGTAGGCGTGCCCGACTTTCCGTTTTGGCGCGATACATCGCAATGTCTGCCTGCTTGAGTAACTCTTCGTAGTCACAGTCCGCCGCCGTAAAGCAGGTGTAGCCCATGCTGGGGGTTACTTCTACCCAGCGGCTTTCAAGCCGGTAAGGCTCAGAAAGTGCCTGTTGAACGGCGCGCATATAAGCGTCAGCCGCGGTTTCCATGTCTGCCTCTGGGCCATCTTCCAGCAGCGCCAGCAGGACAAACTCGTCGCCGCTTAGCCGCGCGGCCATATCCCCATCGCGTAGGCAGCCTTCCAGGCGGCGCGCCACTTGTACCAACAAATCATCGCCGGTAGCGTGCCCCCAGGTGTCATTAATCAACTTGAAGCGATCCAAATCCAAGAACATCAACAGGCCGCCCGACTGCGCCGTTTTAGTCTCATCGCAAAGCGTTGCCAGTTGTTCGATAAACAGACGACGGTTAGGCAAATCAGTGAGGGAGTCATAGTAGGCTTGGCGGTAAATGATCGCCTCGGCACGCTTACGCTCGGTGAAATCTTCGATAATCGCGACACCACCCACCATCTCATCACCCGCACTGTGTACCCCATTGAAGAAGGCACGCAGCGGAGTGCCCGCGCGGGCCTTAGGCAGATAGTAAGTGCCTTCGTAATAGCCCGTGCCTTTCGCTAACGCACTGCGCACGGCCTTGGCCACACCACTATCCGCCGTGTGAGATAACATGCGATAGCCGAGCAACTGCGCACGATTCACATCAAGAATATCCAAAAGCTTGCTATTACAGTCGGTCACTTGGCCATGCTCATTAAAATGCAGTACGCCAAGCGGCGAGCGCTGAAAAATAGAGCGATAGCGATTTTCACTCTCCTGCAGCTGTGCTTCGCGAGCGGCCATGCTCACACGCAGGGCAATATTGTCATGAATAGTGCGACTTAAGCGGCGGCTGGTGGTGACAATCAGCCCGAGAAACAGGCTTAGCATGGCGCCGATCAGAATCGCCAGCGAAGATCCTAATAATAAAAATTGCACCAGCAACGGCAGGATAATCGGCAGCACGAAACCAAGCGCCACCCACCATACGGCGGAAAGCGTCGTTATCCCACCGGCGGCGATGCCGGCCAGGACAATCGACAGCGCGGCGACCTGACCATGATGCTCACCGGTGAAAAGAAACACCCCACCAGCCCCCCATACGCAGCCAGCCGCAACCGCACCAACACTGAATCGGTGCAACCAACGGCGATGATGCTGTTGCTTTGCGGGCAAACGGCGAAAAAAGTAGGCCAAGGCAAGGCGCGCCATGGATACCAGGGTCAATGCAGCGAGCCACGTAAGCAGAATCCAGCTTTCCACCACCGGCCACATAGCGGCTACCAGCAGCGTGCCTGCCAAGACGCTGCTAAGCACCGGTTGCCATAAGTTATCGTATAGAAGTCGTACTTTCTCGCTGTGCAAACGCTTAACGTTGACATGATGAGCGCGCTGAAAACCACTGCGCATTCCCGACGCAGTCCCCGTGGTTGAGGAATGAGACATACCGACTACCCGCCTAAAAAAGAAATGCTATTAAGACCAGCTTAAAGCGCTGGTATTTTTGTGGTTCCTTTTTAGCGCATTTAGACGATTTTAGCGATAGAAGTTGCGTGGTCGGTCAACTACTGAGGCATTAAGTCAGCAAAAAAAGCCGCTTGCTGAGCAGGCGGCTTTGGAGCACTACTGTTTGATTGCAAAACTGAGATCTGGAGGGGGAGCATCGGGCAACAAAGCGCTACAGGCGCGAACTTTCTCAAGCAGATCGGCATGGTTGGCTGCCAGGAGATTGACGTGGGCGAGCTTGCGGCCAGCGCGCTCGGTTTTGTCATAGCGATGCAGGTGCGAATCGGAAAGCGCCAAGATCGCTGCGTTATCGCCCTCTCGGCCAATCACGTTAATCATGCAGGTAGGCGCTATCGCCTGGGTATCGCCTAAAGGCAACCCTTGAATTGCCCGCAGGTGATTCTCGAACTGGCTGGTGACCGCGCCGTCCATCGTCCAGTGGCCGGAGTTGTGCACACGGGGCGCCATTTCGTTGGCCAGCAGGCTACCATCACGGGTTTGAAACAATTCAAGCGCCAGCACACCCACGTAATCCAGCTCATCCAGCAGCGCACGAATGTAGCCATCCGCGGTTTGCTGAACGCTGGCGTCTAAATCCGGCAGCGGCGCGACGGAGTAACGCAAAATGCCATCCACGTGCTGGTTTTCTGCCATGGGGTAGAACACGACCTCGCCATCGCGACCACGCACGGCAATCATCGACACTTCGCGCACGAAATCGACAAACGCCTCAACCACTAGCTGCGAATGGCCGATAGCCTTCCACGCCTCGCCAGCCTGCTCAGGCTCTTTCAAAACCGCCTGACCTTTGCCGTCGTAGCCTTCGGTGACTGATTTCGCCACCACCGGGCAGCCCAGCTCACGAGCAGCCGCTTCCAATTGCTCGGCACTCTCGACCACGCGATAAGCAGGCGTAGGGATGCCTAAGCGATCAAACAGCGTCTTCTCTTCGACCCGGTTTTGGCATACTTCGATGGCACGGCTACTGGGGTAGACCGGCTTGTGCTGCTCGATCTCACGCACCAGTTCCACTGGGAGGTGTTCAAACTCGTACGTCACCACATCCACCTTGGCCAAAAATTCGGCCAGGTGCTGATTGTTCGGGTCAACGATCACCTCGCCAATACCGGCACTGGGGTTGCCCGTGGTATCCAGAAAGGTAAAGCGGTTCCCCAACGGGTAGCCCGCCAATGCCAGCATGCGGCCAAGCTGGCCTGCACCCAACACACCGATGTTTTTGGTAATTTCTGAACTCATGGCCGAGCCTCCTTATTCTGCTTCTGGATCGGGGCGCGGATCCGGATTATCGAGCACTTTTTGGGTCTGCTCCGCGCGGAACGCCTCGACCGCACTACGCACCGTGGCGTCTTGCAAGCCAACGATCTGCGCCGCCAGCAAGCCTGCGTTAGTGGCGCCCGCCTTACCAATTGCCAACGTGCCCACGGCAATACCGCCCGGCATCTGCGCAATGGAAAGCAGAGAATCCAGGCCTTTTAGCGCTTTGGATTCCACCGGCACACCCAGCACCGGCAACGGTGTTTGCGAGGCCACCATGCCCGGCAAGTGGGCAGCGCCGCCAGCGCCCGCCACAATCACTTGCAAGCCGCGCTCGGCAGCGCTTTTGGCATAATCGAACAGCAGGTCTGGCGTGCGATGCGCCGAGACCACGCGGGTTTCATAGGCCACGCCCAAACGCTCCAGCATGGAGACAGCGTGCTCCATGACCGGCCAGTCAGACTTAGATCCCATGATCACGCCCACCTTGGGTGTGCTGTTCGACGACATGCAAAACTCCTCGGCCCAACGGCCTATTAAAGCGATACCAAATTGAAAAAAAGGCGTGTACCGGCCTGGGTACACAACAAAATAGGAAGGCGACTAGTTTACCAGAGCTAGCGCGTTTGCGGGCTTTGCAGAAATCGTGAAATTTTCATCAAAATAGGCATTGAAATGCGCACGCGTTGGCGGCATTGTGTGATGGTCATTTCAGACTGTTGGAGCCACATGAGCACGGCACGCGCAACTGCCACTGCGGAACAGATTGATCCTCCGCGAAGCAGCCCTGACCTCGATGTCAGGGAACTTGAAAAACGTACGCGACTAATGCGTATTATTACTCGTCTGATCGCTGTATCGGACTTAGGAAGTCGAGACATTGCCCGCCGGGCAGGACTTCCCGTTCAGAAGATTAGCGACCTGCTCGCCGGAAGGCTTGAGCATCTGGGAGTGGATGAACTCCACGCCCTGCGTCGCACCTTAGAGCTGGAGGCGCCATAGCCGATAGCCAATCAACGCCTCGCTCTCGCGAGGCGTTTTTATTTGCTGGGCTAGTTTTGATGGATTCGCTAGGATGGACTAGCTAGTCTTCACGCTGCTCTAACGCCTCGGCAGCCTGAATCGCCTCTTTTTTGGAGGTGTGCTCGGAAACAACCACTTCGTTTTCCGGCGCTGTTTCATCTATGACCAACCACCCGGTGATGGTTTCGTTCAGATCAGTCGCCTCTATGACCGGTTCGATACGAGCTTGTCTAGACATGATGGTCTCCTTGTCCATTGTGGCAGTATTGCGCTATTGGTGGCTAAAACTGCGCGTTGCTGAATCCTTCCATTACTTCTTCGCCAGTACTCTCTTCGTCTGGATCAGGGCGATTTAGCTCACTGCAGGGGCACCCTTTGTGAACACAATCGCTGCCGCCTGGGTGCCCAGCGGCACACGCCTGACAACAATAAGCACGCCCTTCAATGATGGCCGCCTGCTCGCTGGAAACGTGATGCTCACAGCCAGTACAGGCACAGACGCCCATGTCTGTCATGATAACTCCTCCCTCGTTAGCCATGATTGGCGACATCTTCAGCGTAGAAGATAATGCCGAGGTAGGGAAAATTCAGCATGCGCGTTTATACACACAGCGTGGTGAGATTACCGTTACGCCAGTGGGATAAAGATTCCTGCGATTGCCACCAGTGCGACCACCAGCCAGGCAGGTAGCTTCCACACGGTCAGCAGCAAAAAGCCCGTCAGCGCCAGAGCGAACTCGTAAGGCCCGATAATCGCACTGGTCCACACCGGTTGATAAAGTGCCGCGCCTAAAATGCCCACCACCGCCGCGTTGGCACCGCGCATTAGCGCCTGGGCGCTGCCCCATTGGCGAAATTGGTTCCAAAACGGCAAGACGCCCACTAACAACAAAAAGCCCGGAATAAAGATCGCCAGCAGCGCCAACCAAGCCCCGAGGATACCTGCCATACCGGGCAACAGCGCCCCCAGATAAGCCGCAAACGTGAATAACGGCCCAGGCACTGCTTGCGCTGCGCCGTAACCGGCCAAAAACTCATCGGGCGTCACCCACCCTGACTGCACCACCTCGGCTTCTAATAGCGGCAACACCACATGACCGCCGCCAAACACCAGCGCGCCTGAACGATAAAACGCATCCACGACGTTCAGCCAACCGGCACTGCCCGCCAACAGCGGCAAGAGAATTAACAGCCCAGCGAATAGCCCCAAAGCCACCACGCCCACACGGCGCGTTACCGGAAAATAGAGCGACTCACTGTCCGAGACAGCTGCGCTACTCCGGCACATCACTAAGCCCGCTAAGCCACCCAGGGCAATCGCCGCCACTTGGCCCAACGGGCCACTTACCAGCACCACGGTAAATACCGCGGCCAGAGCAATTCCAGCGCGGGTTTTATCCGGGCAGAGATTACGCGCCATGCCCCATACGGCGTGGGCGACGATCGCCACCGCCACTACTTTTAGGCCATGAATGATGCCGCTGGCAATCGGGCCATCCAACACAGCGGCACCCAACGCAAACAGCACCAACACAATGGCTGAAGGGAGTGTAAAGGCCAGCCACGCCATCGCCGCGCCCCACGGGCCAGCACGCATCAGGCCAAGGGCGAAACCCACCTGACTACTCGCCGGCCCCGGCAGAAACTGGCACAGCGCGACCAAATCGGCGTAGGCGTTTTCGGTTAACCACAGCCGCCGCTCCACAAAAGCGGTGCGAAAGTAACCCAAATGCGCCACCGGACCGCCAAAAGACGTTAAGCCCAACGCGAGGAATGCCCAAAACACCTCAGCTATGCGCTTTCGTGTCTGAGTTTCTTCCACCATCATTCTCACCTTTCAGCCAATAAAAAAGCGCAAGGCTCATATGCTAAGCCTTGCGCTTGACTTCTTGATGACACCCGCCGATAAACCGTTACTCTTGGTCTGTTACCGCACCGGTGCTGGCCGAGCTCACGAGACGCGCATACTTGGCAAGCACGCCGCGGGTATAGCGAGGCTCAGGCTGTTTCCACGCCGCACGACGGCGCATCAGCTCTTCGTCCGACAAATCAACCTCGATGGTGTCTGCCTCAGCATCGATGGTGATGGTATCGCCATTTTCTACCAGCGCCAGCGGGCCACCGTCGAATGCTTCCGGCGAGACATGGCCGACCACGAAACCGTGGCTACCACCCGAGAAGCGGCCGTCGGTAATCAGCGCCACGTCGTTACCCAGGCCGCGGCCCATAATGGCAGAAGTGGGCGTGAGCATTTCGCGCATGCCGGGACCGCCTTTGGGGCCTTCATAGCGAATCACCACGACATCACCCGCGACGACGGTGCCATCGTTGATGCGCGCTTGGGCTTCCTCTTCGGAGCCAAACACCCGCGCGGAGCCAGAAAAGCGCGTGCCCTCTTTACCAGTAATCTTCGCGACGGCCCCTTCCGGCGCCAAGTTGCCGTAAAGCATGCGTAAATGGCTTTCCGTTTTGATCGGATTGCCCAGCGGGGCAATGATCGGCGGCTCGGCTGGGTAAGGCGCCACTTCGGCCAGGTTCTCTTCCAGCGTTTTACCCGTCACGGTCAAGCAGTTGCCGTTAAGCAGGCCAGCGTCCAGCAGCATTTTCATCAGCGGCTGAATACCGCCAATCGCCACTAGCTCGCTCATCATGTAATGGCCGCTGGGGCGCAAATCGGCGAGTACCGGCACGCGTTTACCAATCTCGGTAAAGTCCGCCAGGGCCAGTTCCACCCCAATGGTGCGCGCCATCCCAATCAAGTGCAGCACTGCGTTGGTAGAGCCACCCAGTGCGATGGTGACCGTAATGGCGTTCTCGAACGCCTCGCGAGTCATGATATCGGAAGGTTTGATATCGTTCGCCAGCAGCGCCAGCACGGCTTCGCCGGCGGCTTTGCAGTCATCGCGCTTCTCTTGCGAGATAGCATTCTGCGCCGAGCTACCCGGCAGGCTCATGCCCAGCGCTTCAATTGCCGAGGCCATGGTGTTAGCGGTGTACATACCGCCACAGGAACCGGGGCCTGGGATCGCCGTTTCTTCGATGTTTTTAAGCTCGATCAGGTCGATATCACCGCGGGAGTGCGCGCCCATGGCCTCAAAGACCGAGACGATATCGGTATGCCCTTTGCCGGGCATAATGGTGCCGCCGTAGACAAACACGCTGGGGCGATTCAAGCGCGCCAAGCCCATCAAGCAGCCAGGCATGTTTTTATCGCAGCCACCGATCGCCACCAAACCATCAAAGCCTTCACAACCCGCTACGGTTTCAATGGAGTCGGCAATCACTTCCCGTGATACCAGCGAATACTTCATCCCCTCAGTGCCGTTAGCAATACCATCGGAAATCGTGATGGTATTGAAAATCACACCTTTACCACCGCCAGCATCGGCGCCATCGCGGGCAAACTCGGCCAGCTCATTAATGTGGCTGTTGCACGGCGTCACCATGCTCCAGGTAGAAGCAATGCCCACCTGAGGCTTTTTGAAATCGGCATCCGTAAAGCCCACCGCGCGTAGCATGGCGCGGCTAGCGGCTTTACCAGGGCCATCAACCACAGGTGCAGAGTGGCGGCGGGAGTTTTGCGATGAATCTGACATTAGAAATCTCTCTTAGCGTTGTTCACGGTATCCGCATAGCTTGGCGATATAATCATAATCTCGCAAGATGCTTAACGCTTGGCATCATAGCGTTACCCACTGTTTCTTTTTCTTTTGACTATTTAATCTTAACCAGGTGTCAACCAAAGTTGACACTCACTGAGCTGCCAAATAGAGTTATCAAATGATCGAATAGAAGGGTTAACCCCATGACCGTTCCTACTGTCAAATTCAGCCACTACGATACTGCTGATTATCTTCAAACTGAGGAAGATATTGCGGCCTATCTTGATGCAGTGATGGAGGAAAATGACCCTGCTCTTCTTGCCGCCGCACTTGGTGATATTGCCCGTGCCCGCAACATGAGCCAACTCGCCAAAGACGTAGGTATGAGCCGTGAAGGGCTCTATAAAGCCCTATCCGGGGAAGGCAATCCAGCATTTTCTACCATCAGCAAGGTCGCTAACTCCTTGGGAATGCGCCTATCTATTAAACCGCTATCGCGGCCAGAAGCGGGCAGCTAAGACGGCCTAGCGAGCATCGCGGAAAACGATCAACTTATGATACCTAGCTCTACAACATAACCTCTGGCTCAAAAGAGGATCAAAATAAAACAATTACTGCCAGGAGCTCGCGTTGTGAGGCAAATCGCCTTTCGGATCATAAACCTCTAGGCTATCGCTTTCTGTTAACGTTTCGGTATAGACAACGAGATTAGTACCTGAAGTATGTGCCAAAGAAGGAAAAAGTATCCCCTTGGCACCCTGTTCCAACGCCATATCCCCTAATAGCCAGCTAGGCGGCTCAATGCGCTGATTAAACCAATACTTACGCCAGTCACAGTTAAGCTCTTGCCACAGGCTATCCCATTTCGAGTGATAGCCTGCTCGAAAATCGACAATATTCGTCACGCTAACCGAATAGCTAACAATCAGCCCAGGTGGCATCAATGCAGAAAGCTGCTTGTACTCCGCTAACGCAGTTTGCTCCTCTAGAGAAAGATACAAAGCATCCACACCAACTCGGTTCAGCCGCCCACCATGCTCTCTAGCACCAGCCCCACTGGTAGGCGAAAATGCCCAGCGTGGAACATGTACACGGTATGCCTGAGTTTTCAGCTCTGGCAGTACTATCATCCCACTACACCTGCTTGCAGCGCCTGAACATAGCGCAGAAGATCATCTGCGCGCCCTTCACTCACTAGCTGCTCGGGTGTTTTATAGTCAAATGCGCTAAGCGGCTCGTTGCGAAACCAAAACAGAGCATCATGGAAATCACCATTAATATCCGCCGCTGCACCGAGCACCCGCAGTGCATCACGCAGATAACGTTGAAGTTTTTCCGCCCCTTGGGCACGTGAAATCGTCGTACGATGAACATGCGCTTGGCTGGCCAGCGTTTGGATATCGATGCTCAATGCACTGGCAAATAACTTCGGGTTAATTAACGGGTGGCGCTCTTGTCGAGCAACCCCCTTTAAGTCAGCCAAAAACCGCTCGAACGAATCAGGCACCAGATACCGGTTCGGCTCATTCAATGACTCTTTTACATTGCCCACTGCCATTGGCAACCTCCTGCTACGCTTATACAGCTGATATACAACTTATATGCATCATATTTTCATCATAGCAGCTATAAAACAGGAAGCTAGGGTTTCAAGCTTAAGAACTAAACTTATGGCACCATACACTTAGCCACTCCGTCCTGGCCGTGAAGGAAACCTCCATTAAGGAACCTCGTGCATGTCTGCAAACTCGCTGCTCTCACAAACGCCGTTAACGCCGGGCTTTATGGTCGTGCACGCCAATCGCTTGGAAGACCTGCGTGGTTTGGCGGTGGAGTGGATGCGCCTACACCCGCTCTCGCCGCTGGAGAACGAGACCATTCTGGTGCAGAGCAACGGCATTGGGCAGTGGCTGAAGCTGGCGCTGGCAGAAGACCCGGCCCAAGGCGGTGCGGGCATAGCCGCGGCATTGAACGTCACGCTGCCCGCGCGTTTTCTGTGGCAGGCTTACCGCACGGTGCTGACGCAGCTAACAAATGACGACCAAGCGGTACCAGAAACGTCGCCTTTCGATAAGTCGCGGTTGATATGGCGTCTTCTGCGCCTGCTGCCCAGCCTTGTGGAGCAGGAAGCCTTCGCACCTTTGGCGCGCTTTTTAGAGGTTGATCGCGACCAGCGCAAACACTACCAACTGGCCGAGCGGCTGGCGGATCTGTTCGATCAGTATCAGGTGTATCGCGCCGATTGGCTGGACGCCTGGGCCAAGGGTAACGATGTGCTGATCACCGCCCGTGGCGAAGCCCGCCCGTTGGAAGCGCACCAGCTTTGGCAGCCCGAGCTCTGGCGTGCCTTACGCGACGATGTGGCCAACACTCAAGGCGAAGCCGGCCTTAACAGCAGCCGTGCCCAGGTGCACAGCCGTTTTCTGGAAGCCGCTGTACAGCTTGAAGGCCAAGACTGCCCAAACGGCTTGCCCCGGCGGTTGATCATTTTCGGTATCTCATCACTGCCGCAGCAAACCCTGGAAGCCCTGGCGGCGTTGTCGCGCTGCTGCCAGATCGTGCTCTGCGTGCACAACCCCTGCCAGTACTACTGGGCGGATATCATCGAGCACAAAGACCTGCTCCGCGCCAGCCGTTATCGCCAGCAGCGCAAGGCAGGCATGCCCGACGCTTTGGACGTGCTCGGCACCGGGGATGCCGACGACGCCCTGCACCTCCACGCCCAGCCGCTGCTGGCCGCCTGGGGCAAGCAGGGTCGTGACTACCTGCGCCTGCTCGATGAACACGACGACTCCGGCAACTACCAAACGCTCTTCGAGCAGCAGGCGCTGCGCATCGATATGTTCGAGCCGTTCAGCGACGAACACCCTTGCCTGCTCAGCCAACTGCAGGACGATATCCGCGAGCTGCGGCCGGTAGCAGAAACCCAAACTCACTGGCCCGCGCTAGACCCGGCCAGCGACGACTCCATCGTGTTCCATATCGCCCACGGCCCTCAGCGGGAAGTGGAAATCCTCCACGATCAGCTGCTGGCGGCCTTCAGCGCCGACCCGGATCTGCGCCCGCGGGATATCATCGTGATGGTGCCGGATATCGACCGCTATGCGCCACATATTGAAGCCGTGTTCGGTCAGTACCGCGCCGCTTTTGGTGGCTATCACGTAAACGCGCGGCCCGACGACCCGCGTTACATTCCTTACACGCTGTCGGATCAGGCCAGCCGTCACCGCCTGCCGATGATGATCGCGCTGGAAAAACTGCTGCGCCTGCCGGAACTGCGGCTCTCAGTAAGCGACCTGCTTGATCTATTGGAAGTGCCCGCGCTGCGCGCACGCTTTGGCATCGATGAATATGACCTGCCCATCCTGAGCCGCTGGATCGAGGGTGCTGGCATTCGCTGGGGGCTCAATGCCGAGCAGCGCACCCGGCTGGATCTTCCCGAAGGCCTGACCCAGAACACCTGGGCCTTTGGCCTGCGCCGCCTGCTGCTGGGTTACACCGTGGGCAGTGCCGACGCGTGGCAAGGCATCGAGCCATTCGACGATATTGGCGGGCTGGAAGCATCGCTAGCAGGCCCCCTGGAAAATCTGCTGGAAAAGCTGGAAAGCACCTGGGAAACCTTCTGCCAGCCCACCGATACCGCCACCTGGGTAGCCCGGCTGCGCGAGCTGCTGGAAACCTACTTCCTGACCGACGACGCCCAAGAGAGCGTGATGCTCACCAAGCTCGAAACCGCGCTACAGCAGTTGTTGGACAGCACCGAGGAAGCCGCGCTTTATGATCCCCTGCCGCTCTCCATGGTGCGCGAACACTGGCTGGGGCAAATCGACGAACACAGCCTTTCCCAGCGCTTTCTGGCGGGGGCGGTCAACTTCGCCACGCTGATGCCGATGCGCGCCATTCCCTTCAAGCACGTGTGCCTGCTGGGTATGAACGACGGCGAGTACCCGCGCTCACAGCCGCCGCTGGATTTTGACCTGATGGGCAGCGACTACCGCCCCGGCGACCGCTCGCGGCGTGAAGATGACCGCTACCTGTTTCTGGAAGCACTGCTCTCCGCCCGCCAACAGCTCTATATCAGTTGGGTCGGCCGCAGCCAGATCGACAATAACCCCATGCCGCCCTCGGTGCTGGTCGGCCAGTTGCGTGACCACCTGGAAGCAGGCTGGCACACCGAAAACGGCGAGCCGTTGCTGGAGGCGTTAACTACCGAGCACCCACTGCAGCCGTTCAGTCGCCGCTATTTCTCTTCCCCAACCAGCGATTCCCCCGCACAGGCGCGGCTATTCACCTATGCCCACGAATGGCATGCACTGCACACCCCCAGTGACGAAAGCCCCCAAGGCGCAAAGCCATCAGCGCTTAAGGCAGAAAGCGAACAGCAGAGCACGTTAACCCTGGCCCAACTAGGCAGCTTTTTACGCGACCCCGCGAAGGCCTTTTTCAACACCCGCTTAGGAGTCTATTTCGAGCAGGAAGCGCTTACCCAACTGGATGTCGAGCCCTTCACGCTTGATGGGCTACAGAATTGGCAGCTGCAGGATCAATTGATCGCCGCCCAGCGCCACGCCGTGGATAACGGCCAACCGCGCATGGAAGCGCTGCATGCAGCACTGGAACGTTTCAAGGGCCAGGGCGTGCTAGCCGTGGGCGCCTTTGGTGAGCGGATGCGTGAAGCGCTGGCGGAACCGATGGAGGCACTGTTCGGCGCCTACGAAGAGGCGCTGCAAGAGTGGCCACACGTGGTAGCAGCACCACAGGCAGTACATGTCGTTGAAAGAACTGAAGGAAAGGTAACGCTGGAAGATTGGCTGGGGGAACTGCGCGAGGATGAGTCGGGCAACCGCTGCCGTCTGTTACTGCTCAGCAGCAGCCTGGTCAGCCAGGGGCGTGGGCGTGGTCAATACCGCTGGCAACACCTGCTGCGGCCCTGGGTTGCGCATCTGGCGGGCAATAGTGAGCGCCCGATGACCACCCAACTGCTTTCCAAAGCAGGCCATGTGCGGCTGGAACCACTAGAAGCCGAGAACGCACGCTACCAGCTACAAAACCTGCTAAGCGCCTGGTGCGATGGCATGAAGACCCCGCTACCGCTGGCGCCACAGGCCGCTTTCGCCTGGTTGGCGAAGCTAGGCACGCCGGAATCCGAACCGGTTAGCGATGCCTACGCCGCCGCCGAAACCGCCTACGAAGGCGGGCGCTTCCAGACCGGCGAAGTCGCCCAAAGCGCCTACCTTTCCCACCAGTGGCCGAGCTTCGAAAGGCTATTCAAAGAGCGAGCCCTTGGTCACGGCTTCGCCACGCTAACCGAAGCGCTCTATTCGCCCCTGCATCGTGCCGTTAAAGGCTGATAAGCCTAATGGCTCTTCCAGCCCAGGGTTAACACCCGCTTCGCCAGCGAAATCATCTCCGGGTCGCCGGTGTGCTTGTCCGGCACATCGGAGAGCTTGATCACCGGCAGCCACTGCTGCCCTTCCGGGCGCGCCTCGACCATCTTGATCACCATGTTCATCGGCTCGACGCCCACATCATTGGTGAAGTTGGTGCCGATGCCGAACGCCATGCCAATCCGGTCTTTGCAAAACGCATGAATATGCTCGACCTTCTCCGGCGTCAGCGCATCGGAAAAGATAATCGTCTTGCTCAACGGGTTGATGCCCAGACGCTCGTAGTGGGCGATGGTCTGGGAGGCAAAATCGATCGGGTCGCCGCTGTCATGGCGCACACCATCGAACAGCTTGGCGAACTTCTTATCGAAGCTGTCGAAGAAGGCCCGCGAGGTGAATGTATCGGTCAAGGCAATGCCCAGATCGCCGCGATACACATCCACCCAATGCTCGAGGGCAAGGCTGTTGGCCATCTTGAAACCAAAGCGGGCGCCGTGGAACATGAACCACTCATGGGCGTGGGTGCCGATCGGCTTAACCCCATGGCGCATGGCTAGCAGCACATTGCTGGTGCCGCTGAACGCCTCGCCACCATTGTGGCAAAGTGCGCCCACCACACGGTCATGAACATCGAACGAGAAACGCCGACGGGTGCCGAACTCGGCAATCTTCAACCCAAGACGGCGGTAGAGTTCGATCTTCTCCTGGGCGCGCTGTTCAATCATCGCATCGGCCTCATGGGTGACCGATACACCCCGCAGCCGATACCAAAGCTCGCTGATCAGCGCCATCAACGGCACTTCCCACAGAATAGTGCGGTACCAGGGCCCCTCGATAATCACCGAGAGATCACTGCCCTGCTGCTCGATAATCACCTCGGCAGGGTCGTAATGAAACCCGGCCAGGAAATCGAGGTAGGTAGGGTCGAGATAGGGGCACGTCGTTTCGAGATAGCGCTTTTCCTCATCACTCAGGCGCAGCCTCGCCATCTGATCCACTTCGCGACGCAGCGCATCACCGAAGCCATCAGGAAATTCGTGCTCGCCACGATTGATAAACGCGTAGCGCGCCTGGGCATAGGGAAAGCGTTTGATCACGGCGTTCTGCATCGTGATCTTGTAAAAGTCATTATCCAGCAGCGATGTCAGCATGAGATCCCATCGTTAGAGTGAACCGAAGCCGCCGGTAGCGTAAACTCATTGCACCAAGAGTGGCTCGGCGACAAGATTATCAGGTGGCGGGGCTCTCATACAGTCTAGGAGCTGTCTTGATGCGTCTTACTCAATCACAGCGTGACACGATTCTTTCGAGCGTACGCGAGTTCATTAAGCCTTCTGTGCAAGTCCAGGTGTTTGGTTCGCGGCTGGATGATAACAAGCGAGGCGGCGATGTTGATCTACTGTTGATCTCCCAGACAACGATACCGCTGCTTGCTTGTGCCGAACTCAAAATGGCGCTCGAACAACGCCTCCAACTGCCTGTGGATATAGTGGCCTATGCCTCGACGGCTGAACCCACGCCCTTCCAAGCAATCGCCTTGGCACAGTCACGCCCGATCGATAGTGAGGAAGCAGCATGAGTCATGATGTTCTCAGCGAACAACAACGCTATCTTGCGCAACTGCTGGAAGCGATCCAACGCTGTGCTTGGTTTCTACAACAGTCACGCAACAAAATTACCTGGCCGATTGACGGTGAGTGGCTGGCAGAACACAAAAAAGATGTGGATTATTTCGAAACCCTTGCCGCCATTAATGAGCGGTTTGCCAAGCTGCAAGACTCGATAGCATCGACTATGCGGCACAGCGCTTTGCTTGCCGGTGAATCCACTGACAGCTTTCTCAAGGTACTGGCTCTATTTGAAAAGCAAGGCGTAATTAACGCGACAAGTGATTGGCAACGCTGCCGCGCCATCCGCAATATCGCGGCACATGACTACTCGACCGACTACGAACAGATAGCCGAACACTTCAATCTACTGAACGAGCTCGCTGACATACTCTTAGTGACGTCTCAACGTCTTGTGGCCTGGAACGCTGAGCAACTCAGTATCTACCCCGCCAGCCCTGACTTTTCAGCTGAGTTTGACAGCATTTTCTTATGAGCCAGCCTGAACCACTCAATCCACTAAGCCTCCCGCTTCACGGCAGCCGACTGATAGAGGCCAGCGCTGGCACCGGTAAAACCTTCACCATCGCCCTGCTTTACGTGCGGCTAGTACTCGGTGGCCACAGTGTTGGCGACGACACCGCGTTTATCCGCCCGCTCACGCCGCCGGAAATTCTGGTCGTCACCTTTACCAACGCCGCCACCCAAGAGCTACGCGAACGTATCCGCAATCGGCTGGTAGAGGCGGCGGAAGTATTTCGCGCTGATGGGGAGGCAAGCGATGAGCTACTCCTAGAACTCCGCGACCAATACGACCCTGCCACCTGGCCCGCCTGTTCGCGGCGACTGGCATTGGCCGCTGAATGGATGGACGAAGCTGCGGTTTCCACTATCCACAGCTGGTGCTACCGCATGCTGCGCGAACACGCCTTCGATAGCGGCAGCCTGTTCTCCCTCAACCTGGAAAACGACCAGCGCGAACTGGAACAAGAAGTGGTGCGCGACTACTGGCGCAGCTTCTACTACCCGCTGGACAGCGACGCCCTCGGCATTGTCACCCGCTACTGGAAATCACCGGACGACCTGCACGCCCCGCTGCAACGGCTACTGCCCGAAAGCGAAGCACTGGGTGGCGAAAAGCCCGAACCCAGCGAGACCTTGACCGCCACTCAGGCCGAACGCAGCGCCCAACTCAACGAACTCAAAGCCCCCTGGGCCGCCTGGCTGGACGAAATGGTGCCCGCCCTGGAAGACGCCGCCACGCGCAAATCCTTCAAGGGCCAGAGCTTCAACGCCAAAAGCCGCGCCAACTGGCTAGGCGCACTGCGCGAGTGGTGCGAAACGGAGGCCGACCGCCCCGCGCTCACTGACGCCGCCTGGAAACGCATGACGCCCGACGGCATGGCCGATATCTGGAAAGAGGGCGCACCGCCCTGCCCGCAAGCCTGGGAAGCGCTGGCCCAGCTCCCGCATGCACTGGATGCCCTGCCCGAGCCACGCAACGACCTGCTGATTCACGCCGTGCAGTGGTGCCGCGCCCGGCTGGAGCGCGAGCAGGAGCGCCGCGCCGAGATGGGCCCCAACGACCTGCTCACCCATCTGGATCGCGCCCTGAAAGGCCCCAACAAAGAGGCCCTGGCCGCGCAGATCCAGCGCCAGTTCCCCGTGGCACTGATCGACGAGTTCCAGGATACCGACCCGATCCAGTACCGCATCTTCAACGCCGTGTATGACGTCGCCACGCCCCGCCGTGACAGCGCCATTTTACTGATTGGCGACCCCAAACAAGCGATCTACGCCTTTCGCGGCGCGGATATTTTCACCTACCTGCAGGCCCGCCAAGACACCGATGGCCGCCACGTCACGCTGGGCACCAACTTCCGCTCCAGCCGCGCCATGGTGGCAGCGGTCAACCATTGCTTCAGCTACGCCGACCAGCATGATGCCGGCGCCTTTCTGTTCCGTGCCGATGGCGGCGACAACCCTCTGCCCTTCAACCCCGTCAACGCCAAAGGCACCAAGGAAACGCTGGTACTCAACGGCAAACCGCTAGCAGCGATGACCCTGTGGCCACTGGAAAGCGACGAGCCGCTCTCCAAAACCGCCTACCAAACGGAGATGGCCGAGCGCTGCGCCTCGCACATGGCCATGCTTTTGGAAGCAGGCCGCCAACAGCAGGCGGGCTTTGCGAAGGGCTATGCGAAAGCTGCCGATGACAGCAACGATAACGGAGAGCAATCACTCACTCCGCTGGCTCCCTCGGACATGGCGGTGCTGGTCAACGGCCTGCAGGAAGCCCGGGCGATTCGACTGGCGCTGGCCAGCCGGGGCATCAAGAGCGTCTACCTTTCCGATCACGACAAGGTGTTCAGCTCCCCCATCGCCCCGCAACTGGCGATTTGGCTGCGCGCCTGCGCCGAGCCCCAGGCCAACTCACGCCAAGCGGAAGCCAAGCTGCGCGCCGCCCTGGCAACGCCGGTGCTCGGGCTAAGCCTTGAAGCACTCGATTACCTCAACCAGAGCGAGCTGGCCTGGGAGCAACGGGTCGAACAATTCAGCGACTACCACCGCCTATGGCAGCGCCAAGGCGTGCTGCCGCTGGTGCGCCGACTGATGGTCGATTTTGATATCGCCGCACGGCTGCTGGGCGAGTTCGCCGAGGGTGAGCGTTTGCTAACCGACCTGCTCCACTTGGGTGAAATGCTGCAGCACGCCAGCCAGGAACTGGATGGCGAACACGCGCTGATTCGCTTTCTAGCCGAAGCTATCGCCGACCCGGATAGCCACGGCGACAGTCACAAGCTGCGCCTGGAGAGCGACGCCGATCTGGTCAAGGTAGTGACCATTCACAAATCCAAGGGGCTGGAGTACCCGCTGGTCTTCCTGCCGTTTATCGCCAACCACCGCCCGGTCAGCGACACCGACCTGCCGCTGCGCTGGCACGATAGCGACGGCACACTGCAACTCAGCCTAAGCGCCGATGAAGCCACGCTGGCCACCGCCGACCGCGAACGCCTGGGCGAAGACCTGCGCAAGCTCTACGTTGCGCTCACCCGCGCCCGTCACGCCACTTGGCTAGGGCTGGCGCCGCTCAAAGGCAGCGAGAACAGCGCCATCGGCCACTTGATCAACGGCGGCAAGGCCATCGCCCCCAGCGCGTTTACCCACGCGCTGGGCGAACTGGTGAAAGACAGCGACATTGATTTAAGTACCGCCCCGGAACCCACCGCGCTGCGCTTCACCCCGGCGCCGGAACAGCAGGCACTGGGCCACGCCCGCACACCGCTGCGCCCCGCCCGGGAACAGTGGTGGATCGCCAGCTACTCGGCGCTGCGCACCTCAGGGGCCGTCTTTGAAACGCTGCCAGGGGCGGCGCAGCCAACGCCCACGCCGGAACCCACCACCCCCCAGGAAGCCACCACCCTGGAAGTGCTTGATGAACCCCACGACAACGCCATCAACACCGAAGCGTTTCACCTGCACCGGTTTCCGCGTGGCCCAGGCCCCGGCACCTTTCTGCATGGATTGCTGGAGTGGGCGGGCCAACTGGGCTTCAACAAAGCGCTAGAAGACCCCGCCGCCCGGGAAGACATGCTGCGGCGGCGCGTGCAACTGCGCGGCTGGCAGGCGTGGCACGACACCCTGGCGGGCTGGCTAGAAGAACTGCTCGCCACACCGCTTCCCCTGCCTCACTCTCTGTCACTGGCCCCATCCCCGTCCCTGACAGAGCCCAGCGAAGGCAGCCAAGTGGCGCTATGCGAACTCGAAAGTTATCAGGTGGAACTGGAGTTCTGGTTTGCCGCGCACCAGGTACAAACGCGCAAGCTGGATGAGCTGGTCAGTGACCACTTACTGCCTGGGGTATCACGCCCCGTATTGGATGCCGACACCCTCAACGGCATGCTCAAGGGCTTTATCGACCTCGCCTTTGAGCATGAAGGCCGCTTCTATGTGCTCGACTGGAAATCCAACTACCTGGGCAGCGACGACAGCGCCTATAACGCGGAGGCCCTGCGCGATGCCATGCTCGAAAAACGCTACGACCTGCAAGCGGCGCTGTATATGCTCGCCCTCCACCGGCTACTGAAAGCGCGCCTTCCCGACTACGACCCGCACCAACACCTTGGCGGCTCGATGACGGTATTTCTGCGCGGCAGCCGCACCACCGCCCGTGGCGTACACGCCGTGCCTGCGCCGGTCGCGCTGATCGAAGCGCTGGATGCACTCTTTGCAGGCTCATCAACAGCGTCAGCAGCAAGCAACCAGGAGGCACTGGCATGAGTAAGCGAGACACAGCTTCCAAGAACGACTCCATGAATCTAGACCTGTTCGCCGATGACGCGCCGCCCGCGGCACCTGATTCAACCGCATCGGTAATACCATCGACAGAATCAGCCGCCAGTGCTACCCAGCCGCACCCCGCGCTAAGCGATACCGCCGCGCTATTCCTGCTGTGTGAGCGCTGGGTTTCCCGTGGCTGGCTGCGGGATCTGGATCTAGCCCTGGTGCGCTTTCTCGACCGCGAAACCCAGAACGCCCCGCCGCTGCTGTTGCTGGGCGCGGCTCTGGCCAGTCACCAGCTTGGCCGTGGCCATGTGTGCCTGGATGTAGCCGCGACGCTGGAAGCCCCGGATTTTGCGCTTTCGCTACCGCCGGAAGGCGACGACCTAAACGACCCGCCGCCGCTGCCCAGCCACGTGCTGGCCACGCTTACGCTGCCCGAGTGGCAGGCCGCGCTCCACCACCCCACGCTAATCAGCGACGGCCCCGGCAATACGCCGCTGGTGGTAAGCCACAGCGATAACAATAGCAAACTCTACCTACGCCGCTACTGGCAGTTCGAGCAAACCCTGCATCAAGAAATCGCCAACCGCCTCACCATGAAGGATGGCGATAACCTTTGTAGGAGCCCAATTCATTGGGCGATGGGTGACGATAGTCACCCCGGAATACTCTCCCAAGCCCTAAACATCCTCTTCAAACCCACCAACACCCTAGATTGGCAAAAAAACGCCTGCGCCCTAGCCGCCCGCAGCCCGTTCGCGATCATCACCGGCGGCCCCGGCACCGGCAAAACCACCACCGTGGTGCGCCTGCTGGCCCTGCTGCAAACCCTGCAACTGGCAGAATCCAACGCCCACCCGCTGCGCATCCGCCTGGCCGCCCCCACCGGCAAAGCCGCCGCACGGCTAAATGAATCCATCGCCGGGCAGGTGAAAGACTTACCCCTTAGCGGGTTGGAATCTCTATTGGATGAGCGCACTGCCGCTTCCTCATCGAATGCCATAGACATTCCGACGGAAGTGACCACGATCCATAGGCTACTTGGCGCCCGCGCCGACACCCGCCACTTCCGCCACAACGCCGCCAACCCGCTGGCGCTGGATGTGCTGGTGGTGGATGAAGCCTCGATGGTGGATATCGAAATGATGACGGCGCTGCTCAGCGCACTACCCGCCAGCGCCAAGCTGGTGCTGCTGGGGGATAAAGACCAACTGGCATCCGTAGAGGCAGGCGCCGTGCTGGGCGACCTATGCCGCCGCGCAGACGCCGCCCACTACACACACGCCACGGCGCAGTGGCTAGCCGAGCTCACCGACCACCCGCTGCCAGAGGCATTAATCGACCCCAACGGCCAGCCGCTGGACCAAGCCATTACCATGCTGCGGGTTAGCCATCGCTTTACTGAAACAAGCGGCATCGGCCAGCTCGCCCAGGCGATTAACCAGCCGTTAAGTGAGACATTACGGGAACGGGATAAACACCAAGCCGTGCATGGCGTACTGAATAACGGCTACGCCGACCTGCACCACCTAGTGTTAAAACCTGACACACAAAACGAAGACAGCGCCCTGGAGCGCCTGGTGATCACCGGCAGCCCGGAACGTTTTCCCAACGCAGGCGAAGGCCGCACCAATTTCAAGGGCGAGCCAATGGCACCGCCCACCGGCTACCAGCACTACCTGAATACCCTAGCGAGTGAACGGCCTGATACATCGCTAGCGTTTGAAGAAAACGGTGAAGCTTACGATGCCTGGGCGAAGCAAGTACTCAACGCCTACAGCCGTTTTCAGCTGCTGTGCGCACTACGCAAAGGCCCCTGGGGAGTAGAAGGGTTAAACCTGCGCATCGCCAAAACCCTGCGCCGCGAAAAGCTGCTGTTCGGCAACGACCACACGCTAGAAAAAGGCTGGTTCGAAGGCCGCCCGGTGCTGGTCACCCAAAACGACTACGGCCTGAAACTGATGAACGGCGATATAGGTATCACCCTCGCCGTACCTGATCCACGCACTCCAGGCAGGACACTTCTACGCGTTGCCTTTCCGACCAGTGACTCGGACAACCCGATTCACTGGGTGCTGCCCTCCCGCCTGCACGCGGTAGAAACCGTGTTCGCGATGACGGTCCACAAATCCCAAGGCTCGGAGTTCTTGCACACCGCCCTACTGCTACCGCCCACCCTAAACCCCATTCTGACCCGCGAGCTGGTGTACACCGGCATCACCCGCGCCCGCGAATGGCTCACGGTGGTGGAAGCCAAACGCGGGGTGTTGAATGAGGCAGTGGTGAGGGAGGTTATGAGAGTTAGCGGGCTGTAAGTAAAACCTATGTCGCTGATTCTGGCGAAGTTGGCTTTGGATAAACATAGGCCTTCTAAACGAATCCATATAATGCTTTACATAGCCGACAGTAAAAAGAAACAACACTAACTTTTTACTGCCATACAGAACAATAAAAATTAATTTATTCCGTAACTGTGGGCTCCTCCTCATAATCGTTTTGGATATCTGGCTGAGACCTCCTATCAACCTCTTGTTTAATTAGCCTTTTTTTAAGCTCTTTATTTACCAACTTTGCTCGATTTTCGAAAAAAGCATCATAGTCGTCTTCCCATATACCAAAATCATTCAAGTCGTTAATGAGATGTGACTTCATTGACAACTCTAGCTCAGGGTTATCTTTTTTGAATTTGCTCATATACTTTGAAGGTGGCTTAGAACCTATTTCGCGCTTATTTAAAAAGTCATCCACTATAGTAATATTAAGTATATGATTAATATAAAACTCTTCTTCTCCTTTTCTTTTGAGATACGACTTGGGGAAAAAATGATGGTAATTTTTACTATTGGCTTGCTTTAACCAGTAATTACTGATATTAACTAAAGAATCATCGTTAAAAGACTTCGGTTGATGGTATGCATATATACACAAAATTGCCTTAATATAGCTCCTTCCTGCACTAAACCATCCGTTATCAATTATAAATTCCTTAGTTGTATCAATTGGCCAATCATATGTTGGCAATTTACTCTCCAGAATATTGTCAATCTTTTTTACATCTTGAGCTAACTTACTCTCTACAGAGGAAGAGTAACGTCCAGATAACGAGCACCGCCAAAAAAAGTCTTGTAAATATTTCTGCTTAATCCCTGTAGGTTTATCTTTATGATGAAAAAAGAAATATGAAAAAGGAACTATGAGTGCATTGTATGGAAGCAACTGAGAAACAGGTATTCTGTAATAATTTTTAAAATATTCAACTGCCCTTTCAATTGCATCTACAGCTCTATCCCATGTAGCAATAAAATCATGTTTATCTAACTTCAATATCACTTGACGCTTGCATTCTTTAGACATTACTATTGATATAACTTGTAACACTGTAGCATCGGATATCGTTTCGTAATTATGAGGCCTAAGATCATCAATTAACTTTTCAAATCTCTCTGATAAATCAAAATTTCTTTCGTAATCAAAAGTTTTTGCAACCATTATTTCAAACAGAGAAAGCGGCTTACCTCCAACATTGATTCTTGTAAATATTTCTGTTGCAATATCAATAGGTGCCTCTTTAACTTGAATAATAGAGTATTGGTAGCTCTCTATTCTGTTCTTATAAAGTTTTAGCTTCTCATGATATTTACTTGGAAAAGAAGCTAAAACAGTGAAGTCTCCCGTAAGCAGGTCAAGAATCCTTATATAGCGTTCGGGTTTTTCTCCCTCAATATCTGTCGCAACTATCTTTTCGTCTTCATCAGACTCTAAATTTATATAAATTTTTGAAAAATCATCGACTTTCTTACTATCTTCGCGCTTTATACTTGCGCCTTTCAGACAAGCATATAAACTTGTTAACCGTTGTTGCCCGTCAAGAACATAGTCTACGGACTCACCCGCCTCAGGGTAAGGCAAAACCTGACTCCCTATATCCCTAACAGAACGCAACCTATCTTTAGTTTTCCAAAATATAAAGGTACCTATGGGATAACCCTTGATGATGCTATCAATTAACCCTGCAGACTTTTGAATCGTCCAAACAAAGTCTCTTTGGAACTGTGGAATTTTGATTTGACCTTTTTCTATTTCTGAAATAAGACTAGAAAAAGTTCTCGTTTGTGGTTCTGGCAATTTCATCACTCACCCTTATTTCTAATAATTTAATTTATAGCAACAAAAACCAACACACTATCATCAAAAAAGCTATTGTATCTTCAATTTTGAATCTACGGCATGCTGATTTTAGTTAATTGTAGGGCGGATGCAGACTCTGAGTGCAACACACTCATTGGATGGTTGATGGGCTTTCAT